>Ga0206838_10004_pt2 | contig 82420 bp, 65 predicted proteins | sample Alteio_BWOrgCont_26_FD_152879 | JGI IMG/M metagenome (GOLD analysis project Ga0206838, IMG submission 152879) | Enriched cells from forest soil in Barre Woods Harvard Forest LTER site, Petersham, Massachusetts, United States -... | ecosystem: Environmental > Terrestrial > Soil > Temperate forest >...
AATTGATTCCGCAGACTGAAAATGCGCTCAGCATTCTCCTCGGCAGAAATCCCGGGCCAATTACGCGTGGCCTTGACCTTACCGCTCAACCGCATTTGCCGGAGGTACCCACCGGCCTTCCTTCTGCACTTCTGGAGCGTCGCCCAGATGTGCGCGAGGCGGAAGAAGCGCTGGTTGCAGCCAACGCAAACGTAGGAGTGGCCAAGGCCGCATTCTTCCCGCAGATCTCGTTGACCGGCTCCTTCGGCGCGACCAGCACTGCCTTGACCAGCTTTTTGCAGGGGCCCGCCACATTCTGGGCGGTTGGAGGCGCGTTGGCGCAACCCATCTTTGAAGGCGGAAGGATCACGAGTGGATATCGTCTCGCCTGGGCACAACGGGATCAGGCCGAACTGCAGTATAAGCAAACAGTGCAGCAGGCCTTCGGAGATGTCGCTAACAGTCTCGTTGGCTATCTCCAATCCCGGCAGTATCGCATGAAGATCGAAGAGCAGACGGCCACATACGCGGAAACCGCGCGCCTCGCCAATGTCAGGTTCACCGGCGGCTACGCCAGCTTTCTTGAAGTGCTGTATATCGAACAGCAGTACTTCACCTCCGAATTGAACCTGGAGCAAGCCTGGTTTACAGAGCTGCAAAACTACGATCAGCTCTACCAGGCGCTCGGCGGTGGCTGGCAGCAGTAGGCCGCGGAAGACGCGACGGCCGCACACGAATACCCTCGGCAACTCTGCTTGGTATGAGTTAGAGTTTTCCGAATGAAGAAAGGGATCCTCAGCGCCTGCCTTGGCGCAATCATTTGGCTCACTCCGGCCGGCTTTGTTCCCCCCACAAGCGCCCAGCAGCAATCGACTGTCCCGCCAGCCAGTGCTACATCAGGCAACAACCAGACTCCGCCCGGTGAAGAGGCCGCTGAATCCGGCCAGGTAGTCATCGACAGCAATCCGATTCTGAGAGTCTACGAACCCATCGCCAATCTGACCCCCGACGCTCGTGCAGAAGGGATCGAATCCCGCATCATCAAGTTCGCCCGAGACTCCCACGTCACGCCGGAAGCCGTGCGGCTTCAACCGCGCGAGGCATGGACCGAGATTCTGGCCGACGACATCGTGATCATGGCCGTTACCGACGCGGATGCGAGAGCCGCCGGCACGAAGCGGGATGCGCTGGCTCTTCAGGACGCAGAGAAGATTCGGACGGCCGTCAGGACGTACCGCGACGAGCACAGCTGGAGAATGCTGCTGCGGGCGATTGTCAAGACTTGCCTTGCTACGTTTATCCTGGTCGGTACGCTCTGGCTCGTCCGCCGCATCGGGTTGTTCTTCCGTCGTCGAATCGAGAAGCAAATCAATGTAAGCGCCAGCGTGGAGAGTAAGTCCGCATGGCACGTTGCCGTAGACTATCTTGGCCCCTTTGCGCTGGCGGCGGGAACCTTCCTGCGATGGGTCCTTATTCTTGGCCTGCTGGAAGCCTATCTGACGGTAACTCTCGGCTTCTACTCCTCCACTCGCGAAATCTCCCTCACGGCGACACGGTGGGTCCTTTCCCAGTTGGAAGTGTTGGCCAGCTCGGGATTGGATTACCTGCCGAGTCTGGTCGTCCTGGCCGTCATCATCCTCCTCGCCTACTACGTTACGCGGCTGATCAAGCTGATCTTCGGCCAGATTCGCAAGGGCGACGTCAAAATTCACGGGTTCTATCCGGACTGGGCCGAGCCGACGGAAAAGTTGCTACGCATGCTGGTAGTTGTCCTGGCGCTCATAGTCGCCTTCCCCTATTTGCCCGGAGCCAAAAGCCCGGCATTCCAGGGGATCTCGATATTTGTGGGCGTGTTACTGTCGCTGGGCTCTTCGTCGGCCGTGGCCAATGCTATCGCAGGCATCATCCTGACCTACATGCGCTCGTTCCTCGTGGGCGACTGGATCCAGATCGGCGAGCACATGGGTGAAGTTGTCGAAAGAAATCTCCTGGTGACGCGAATTCTCACGCCGAAGGCAGAGATCATCACCATACCTAACGCTACTGTGATGAGCGGATCCGTGAAGAACTACAGCACCGAAGCAAGAAAAGCAGGAGTCATCTTTTATACATCCGTCTCGATTGGCTTTGATGCGCCCTGGAGAACCGTACATCAGCTGCTTATTAATGCAGCTCTTGCCACAGTGCATGTGCTGAGCCAGCCTGCGCCATTCGTCTTACAGCGATCGCTTGATGACTTCTACGTAACATACGAGTTGAATGCCTACACGGATGCTCCGCGCGAAGTGCTGAATATATACTCCGACCTCCATCGAAATATTCAAGACAAGTTCAATGAAGCTGGAATGGAAATTTGCTCTCCGCATTTCTCAGCGCTGCGTGATGGAAATCCGATCGCTATCCCCGATCAATATGTCAAATCTGGCTACAAAGCCCCTGGATTTCGAGTGCACGTTGCTGAGGCGGAAGACGACCACTCTTCGCGGACGCGCCTCGCGTCAGCAGGCCCGGTGTCGACCGATGAATCCTGACAGGTCGACGAACCGGGTTCCCCATACTGTCTTTTCTAACAGTATTCATAACCGAATCAACGTCATAACCTGCTCGCTGAATGATTTGAAGGACCATCGCGATGCAGACATCGCGAGAGCGAGTGACAGGGCAAGAGAGGTGATCATCCATGGCCGATAAGGAAAATGGCAAGAATGGAAATAAGCTGAGCAACAAGGAGTATACGAAGGAGCTTCGGCGGCTTCAGGGCGAGCTGTGCAAGCTGCAGGACTGGGTGAAATACAAAGGCCTTCGCGTGATCATCGTCTTCGAGGGGCGCGATGCTGCCGGCAAGGGCGGAACAATCCGCGCAATCACCGAACGAGTGAGCCCGCGTGTATTCCGCGTAGTGGCGCTTCCCGCTCCATCTGACCGCGAAAAAACCCAAATGTACATGCAGCGCTATACAGAGCAGTTTCCCGCCGGCGGTGAAATCGTGATCTTCGATCGGAGTTGGTACAACCGCGCCGGTGTGGAGCACGTGATGGGCTTCTGCACCAAGGAACAACATCGCCTTTTCCTGGAACGGTGCCCTCTGATGGAAAAATACATTGTGGATGACGGAATTATCCTCATCAAGTATTGGCTCGAGGTTGGGGCCGATGAACAGGAGCGAAGGTTCAAAGCGCGGATCAACGATCCTCTCCGGCAGTGGAAGCTGAGCCCGATGGACCTCGAGTCGTTTCGACGCTGGAACGACTATTCCGCTGCTCGGGACGTCATGCTCAAGACTACGGACGTAAAGCATTCGCCGTGGCATATAATCCGCTCCGATGATAAAAAAAGAGCCCGGCTCAACTGCATTGCCCATTTCCTGAGCAAGATTCCTTATGGAAAGGTTCCGCACAAAAAGGTGAAACTGCCCCCACGTGACAACCGCAAACGGCATAACGACCAAGCCACGCCGAAGGGGAGACACTTCATTCCTGAAGTCTATTGACGGCCCTTGGGCACACCCAGATCGAAGCCAGAGTTCCAGCCCGCCTCAGGAGGTCGCGGTGAGTTCTAGTCGTGGCAATCCCCCGTTACTTTTGACAGTAGTCGTGCCATAACCGGATCACATAAGCTCCATGTGATCTGTCATGGGCACTCCGCGATTGTGGGTTTGATTCCAAGATCGTGTTCTTGCCCATCCACGAGGACCATGATTTCGTGAAAGCGGCAATCGGAGGTGGAGGACTGGCGTACGTGGTCTAATCGCGTCTCAGCACCGATCTGAGCCCCGCAGTGAAGACCGTCTTGGCCGACAAGTTGTTTGTTTCTGGTACTTTGCCCTATGCGCGGAATGAATTGAATTAAGAACGATCCCTCGCTCTACCAGCGCAGGCCACCCCGCTGTTGCGTCGCAACCAAATTCTCGCCTTTGTGACCTGGAACACATACTTGCACCTTTCGAGAAGAAACAATTGAGTTTTCTTCGGAGGAGCGGGTACAAAATGTCATCAAATCGTCCACGAATTCTAATTGCAGATGACCACACGTTAGTGGCTGACCTATGCAGGCAGCTGCTTGAAACAGAATTCGAAGTCGTTGGCACAGTGAACAATGGGCGTGCCCTGGTTCGCGCGGCCACAGAACTCAAGCCTGACGTAATCGTAGTCGACGTCGCAATGCCCATTCTCAATGGCCTGGACGCCGGTCAGCAAGTGAAGGAAACCTGCCCCGCCGTGAAGCTGGTATTTCTCACCATGAATAGTGACATTGAGCTGGCCGCTGAAGCATTCCGCCGCGGAGCCTCGGGCTATTTGTTAAAGACCTGCGCGGCTTCAGAGATGGTGACAGCCGTTCATGAAGTGCTGCGCGGCCGGTCTTACATGTCCAAGCCGCTCCGCAGAGACGACATCAATTACCTTCGTCGGACAGAAACGAAGCTTGTGCAAGAGAATGAGCGGCTTACAGAAAGGCAGCGCGAAGTTCTGCAGTTGCTGGCAGAAGGCAAAGTAATGAAGGAAATTGCCGACATCTTGAACATGACGACAAGAACAGTTGCATTTCACAAGTATCGAATGATGGAGGCTCTTGGAGCCAAGAGCAACGCGGAGCTCGTACGCTACGCAGTCAGACACCATATCGTGGCTGCCTAGAACCGGGGCTGGGAGACGGGTGATTTTGTCAGTTTTCGGACTCACGGGCGACGCCCAGGCCTTTGGCGAGATGGGTAGACTGCAGCGTTTGCCAAGGTTCTGTCGTGAATTCATTGAGTAAGTGAGTTCCTGCAATCCCCGGGCTGTCGCTCACCTCAGGTTCGGATCCTTACTCGATCTGCGTTGTAGTTGCCGGCTAACGCTTCGCCCACCCGGACTCGCTAGCCCGCTTTCGATAGCTGAAATCTTCAGGTTAGGCAGACTGGATGATGATGTTGGCGTATTGGGTCGTGTCTGCGGTGCGTATCAATCCGATCGCCTTCGGAACGCGCTTCTTGAATTCAACATGCGGCTCGTAGGTTATGTCGATATCTGGTAGTGCGCGGGCAAATATGTTCTGGGTCTCCACCCCATTTGCAGACCGAAACTCCTCCGCCATAATTGCCGCACCGATTACGAAGTTCTGCTGGATCGCGCGAAGCACATCCAACACGCGCGGAATATCATCCACCAGCGAGATGTCGACTGTTTCAATCTCCGGCCAAAACGGGAAACCTCGATCGGCGATCACCAGTGTATTTGTATGACGGACGCGACTCAGTAACGAGTTGATCGCAGGATTCAGAATGCCGCTCTTCAGCATGAATGCTCCACCCTAGTTTTGGTTTCGCAGGACCCTTGCTCCCACGAAGGAATAAAGCATGATGAACAGATAACAACCCAGGGGTACCAGATAAGCGGTCGCAAGGCTTCTGAGAGAAAGCAGCCCCATGAATGGAGTAAGCACCGCCCCTCCGACGATCGCCATAACCAGCAGAGAACCGCCGAGCTTCGTGTCTTCACCCAGCCCGCGAAGCCCCATAGCAAAGATTGTCGGAAACATTAGCGACATGAAGAAGCTGGTGAGGAAAAGTGCCCACATGCCGAGCCATCCGGGATGGGTAACACCGATTGTGACAAGTACAACATTAGCCGCACTGTATATGCCCATGAGGCGTCCAGGGCTCACGAACCGCATCAGCCACGCCGATCCGAAGCGGCCTACGGCAAATGCGACCAGCGAGCCGGTCAAAAAGTATCCTGCCGTCTTCTCCGGCTCATGTACATAGTCTTGGACGTACTGAATGAAGTAGCTCCACGTACCTACCTGCGCGCCGACGTATAGAAACTGAGCTGCAACGGAGAAAACGAAGAATGGCCGACGAAGTAGTTGCGACAGCCTGCTCTTACCGGATCCCGGGCCAGCGGTAGCCGAACTGCTCCGCGTTGACGGAAATGGAACTCGAGAAATAATTGCGGCGAGAGCGAATGCCAGAGCGCCGAGTGCGATGTACGGTTTGACTACGCGAAGTGTCTCGCCCTGCAGGAACGCGGCGTATTGGTGTGTGGCTTTAAGCGCGGCGGTCTGCGCCGGAGTAAGTTCCACCCCAGAAAAGATGAATGCCGTGCCAATGGCAACACCGGTGATCGAACCCATCGGGTTGAAGGCCTGGGAAAAATTGAGGCGGCGCTCCGAGCTGTCTGGGGCTCCGAGCTCAGCGATGAAGGGATTCGATGCCGTCTCGAGAAACGCCAGCCCGCTGGCGATAACAAAGAGCGCGAAGAGAAAGAATCCGTATCGGTCGACGATCGCAGCGGGCCAGAACAGAAATGTCCCAGTACCAAACAGAATGAGCCCCGTAACAATTCCCGTCTTGTATCCGGTTCGACGCATCAGCATAGCCGCGGGCATGGCGAGCGCAAAATAGCCGAGATAGAAGGCGGATTGCACGAGGCCAGCCTCAAACCGGGTAATCGCAAAAGACTTCATAAACTGACGGATGAGCACGTCGTTCAGATTGTTCGGCACGCCCCAGAGAAAGAAGAGAGTGGTAACAAGAGAGAAGGGCAACATCTGGCTCCCGGGGAACAGTGACACCGCGGGTTTCGCTGCGCGCTCGCCGTTCGAGGCGGTTGTGGCCGGAGTCAGCATTGCCAATGGGTCTCCATGGTTCGTGTTTAATCTACACGGACGATGATTTTGGGAAATTCGCGCGTACGATCGCTCCACCGGCGCAGCATCTCCGCAGCTGCTTCGAGCGGAACAACTTCAGTTAGGTAATCGGCGACTGGAAACCGCTTCTGCTCGAGCATATGAATCACTTCGCGAAAACTGGCCGCTGCCTTGTGTCCCGGAATGCGAGGGAAGGTGACCAATGGATTCTTACCGAGAAACGAGTTCAGATCGCTACCACACAAGCCCACCCTCTGTACCTTGAGCACAAGCTTTACCGGACGTCGTACCGGTTCAGGGACGACCTCGATTGCAGCCTCGCCCGGCTGTTTTAGCGCGAGCGCTCTCATTGATCGACCGTGTCCTGGCTGTCAAGCCGATAAATCTGGATCGCTGTTCCGCCGCAGAATTGTTCGCGTTCATGCTCGCTCAACTGGGCCGCATACCGGTCGAGCAAGCTGAACCATTGCTGATATTCAACTGCCAGAAGGCAGACCGGCCAATCAGATCCCATCATCAATCGCGCTGCTCCAAAAGCGTCGAACACAGTGTCCAGATAAGGGCGAAGATCGGTTTCCGTCCACGCACGCCAATCCGCTTCGGTAGTCATACCGGAAACCTTACAATAGACATTCTTTCTTCTTGCCAGATCGTATATGTTCTCGCGCCACGGAGATAGGATCCGCGCGCAGATTCTCGGCTTGGCCATGTGGTCGAGTGCGAAAATCTGATTGGGATGAGCATCAACGAACTTTATGGTCTGCGGAAGATGCCGCTCGCAAATCAGAATCTCGTAAACGAGGGCCGAAGAAAGCATGGTCCTGATGCCACGATTGAAATCGTCGCTCAGGATAAAATTATCGTCTACTTCAGATTGAATCACGTGGCGCAACCCCTTCAACTTCGAGTACGCTCTCAACCCATCGACGCACGCCGGAAAGTCCTTACTAGCAATCGGGGCCCATCCCACTACCGCCTCGATGAATGGATGCGCTTCGGCGAGCGAAAGCAGGTCGCGTGTCTCGCCAAGGTCCTGCCGAGCCTGGACCGCAATTGTCCCGTCGATCGCAGCCGACGCCATCACCTCCGACAGATCGCTGGGCGTGTAGTCGCGCCGCAACCTCGACATCGTGTCGTCGATCCAATCGTATTCGTCTGCTGTGTAGCGCCAGAGGTGATGATGTGCGTCGATTCGGCGAAGCATAGCTTGTGAGTATTTACCTCCTCAAATGCGGAAGCCTGAATTAGGCATTCGTCCCCATCCTTAGTGAGTCTCAGGCTAAGCGCGCCACACTTTGCCGTCTGGATAACTGAAGTCGTTGAGGGTCTCCGGATAGATCTCAATGCTGTACCCAGGCTTCTCCGGCAGCAAATACCGCCCGTTTCTGATCTGCACCGGATCAACAAAATGCTCGTGGAGGTGATCGACGAACTCAATCACACGATCTTCCATCGACCCAGAGACGCAAAGGTAATCGAATGCGGAAAGATGCTGAACGTATTCACACAGGCCCACGCCTCCGGCATGTGGGCATACGGGAACATTAAATTTTGCCGCCATGAGAATCACTGCGAGATTCTCATTCACCCCTCCTAAACGGCAGCTGTCTATCTGGCATACGTCTATGGCTCCTGCCTGCATTAGTTGCTTGAATATCACCCGGTTATGGCAGTGCTCTCCCGTCGCGATGCGCACGCCCGAAACCTCACGACGGATGCGGGCATGTCCGAGAATGTCGTCTGGACTCGTCGGCTCCTCCATCCACCACGGGTCCACCACCGCCAGTTCACGCGTGCGTACGATAGCTTCTTCGACGTCCCATTTTTGATTCGCGTCCATCATCAGCTTCCGCGATGGCCCGATTTTGTTCCTGACGAGGCGTGCCCGTCGTAAATCCTCCGTTGGAGCGCCACCCACCTTGAGTTTGAAATGCGTCCAGCCCTCTGCCAGAGCCTCGTCGCAAAGCCGTTCGATCTTGTCGTCGCTGAAGCCAAACCACCCGACTGACGTTGTGTACGCGGGATATCCATCAGTTTTCAGGCGTTGCAGGCGTGAGTTTATTCCTGCGCGACGCTCCCTTAGGAGCGCAACGGCTTCCTCGCGCGTCAATGCATCGCTTATATAGCGGAAATCAATTGCCGACGCGACTTGTTCCGGCTCCATGGAGGCAAGGAGTTGCCAGACCGGCTTTTCCTGCGTGCGTGCGTATAGGTCCCACACGGCATTGATCAGTGCCGCCGTGGCAAGATGAATGACGCCTTTTTCCGGACCGAGCCACCGGAATTGGCTGTCGTCCGTGAGGCAGCGGCTGAACGCGGCGAAGTCGTCGGCGATCGATGCTATCGTCCGGCCAATGACGTAGCGCGACAAATAACGGACAGCCTGTACGCAAAGCTCGGTCCCTCGTCCAAGCGTGAACGTGAGGCCGTAGCCGTTGAGTCCCTGATCTGTTTCGAGAATGCAGTACGCAGCAGAGTAGTCAGGATCCTTATTCACCGCGTCTGAGCCGATTTGTTCGCGCGATGTGGGAAATCTCAGGTCGATGACACGCACATTTGTGATCTTCAAATCGCTCAATTATGACTCCTCGATCGTGTAGCAGGTGTAGCGGCCCAGCGTAAAGCTTGGCGGGACAGGGTGACTAGTATCCCAGTCGTTTATTTACCACGTTCTCCAGCGGTTCGTCCTTCGCAAACCGGTCATACTGCCGCAGAAAACAGTCCATCGCTCGATCTTTCCAGTCAGGCGTGTTGTCCGCGCAGTGCGGCGACAGCAGGACATTCTTCAGCCGATACAACGGGTGCCCGGCAGGTAAAGGCTCGTGTTCAAACACATCCAGCCCCGCGCCCTTGATTCTCCCCGAAGTCAGCGCTTTCACCAGAGCCTCTTCATCAATCACCGAGCCGCGACCGACGTTGATCACGACCGCCTTCGGCTTCATCGCCGCAAACTCGGGCTCACCGATCATATGCCGCGTTTCTTTGGTCAGAGGAGCCGTAACGACAACGTAATCGGAGTGCGCCATCATCTTCCCAAGCTGCTCCGGCGAATAGTAACGTTCGATCAGTGGGTCATCCTCCTGGGGAGCATGTCGCTTCGTAGCCAGCACCCGCATGCCCGTCGCATGTGCGCGCGTGGCGACAGCACGTCCTATGTCGCCGTAGCCGACGATTCCCACAGTCTTGCCGGCAACCACCTGCACATCGAAGGGCTCCCACCTTCCTACCGACTGGTTGCGTATCATCCGCCGGAAATCTTTGGCGAAATACAAAATCGCGGCAAGCGCAAATTCGCCGAGCGATGCGCTGAAAACGCCCCGTCCGTTGGTCAATATCACGTCACTTTGCACAAGTTCCGGAAACAGGACGCTGTCCAGCCCTGCCGACCGCGAGTGAACCCACCTCACATTCGGACACATCGCGAACACAGCTTCAAGCAACTCCTTGGACGCGGACCAGTTCAATATCGCGCTCGCCGTGGATGCTGCCCCTTGGAATGCGGTCGCCTGGCTTCCTGTGATATGAGGCACCTTCTCGAGCCGGGTGAGCTGCGGGTCGTTCTCGCGTGCCAATACAAGTACCGACTTCCTGATGTCCATATCTTTATCGTGCCACGCTTATGCCGCTGTGGGCCGACCGGTTCCCCAATTGGACCTGCAGCGCTGAGGCTGGGGGTGGCGGCACTACTCCGAGGCTACCGTTTTCCACTTAAACAGTCTGCGTCGCAGGGGTGCGCAGGGCCATCGCGATGACGGCTGCCAGCAGAAAAGCGCCCGACGTGATGCAGAGAGCATAACTCAGACCGGCGCGTTCTGATATGTGACCGATCAGGTATGGAGCGGCGGCGCTAAGTATGCGGCCTACGTTGTAGACAAAGCCCATGGCTGATCCGCGGAGAGCAGTAGGGAAGAGCTCGCTGGCAATAACGCTAAAGCCGCTGAAATAGCCGGTCCCAAAAAATCCGACCAACGGGCCAATGAAGAGTAGCGCATTCGCGCTACGCGCAAATGCAAATAGTGGAACCATCAGGGCGGCTAAGAATAGATAGCCGATATAGGTGTATTTCCGGCTGAGACGGTCGGCAAGATAACCGAACACGATATAGCCGAGAAATGTGCCCGTCTGCATGACGATCGTCCACTCCGATGTCTGGACAATGCTGAGACCGCGCCCTCCCTCGCCGATAGGCATTGAAAGAAAGCGCGGCACCCACGTGAAGAGCCCCCACCAGGCGAAGAGCGTGGCAGCGTTCATCGTGGAGCAGATAAGCGTGTTGCGGCCGAATGTGCCTCGGAAGAGCTGGCCCACTTTGGGTTGCGACCGTTGTTCGTGCTGCCATGCTTCTGGCTCGCGGATGCTACGCCGCAACCAGAGCGTGATCAGAGCCGGCACGACGCCCGCAAAGAAGACGGCGCGCCAGCCGAAGCGGGGCATCACCAGCCCAACCACAGCTGCGCCCAGAGCGTAACCAATCGCCCACGAGCTCTGCACTAGCGCCAGAGCCTTGCCGCGATGATGCGCGGGCCAGGTCTCCGCGACTAGCGCGGCGCCCGAGGCCCACTCGCCCCCCATGCCCAGTCCCAGCAGCACCCGAAAGAGCATCAGCTGCGGGGCCGTTTGAGCAAATCCGCACAGCGCCGTGGCCAAGGAATAAACCAGCACGCTGACGGTAAGCGCCCGAACCCTTCCGTAGCAATCAGCAAACCAGCCAAAACCCATGCCTCCGACCGCTGCGGCCACGAGCGTGGCCGACATCATCGCTCCGCTTAGCGCGGCGGAGAGATGCAGCGCCCGCTGCACTTCCCCTAGCACGAGCGCATACAGCATCACATCCATGCTGTCGAGCATCCAGCCTAATGAGGCGGCAAGCAGGGTCCGCCTCTGATCGCCCGATGCCTCAGCCAGCCAACCGTAGATTCGGTTCAAATCCTCTCCACTTGTTTTAGAGTTTTAGAGCGGCCTTCGCGAAGATGCCGTGACACCACAATACGAGAGTGGGGCGATTTGCGCGTAGCAATTGATACCGGCGGCACCTTTACCGACTGTGTCTATCTCTCAGCCGGACAAATCAAGGTCGCGAAGATATTCTCCACGCCTGCGGACCCATCAGGCGCGGTGCTTGATGTTCTCGCGCATATTGGTGCGGGTAGAGAGCTGAATGTGCGCCACGGCACTACCGTGGGAACGAACACCATGCTTGAGCGCAATGGAGCTCGGGTCGCATTCGTGACCACAGCGGGCTTCGAGGACACGATCGCGATTGGTCGTCAGGCTCGGAGCCGCCTCTACGATTGGTTTGCGCCTATACCCGTCTGCCTCGTCCCTCGTGACCTGCGTTTTGGCGTACCGGAGCGCGTCAGTGCCGAAGGAAAAATCCTCCGCTCTCCGACAGAAGCAGAACTGGAAACGCTGGTAAGCGAGATCGGCGCCAGCAGAGCAGAGGCCGTAGCCATCTCGCTGCTGTTTTCATTCGCGAATCCCGAAACCGAGTGCCGCGTTGAGGCTGCGCTGCAATGCCTGGGGTTGCCTATCTCCACCTCACACCGCATACTGCCTGAGTTTCGGGAGTATGAGCGCGCTTCGACGACAGTCGTAAATGCGTATCTCGCTCCCCGTATGCAGAGCTATCTTCTGCAGCTTGAGCAGCGCGCCGCCACGAAGCACGGCGGCAGCCGCGTCGACGTGATGCAATCCTCTGGCGGCATCGTGCCCGCGCGCGCGGCGGCCCGGGAACCAGTGCGGACCATACTGTCAGGACCAGCCGGCGGAGTAATCGGTGCGTGCGAAGTGGCGCGTTGGGCCGGTTTCGATCGCATCATCGGCTTTGACATGGGGGGAACATCCACCGACGTCTTCCTTTCCGATTCGGCAACCGGCGGTGCGCAGCGCACACGAGAGACTCTCGTGGCTGGCGTGCCGGTGAGTATTCCGATGCTCGACATCCACACTGCTGGCGCCGGCGGCGGTTCGATCGCCCGCTTCGACTCAGGCGGCATGTTGCGCGTGGGCCCTGAGTCCGCGGGAGTGGAGCCAGGCCCGATCTGTTTTGGCAGCGGGAATCTGCCCACCGTCACCGACGCCAATCTTCTGCTCGGCCGCCTCGATCCGGAAACATTCCTGAATGGCGGTGTAAGGCTTGACCAGCAACGTACAGAGCACATGATGGATGAACAAAAGGGTACGCTTGCGACCGTCGAGGAATTTGCCGCCGGGGTTCTCAGCGTCGTCGAGACGCAAATGGAGAAAGCCATCCGCGTGATCTCCATCGAGCGTGGACACGATCCGCGGGAATTCACTCTGGTGGCCTTCGGCGGCGGCGGCCCGCTGCATGCCTGCTCTCTAGCGCAGGCGTTGCGCATCCCCACCGTTCTAATTCCAGCGATGCCGGGTACGCTGTCCGCTGTGGGTATTCTCCTTGCAGACACGGTCCGAGACTACTCTCGCACAGTGATGTTGCCCGCTAATGCGTTGGACTCACTCGAAGGCATCTTTGCCGACCTCGAATCGTATGCTGCAGAAGATTTTGGCGCAGAGGGCTTGGAAGGTATTGTGCACCGCACGCTGGACATCCGCTACCGAGGCCAGGCTTACGAACTCAACGTTCCCTGTGGTAAGCAGCTACCCGAATCAGCCCTCGCAGCCTTCCATCAACTCCATCAACAGCGCTATGGCATCTGTGACGTACACAAACCGGTCGAAATCGTAAACCTTCGCTTGTGCATCGTGGCAGCGGCCGAGCCATATTCGCCCCCATATCGAGCCCCCGTACCCGGAGATGGTGCCGCCGCCCTCTACGCAGTGCGGAACATCGTCTTTGCCGGTCGGTTCGTGAAGTCGAACCTCTACCGGCGTGAGCGTCTCAGCCCTGGCGATCTTATCCATGGACCGGCAATGATCACCGAATATACGTCGGCCACTGTCCTGCCGCCCGCTTGCTCCGCCCAGGTAGATGGCTATGGAAACCTGGTAATCTCCGTTGCGGAGGAGCGAGCGTGAATCCGGCCTCAGTGGACGCAGTCGAACTCGCTGTATTTCACAGCGCCGTTCATTCCATCGCCGAGGAGATGGGCGCTGCCCTGCGCCGCACCGCGCTCTCGCCCAACATAAAAGAGCGCCGCGATTACTCCTGCGCGATCTTCGACGCCGAGGGAAGAGTCATCGCGATGGGCGACCACATGCCCGTGCATCTGGGCTCCATGCCGATGTCCGTGCAGGCGGCCGTTGGTGCGATTGCTCTCGCCCCCGGAGACATCGCCATCCTCAACGACCCCTATGCAGGTGGAACTCACCTCCCCGACATCACCATGGTCCTCCCGGTGTTTCTGCCCGGACGCGATCGGCCGTCTTTCTACGTCTCGAATCGGGCACACCACGCTGACGTTGGTGGCGCGTTTCCAGGATCGATGGGCCCCGCAAACGAAATCTTCCAGGAGGGAATCCGAATCCCTCCCACGCGAATCGTGCGTGGCGGAAACGTGGACCGCGAAATCCTCGACCTGATTCTGCTGAACGTGCGCACCCCGAAAGAACGCGACGGCGATCTGCAATCGCAGATCGGAGCGTGCCGCGTGGGTGAGCAGCGCACTATGCAACTCGTCTCGAAGTATGGCGAACAGAAGCTGCACGCCCTAGTCGAGGAACTGCTTGACTACTCCGAGCGCCTCGTGCGCGCGGAGTTGCGGAAGATGCCAACAGGCAACTTTACTGCTGAAGACTGGCTCGATGACGACGGCGTAACCGATGTCCCGCGCAAAATCGCCGTGCAGTTGCAATTCATTCCGCAGGAAGCATCTCTCAGCGTGGACTTTGCCGCCTCCTCCCCTCAAGTTGCGGGCAGTGTTAACGCGGTTCGCGCGATCACGCTCTCGGCTTGCTTCTACATGCTGCGCTGTCTGCTCAGCGAGGAAGCCCCCGCAACCGCTGGAATCCTGCGCCCGCTCACCTTGCATACTATCTCTGGCAGCATCGTCGATGCACTTCCTCCTGCTCCCGTCGCGGGAGGCAATGTCGAAACCTCGCAGCGCATAGTAGACGTCTTGCTGCGTGCCCTCGCGGTGGCTGTCCCCGCGCGAGTCCCCGCGGCGAGCGCAGGCACCATGAGCAACCTGACTATCGGCGGCGTCGATCCGCGCACCGGCGAGCCATTCACCTACTATGAGACGACGGCCGGGGGTATGGGGGCGCGTCCCAGCGTGGACGGCATTTCTGGTGTCCAGACCCACATGACCAACTCGCTCAATACTCCGATCGAAGCCCTCGAATACGCCTACCCATTGCGGATTCGAAGGTACGGATGCCGCTACGGGTCAGGTGGCTCAGGGCAATTCCGAGGCGGCGACGGATTGATCCGCGAAATCGAGGTACTTGCTGACGCGAAGGTAACGCTGCTGGCGGAGCGCAGAAAATTTCGGCCCTACGGATTGCAGGGTGGCGAAGAGGGCGCCCCTGGCCGTGCATGGATCGCAGGAGCCGAAGGATCTGAGCACCTCGATCTACCCGGGAAATGCAGCCGACATCTACACACCGGGGAGATGCTGCATATCGAAACGCCCGGCGGCGGCGGCTGGGGCAAGCCCTGAGGGCGTTGGTGATCTGACCGAAGATGGGATTATCCTTCCAGAAACTTCCGGTGACCGTAACCGGGTTCTTGCTGTCGCTCAGGCATGTGATGCTTGGGATCCCGTCAGTCCGTGTCCCCCACAGCCAAAGAAACATCTTCGCCGCCAACAAGGGCTCGCTCTTCCACAAGATACGCACGAGGGCTTCCTCCTGCTCAAAGAACACCTGGATTCTCGCTAATTCCTGTCGCCTCAAACCAGCAATCCAGGCTAAATGGTCAGCTTAGATATATAGGTGCGGGAAAACTTTGCGAAGAAGGGCCGTAAATGCCGGTTCCGCCCGAAGGGCATCAAATCGTGGGTCAACCCTCAACCAGACGAGTTCCGCTTCTCGATCTTTGACGGCCTGGGTCAGAAGCGAAAGCGAGTCTCGCTTGTTGCCGAGCGCAAGTGCCAGAAGTGCCTGGCGAAATCTGCTGATTCTCGCATCCAGAGACAGCAGATTGAACGCATTTACGATCTGGTTCGCCTCATCCATCTCCCCGATGAGTGCTAATATTTCTGCGACACCGGCCATCATCGGCAACTGAGCGCCTGAATCTGGCCGAACGCTTTCGATCAGTTGTCGAGCTTTGTCCCTGTCTCCCAAATGTGCGGACATTAAAGCCAGGAAAAACCGAGCTTCAACTGGGAGCGGTCCGAACATGAACCGTTCTGAAAGCTCGCTTACTCCTTCGCTGTACCTCCGCGTAATATGTTGGAACTTTGCCTGAGCTACCTTCTGCCGGCTGGAAAATGGATCGATGCGTTGCGCCACCTCGAGATGATGCAGTGCTTCATCAAACCGCATCAGAGCGGCAAGAAACATCGCATATCGCCGTGAAGAGGAAACGTGCAGCCCAAGTTGAATGCCGTGTGCGAAGCTCTGCTCAGCCGCCGACCACTCCCAGTCGAGAGCCTGGGCGCTACCGAGACATGCATAAGAGTCGATCATCTCGGGATCTAATTCGATAGCTTTCAGAGCGGCGGCCTTTGCCCGCGTAACCAGTTCTGAAGAGGAGGAGGGGCCTCGTAAGGCAATCTCGGCGCTGCATTGTGAGATTCCGCAATAGGGTCGGGCGTACGTGGGAGCCACTTCGCTTGCTTCTTCAAATTTCAGAAGAGCTGATTGCAAATCCGATGCTGATCCCTCATCCAGCAGTGTCTCCGCATGCGTAACGAGCGGATAAGCCGCGAACGTCAGAGCCCCCGGCGTAGCTTTGCGTTTGCGTACATAAGATATTTCCGGACGTGAGCGACTAACGAAGGCCGTCGCAATCTGCTCCTGCACCTGCAGCAGAGACTCAGGCTCGGCTGCCGTTTCAAAACGGTGCGAGCTCAACTGGAAGCCATCGGAGCTCAATACCCTGGCTGTGATGCGCAGCCGGTTGTGCTCCTCTCTCACCGTGCCTTCAATAATGTTCAACACTCCCAACTTCTGCGACAGCGACGGAATGTCGTAGGGAGCGGCGATCAACTGTGTAACCGATGCGCTTGAAACTACTCGTATGCCATCTGTCAGCGCCAGGTGATGTGTAATTTCGTCGGTGACACCCTGAGCACACAACGATGAAAGCGGACGGTTTGAGAGATCTGCAAACGGCAAGACAGCAACAGGAACTCCGCTTCCCTTGATCAGCAAATCGCCGCTGCTTTGGCTGCTCGGAGGAGCCCCTACCGCCTCGTTCCTGCGAAAAACCGGGATATAGGTGCCGGGACGAAAGTAGATAAAGACAGGATCCTTCCTGCCCTGCGACTCGTAGTATTCCTTGAGTTTGGCTCGAAGACGACGCGCTTCCGTGCGTACGATGGAATCCTGGCTTGGATGATAAGGAGGCTTGCGATCATACACTTCGGTCCCGATCACATATTCCTTCAGCGAATCCGCTTTGGCGGCAAGCACGCTGTCGATCGTAAAGCGAAGAAAGCGGCCAAGCCGTTCTGACTGCGAAAATAGCGGACTCTGCAGAATCCTGGAAAGCTCCGCGCGAACCTCCTGTTCGCTACAGTTTTCATATGTAAGCCCATCGACCAAAGTCTGCTAGTCCTCAAGCTTTTGTTGCGCAAAGGTCAGAATCGCTTTTCAGTTAAGGATTCCGCACCAGCCGCGTTTTGATCATAGCGCGTCGATCATCCGTTCACGCGGAAATCACTGTTAGATAACCGTTGCTCACTCCCGCGCGTGTAGCGAAGCTGTCATTCTCGGTGTCAAAGGATGCAAAGGACGCATCGTGGAAGAGCGCCGGAATGAAATTCGAGTCCTGGCTGTTGTTTCAGATGAGATGCAGGCAAAACTCTCTCGTCAGCTGGCGCCTCTAGATGTCAGAATCGAGCGCGTTGCCAAAGCCGGAGAGATAGCCCATCTCGTCGGTGAGGGAGACATATTTAATGTCGCGATATTCCCGGTGACTCTGCCAAATGCCGATTGGTGGGCGCTCTGGGGAGAACTGTGTCTGCTGAATCCACGCCCTGCAATCCTCGTCTATGCTCGCGCCGCCCCATTCGAGTTGTGGACGAGCGTGCTGGACCTGGGAGGGCACGACGTCATCGTCGAGCCGTTTTCAGAACTTGAGATACAGGAGGCGGTCCGGCGCGCAGCGCAAAGTTTCAGAGACCGGCTCGCGAACGATTCAGGACAGTAGTGACACATCGCTCAACAAGGCGAAAGATGGGTCAGGGTTAATGTTTCGAAATGTTGCGGTAGCGTATGATGAATCGCCAGAGGCTGGCCGCGCCTTGACCGCGGCGATTCAGCTGGCAGCGGCACTCAATACAAGTCCTCAGGCGATTACCTTCGCGGAAGAGCTTCCGGCCTACACGGCTTACGGGGTGGTCAGTGATCCTTCTAGTCTTCAAACCCTCGGCAAAGATCGGGCGAAATCTACGGGGAATTACAAAAGAAGGCCCCGGAAGCGGCGTCTGCCCGAAGGCGTTCAGGTTGCTGCTCACCTGGTGGATGGGGACAAGGCTGACGCCATCGTTCGCTGCGTTCACGAATACAAGATCGATCTTCTCGTCATTGGCCTTCACCATCGCTCTCGCCGTGTGTCCAGCCTCTGGAGCACGGTTTACGCGCTGGCTCAGGCGGTTCCCTGCAGTATCCTCGGAGTCCACTGCTGTCGATTTTCTCAAGCTCGATATGGGCTGGCCCAACGTTCAAGGCAACGCGTGAATACTCGATGCATTCGTCGCCAGACGCCGGCCGTAGCAAGCTAAAACAAAACACGTCACCTGTACACAGCCCTGGGAGTCAATAAGAACATGTCGAAGCGCGCGGTCATAATCCCGATCGTCACCTTGGGTGTCGCCGGGGCCCTCCTGTTTACGATTCAAGGTTGCTGGACCTCGTGGGAGGGTGGAAGGGTGGACCAGCGAACCGACGATGCATATGTGCGAGCTGACATGACCCCGATGAGCACACGCATCTCGGGGACCGTCCGAAAGATCAACGTGAACGACTTCGAGGCAGTGAAGCCCGGTCAGCTTCTAGTGGAGCTCGACGACGACGACTATCGTGCAGTTCTGCAGGAGGCCCAGGCTGCCCTGGCGAGCGCGAAAGCGGAACTCGAGGACAATCAGGCGGCAAAACGAATTCAGGACGCAAAGATTCAGAGTGCAGAAGCCAGCGTGATTCAGGCGGTCACTGCTGTGAATGCAGCAAAAGCTGGCGTCGATGCTGTCAATGCAGACGCGGAGCGAACGCAATTAGAGTTGAAACGTCAGCAGGCGCTCTTGGCGGCAAAAGCAGCAACACATCAGCAACTGGAGCAGGCCGTCGCCGATGCCGACCGGTTTTCTGGAATGCTCGCCAGCCGCCAGGCTGATCTTGCGCGCGCACAAGCTGCTCTCACGAGCAGCCAATCTCTCCTCGAAGCGGAAAAACGTCAGCGCACGGCTCTTGACACGAGGGACAGCCTCTACGAGGCGCAAATTCAGGCAAAAGAAGCAGCCATCGTCGTCGCCAACGTGAATCTTGGCTATACGCGAATCGTTGCGCCTGTCGAAGGCGCGATTGGTGAACGGCATGTACAGGAAGGTCAACTCGTCGCCCCTGGTCAGCAGGTCGTCGACCTGGTGAAAGGCGATGTTTGGATTCAAGCGAACTACAAGGAGACTCAGCTTACCAATATCCGCAAAGACGACCCGGCCGACATAACGATTGACACCTTTCCGGGCGTCGTTCTTCACGGAAAAGTGGCTGAAATTTCTCCCGCCAGTGGATCGCAGTTTGCTCTCCTGCCTCCCGATAATGCAACCGGTAACTTCACGAAAGTCGTTCAAAGAATTCCGGTGAAGATCGTGCTTGATCCCGGACATCCTCTGCGCGACAATCTCCGCCCGGGCTTCTCCGCCGTAGTGACAATTCACGCTTCGGGCAAGAAAGAAAGGGCGGAGGCTTCCCGGTCGTGAGCGCTTCCCCAGTCAAATCAGGAGCAGTCATTACAACTCACCCTCTGGCTGGAGTTTTCGGTGTGCTGCTCGGCGCCATGATTGCCACTTGCACTGGGCGTCTCATCAGCGTTGGATTAGCAGATCTGAGAGGCGCCTTGCATCTGGGAGTGGACGAAGCGTCCTGGATAGGTACAGCATTCAACGCCGCCATGATGTTCATCGGACCGTTTTCTGTCTACCTCGGTGGCCTGCTTGGTGCGCGGCGAGTTTTGTTGGCGTGCGCGTCTCTATTTACGTTGATCAGTTTTCTGCTTCCTTTTGCTCCCAGCCTTCCGATCATGCTCGTCCTTCTGGTGATCGCGGGATTGACTGCGGGAACGTTTTATCCGCTCACCCTCTCGTTTGTTCTCCGGAACCTGCCCATGCGCTATGTATTGCTCGGCATAGCGATGTACGCCCTTGACATCCTTGTTGCCACAAACTTTGCCACGTCGCTTGAAGGGTGGTATCTGGATCACTTGTCCTGGCATTGGATTTTCTGGAACGGCGCCGCACTTACGCCAATCATGATGGTCCTCATCTATTTCGGGATTCCATGGCAGCCTCTGCCTCAACCCAAAGAAGGACAGCCGAAGCCGAACTGGAGAGGGTTCCTTTACGCCAGTCTCGGAGTCGCACTCCTGTATATCGCACTCGACCAGGGGCAACGGCTGGATTGGTTGCACTCCGGCACGATTGTCGGATTGGTCGCATCCGGGGTCTTTCTGCTGATAATGTCCGCAGTCCGTCATCTTATTGTGCCCAACCCGCTGATCAATTTCAAATTTCTTCTCCGCCGGAACACTCTCCTGCTTAGCGGAGTCTTGATCCTGTTCCGTTTTGTCATCCTGGCAACGGTCGTCACCATCCCGAGTTATCTGGCATCAGTTCAGGGATACCGCCCAACTCAAACCGGCAAGGTCCTGCTCTGGGTCGCGCTCCCGCAGTGCGTGCTGGGGCTTCTCGCGATGTATTTGGTCCAGTACATCGATCCGCGGCTCATCCTCACTACCGGTTTTGCACTTGTTGGAGTGGCATGTCTAATGAACGCCCACGTGTCATCGGTCTGGTCTGGTGACAACTTCTGGGTCTCCCAGATAGTGATGGCAATCGGTCTGGCCCTCTCTTTCAACGCGCTGGTGGGGTCCATCATCCTGGAATTGCTCAATACTGGTGCGCTCAGCCGTCCGATCGATGTCCTTACCTTTGCCGGATACTTTCAGACGGTCCGGCTCCTCGGCGGCCAAATCGGCGCTGCTTTCATGCAGCACTTCATTCCCACCCGCGAGCAGTTTCATTCGAATATTCTCGGCCTCGACGTTCAACTCGGTCAGGCGGCCACCAGGCAGCGCCTCTCGGAACTGACAGCAGGGCTGACGCCGCACTCTGCGGGCCTGGCAGCAGCTGCAGAAAAAGCAGCGACAGTCCTGGCTCTGCAGGTCAGGCAACAAGCTTTCACTCTGGCAATCGCCGACAGTTTCATGCTGGTGGCTTGCTCTGCGGTCTTCTGCCTGATCATCGTCGCCTGCATGGCAAGCGTGCCTACGCAATATCGCCAGGTAGTCACGGCTGCGGCTAAACCAGCGTGAGTGAAAGCTGAGTCCTGAAGGATACTGATATGCAGCTCAAGGCAACAAAGCACTCTCCAACTTGCGTTTTATTGCTGCTGTGCAGCATCTGGCTGAGCGGCTCTCTCGACATGACAGACGCACAGGAAACATCCCCGATGCGTCTGACCCTGTCTCAGGCCATCGATCTTGCTCTCAGGCGGAACAAAACCCTTGGCCTCGCGCGTCTTACCGTTGCCGACAGCGAGCACAAAAGGGAAGAGGCTCGATCCGCATATTTTCCCCACATCAAGAACGAGGCCAGCGTGCTCCACATCACTGAGCTTGCCGGCGTAGAAGTTCCGGCGGGCGCATTTGGTGCCCATCCATCTACAGGACCGATACCCGGAGAGAACCTTTTCATCGATCAGGGCGCTCTCACTGCCTATACAAGCGGTACGGGTCTGACTCAGCCGCTGACACAGATGTTCAAGATTCACGAATCGAACCGTGCTGCCGAGGCTGATAGCAACACCGCCAAAATTCAGTCGGAACAGGCGGAAAATGAGATCACACTTAGAGTCCGACAGCTTTACTACGCACTGATGATTGCAGAGCTCAAACAACAAGCTGCGACAGAAGAGGTGAGTGCAAGCCAAGTCAACGACCAGGAAGCTCAGGATGCAGTTAAGAATGGTCGCGCTCTCGATGTAGTCGCTCTTGAAAGCTACGCAGGACTGCTGGACGCCAGGCAAACCGCGCTTGTGCAAACACTACAGATTCATTCTTTGTCGTTGACCCTTAACGACCTGCTTGGACTCCCGCTCAATACGCCGCTTCAGCTCGATACTGACACTTCCGCGACACCGCTTTCCATACCTGGTCGCGAAGAATCCATACAGATTGCCGAAGATCATAGTCCCGAGATCCGATCCGCTGAGCAGGCAGTAGAAAAAGCAAAAGCCGGCCTTGTAGCAGCAAAAGATGAATACATCCCCGATGTCACCGGCCTTGCCCGCTACAGCTACCAGAGCGGTGTGCCGTTTCTCGTCCATAACTTTGGAACCTTCGGATTCACCCTCAGTTACGATTTGTTCGACGGAGGACGCAGAATTGCCGAAATCAGGGACTCGCGGACGCTCCTCTCGCAAGCCGAGCTGAATCTCGCCCGAGTAAAGGAGGACGTCACCGTGCAGGTAGAGACTGCGTACGACAAAGTCACGCAACTACAAAGCATGGTGGCCGTCGCCGATCAGGCTCTGAAGGTCAGAGTGGAGGCCGCTCGTTTGTCAGATCGACAGTTCGAGCAAAATGCGGCGCTGGCCTCTCAGCGGGCTGAAGCCCATGCTAAGGCCCTCTCAGCGAAGGCCTCCTATACTGAGGCGACTCTGGACCTGTCGCTGGCGCAGGCTGACCTCAAACGAACCATAGGAGAGCGCCCACAGTAGCGATTGGTTCGAACTCTATTCGCATGACGGCAATGACGTGAACCGGTGGAGTGAGGGGCGCGCGGGATCGTTCGCTTCTCGATCTGAGTCCCGAAATCAGAAGGAGACATCTCATTTCGCCAGGCCAGGAGTGACGTCGACGAATTCCACATCATCGAAGAAAAACTTGGGCAGACCGTCCGTCGCATTTCGCACATCGAAGACAATGTCCGCCGCAACTGCCCCCTCGGGAGCGGTGTAGGGGGTCGGCGGAGCGAAGCGCTGAGGGTCATAAACCGCATACCAATCTGAGATAGATCGGTCGACCAAATTCGTCGTGTACTGATCGCCAACGGGCGTCCACTTGCCGCGATTGGGGCTGGGAGCCGGACAGACCCACTCGATACGGCCGGCGAATGCGACATAGCCGCGAGGATGCCCCGGTACCTTCCGCTCAGGCATATAGTTCTCGCTGCGGTACTGATAACGCATACTGTATTGGTGGCCCGGGATCACCTTGACCCGCTGGCGGACCTGGACTCTTCCGATACCCTTCCCGCCATTCGCGGATTTAATGAAAGCCCCAATGTCGGGATTGTTATAGGCCTCGGCCGGAAATGATACCGGCACTGATGCCTTCAGCAACAGCGACTGATGACCGCTGTAGGCAGCTTCCGTGCTCGTCTGGGCATCGTTTCCGTTAACAGCCTGGCTTATAAACCAGCCTTTATCCATGTCTTGCGCCGACGTTACGAAGGGGTCTTCGAAGCTCCAGTTGTAGAGAAGATTCGGACCGAGAGGCATGGCGATCTTGCCCCAATCGTTCGGCTGCAGCGTTGCTTCGGTCGCGAGATCATCAACAATCGCGGTGTCGTGGTTGTAATAGTAGAGCCGCAGAGAGCGGCTCGCGCCTGTCTCATCGCCGAAGATCACGCCAACATCACCACGCAATTCATCTGTTGTCTTCGGATCAATGTTGAGGTCCTTGAGCGCGACCGAGGCTTCCACAGTGTAGAGTTTGTGGGCCGCATCGGTCTTAATCGCGACCCTGGCCACATCGAGTCTGATGACCTGATCGATCCGTGCGGAAGCAAGGCTGACCGGCGACGCGGTCCCGGGTACCACCGGGCGATAAAGAATGGCGATAGGCTTGCCTTGAAACGTACTGAAGAGCAACCTTTCGTCCCCCGCAAGGGCAGCGCGGCGGTGAGGGTCGGCCTTCGCAACTGTCTGAAGCATGAGATCGACGCAATCGCCACTGATGAAGAGATTGCGCCAGTCCGCGCCGCGGTTGCGCATCGGCGGATTGGGTTCTTTAACCTTATAGGCGAGGTAAAGATTGTTCGCATCCCGGCCGAGTGCGATGCTTGCGCTCTTGCCATTGCCCCCCTCGAGATAAGCTCCATTATTGAGGTTCCAGTCGGACAGGTCGCCGTCGATCACCGGTGGCGTGTTCAGCCAGGTCACCGCCAGCACCGGCTTAGGCACCACGATAGGTTTGGGAGTTGCGCGAACCATCGCCGCCAGCTTCACTCCGCTGTCGGTAAATTGGAAGGCTCCCTCGAAGCGGCCTTCCTGCTCCAGTCCCTTGATTTGGAAAATATGCTCGGCCTGATTGGCGCCGTTGATGACATAAGGGGTGCCATCGGACGACTGGTAGTAATAGGTCGCCGATTCACCGCGGAGCGAGGTGGGGCCCAGCAGCGTGTCGTCGAGCATCGTTCCAACGTAGAGTCCGTCGGTCGTGATGAGGAACGGTCTTTTGCTTCCGTGGTAGAGCCAGGTACCGAAGACATCGCCGAGCTTGGGAAAGTTGAAGTCATACTGCACACCATTGGCATAGACTTCGTTGCCTGAAAGTTGCTTTGGCTGCGTGATCGCCCAGAGCTTCTTTCCGTTGGGGTCGTAGGCGGCTATTGCGTCGGTGCTGTCGTTATATTGCCCCATTCCCTCGTAGTTGAAGGTAACGATGAGCTTCTTGTCGTCCGTGACATGCAGATTGTTGATCACATGTTTTGGAGGCAGAGAGATGATCGGCTTGGCGTCGGCCATGTCGTAAATCGGTGCACCATCCTTCGTCCAACTCTTCACGTCGAGGCGGAAGATGGCCGCATGGTCGTGAAAGGTGCCTGCGGCAAAATAGCTCCAGTCAGGGGAAACGTCCGAACCCCAATATGTCCCCAGTGACGGCTGTGATCCCTGGCTGGGCTTGACCCAGTGCATTTCATCCGGCTGGACCAGATTGTCGCTGTTCAGATCGGTCCAGCTGTAGTTGTCACCCGCATGACCGAGGAAACAATGGGGGAAGAAGCCCTCATAAGAGTGGTAGCCGAGAGTCTCCCCGGGGACGGCAGCGGTTCCGTCATTACCAAATCCCGCGACTACACTGCCGAAGGCAGCCACGGGGCGATATACATCGCCTTTGCGTTGCAAAATAACCGTTGTTTTGTCGCGGCTTATGACATATGCCTGCCCGTCATGGAAAAGTGTGCGACCTTGACGTATCGCCAGATTATGGCCGGCTGGCGTGAATGGATCGTCGCCATTCTGCCGCCGATAATCGATGGCTAACGGGATATAAGTCTTCCTCCCGAAGTCCACTTTGAAGGTGGTTCCTTCCGCGTGCACGAGCGTCGGATCTTTTGGATCCACCCAGAAGAGAGTGCCACCACCATAAGGAGTAGGCCCGATGTAATCCTTCAGGAAGGACCCGCTTCGTGCGTCCCACACGCTGATTCGCTTGGGCGATCCATCATCTTCGGCAACCCAGAGCTTGCCTGTGTCCGTCACGGCAATGCCGCGGGGCACCAGCATACTATCAGGATCCCATTTGCCAACCCAGGGACGTCCGCCCTCCTTTCCAATGGCACGAAGGAATCTTCCGTTGGATCTGAAGACCTTTACTTGAAACGAAGTGGCCCAATCGCTGACATAAATATTTCCGGCTTTGTCCGTTGTAAGGCTGTCTGGTGCGACAAGCTCAGATGTAACCACCGGTGTCACCGTCTTGGTTCGAACATCCACCTTCACAACCTGCTTGCCGCTGACGGCAAGGATCGTGTGGTCGTCCATCGGCGCCAGTCCAATTGGGCTTTCAACGTGGATTTCCTCCCCGTTTGGCTTGCCCGTAACCGGATCAATTACCAACAGCTTGTTGTCGTAATTCAACGAGACGTAGACTTTGCCGCCAACCGCGGCGAGACCTAAAGCGTTGGTCGACTCACCGACGTCCGTGTAAAAGTAACGTGGCTGGCCGCCGTAAACCGCCGGGGCGAATGACCGTTTATTCCGGAGCACGTCCAGCCAGGTGTAGTCGTTCCTGTAAGGCCAGGTTGTCACGATCTGGTTGGGCTGCTTTAACGTGAATTGCGCCGGTTTGCCGGTACGCTTGTCGAAACACATCAGGACGGCTCTGCCGATGGCGTTCTTGCCCGTGTATACGCGCGTGTTATCGGTGAGTGATGCGCCAGAATAGACTGCGTAAAGGTAATCGCCGCTCAGGGCCAGACTTACGGCACGCCCATCTGTATCGACCCGAATTCCCCATTGCCTCTGTCCGGTTTCATCGACCGCGATGATGGAATAGCCCAGTTCATTACCCGGCGCAGCCAGGTAGACCCATTTGCTGTCAGTCACCGCAGCCTGGGGATCATACTCGTCGCTGAGCCAGTCGCCCTTGTCATCCGGCGTAGGCCAGGGCGGGTTTCCCGGATTGACAACGCTCACCTTGTAATCCGTCGTTATGGGTGCGTGATAGACGCCCTTCAGCGTGTAGTTGCCCGGCGCGGCCGGATTACCATACTGGTCAAGGCCGTCCCAGCCTTCCTTGTTTTGCCCCGCATACCGAAAGTCACCCTGCGTCAACCATCTGACCAACTGTCCGTCCTTGTCATAAAGACCCAGCGTCAGTTCTCCATCTGCTGGCATTTTGTAAGGGACGGAAAGAACAGGCCGCTTCTCCGGTGTGGTTTTAGCTTGCGATGGCAGTGGACTCGAAGCGAGCACCAAGTCCTGAGGGCCGGGCTCAATCGGCATCGCCACGGCATGGCCGGTGGTGAGCGTAATGAGTGAAGAAACGACAATGAGTCGAATGTTCAAGCGGACCTTCCACATTTGAGAGGTTGCCTTTTCTTGTTTTTCGGTTCGTCGATAAACGAATCTTGTCGAGATGCCAGCGATGGAGAAGTTACTAGGATTATCTGTAATTCTTTGAGCAATGGTAGCTGTCTACGTCTTCTCCGCCGGATCAGCATTACGGATAAGCGGCTCGATGCTCACCTTCAGGGGTACGGAATCAGTCGAGCTCCTGCTCGAAAGCAAATCGCAGAATTTCGCTTTAATGACCGATGATGCGGTCGTTGCTGGCGCCGGGGCCAATAATTGTCTGCGAATGGTCGGGGCGGAGGGATTCGAACCCCCGACCCTCTGCTCCCAAATTTGATTTTTAACATAATATCAAGAACTTAGCGGGAACGGTTGGCGCTGTAAGTCCCGCAAAATAATCGATAGGAATTCTTACGGTGGGGCTAAAGTGGGGTTGTCCAAGCCCACTATTTCATCCACTGATCGCATCGTTCTCGAGACAAACAATCCTGTTTTCTTGTTATTGCTGGAACTCAAAAGCACCGAGTTTCCAGCGGAGCTGTTTGAGTCGCTCGACTCTGACAGCACAGCAGTCACTCAGAAGACGTATAACCGAGTTGCAATTGCTTCTCGCTTTCGATTCAGGCATGGAACTCACTTTCCTTATTGACGACAGGCAATGCAATCGGAATTGTCGGCATATGCGGCGAGCGGTTAAGCTGGCGCCGGGATGAGAATTGGAATTGACCTGGGCGGGACGAAGATTGAAGCGCTGGCACTTTCGGCAGACGGCCAGGAAGTAGAGCGGATCCGAATTGCGACGCCGAGGGAGGACTACGGCGGGACGTTGGAGGCGATCACATCGCTGGTGTGGCGCCTGGAGAGAGAACTTGGCGAGGGCGGCACGGTGGGCGTTGGCATCCCCGGCACGATTGTGCGCTCAACGGGTTTGGTGAAAAATGCGAATTCAACCTGGCTAAACGGGATGCCGCTCGAGCAGGATCTTTCGCTGCAACTCGGGCGACCGATACGCTGCGAGAATGACGCGAACTGCTTGGCTGTCTCCGAGGCAAGCGACGGCAGTGGCGCCGGACATCAAGTGGTGTTTGCTGCAATTTTGGGCACTGGATGCGGTGGTGGCCTCACGATCGGAGCGCGTGTGCACGAGGGTCGCAATGGTGTCGCCGGAGAGTGGGGACACAACAGCCTGCCTTGGCCAAGAGAAGATGAGTTTCCTGGACCGGCATGTTACTGCGGGAAACGCGGCTGCCTGGAGACGTGGATCTCCGGCACCGGACTGGGTTTGGATTATGCGCACCAGACGGGCAAGTCGATGACCGGCAAGGAAGTGGCTGAGGCGGCTGAAGACGGTGATGCCGTCGCAGAATCGGCGCTACGCCGACTAGAAGATCGGATCGCACGCGGGCTGGCCAGCGTGGTGCACTTGCTCGATCCGGACATTATCGTCCTGGGCGGGGGTCTGTCACGGCTAAAGTGCTTATACAAGAACGTTCCCCTTCTTCTGGAGCGTTACAGTTTTGGTGGCGGCGTGGACACGCCCATAGTGCCCGCGACGCACGGCGATTCGAGTGGTGTGCGTGGTGCGGCCTGGTTGTGGCCGGCAGAATAAGTGCTCGTGCCCTGAAGCTGCTGCGAACCGCGCTCGATCTGCAGGCCGGCGGCTCTTTCTGATTAGCCAATATGGCCATGCATACTCAGAATCTGAAGGCGGATCCGCGATGCAGCCCTTCGTTGGACAAGCGAATGCGGATGGCGATCCGCTAGGAACTGCTCGGGCCACGCTGATCTTGCGGAACCTGTTCCGGCAAGCAATCTGTCTTCTGTTCGAGAGATGTATCTTGCCCGTCAGACCTGTCCCGGCTAAAGACAGTGAATGGCATCGCCGAAATTCAAGGTAATTATCCCATCAAGGGAACTGGCGAGAAAGGCACCTGGTTCAGATACAGCGAAGGCAACCTGCTGAGCATTGGTCAGCCCGCGCTTTGAACCGCCAAACGGGGAGAACCAGTGATGCAGCGCGAGTTCTTCAAGCACGATGTTGCGAGCTAGATTGAACCGCTGACCTTTGGGGTTATTATGACAACTTTTTTTTCAGCACTATACGGTATCTGTCCCTGATCTGTCCTTGGCTCTATTACACGTCGCCAGGCTTGCGACCAAGCTTCGCCCGCTAATCCACAACTGAATGCCGAACCCCACAAGGTTGCGGACTGCGCGACCTCTGATGAGGTGCGTAGACAACAAGCAGCTCGCCGATGGAGCCAACCCCCGACCTCACCCGCATCCACAAAGACTTCCGTTGGTACGGAGAGCCGTACTCAAAGGACGAACAAGCCGGAGTCACACTCGTGCCCCGACCGACAAAGAAGTGAACGAATCGCGCCGACGCTTCACCCCTAACACACCTCACTTCACGTCATTTCTTTGCTCCGGCCCGGCATTAGAAAGTAAAGTGGTTCTGTCTGTGGGGCTGTCTTTATTTCTGAAGAAGAATCCGGAGGAATCATGCAGACAAGGCGGAAAAGACTGGTGCGTCCGCTGTTGTTCCTGTTGCTGGGTGCGCTAGTGCTGGAGCTTCCACTACGCGCGGCGCCGGCCGCCGATGAATTTCACGTGCCGGTAGAGTACTTCAAGCTGCCGAACGGCCTTCGCGTGGTGCTCTCTCCCGACTACACAGCACCGACTGTGTGTGTCGGCGTCTACTATCAGATCGGGTTCCGTGTTGAGCCGCGCGACCGCACGGGATTCGCCCACCTCTTCGAACACATGATGTTCCAGGGCTCCGCCAACCTCGGCAAAATGGAGTTCATCAAGCTTATCCAGAGCAATGGCGGCGTGCTCAACGGATCGACCCGCTTCGACTTCACCAACTATTTCGAAGTCGTGCCCTCAAACAAGCTTGAAACCATCCTGTGGGCCGAAGCCGACCGCATGAGCGGCCTGGCGGTCAACGAGCAGAATCTCAAGAACCAGCAGGGCGTGGTCGGCAACGAAGTCAAGGTCAACGTGCTGAACGCTCCCTACGGCGGCTTTCCTTGGATCGACATGCCCATGGCTGCCAACTCCAACTGGTACAACGCCCACAACTTCTACGGCGACTTGACCGACATTGAAGCCGCCAAGCTCGATGAGGTGCAGAAGTTCTTTCAGACTTACTACGCACCCAATAACGCCGCCCTCGCCATCGTCGGCGACTTCGACACCGCCGACGCGAAGAAGTTCGTCGAGAAATACTTTGGCCCCATCAAGTCTTCCCAACTACCTCCTCAGCCTGACCTCACCGAGCCGCGGCAGGAAGCCGAAAAGCGCATCACCAAAACAGATCCCCTCGCGCCCCGCCCGGCTCTAGCCATCGGATACCATATGCCCGAACGCAACACGCCCGAGTATTACGCCATGGGCCTGATCGAGCAGATGCTCATCGAAGGCAACGACAGCCTCCTCTATCAGGAGCTCGTCCAGAAGCGCGGCCTCACCGACAGCGTCGAAGGCGGCATTAACCTCCTCGGCAACATGTTCGACTACAAGGGCCCAATGCTTCTTATCGCCGATCTGCGGTACGACCCCACGGTCTCCGCCGATACTGTGCTGTCGGCCATCGATACCGCCATCAATCCGCTGCTCACCAAACCCATCGACAAACAGCTTCTCGACCGCTCGCGTGTGAAACTGCGCTCCAGCCTCTACGACACTATGGGGCAATTCGGCGGCTTCGGCCTTATGGACATGCTCGCCAGCTTCGCTCTTTTTGACGATGATCCCGGCCGCATCAACTCTCTCGTCCCTGAGTTCGATAAGGTCACGCCCGAGCTGATCCAGAAGACCGCGCAGGAGTATCTCCAGCCCGCCAACCGCACCGTGATCGTGCTGCAGCCCGCTCCCAAAAAGGATGCCGCTGTCGGCGCCGCGCCAAAGAACCAGTAGCTGAGGAGAATCGACATGAAAAAGATGGCCAGCATCGCACTCCTTGTCCCGGCTGCTGCTCTCGTTTTCGCGACTGCGGCAACGGCGCAAAAGCAGACGCCTCCAGAAGGCGGAACCGCCAAAGCCTTCACGGTTCCCGCCCACCAAAGCTACACCTTGCCGAACGGCCTCAAGGTCACACTGGTCCCCTACGGCAATATTCCTAAGGTGACCGTCAGCCTCGCGGTGAACGCAGGTAGTGTCGACGACGGAGCCGGTCACGGCGGAGTCGCCAGCATCACCGGCGAGTTGCTCCAGGAGGGCACCGCGACATTCACTCCGCAGGAGCTCGCCGACGCAGCCGCCGGCATGGGAAGCACGCTCGACGTCTCCGTTTCAGATGATCAGACCATCGCCGGACTCGACGTCCTCTCCGAGTTCGGACCGAACGCCGTCAAGCTGCTCGCCGACGTGATCGAGCACCCTCGTCTGCCCGATTCCGAATTGGCCCGCCTCAAGAACGACACGCTGCGCCAGAACGCGGTAGCGTCGTCGCGCCCGCGAACCATCGCCTCCATGCATTTCCGGAAGATCCTCTACGGCGACCATCCTTACTCTGTCGTTCTCCCGCCCGATGCCGAGGTGAAGGCCTTAACCATCGACGACGTGAAGACCTACTTCACCACGAATTTCAACCCGCAGCGCTCGCACCTCTACGTTGCCGGAAAGTTCGATTCCGACGCAGTCAAAAAGGCTATCGCCGAGAGCTTCGGCAAGTGGCCCAGCACCGGAGCGCCGTGGAAGCCAAATGTTCCTACGGTCAAGCCGCAGCGCGTTCTCGATGTGACGGACCGGCCGGGCGCGCCGCAGTCCACGCTGATTGTCGGCCTGCCCGTGCCTCCGCCCAACAGCCCGGACGCGATTCAGCTACAGGTGACCAACGCGCTGCTTGGCGGATCCTTCAATTCGCGCATCACCGCCAACATCCGCGAGCAGAAGGGCTACACCTATTCACCCAACAGCCAGATATCCCGCCGCTACCACGACGCCTATTGGACAGAGAGCGCTGACGTGACCACCCAGTTCACCGGCCCTTCACTCAAGGAGATCTTCGCCGAGATCGACCGGCTCAAGTCCGATCCACCCACAACGCCTGAGCTGAAGGGCATTCAGAACTATCTCTCCGGAGTCTTCATCATTCAGAATTCGAGCCGCGGCGCCCTCATCGGCCAGCTGCAGTACGTCGATTTCCAGGGCCTCGGCGAGGACTACCTGAAGAACTACATCGCCAACGTGAACGCCGTCTCTCCGGCCGACGTGCAGAAGATGACCGGACAATACATCAAGGCGGACGAGATGACCATCGTTGTCGTTGGCGACAAGTCGAAGATCACCGACCAGCTCACGCCCTACCAGCCAGGAAGCCCTAACTAGCGTCAAAGTCTGGCATCCACTGGCTCGCTCTCGAGCGCCCGAACGCCGAGGACGCATTCGTGCGTCCGCCTGAGAAGCTCTTGTCGAACAAATCGCCGTATGGGTTGCCGACCAAGCACACATTCCTCAACGCAAGCGCGTTTTATCGGGACGGTAGTGTCCAGAGTTTTTCGCACATTCGATCTTAGTTAGCAGACAGGACGGTTGTTGGGTTGGTTGATTTGTTCTGGTCCCCACGGGGACCAGAACAAATCAACCAACCCAACAACCGTCCTGTCTGCTAACGAATGTGCGAAAAACTCTGGACACTACCGTTCCAACTAGATTCTCAGAGCACTTGCATATTTCCGTTCGCAGTACCTGAAATTTGCTCGTTTGGCGTGGCGGGCTTATCGAGACTTTCTCTTCTCTAGAATTGAGTCGAATTCGGCGCGAGGCATCTTTAATTTCTCAGGATGAGCGTCGATCCACCTCCCCAGCGCGTCGTATTTCTGCGGCGTCCATCCTCCTTCAAACTCGCCGCCATTCTTGCCAGAGCGATTTAATTCGAAATTGAATTCGTCTTGCAGGCTGGTAAATTCCGCCGAGCTGATTGCGTCTTCTGCCAGAATTGCCGGAATGAAAATTACACCGTCGGTTTTGGCGAGTACGAGATCTCCGGGAAGTACAACCGCGCGCCCGATCCGTACCGGAGCATTGATTGCTGTTAGTGCCATGTCTGCCCACGCCGATGGATCATAGCCGCGATAAAACCCATTCAGGTTCGGAATCTCTCGATTCTCCTCCTGATCACGAATGCCGGCATCAAATACAAACCCTGCATGCGTGTGCGCCGCGATGCCGCTGCCCAAATTCGAACCAATCAGCGTACCTTCGACTATCTTCCCAAAGCCGTCCGCGACGTAAACGTCACCTTCCCGCAGTTCGTTAATCGGCCAGCTATTGGTCCAACTCACTCGTCCTTCAGCTTTGCCTTCAGCCGCAATCGCCTTGGCCATGTCGGGGCGCAAGGGCATGTATTGCGCAGTCAGGGCGCGTCCTGCAAAAGGCTTATCGATATGCAATGCCTGCCAGCCTCCATCGTATTGGCATCTGTAACCTTTTTCGCCCAAGTAATCCCACACATCTTCGATTGAAACGTCGAGTGCGCGCTTCAGCAGATCATCCGGAACCTTGGGACGTCCATCGGGAAACCTCTCGCCCTTCCAATCTGATGTGTAGAACAACATCTGTTCCTTCGTCATCTTTACTTGTGAGAAAGCCGACAGGGCTGTGATGACGCAGACCAGCAAAAGAGTCGATAGAACTCGCTTCATGATTCTCCTTCAGCTACAAAACGTTCTTGCCGTTAAAGACTCGCTGGTATCAGCTGAACGTCGCGTCATCCAAAGATTGCTTTTCATCCCACATTGGCGTCGGCTCAAAGTAACCGGTGCCTGGTTTGAGATGGCGCTTCATTTCATCGTCGTTCAGCGTAATGCCAAGGCCAGGCCCGTCCGGAACCTTGATGAAACCTTTGTTGATGATCGGTTTGTCGATAGCTGTGGCCAGATCCTGCCAGAACGGAACATCGAGCGAATGGTTTTCAAGCGCGAGAAAGTTGCGAGTTGCTGCGGCGCAATGGACATTCGCCATGCAGCCTACTGGAGTGCCGGCAAAATGTATCGCCATGGGAACGCCGTAGCGAAACGCCATGTCGCCGACTTTGTGGGTGCGGAGAATTCCCCCCGATGTTTCAAGATCAGGATGAATCTTGTCGACGGCATGCTCCCTGCATAGAGTCTCGAAGTCGGTGAACTGGTAGATATCTTCACCGGTGAGTGTCGGGGTGGGGCTTGCATCGGTGATCTGTTTTAGGAGATCTGTGTAATACCAGGGGATCACGTCCTCCATCCACTCCAGGTTGAATTTTTCGTATGCTTTGCCAAGCTTGATAGCGGACTTCACTCCGATGTGGCCAAGATGGTCCATGGATAGAGGCATGTCATAGCCAATCGCGTCGCGAACTGCGGCTACATACTCGCACAGGCGGTCAATACCCTTATCGGTAACCTCGGTGGCCATGAATGGATGGGGCTGCCTATGGAATTCCCACGAGCTCTGTCCCGCAGGCTGCATCAGCGTATTCGGGATGCCCTCAAGCGTGTCGACCCCAAGGTCCATCTTCATCCATGTGAGGCCCATGGCCTTGCGCTCTTTTGCTCGCCGATCGTATTCCTGCGGGTCTTTCGATTCCGTTGTGTCGGCGTAGATACGGATGCTGTCCCGCCACTTGCCACCCAGCATTTGATACACAGGGCAGTTATAGACTTTGCGGGCGATGTCCCAGAGCGCCATCTCAACAGCGCTGACGCCGCCTCCTTGCCGGGAAACACCACCGAATTGCGCAATCTTCTCGAAAAGGAAATCGACATTCAGTGGATTCTCGCCAACGATGCGGCTCTTCAGCACCATGGCATACTGCGGCCCTGCAATGTCACGCACCTCGCCCAAGCCATATACATCCTGGTTTGTATCGATTCGAATAATAACGCAGGGACTGGGGCCCGGCTTAACGACAACGGCGTATCGCATGTCGGTGATTTTGAGAGTCGACGGACTGGAGTTGAGGTTGACGTTCTTGATCGCACCCTCGGCTTTAGCTTTCTTGAACGCCTGTGGCAGGAGGCGGCCGGCCCATAGCATCGCAGAAGATTTGAGCATGTTACGGCGACTGAACTTCACTCGATCGCGATTAAACATTTTCCCGTCTCCCTTTCAGACAATATTTCTCCATCGTGCCAATAATTGCTGCTGGTTGGTTGCCCATGAAGCCACATTGCCGCCACGCCGAAGAAGCCTGCGGAGACACACTGCGGTTTTTCGAACGGATTTTTATTCATCAAGAACTTACGGGCACCGCAAGTTCCGTTTCAATGACTTTATTGAGCAGAGGGTAGTCTCGATCACCGACTTATAGCGGTCCAAAATTAACATTGGGCTACTGCTTAGAGAACCGTTGAATGATGGCCGAGCCTTGGGAGCGCATGCCTATTCCCTTGGGGTGAGTGCGCTACTCAGGTTTACTGCTCCCGTTGCTGACAGACCAGTACACATTGAAACCGATATAGTCTGAAGGCATGGCAGCCAGGATTTTCCGGCGCATTTCGAGCAGGTCGAGAGAGCCTAGCGTTTTGTAGATGACCTTGCCGTCCGGCGCGAGAACAACGGTATAGGGCACGGCGGACTGCCATGCAGGATCAAATGCCGCCTGCAATTTCTCCGTTTCGTCGGATGCAAAGAGAAGATTGCGGGTCGTGGCGTGTTTCTTCTGCAGGAAGCGCAATACGCCTGGCTCCTCATCCGGCATGTTGGCTGAGACGGTTACCATGTCAAAGCCACGGGCGCTGTACATTCGATAGGTGTCCTGCAGATCCGCGAACTCCGCAACGCAGGAGCCACACCAGGTTGCCCAGAAGTTGATCAATGTGACATGGCCGGTTGTTCCCGAGCTGAGCTTCTTCAGCCCAGTGGCATCTACCTTTTCCACATGGACGCGTTCTGCTTCAAGCTTTCTCTCCGCTGCTTCTCTCTGCTCCGATTTTTCCGACCACTTTGTGGAGCAACCGAAGACGCCTGTGCGCTTCACCGCAACGTCCTTACCCGTCAGCAAGGCTTCGATCGCATCCTGGGCATCGTGGGTCTTCACCATTTCGATGCGATAGCTGTTGTCGAAGCGGCCTTCATAGCGAAGGTGCCGCTCTTTATCAAATACGAAGACATGCGGCGTCGCCTGCGGGCCATAGGCGCGAGTCACCGCCTGGGTATCGCCAGCGTAGAGGTATGGATAATGAAGATGCTTGTACTGCACTCGGATCTTCATGTCATCGAGGGTGTCGCTTACATCGGAGGAGTCGAGTTCATCGATTCGGATGGCTTTCGGATCGTTCCCCTGAATTGCAACGACCGCCACTCCCCGTTTTCCGTAATTTTCGTAAAGCTGCTCAATGCGGCGTTCATACATCTGGGCAATCGGGCAGTGATTGCAGGTGAAGACCACGACGAGGATAGGACTGCTGGCGTAGTCACTGAGTTTGTGGATCTTGCTATCAACACCCGCCAGCGAGAAATCTGGAGCGGACGAACCCAGAGGAAGAATGGGATGTGCCGGTTGCGCCACGATGGCGACAGAGAAGAGCAGCATTGCTGCGGCAAACGTGACCCTCTTTAACATCGTTTCCTCCATGCGCCGATCAGCGCAGCTGCCTATTGCGCAAGCTTTCTGGCAAATGTCACTTCCTGCACCATGTCTCGATTGACGTCGCCCTCTTTCTCGTATTCGACGGCGACGAGGCCCGTAAAGTTTTGGCGGTGCAGTTCTTGCATCACTTCCGGAATTCTTGCAATGCCATTGCCCAACAGCACGTTTGCTTCTCCGCTCTTGGCTTGAATATCCTTTAAGTGAACCATTCGCAAACGTGGAGCCAGCTTGCGGATGGCATCGACAGTGTCGTAGCCGCAGGACGCAAAGTGGCCGGTATCTGCTGTGGCTCCCATGGTCTTCGATAATCCGGATAGAGCATTCAGGACATCTTCTGGGCTCTCATATGCAAACTTATACGGGAAGAAATGATTGTGAAGCCCGAAGGTCAGTCCTTCTTCGGTCAGGCGGTGGTCGAGTTGCTTCAGAATGTCTTCCGTGGCGTCGCCGGTAATGTTGCTTGCGCCCAGCAGCTTTGCGAAGCGGATTGCGTCGGTGATGTCCTGATCGCTCTTAAAGGTCGCGGCGTAGTAGGATACGCAGCGGATTCCCGCGAGATCTAACTTTTCCTTTGCTGTGCGGAACAACGCATCCTCAGGATGGCTCAGCAGCATGAACTCGCCACGGGACATTTCTATTTCCCAAACATGCAGAGCGTTCAGCTGGACAATCATGTCATCGATCGGCAGACTGTGATAACTGTAGGTTCCAACACCGATATTGAGCGACTCGAAAGCGCACAGCGGCGCCGCTGTACTAGCCGCACAAGAAGCGACAGCAAATTTGACGAAGGCTCGTCGAGTCAGCATGTCACATTCTCAGACATCGTTCATTTTAGAGACGACAGCGCAGGCGAGGGCGTAACGTCAGCATCCACCAGTCCCGTGACCCACTTGATTGCTTCAACATACATCTGTTGGAGGAGAGGATCGTCCCAGTTCTCCTTCGGATGCCCTAACGTCGAGTAGTAGACCCGGCCTTTCCCATACATCTTTGCCCACGTGATGACAAAGTCGTGATCTGCTCGATGCACCTTTGGGTTGGACAAGTCGAGTTTACTGGCATCAAGGCTCATGAGAACGTGCATTTTGTCACGCGAGAAGGATTTCATCTGGTAGATCTCATCGCGAAGAGTAAAAGCACGCGGCCAATGCTCCATGCCAGGAAACTTCTGATCTTCAACAACGATCGGTGCGTCAAACGTTCCCCAGGGATGCTCGTCGAAGGTCCCGCCAACCATATCGACGAATTCCGGCCATTTGGTCATTGTGATCGCTGCACTATGAACGCCGATGAATCCTTTACCGTCATCATGCACGAAAGAGAGCAGATCGGCCTTCTGCTGCGCATCCATTTCCAGGTCGCCACCAGTGAAGAAGAGCACCGCATCGAAATTTGTTAAATTCTTCGCGTTGTATTCAAGCTTTTTCTTAGTCAGAGCCTCGGTATCGGTGCGGATGGTCGTGTCCCACAATCCAGTCTGTTCGCCAAGACGCTCGATGGTGGCCATAGCGTGCGAAACCGACTCGTGCCGATACCCCTTCTCTTCGCCTATCACGAGAAGGTGTTTCTTCTGGACGCTCGCGGTTTGGGCAGAACACACGAAGCAGGCGGCGATGCACAACAGCAAAAGACAGAGACGGAACATCTTCATAAACTGCAAATGATTGAGGCCGTGCATGGCCCGACGAGGTTACGGCAAGAAGTTTTTAAAGTTCCGTAACTAAGTCAGGACGCACGGCCATGCGACCATACGGCGAATAGCCTGTCAAGGACAAGTTCGCTATCGGTCAGAATCGGCGTATTAGGCCTTGGGGCTGTCGGAGCAACACGGAAGAGATGGCGTCGAGCGCGAGAGATACCGCTCCCCAAAGTCCAGCGCGAGGGCCGAGGGCACCGGTACCGATCTTTGGCACTGCAAACTCACTGCCCTCGAGTTGTTTGAGGAGCGAGCTAAGCAGCACGGTATGACCGCCGATCTCTCCGCCTAAGAGGATGAGCCCGGGGTTCAGAATGAGCGACACGTTGACGATAATGTCGGACACGATATCCGCTCTGAGCCGGACAATTTTCTGGGCGTTTGGGTTGCCAGCCTGAGCGAGATCGAGGACATCAAGCGCAGTCAGCTGCTTTCCGCTCTCTGTGGCGCTGTAATTGCGGCCCGTCTTTTTGCTCTCTTTGTCCCAGCTCTTTAGAATTCCTGAACTGGTCAGGACTGTTTCAAGCTCTCCGAACTCATGAATGACGGGCCGCCTACGCAGGATGTGAGGAAGGCGGAGATAAGCGATTTCACCGGCGGACCATTTTGAGCCATGGTGAATTTTTCCGCCAAGAATAATACCAGCACCTACGTTTGTTCCGATACTGACAAAGACAAAATCTTCCTCGGTCTGCGCCGCGCCGCAGTAGTGTTCTCCCTGAGCGGCAAGGTTCGTGTCGTTTTCGATGATGACCGGGCAATCGACTATTTTGTTGAGCATGGCGCGCAGAGGAACCGCCCGCCATCCGTCCAGAGTGCTGATGGATAGAACGCTGCCTTCTTCAACATTAGCGATCGCCGGCACTCCCACGACCATCATCAGCAACTGCTGGCGCGTTTTCTTCTGCTTCTGCAATAGATTTTGCACCGCCTTTCCAAAGTAGGTGCAAATGGCGTCAGGATTTGTTTTGCGATTCTTGAGCGCGATCTTCAGCGAATCGAGTTCGTTTCCGTTCAAGTCAGAAAGAAGAAATGAAAGGCTCTCTGCGGAGATTTCAACTGCCAGGATGCAGCCGCGCTCGGCTTTGAAACGAATCATATCGGGCGGGCGGCCTCCGCTCGACTCTCCCTCACCCAAGGGCTCAATCAGGTTTTCTGACAGGAGATCCTTTACTACGTTTGTGACAGTCGGTGCGCTTAGACCGGAGGCGCGGACGAGGTCGGCTCTTGAGCAGGAACCAGACTCACGCAGGAGCGTCAGAATGCTGAGCGCGTTCGTGTGACGCAGACTGGATGGCCTGCCAATCTGAATCGACTTTCGTTTCACTCGTTGTTTCCCGCGCCAAGTGTGTCTCTTTGCGATCTTGTTTTGCTGACTTTCGAATTGAATTTGCAGCAAAACATGCAAAGTCCTTGCTCAAAACAGACACAGGCAGAATACTAAATAAACGTTAGGAAGTCTTGGAACTTAGACCCAGCACATTCAGAGTCAATTAAATGGAAGAAACGGAACAGGCGCCACGCTGGATTTCAGGCATCGAGCCGCCCCAAGAATTGCTCTCAGCGACCGGCACGCAGATATTGGAGATAGAGTGCCGCGAACAGCCTGCAAGGCTTCACGAGCTGATTCAGGCATACGGCAGTGATCCGGGAATCCGCAACGAGTTGAGGAAGTTTCGGGATCTTGCTGCGAGCAAAGGCCCGGTGCTCTTTATCGGGATGGGCGCATCCTGTTGTTCATCGATCAGCGGAGCCATTTTTCTGCAATCCGATGGAAGACTGTCGTTTTCCGTGGATGCCGGCGAGTGGCTTCATTACGCGTCCCCTGTCTGGGGCGATGCAACGCTTTCGGTGTTGCTGACAACGTCCGGGGAGAGCGCAGAACTGGTGGAGCTCTTCAGGAGAGGCAGTGGCAAGCCGCTCGGTTTGATCTGCAACAACCCTGCAAGCACGTGCTGGACTTTGGCCGAGATCAGACTCCCGATTCTGGCCGGGCCCGAGTACGGCAATGCCACCAAGACATATACGAACGCTACAGCCGCCGCCATCATTCTTGCCTCCGAAATGGTTGGCCGCACGTGGAGGGAAGACGCGGAGCGGACAGCAGCAGTCTTTGCAACTCATCTTGATCCGATTTTTGCCATTCGGAGCGATCTCGAGAACTTCTGCCGGGGTGCTGCGAACATCGAGATCATTGGCCGCGGCGCGGCCCTACGGCGGCGCCGCCATGAGTGCACTCTGTATTCGTGAAATGAGCGGCCAGCGCGCCGCTGCGCACACTGGAGCAGGTTTTAAGCACGGGCCGAATCTGGATGTGGACGCTTCGCATGTGGCGGTTATTTTCGCGCTTGGGCGTGCTCCTGAACTTGGAGTGAGGCTCGCGCAGGAGTGCAACCGACGCGGCGGAAAAGTCATTCTCATTTCGAACGAGGAGCACGGTGCTTCGGATAAGCTATTCCCTGTCAGGATCGAGTCAGTGCCTGAACCGTGGGAAGGGATCACGTCCATTCTTGTGCCGCAAGCGCTCACGCTTGGCATTGTGGAACGAACAGGCTGCCGGTTGCCGCCTCGCTTTCCGTATGGAGTGATGGAGCAGTAACTGATTCTTTTACGAGTTGAAAGAATGCCCTTGTTTGATTCCATGACGACCTCACGGATACAAGTAAATCGCGGTTTTCTCTGGAGAGTTTCCTTCATCGCCGGACTGGGAGGCATTCTCTACGGGTATGACATGGGGATCATTGCTGCCGCGCTGATTTTCGTGCGCCAGTCATTCGGCCTTTCAACGCAGATGCAGGAGATGATCGTAAGCATTGTGCTTGTTGGCGCAATGCTCGGCGCAATTGTTGGCGGCAGCATCGCAGACCGTATCGGCAGGCGTTCAACGCTGCTTTGGGGTGGCGGCCTATTTATATTCGGTTCGGTGCTTGCTCCGCTCTCACCGGATGTGTTCACGTTGATCATTGCTCGCGCCATCCTGGGACTCGCCATCGGCTTCACGTCTGTGACAGCTCCTGTGTATGTTTCGGAGCTTGCTCCTCCGCAATCGCGCGGCGGGCTCATCAGTCTCTGCCAATTCGCGCTTACGCTCGGGATTGCGCTTGCGGACCTGGTCGGCTACTGGCTAGCTGGAGAACAGGCATGGAGGCTGATGTTTGGCATTGGAGCCATTCCGGCTGCACTGTTTTTGCTCCTGGTCCTTGCTTTGCCGGAGAGTCCGCGCTGGCTGTTCGCTCACGACCGGCCTGCAGAAGCGCGGGCTGTTTTGACTACTTACACTGATGAGGCCGGCTCTCGACTTTTGCTGGACGACATTCATACCGCGTTGGAAGCAAAGATTGACCGGCGCTGGAGCGCTCTCTGGAGCCCCGCAGCGCGCGGAGCGCTTTTTATTGCCGTCGGGTTTACTGTCCTACAACAAGTTACAGGCATCAATACGATCATTTACTATGGGCCCCAAATCTTTGCGCTTGCAGGAATCACTTCCAACAAGAATGCGATCTTCGCCACTTTGATTGTTGCGGTGACGAATATGCTGGCGACGGTGATTGCGCTTTTCCTGGTGGATCGAATCGGACGCAAGCCCCTTTTGCATATCGGGGTTACCGGGATGACGGCGTCGCTCTTCCTGTTGGCTATCGCTTTCCGTACAGTCGCCTTTGGATCATCGTTTGGAATGATCGCGACAGCATGTTTGGTGGTTTACATTGCCTGCTTTGCCTTCAGCATGGGTCCGATTGCGTGGATCCTTGTTTCTGAAGTTTTTCCTTTGCAAATTCGTGCACGCGGAGTGGCAGCAGCAACACTCGGATCGGGCGCGTCGAATTTCCTTGTGTCACTTACTTTTCTTTCACTGATCAAAGCGGCGGGTAACGCTCTCACGTTTGTTATATATGGGTGCTTCTGTATCATTACTCTTCTTTTTGTGCGCTTTATCGTTCCGGAAACCAAGGGCCGCGAATTAGAGAGCATCAGCGCAAAGCCAAGTGTCGCCGTCAACTAGAAACCAAAGTGAAGGGGCAATAAGCTGCTTACATCCGGCAATCACTACGTTCTCGCTATCGATATAGGAGGGACCAACCTTCGCCTCGCGCTGGCAGACGTGGCTGGAGGAGTAATCGTTGCCAAGTGGTCTTCTTCCACTGCTGGAAGCCGCGATGCTAACGTAATCATTGATCTGATTCGTAGTGGTGCAGAAGAGGTTCTCCGGCGAGCTAATGTGCCACGCAGCGCATTGAAAGCAGTTGCTGCCGGTGCACCCGGCATCACCAATGTAGACGCGGGCATCGTAGTTGCCACATCCTATCTACTCGGTTGGCGGAAGGTTCCGCTCCGCGATCTCCTCGAAACTGCTTTCGAAGTTCCCGCGGCTGTCGACAATGATGTGAACCTGGCAGCCATTGGCGAATACTGGGTCGGCGCCGCAAAAGGTGTGCGCGACTTTGTTTTCCTGGCTGTTGGAACGGGCATCGGAGCGGGCATCATCCTCGATGGACAGCCATTCCGCGGAATGGACTGGTCGGCAGGTGAGATCGGCTACATGCTTGTGCCCGGTGTAACAGGCGGTCCTGCAGACAAAAGTACGCCCGGGGCACTCGAAGAATTGATCGGCGGCGAAGGTATTCGAGCAGAGTGGAGACGCAACTGGAGCAGAGGGGGCACACCGCTTGCCATGGATCTAACGGCAACCGAAATATTTGACGGCGCAGTTGGCGGTGATGCGCTGGCCCGATCCATTCTTGAACAGTCAGCCCGGCTTCTGGCCTATGCGATCTACAACATTTCGCTCGTGTTGAACTGCTCTCTTTTCCTGCTCGGCGGAGGCGTTGGAATGCATCGAGCACTTGGAGATGCGACTCGCCAGGAATTGGAGAAGTGGCAACGACGAGGGCACATGCAGCTCATTCACAGCGAATTGGGCGTCGACGCGCAGTTGATAGGTGCTGTGCGATTGGCTCTCGATACAGCGAACGATCGAGGTGGCATTGCTCTAACTGTCCCCTCCGAAGTGAAAAGAACCAATATCTAACGCAACAAGGAGAAAACCAAAACATGAGGATAGCAAGTTCGCAAATATCACGACCACTCATTTGGTTGGCCGGACTTTTGATTTTAGGTAGCTCAGGGAAGGTTTTCGCGCAGCATCAAGCCGTTGATTTTACGCCCGGCATGCCCTTCAGTGACGGATACATTGCGGGCAATGCACTGTACGTGGCGGGCCAGCAGGGGCCTGATTCGCATGGCAAGGTTACGGGTGCTGACATCACACTTCAGACTACGAATGCCATCGCCGCGATTGAGAAAGTTGTCAGGAAGGCAGGCTTTCAGATGACGGACATCGTATCTGTAACTGTATATGTGACAGATCTAAATGATGTGGAAAAAATGAATGACGTTTACAAGAAGCTTATGCCGGATCCGAAACCGGCGCGTGCGACTTTGCAGGTAGCAGGGTTGATCGGCGGCGCAAAGATAGAAATGTCGGCGATCGCGGTTAAGCGCTGATCCGATCACAAAGAAAGCGGCCCGTATCCCCCTCCGCTGATGTGGGCACGTGCGCCAACCGCCTAACAAGTCCCAGCGGGATCGTTACCCATAGCGCTTATAGAGGTCGAGATAGATGTCTCCCAACACCCGCCTAACGCTGATCCTGCATTTATTTCCATCTTTCGCGGAGCGCGACTCTTGAAGACTAAGTTCGAGAATCGCGCCGCCGGGATTGTTCACGACAAAGTCTTCGTAGCAATAGCCGCCGCTACGCACAGTCGGACGGCAAGCCGGCATTGACGATCCGCTGTAAGGCTTCAGCAATCCCTGCCGTGTTTTCGCACACTTCGATACGGCTGGCGAAGTCTGCTTCATCCGCGGCAGGCGGAGGTTTCTGCTTCTCCTCAGAGTCGGGTAACGGAGTCCTGATGGGTAACGGTAATTGCCATCTCGCTCCCGGAATTATCGCTCGTTCGTCGATATTAGCTCCTTCCCGCTGTCCAGGTAGCATCTCCATATTCGCCCATGTGGACGGTGCCGCTGGCGTTGTTTCCGAAAACGACTCCGCGGAATGTCCAGAAAATCGAGTTGCCGGGCACTGCCATATCGCTCGTCAGTTCAATATGGTCGGCCTGTACACGACCTTTTAAGTCGGCCTTATAGATTTCGCCTTGTTGGGTTCCGGTCACGCGGTCTCCGTCTTGCTGCAGGGTGAATTTCTGTTCTCCGATGCCGCGAATGTATTTGATTTCGACCGCCCAGTTACCGGTGATCTGGACTGGAGCGCCCTGCGGAATGACGGGGTTTTCGTAGTGTCCCGGATGCGTGAGCCCTTCGTAAATAGCGTCAGCCACAATCTTCTCCTCACCCACCGCCATCATGTACGGCATGATCGTGAGAGAACTATCCATCTTGTCCGGTCGCCTGCCGGTGCCACCGTCGACGAGGATGCGAGGCGTGCCTTTGTCGAGGCGCTCGACAAGCTCTGTTCCAGTGATCTTGAGTTGGTTGGCATCCCAATTGATACGGAGGCGCGGAGCGCGGTTGGAAAGATCTTCTGGCTGAAGATATTCTGTCGTGACCGAAGGCAAGCCTTTCACGCGGCCTTCGATGTGCTGAAGCCAGGATAGCCACTCGCGTTGCTCGGCTGCGTGGTCACGCTTGTACCATTCGCGCACGGCGGCCAGCATGCCCATAGTCTCTTCTTTACCAACTTTGAGGGCACGGCCCCAGTTGTGATGCGGCGCGGCGTTGAACCATGCGGCATGCACAATGTCCTTTTGACCGAGAAGAACTCCAGCCGCCTGCGGGCCGCGCATACATTTGCCGCCGGAATAGCCTACGAGCGTCGCGCCATGACCGATATGGATGTTTGGAACGAGGGGTTCTTCGGCGGCGGCGTCTACGAAGACGGGAACGTTCATTTCCTTCGCGATGGAGCAGATGTTCGGAATAGAGAGCGGGCCCTTTTCCGCGGCCGGGCTGGAAAGAATGTAAACCATCGCGGTGCGTTCGCAGAGCTTGGAGCGCAGTTCTTCTTCCGAATCGACTTCGACAATTTCAACGCCGCACATGCGCACGCCAAAGTCGTAAGGGTTGCGGGAGTGCTTGGGAATGATGACCTGATCGCGTTTCTTCGCGTAAGGTATTGCCTGGGTTCGCTCAGGGTCTGTGCCCGCGATGCAGGCCACGGTTGCGACGGCAATTGCCGCTTCACAACCTGTGGTAATGATCGCTGCATCGGCACCCATGAGCTTCGCGACCTCGCTGCCGACTGCGGGCATCAACTCATCAAGATGAACATAGTAGTTCGACGCCTCGAACATTGCCTGCTTTACCTGCGGTAGAGAACGGGAACCGGTGATGATGGTGTAAGTGCCGCGCGCGTTAATGAACGGACGAACACCGATGCGGGTGAAAAGGTTGTCGCCGTCTATTCCCTCAACGGCAGTATGCATCGTCCGCTGAGTCTTAGCGAGCGTTCCAGCACTTGCAACTAAGGGAGAAACAGCCGTGGCAGCAGATATGGCTGTGAGCATTCCCGACTGCTTCAGAACTTCTCGCCGGGAAGGACGTGCGTTGCGGAAGAGAGACATGGACAGATCTTATTCTCTTTGAATTGTTTGTTAAGCAAAACAACCAGTTCAGATGTAAGCGATCAAATCAATTTCGACCAGTGAATTGCCGGGGATTCCGCCTACCGGCGCAATTGTGGTACGTACCGGAGGAACGCTTCCCCACCGCCCGTTGTACACGGTGTTCATCCTTTCCCAATCCTTAATATCGTTGAGATAGACGTTAACTTTCAGAACCTTGTCCATGGACGAACCGGCCGATTGAAGCTTCTGCTCAAGCTCATCGAGCACATGCTTGGTGTGTTTTTCAATAGTTCCTTCAAAATGCGCTCCCACGCCTGCAAGGAAAAGAAGGTTGCCATACGAAACAGCCCCACTGAAGAGCGGCGTCTCTCCGGGCTTTGGCGGCGGATAGCTTTTCTTTTCAAGCTTGGGAGTTTTCGCTGAAGCCGTTTCGCTGAGTACTGCCGCGCTGCCCGCAGCTGCGGCTGCTATCGCTGCATTCTTGAGAAGACATCTTCTCGACTGCTCTTTCATGCTCATTCCCTCCTTTGAGTTTGGAAGCAAGTACCCTCTGCTATGCGTGAGTGTTCATCAGGGTTGTTCTCAGACTGCGACCGACAATCTCTGCCTCGCCTGGCTGCAACATCCAGGTGGAAATCACAATCGTGTTCTCGTCGGATGGAATGCCATTTCGTGAGCTTGTGCCTGTTGCCGGATTCAATTCAATCGAGGGAGTCTGAGCGCGCAGCTTTTCCTGTACCTGCTGCGGGGTAAGGCCTACAACCGACGGGTTATACGAAAGCAACAGATGCGGAACATGATTTGCGATGGGCGGCATGAAGACACGCGTCTTCATCGTGGGAACATCTTTCACCGCATCCACGACGATGTCAGTCAGCCGCATGTACTCCGCCTGATTCTTTTCGTCGGATTGCTCCAAAAGCCAATCCACGGCTGCAACCATGCCGACGATCTGCTCCTTGGCAACTTTCATTCCGCGCCCGACGGCGTCGGAGTTGGGATTGTTGTTCGCTACCGCAAGATCGATGAGGTGTTTTTTACCAAGAAGGAGTCCGGCGTTCTGCGGACCGCGAATTCCTTTGCCGCCAGAGAAGCAAACCAAATCGAAGCCCATGCCGGTGTACGTCCAGAGATTTTCGATCGGCGGCATATCGGCAGCAGCGTCATTGTGGCAGGGAACGCCATGGTCATGTGCGACCCTCAGCCAGGTTTCGCGGTCGATCTGTGCGCCGTCCGGCCCAGACGCTGCGGCATTGAAGAAGTTCGTCATCACCGTTTTTGGACTCAATGCACGCTTGTAGTCTTCCAGAGTAACGACTTCCTTAATAACAGCGCCGCACAACAACATGGCGTGGTCGTATTCATAGCGGTGGGCTTTTTGCACCACAACTTCGTTTTTCATCTTGTCCACATTTTCTGGAATCTCCTGTGGACTCGCGCCATTGGCCGATGCAACGCAGGCAGCAGTTGCAAGCGTCAAGGCCGCTGATGCCCCTGAAGTAACAACAGCAGCCTCGCAGCGCAACTTCTTCGCTATATACTCGCCGGCGGCGAGTTGCAGATCTTTCAGCCGCACAGGATGCAGCGCAGCCTGCGCCACAGCTCCCTGCACTTGCGGAGGCATACACGCAGCGGTGAGATATGTATAGGTTCCAGCTGCGTTAATGATCTTGGCGACGCCTAGCTTTGCATAGTAGTCATCGGGGGAAGGATGACCTTCGGCAAAGGACTCGTAAGGTTTTCCAGCGAGAGGAGCGATGCCGAGTGCGGCAGCCGCGGTAGAAAACAGACTGAGAAATCTTCTGCGGGAAAGGCGACTGTCCGCACTCTGTTTAGCCATTCCTTGATCCACCTCAAACAAGCGATGCTAGAGCCGGCCGAATTGTTTTACGGCCTCTTCAATCGAGTGGAACTTTTCGATGAAAGGATACATTGAATGTTCGCTCTCATCCAGATGTTGCGCAAGCACCAGAATTTCGGGAGCCTTTTCACGGGGCACGACTACGACGCCATCCTGATCGGCCACAATGATGTCCTGCGGCGCCACCTTTACTCCATCGCAGACAACAGGAACATTCATTCCGCCAAAGCGGTAGTGGCTTACGGATGTGGATGGTACCGCCCCCGTGGAGTACACGGGAAACCCGATCTTCTTGAGTTGTGGGAGGTCGCGGACTCCACCATCAATCACAGCCCCGGTAAATCCTCGTGAGAACATCGCGGTTCCCATGAGACCGCCCATGCCGGCGATGTCTGCACCGTCCTCAACAGTCATCACATAGACCGATCCCGGGCCGCCTGTGTCGATTGCCTTCAACATGCCCGCCAAGGCATTCGGATCGTGATTCTCCTCTTTCACCAGCTTGACCGTGAGAGCAGTGCCTGCGAATTTAGCGGGGAAAATGGATTGCATGCGATGCGACATATAGCGCTTTTCATGAAGCAGCTGCTCAATTGCATCTGACACGGACGCAGCCTCGACGTGGCGATATGCGTCGATCATCAGGGCGGGGTCGGCGGCATAATCGGCTGCGGTCTTTGGAGTATCGGCAAGAACAATGTGCGTAACGGTAAGAGCGGCGGCCAAGGCAATAACAGCACAAGCTGCCACGATGCTGCATCGACGCAAGAAAAACACAGATTCCTTCAACTCAACCTCCGGTGTGTATCGGAATTTTCAGCCCAGATTTTAGTGTCCGTATTGATTATCGCTTCACTCAGTGCCCATCAATTACTTTCCAGAGGACGCTCAGGGTGAACGACCAACCAACACAATGCGCCAACCAAAGCCAGCGCTGACGCCGCTCCGAACGAGTTGCCCCAGCCAAAATGTTGAGCGATCCAGGGAGTGAGCGAGGCGGTCACCGCGCCGCCTATCTGCCCACCCATGTTCACGATGCTGGAAAAAACGCCGGAGCTGCGTCCTGCAATATCGACGGAGACAGAGAAGAACGAACTCTGCGAGAGGTACAGCATTCCGGCGCCCCCTGCCAGTATCAGTCCAGCCAGGCTGCGACTATGTACCTGTGAACCCAGGATCAGGAAAATGGAGGTTGAAAAAAGCCCGGCGGAAGCGAGATAGCAACGACCAGTGCGTAGACCGAATTTATGCGTCAGCCGATCGCTTAAAGCACCGCCAGCAAGGCAGAAAACCGTCATCGAAACAAAAGGCAGCATGGAGATGCGGGCACTTGATTTCAAATCAAAGCCGCGGACCTGCGCCATATAAAGAAAAAACCAGCTGAAGAAAATCCAGGCGATGTAGCCGAAACCGAAATATCCGACCATCAACGCGGCGAGGTCGGTACGGTGAAAGATTGCGCGCCAGGGGATCCCAGAAGGATGTGGTCGTTCTGTTATTTTCGCCTTTGCTGCGGAATGCTCCTGATATGCTTCGAGGCCGTCCTGAATCTCTTTCAGTTCAGCCGCGGAAACTGCGGGATGCTCCTCGGGCGTATCACGAGCAGCAAACCACCAGATCATGCCGGCAACCACTCCGATAAGGGCGCTAAACCAGAAGGCGGCGCGCCAACCGTAATTTGTAATGAGCCACGTTAACAACGGGGGCGTCAGGCCGCTTCCTGCTCCGACACCTGCGAAGATGAGGCCGTTGACGAAGCCCCGCTCCTGCTGCGGAATCCATCGTGCGACAAACTGGTTTGCTGCTGGATACACAACGGACTCACCCGCACCAAGAGCAAATCGGATCGCGATCAAAACAGCAACTGCATGCGACATATCCGGCGGCAGTAGCGCGGTAAGCCCAGTGACAACACCCCACCACAGAACTCCAAAAGCAAGCACTCGACGTGGGCCAAAGCGCGCAGCCATCCAGCCTGCAGGAATTTGAAAGCCGGCGTATCCAACAAGAAAGGCCGAAAAGATCCAACCCAGATGCTGATTGCCAAGCCCATATTCAAGGCTGATCTGCAGCCCGGCGATCGAGATGTTGGTGCGATCGAGAAATGCGACGGCGCTGAGAATGAAGAGAAGAAATGAAAGATAAAAACGTACTTGCATGCGGCGTTCGGGTGGCATCTACACTCCGCTGAAAAATATCATTCCGCGTCAATGCGCATCGAGCCCATCGATCAATCCGTTTCGATATGCGCGAATGGCAGGCACACAACCGAGCAGCGCGCCCGCCAGTACAACTACACAAGCATATAGGGTCACTCGCGACGAGGCACCGACCATCGCCAGAGGCCGAAGTGGGCCACCATGGGAGCACGTGCAAACCATAGCAACCCATGAGGTGCCAGCTACGATAACCTGTTTTCTTGCTTGCCCACTAAAGTTCGGTATACATTCGCTGGAAATCGTACAGGGGATTCCTGCACTGTGACGATGGGAGAATTGTGGCGAGGTGACATGGGTGAAGGCTACGAACGACAAGGTGAGTGCTATCGCTCAGAAAGCTCACTCCTCATGAAATCTGGCTGTCATTTTTTGCGCGACCATTTGGGACAGCAGGCCACATGGGCCTTGCTGCTTTTGTTTTGTGGGTGTTCGTTTGCACAGACCGCTCCGGCGAAGCGCCCTTTCAAACTCGTCGCGAAAACGGCTGCGTTCTGGAGTTTGATCGACCGTGACGCAAAGATGGAGACCATGGCTACGGGTTTTGGCTTCACCGAGGGGCCGGTGTGGGACAAGTCTGGCTATCTGTGGGTCAGTGATGAAGTGCTGAATAAGATATTCCGGGTCTATCCTGATGGACACCGTGAAGAGATGATTTCGCTCGGTGATCCGGATGGAAGCACCTACGATCTGGACCACCGGCTCGTCAGTACGGCCAGCGTCTTGCGCGCCGTCATTCGACTCTCAAAAGATGGCAAAAGTTATGTCGTTCTGGCAGACCATTATGAGGGGAAGCGTTTAAACAGTCCGAATGATGTGGTGCTGGGTCCGGATGGGGCGCTGTATTTCACAGACCCCACGCTCGACCTGGTCAAAGGCGAGAGGCAGGAAACGCCGTTCCAAGGTGTTTATCGCCTGGACAAGGGCGGGAAGCTGCAATTGCTGACGAAAGACCTTTCGCAACCGAATGGATTAGCTTTTTCTCCCGACGGCAAGTACCTCTACATCGATGACGACGAAAAGAAAGATATCCGCGTCTATCAATTCCATGCGGATGGAAGCATCTCCAACGGGCGTCTTTTCGGCAGCGAAGATGACGGCACAGATGATGGTGTTCCGGACGGCATACGCGCAGACAAGAAGGGCAATCTATACGTCGTCGGGCCCCGCGGCATCTGGATCTGGAGTCCCGCAGGCGTGCACCTCGGGACGATTGAAGTCCCGGAACAGCCTGCGAATCTTTCATGGGGAGGTACGGACGACTCAATTCTCTATATCACTGCCACGACTTCCATATACAAAATCCAGACCAAGGCACACGGGTTCGTGCCCTATCACTAGCTTTTGCGATAGCCAACAGGTCATTTGCCCATAGGCTTGTCGTCATCCGGATTGAAGCTCTTGATCTTTTCGACCGTTGCGGCGTCAAGTTTTTGCAGAACAGCAACAAGTAAGTCAACCGCCTGGTCGAAGTCCTTCCGATCGATGATGCCGTTGTGCGTATGGGTATACATGGTGGGAACGAGCAGTGTTGTCACCGGAACGCCCGTACCGTTGAGTTTGATGGCTCCCGCATCGTCGCCGAATCCCTGCACGAAGTTGTATTGCAGCGGAATGCGGAGCTCGGTGGCGGTGGCCTTTACGAAGGCCAGAAGCTTTCTGTTGGGAAATTCGCTGAAGTCATACAGCATGATCGCGGGTCCTTTGCCAAGGGCCGTCTGCGAGGCCTCGGGATCATTTCCGGGGAGATCGTTGGGCGTGTCCACTTCGAGAGCAATGCCAATATCGGGATTGATGATCCGAGCGGAAGTCTGAGCGCCGCGCATTTCCTCGCTGCCTTCTTCCTGAATGGTCGCCGCATAAAATAGCTGGTTCGGATGCGCAGCTTTTGCGAGACGGCGCATTGCCTCCAGAATCATGGCGCAGCCGACGCGGTCATCCCAGGCCTTGGCCATATAACGGCCATAGGGCAGCTCAACAAAATTCGAGACTGGAGCGACCGGATCGCCCGGCTCGATTCCAAGAGCCAACGCTTCGCCGGCGCTGCGTGCGCCGACGTCGAGATAAAGCTGCTGGCGTTGAGGCTGGCGGTCCTCCGCCGTATGGGGAGCGATATGGGCATCATAGAGTGCCGTCAGAGCGGTAACCGGGCCTTTCGACGTGTAAATCATCCAGCGCTGATCAGGGAGCGCCTGAGGCAGCCACCAGCCTAGCATCTGCATGGTGATAAAGCCGTCGGGCCGGACGTGGCGGATCATGCCTCCCAGCTCGTCCATGTGTGCGTCTATCATGATGCGCGGCCCTGTATTGCCCTGCCGCGCAATCACCGAGCCCAGGCCGTCATACTGAATCGAGTCGGCGTAGGGGCGCATCTTCTCGGTCATGAATTTCCGCATGGGCTCTTCATACCCCGGAGGGCTGGGTACATCAGTGATCTGTTTCAGAAGTTGCGGGAGAGAGTCCTGCGCATGGAGAGTTGTCGGGAGAGCCGTCAGAAATACAAGAAGGATTTTCTTCACTATATCGTCCAGCATTTTTTAAGTTGGGTCGATGATAACCAATTGCGGTGGAACAGCCTAGGGCAACGCGAAAGTGAATAAGTCATTGCCCGATGCGATCGAAACGTACTGTTTGCCGTTGACGGCATAGCTCATGGGCGATGCATGCAGTGTTTGTCCAGTGTTGAAATGCCACAAAGACTTTCCAGTTTTGCCATCTGCTGCCTCGAAGAAATCCGCATCGTCAGCAAAGAAAACCAGGCCTGTCGCAGTAGACATCACTCCTCCCCAGGAGTGGCCTTCTCCTATCTGTGGATACTGCCATGCGATCGTTTGTGTGGCGGGGTCGAACGCCAGAAGCACTTTCTGGCCTGGCCCATCGGGGCTGCGCTTTGTTCCACCCGAGTAATAGGTGCTGCCTTCCGCAAAGGGGGACGGCTTGCGAAAATACACGGAGCAAGCCTCCAAGGCCATAACGTAGAAGAGGTGTGTCAATTCGCTATAGGACGGCGAGAACCAGTTCGTTCCCCCGACAACACCGGGGCAGATGAGCGTGCCGTCTGCGGTTGGCTCGGAGATCGGCGCAATCGGACGGCCATGCGCGTCGATCCCTTTTGCCCAGGTGAGCTTCTTCACGAATGGAGTCGCGGAAAGGAATTCTCCGTTCGTCCGGTCAAGGATATAGAGAAAACCATTGCGATTCGATTCTATGAGAAGCTTTCTTGGCTTCCCTTGATATTGCGCATCTACGAGAACCGGGGTTTGAGCGCCGTCGTAGTCGTAGAGGTCGTGAGGAGTGAACTGGAAATACCATTTCAATTTCCCGGTATCAGGATCAATCGCGAGCACACTCGAAGTGTAGAGATCGTCTCCGGGACGGACGTTGCCATCGTAGTCCGGCGCGGCGTTGCTGGTGCCCCAATAGATTGTGTTCAGTTCCGGGTCGTAGGTTCCAGGCATCCATGTGGTGCCGCCGCCGTGCAGGTACGTCTCGCCGGGCCAGCTTGAAGAGCCAAACTCTCCTGGCGCTGGGATCGTCCATAACCGCCACGCCAGCTGTCCAGTTTCGGCATTGTATGCTGCGAGGAATCCACGCACGCCGTCGTCTCCCCCCGACGTTCCGACCAGCACGTTGTCTTTGACAATCAACGGAGCACTGGTCGCACCGTAATTCTTGTTCCAGTCCGCATACGCGACATCCCAGATCAGGTGCCCCGATCGCGCATCAAGGCAGAGCAGATGGGCGTTGTCGGTCTCCATATAGAGACGCGTGCCTAGTAGTGCCACGCCTCGACTGATATGACCCGAAGCATCGTCGATCAGACCGCTCGAGATCGGCATCGAGTAGTGCCAGAGTATCTGCCCGGTTTGCGCGTTGAGGGCATAGGCATCGTTCGATGCAGTAACGTACATCACGCCGTTTACAACTACGGGCGTGACCTCGAGAATCCCGGCGTTTCTACTGTGAAAGACCCATTGGGCTTGAAGATGCGCAACATTTTGCGGAGTAATTTGTGTGAGACTGCTGAAGCGCCGTCCAGTGTAGTCGCCGTTATACGACGGCCAGTTATCAGTGATAGTCCGAGAAACCAAGTGGGTCGGCTTCACATCGACCACAGCTCCGGTGCTCGGATTCGGGCTTTGGGCTGACGCTGCAAAGACGAATGCGCACCCAGTGAGGAGGAACTCGAACAGCTTGCGTGGCCTCATTCATTCACCGCTGTTCATCGCCTGCGGTGATCAACACCTCGCCTAAAGCCCCGCGGTCCAGACCGCTAGTGTCGATCAGGTGGAGGGAAATTCGCGCGATATCGGGTGTGGCTGCAATTGTTTGATGCACGTCAATCGCATCTTGTGGACGGACGGCCTGAAGCAGCATCTCGTTTTTCTCTGTGCCTTCCGCATCGTACATAAAGACTCTGAGTTCTCCCGGGAAGAAGACACCGAAGCTGCCTGAGATCTCAATCTTTCCTGCGGTCCTGGCGGCAGTCAACGGCCTTATCACCAAGCCAGCGTCGGTGACGCTGTCTATCGGGGCGTGACTGGCGCGCGTCGGGAACCATTGCGAATCCATCGTGTATGTCTGCCCGGGAGTCAAGACCGCCATCGGACTATTCAGCTCTGCCTCCATGTAATAGGGGGTCTCCTCGAGGCTGCTCGATGTCAAATGGGGCATTCCATCAGCATTCAAGCGCACGGAGGGGCCGCTTTTGTAAAAGATAACAGTCGCCTTTCCGGGATAGTTTGCGCCGGCGAAATACTTTGTCTTTTCCACCATGGCGTAGTGAGTTGCGCCATCGACCACGGCAACCCAGCCTGCAGTGGAATCGAGCCATACTTCATTTTCCAGATACTTCCAGTTCAGACGAAACAGGCCGCCAGTTGGCTTGAAAGAAGGATCCGTTGCGAAACCATCGTAGACATGGTATCCGTTCAGATAGGCGGAGTTGGGATTAAGGGCGGCGAATGCCCAGAAGTCGTGATTGTAGCGTGTTGGATCGTTGGCGTCTGAGAGATCGTATTGCGAGACAGACTGTACCGACCATGCGATTGAATGACCCGAGACGTTCTTCGTGATGGAGTGGAAAAGAATCTCAGGGGAATCACTGCCGATGCTGATTTCGCGCGTGTACTGCAGACCGGTCGGCTTGTCCGGAGGACCATCGAGACGCACGACACAGCGGGGACTTTGCGAAAGGATGGTGAAGTTATACATGCCATCATCGAGCGCCGTGGACGCTCCATTCCAGTGCTGCTCGTCATCATTGCCTTCCGGCAAAGGCCAGATTTTATCTCCGCCATAGTTGATCCAGCGGCCATTGGCCTCATCCGGCGAAATGTACTTGCCCTTGTAAACCGGATTCACAAACAGGTAGCTATGCCCGTCGAATGTGACCTGCATGAGCCGGCCGCCCAACTGAGGAACGAACGTCAAGCGGACCCAGTCATTTGCAACCTCTTCACCGTGCCACCCGTCGAATTCCACGGACTGAATTGTGCATGGAGACGGTGGATGGGGAGCGCTTTGCTGAGCGAACAAAGAAGAGGTCGTCATGACCGTAGCCATAAGCCACTTTGCAATGGGTTGCTTCATTCGAAAGGCTTTCCTGTGCACCATGAGATTTAAGTCAAGACATTCATCGGGCCGGCCACTGCCCCTTCATCGACCTCCGGTTTCGACTTTGCCTTTCGCGCTCGCCGCAGACAGTAACTGCCGCAGTCGCCTGCCCACAATGATCTCTTCGCCGGGCTTCAGCGTCATAGAAACAATCTCAAGCTTGTTTGGCTGCGAGCCCTTAGAGATTTTGCTGGGCGTGTTTTTTCGAGACAGCACATCGCTGGGGTTGTCATCCGTAAGCACTGCAATGCTTGGAGATCCGTCCAGAAGGTCCCGTGCGCAGTCGGCGGTCGTATAGCCCCATGCGGATTCATTCCAGGACACGACGAGGGTCGGATATTGATTTGTTTCCGGCGTATAGATTTTCGTTTCAACCCCCGGGACGGTTCCGACCAGGGACGCGATGCGCTGCACTCGCGTGGACCATTCTTTGTTGAGAGCGCTCACATCCATGTGAAACCAGGCTTCCACTGCGGCAAGACATCCGATGATTTCTTCCTTGCCAACTTTCATCGGGCGGCACACAGCGCCCTCCCAGGGACTGGTGTTGGCGAGAGCTGCATCGATCAGGTCTTTGCGGCCAAGAAGAACTCCGCTGCACTGGGGACCGCAAAGGCCCTTGCCGCCGCTGACGGTGTAGAGATCGCAACCCATCCTGGCAAAGAGCTGCAGCTTGTCTATAGGGGGAACGCCGTCGGCGGCATCCATGAGGATGGGTATGTTGCGGCTCTTTGCAATCGCGATCTCTTTGGCGAGTTGCTCCGGAGACGAGGTGGTATAGATCATTGCGGTATTCGCGCTGATCGCATTCGCAAGCTGCTCGGCAGAATCGGTGAGGACGAGCTTGCCGCCGGCCAGACGAATGGCGCTGTCGAACGGGCTTCGTCCGCCCACCATGACTACTTCGTGTTTGAGGCCGGTCGTGTCGGGAAGTTGCCAGATTCTATCCGGATCTGTTCCAGCGATACATCCCGCCGTTGCTGAAGCCATGGCACCTGCCGCGCCTGAGGTGATCATTCCGGATTCGGCGCCAGTCAGTGCTGCGAGGCGACGCCCGACCCCAACCTGAAGCTCAAAGATGTTGACGTAGTGCTGCGAAGCTGCTTCCTGAGCGGCTTTGACCTCGGGCAACTCGAGAGTCGCGCTCAGGTAGGTCCAGGTGCCGCGGCCATTGATGATTGGCTTGACACCGAGCCGGGTGTAGACATTGTCGGTGGAGTTCTTCGCTACCTCAGCCCACCCCGATCCCATTGCCTGCTGAATACTGACGCGCGCGAGCAGGGGAAATGCCGCCGCCCATTTCACAAACGTTCGACGCTTCAGTTGAAAGTCAGCCATTATTTGCTTTCTCTCTTTTAGTGTTTCTGCTGTCTGACGGCTATGAATGAAATTTGTTCGGCGGCCTCGTCGTCGGTCTCGATATTTTGCTGCAGCACTGTCCAGGCGGGATATTTCCCTTTGAAGAATTCTCCGTACAGCGCGTTCATCCGATCTTCGTCCTGCATTTGACGAAGGTAGACGGTGCTGAAAACAACGTCGGAAAAATCCATGCCGGCTTCCTCGAGACCATCGAGAAGATTGCGCATGGACTGACGAAGCTGCAAGTTGAAGTCAGGCGTAACGATGCCTTGGCCCGGGATGAAGCCGTCTTTCGCGGAAAGGTATAGCGTGTCGCCGTACAACACGCCGGGGCTGGCGGTCGGACTCGGCGGCATATTTCTCGGGCGCACTGCTTTTCGCTTGTTCAGTTCTGCTCCGGCTATACAGCTGAAGACAATGTGGTTTCCTTTAGGAAGACCCATGACCTGGATAGTTCCGCGCCCGGGCGTGTTGCCGAATTCAAAGTAGGTTGCATAGATCTTGCCCATCGCATCGTACTGGCCACCGACGCTCATGTACGGGTTTACCCACACCACATTCTTTGTGCTCATGTCGGCTGCCTGCAGTACCGTGCTCACGTTGTCGAGTGCTTGTTTCACTTCACCAGCGAAGTCAGAGGCCAGCTTCCCGGTGCGAGGATCCGCCCCGCCTTGTGCCGACAGATACAGAACGTCTCCGGCCTCGATCCCCGGCGGGTCTGAGTGCGGATCGTTCGGCCATCCCTCCGGCCAGATTGCCCGGCGGTGGACTTTGTCCTGAACCGCAATGCAGTTAATTTCAACCCGGTCTCCATCCGGAAGAGCGGCCACAGTTAGCACAGTACGCGCCGGAGGGCTGCTTCCAATCTCGCGCCAATACACGTCTTCCATGCCAGCGATGTCCGCTGTCGACGTGAGGTAAACATTCATCCACACAACGTTGTCGAAATCCATTCCCGTGCCGTTCAGGATTGCTCGCAAATTATGCAAAGCCTGATCCACCTGTGCCGGGAATTCCTGGGGACGGCTTCCATCCGGCTTGCGGCTTCCCTGGCCCGATACGTAGAGAGTTCCGTTCACGAGAACGCTGCGACTGGCTGATGCGGGATGCGGCGTTTGCGGGCCTTGAGCCGAGGCGCGGACGAAAAATACTGAGAAGAGCAAGACGCAGAAGAGCAGGACGGAAGTCTGCCCGCACAGATCGATCATTTCGATACGAACTCCTGGGCGTGGGCGTACAGGAGCTGCCATCCAGCTGAGTAGGTTCCGCATCGATGTGTCTCTATTCCTCGTCATCGCCTGCGGAAGCATCTTGAGGTTTCGGAGACTGCGAGCCAATGCGGATCAGATAGCTGACCAAATCGTTTACCTCGGCATTGTTCAGCCTTGACCCGTAATCGGGCGGCATCAGAGAAAGGACGCCGATGTCGAGAGATGTAAGCTGCGATTTTGGAAAGTAATAAAAAGCACCATCCATGGTTTGTATCGAGATTGAGAAATTGTCCTGGGCTCGAAGTGCGCCGGAATATCTCTGCCCATCAATTGTGGTGATCGTAACAGCCTTCTTTTGGGCGGGCAGGGAGTTCGCAGGATCGAGAATGACCTGACGCAGCCGGTCCGCACTCGTATTTGAATCTGAAATTGATAGATCTGAGGCAATGAAACCGCCCTTGCCTTGGGCCATATGACACTCCGCGCACTGTCCTTTTCCAAAGAACAGCTTTTCTCCCTCTTCAGCGTTGCCAGGCAGCGCAACGGCGGTATTCTTACCCTGCAAAATCCGAAGGTAGGCATTGATCGCGAGTATCTTGTCTTGACCGAGCCAGTCGAATCCGGGCATACCGGTCCCTGTGATTCCATTTTTAATGATGTCGATGAGTCTCTTGTCCGTCAGGCGACGCACATCAGAAGCGGTTGCAATGTCCGGAGCATGCTCACCGCCGCGGCCATCTGCTCCATGGCAATTGGCGCAGCTTGAAGCGAAGAGAGCGGCGCCATGCGATCCCGTGTCCGGATTGGCGCTCGACCTGTCCTGGGCCATGAAGGCCCCCGGCATGCCCAGCATCAGCAAAATACAGAGGCGGGCAGTCACTCCACACCTATGCCACATTGAGTCGAGTTCTCCTGATGGGACGTGCCCACCCTTTGGTTCCCACCACCTTAGAAGAGGAACTTCAACGCAACCTGCATGATACGGGGGTCACGGGCACCAGTTACAAAGCCGAAACCACCCTGGCCGGTGTTGTTGACGAGCCCATTCGGATTCATAAATTGCGCATGGTTGAAGACATTGAATGCTTCTGCCCGAAACTGCAGCTTAGTGCTCTCGGTAATGTCAGTACTCTTTAGGAGAGCCATATCAAAATTGTTGATGCCTGGACCGGAGAAGTATCGCCGCATTGCGTTGCCTACTTGCCCGATTGTTTCCGGGACGAAGTAGTTCGGATTGAAATATGGCAGCCCCTTTCGCGGGTTCCGATTTATATAAAGAGGGCTGCCGTTGTTCGCGTAACTTGGCACATCTACGTTGGCATTAAAGGCACCAAGCAGTGAATTATCGTCATTCTCATTGAGAGTGACCGGCTCTCCCTTGGCAAACGTGGTCACGCCGGAAAGTTCCCAGCCCGCGGTGAACCGCTTCGCGATATCCCCTCCGCCGATAAAGTGATCGAAGGGCAACTGCACGGTGTAGCTGGCGATCAGGTTATGAGGAACGTTAAAGCTCGATAATGCATATGTTTGGGCCGGATTCAGCGGATTGGTCGCATCAAAGGAGTCCGAACCGTTATCCAGGGACTTCTCAAAGGTATATCCAATGAGGAAGTTCAGGTATTTTTCGCTGTGCTCCAGACTCACCTGCAGCGAGTTGAAGCTGGAACTGACCGCCGTCTTCATGTAGGGATTGCTGTTGAAGTTAATCCCGAAGGTCGGTCTCGTTCCCTCCACTGTCTGGCCGCTCGCCGTGGTGTAAACCGTGTCTTCGCCGAACGGGCCGCAAGTTGTCGTACCGGGCGCCACATTGGCAGGGTTACTCAATTGGAGGCAGAGCGCCTGGTCCCCGGGATTCGATTCCTCGAACGTCAGCAGCTGCCTTCCCACCGAGCCGACGTAACTGACGCTGAGCACGGTTGCGGTTCCCAATTGACGCTGGAGAGACAGTTCCCATTCCTGAACATAGGGCATCTTGTTTTTATAGTAGTAATAGTCGGATCCGCCGATGGGTGTGGCTGATGCCCAATTGAACGTGGTATCGGGATTTTTAGGAGATACGTTTGTTGGGGGAAAGACGAAGGGGAACTTCTGTCCCGCCGGAGTTCCCGACGGCCGATCGACAAATGGGGTGGCCAGATCAGTCGATGACACCGAGTAGTAGTTGCCGTAAGGAGCGTCCCCTACCTCGACAAAACCAGTGGCGTCCTCGATAGAGCTATAGAAAATGCCATACCCGGCGCGAATGCTGCTCTTGCCAGAACTGCCGAATATCTTTTTCAGAAAGCCTTCATCGAAATCCGGAGCGAAGGCAAACCCGATCCTCGGACCAAAGTTGGTGTACTTGGTGGGCCCGAGCGTGCGAGGTATTCCTGGATCCAGCGGAACAACCAGACCGAGGGGAGCACCGGGAAATGATAACGATTGCTCCCCGGGAACGACCGTTTCAAGCTTGTTCTGGGTGTCGTACCACGGAGTAGCGACTTCCCAGCGCAGGCCATAATTGAGGGTGAGATTGCGGTTCACACGCCAGCTATCCTGACCATAAAATCCGTAGTATTTGCTCCGCGAATCGAGAAGCTGCTGGCTAGCCTGCACAAAGCTGTTCGGCGCTCCGATCAGGAAATCGGCGAAGTCCAAGCCAGTCTCTGAACCATTAAAACCAAAACACCCGTTGTAGCAGTCGTAGTTTCGCTCGTTGATCTGGTTGTAGTGAAGGTTGGTGCCAAACTGCAGCGTGTGTGTTCCAACGGTCTTGGTGACGTTATCGATGATCTGAAAGGTGTTGTTGTATTGCCTCAATGCGTCAGGCGGGACACCAAGGCTGAAGTTGTTGAACATAAGGTTTGCAACACCCTCGTACGCAGGGTTGATGGGAGAGATACCGCCCGCAGGGCCCCACGGAGTAACAAAACCCTGCGAGGCAAGGGTGACACCCAAACCTTGGCCTGCGGTGGGTTGGCCGGTCAGGTTTACATCTCGGAGATACACGAGACGAACATTGTTAACTGTCGATGAGTTAAATGTGGTCGTCAACCCTAAATTGATCATTTGTGTTTGACCGTGATTGGTTGCGGCAAAGCCCGGGACGGTTACCTGACTATACGGATTCACGGTTTCGTATCGGTCAATGAAGTAATAGCCAAACACAGCGCCTATTCGTGTAGAAATGTCGATCCGGCCACTCCCCTTATCGTCGTTCAACGTCCCGTTGTAGGCAGAGGTGGAAAAGTTAGGTGAATTGTTGACAACTCCATTGGCCGTAGGGAGGAACTTTAGCGAGTTCACCGCAACCGGCGACCATGCGGATTGGGGAATGACAGCATTGGGAAAGACGCAGGTTCCCGTATCCGCGCAGCCCGGAGTGTAATAGTTTTCACCCTGCGTTACGGGATATCCCAACGTCTGGGAGAGAGTGTTAGCCCAACCGGCACCGACGACTGTTCCAGTGAGCGAGCTCGCCTGGTCCGTGAGGTCACCCGTGCGGTCGGCATCTGAAGGCACAGGATAGCTCTGGGTCTGTCCCAAAATCTGCCGTGTGCCCTGGTAGTCGGCAAACCAGAAAATCTTGTTCTTGCGGATCGGCCCCCCGACCGTTCCGCCGAATTGATTCTGGATGAAAACGCCGCGCGTCGGAGAGTAGTAATTTCTGGCGTCCAGATCTGTGTTGCGCAGGAAGTCGAAGACCGTGCCGTGATACTGATTGGTTCCCGACTTGGTGACTACATTGATCTGGCCACCGCTGTAGTTTCCATACTCGGCATCGAAGTTGTTAGTGATGATACGGAACTGCGCGATGGAGTCGAGATTGGGGATCATGGCGGCCCCGTTGTGGACGCCTTCTTCAGCATTTGCCCCATTCACCATGAACGCGTTGGACGCGGTGCGGCCTCCGTTGACGGATTGTTGGCCGTTGTCCAGGTCACCCGAGACCTGCGTCGCTCCGACTCCCGATGTGCTGCTGTCCTGGCTATGGGAATAAGGTGACACGCCTGGTTGCAACTTCAACAGGTCGATGTAGGAACGTCCGTTCAACGGCACAGAAGTAATCTTTTGGCCGTCGATCACTACGCCCATCTGGGTGCTCTGTGTCTCAACCTGCAACGTGTCACTCTTGACATTTACGGTGCTGGTGACAGCTCCTATTTCCATCTGAAAATCGATGCGAATGGCGGAGTTGGCGTCAACTTTCACACTAGTCTGCAAGTAATCACGAAATCCGGGCTTTTTAACGTTCAAGTCATAGATGCCGACATTCAGGGTCGGAAAGTTGTAAAACCCTTTGGAGTCGGTCACGGCGGTGGTGGCAATATTTGTCGACTCGTTGGTGGCGACAATGGTGAGTCCTGGCATTACGGCCCCGCTCTGATCGGAGACAACTCCGGAAATTGAACCGGTGATGGCGGCCCAGGCCGCGGTTATTCCGAAAAGGACGATGACGGCTACACTGAGTTGAAATCGAAGCTTTGTGCACGAGGTCACGGTACCGCCTCCTTCGCGCTGATTAGTTCGGTACTGCTAACATCTTGCCTTCGATAGTTGCCGGAGTATGAATCACGGCCTGCGTCAAAGTCAAGACAATATTGGTTTTAGGTAGTTGTGCAATCAAAAGGAGAACGAAGATGAGTTCGTCCTTTTCCTCGTCGCCATCGTCGACAATGTGCCCTATCGGAGGGCCTGCCGGAATGGCTTTGGGGCCTGTTCTGAGCAGAACTTTCTTTGGCTCATTTGTCGATTTGGAGGCGAGACCAAATCGGCATAGCCTTCTCGACTTGATGTTTGATCCGGCGGGATGCGCTATCCCATCAACGTCCGCTACCAGCGAGACTTCTGTGACGATGTGGAGCAGATGCGAGGCGTGCTGAGCGGGAACACCATCGGGAGCACAGATTCATGATCCTTGATGAAATTCTTACGTGAGTCAGCTGCTTTACGGCAATGTCTCATACGTGAAATAGGCAAAGCGCATCGAATCGGGCGCCCAGGAGTTTACGTTCATGCTTCCCTGGCCACCTGTGGCCTGTACCAGCACCTTTTGGCTCTTTGAAGCCTTGTCGTTCTCGATGGCAACCAGCTTCAGCTCGATGTGAACATCACGCGGATCATGCGTCTGCGTGCTTGCGGGATAGGCGATGTAGACCAGCTTTTTGCCATCAGGCGAAATATGAGGAAACCAGTCTTCCATGCTGTCGCTCACTACCATCTCAGCCCTGGCATCGTTCTCACCCGCACCTGTCGCTGGGAAACGCCACACGGCTTCTTTGCCCGAACGATCGGAGTTAATGTATATCCACTTTCCATCCGGCGAATAATCCGGACCATCATCGTGATGGGGGTTCGAAGTCAGCCGCGTCTCGTTGCCACCGGCTGTCGGCTGGCCATATATGTCATACTGGTCGCCGCCAGCGCGCCGCTGAGCCACATAGGCAAGGGTTTTATTATCAGGAGACCAGCCGTGAAAATAGCTGGGAGATACGTTCGTTATCTGCCTGATGTTGCTGCCGTCGGGATCGGCAAGAAACACTTCGGATCCATCGTCTCCGCGCGAAGCTGAGAAAGCGAGCTTCGCTCCATCAGGCGAGATCGCTTTGTCGTTGTTGCAGTCATAATCGTGGGGAATATTCAGCTTTACCGGCGCCTGGACCGTTCCATCGGCTTTGAAGATCAGCTTATATATAAGTCCGCCCGAGTTTGAGATGAGACACGTGCCGTCATGCGACCAGTTGGGAGCCTCCCAGATAGTATCTGCTGTAAAAACCAGCTTCGATGAATGTGTGCGAAGGTCATAGACATAAATACGACTACGCAGCGGTGCCTCCGCGGCACCGGCTGCACTGGACAAGACGACGAGAAAAAATGCGACTGCCACGAGTTGGGAGCAGAATCGCGGGGATGACGCAGAGATCTTCATAAATGGAACAGACTCCTTTAGGCTGAAGCAATCAAAGTGTTGCTATTCGGCTTTGCCCGCCGCATTCTTAAGCACCACGTTTGAGAAAACCGCCGTATCGGTCGTAATCGGGAGATGGGAACAAAAACCGATGCCGACATAGAACGGCGCCTCGAAATGCAGCATGATCGGTGGTCCGAACTGATGCAGAGGTTCACCCTTCAGGCTGACGAAAATTGCGATTTCATCCCCCTGCTTCTCAATGCCAATGCGCTTGGCCATCACTCCGGCCAGGGTCCCGCCAAACCGGAACTGCATATCAGTCATCTGCGCTCCCTGTTCCGAGCGCTGCGCCAGATGGATCATGCCCGAACCGTGTTCTCCCAGCATCGCCTCTTTCGAGTCATCGTCCAGGCTCTGTCTAATGATCAGGACTACCTTGCGGTCGTCGTAGCCCTTGGGATTGGGAAAACTGGCGTCAGCGGCGAGGGAAACGTCGCCGGACATCTTTTTCCAGAGGAAGCGAAACTCATCGCGCTGATACCAGATGTTGTATCCGGCCGAGGTAAGCGTATACTGCTTCGTCGCCGGATCATAGCTGGCGCTGCCCGGCACGAGCGCGCCTCCGACATCGGCCTGTCCGTCAAAGATGCCGATTGGGCTGGGAAGAACCCTGCTCGGTCGATGGAAATCTGTGGGAGGTGGAACCTGCTCATGTGTTGCCAAACCAGGCAAAGCCCAATCAGGAACGGTCGGGGTTGCCTGTCCATGCAACATAACAGGGATGGTGAAAACTAAAGTTGCGACCGGCAAAAACCGTCGACGACTCTTGAGCCAGCACATACGCAGTAGTTTTTCATAACCGAGGACTTTAAGAGGATATCAACATGCGTGTCTGCCGAATGGAGAACTTCAAAACCTTCAACGCATGGAGCGACACCTACGACAACAACATCGATACGACCAAGGATGACGCGCACGAGCGGCCGGGTCCACGGCACCGGCGAAATCAGAATCGAGCTATGATGATGGTCACTTCGGTTTCAGCGACCACAGCCTTGAAAAATTCATCTCCTGAAATGCTGTTGTCATCCAGGCCGAAACGAAGTGCGAAGGACCTGCTGTTTGTTCGAAGTGCCGTGACTTTCCTGAAAGTCGCCAACTCTTTTCTTACGGGATCAGAATGCTACATTACCGGAGTCTTTTTAAGTCTGCAGGTATAGTTAGTCTCCTGGTTTTCACCGCGTCGTTGATCGCACAAACTATACACATCGATACAGCCAGTCCCGTCAACACCATTAACCCGCGCGATTCCGTCGGCGCTGGAGTCGACCGCATCCCCGTCGATGCCATCGATCACGATTTGACGAAAGAGGCGCTCCCGCCCGTCCTTGAGTCCGGTTGGCAGCCTGTGACCTATCGCCAGAACACTGACCTCGCTGTCGAAGCCTGGCACTGGAACCCCGAAGGCACCTGGAGCGATCCTTCCGGTCGCCAGGGTTACTTTATCGGCTCTAATACATCGAGCGGTTTTATCCGCCACTCGTTCGGTTACGCATTGCCACATCGCGGCGTCACCCGGAACGACGGCACCGGAAACGTCGGCTTCTCGCGCATCACCGACGGCGACGAGAACACATACTGGAAGAGCAATCCTTACCTCAGCAGCCGCTTCACCGGTGAAGACGACTCGCTCCATCCGCAATGGGTCATCCTCGATCTCTCGCGCGAAGAGCTTGTGGACTCGCTCAAGATCTCCTGGGCCGACCCATACGCCACCGACTACGTCCTCCAATACTGGACCGGCCTCGATCCCATCCACATCCCCACCCGGGGCTCCTGGGTTACGTTCCCTCACGGGGTCGTCACCGCAGCCCATGGCGGGATGGCAACCCACATGCTCTCCGATCTCCCCGTCCGCCTCCGCTTCGTCCGCATCTGGATGACGAAATCCTCGAACACCTGCGACACTCACGGCTCCGCCGATCCGAGAAACTGCGTCGGCTACGCCATCAAAGAGCTCTACCTTGGCACCATGTCCAAAGACGGCGCCTTTCACGATCTCCTTCGACACACGCCTGACCAGGAGCAGACCGCAACCTTCTCCTCCTCCATCGATCCCTGGCACACCGCCGACAGCCCGGTGAATACCAAAGAAGCTCAAGTCGGCTTCGATCTCTTTTATCAAAGCGGCGTCACCCGCGGTCTTCCGGCCATGATGCCGGTCGCTCTGCTCTACGAAACACCAGACAACGCCGCCGCCGAAATTCGCTACCTCGAAAATCACAAATATCCCATCTCCTACATTGAGATAGGCGAAGAAGCCGACGGCCAGTACATGCTGCCTGAGGACTATGGCGCGCTCTACCTTCAGTTCGCCACCGCGCTGCGTGGGGTCGATCCCAACCTCAAGCTTGGTGGCCCGTCATTCCAGGGCGTTAACGACGACATCGAAGTCTGGCCCGACGCCGACGGCCGCACCTCCTGGCTCGGCCGCTTCCTGCTCTACCTGCGCCAGCACAACCGCATGCGGGATCTCCAATTCCTCTCCTTCGAGCACTATCCTTATGAGCCCTGCCACATTACCTGGGCCAGCCTCTACGATGAGGCGGAACTCATCCATCACATCGTCGACATATGGCACAATGACGGCCTACCGGCTTCGGTTCCCTTCTTCATTACTGAGTCGAATCTGTCCTCATCCACCAGTGAGACTTACGAAGACATCTTCAGCGGCCTCTGGCTCGCTGATTACATCGGCTCCTTCCTGAGCAACGGCGGCAGCGGCGTCTATTACTTCCACTATCTTCCATTGCAGCTCGAGCACGGCTGCAACGACTCCGCCGGCACTTTCGGCATGTTCACCGTCCACCCCGACTTCTCCATCAACCAGCCCCTAGCGCAGTTCTTCGTCGCGCAGTTGATCAATCACGAGTGGTTACAGTCCGAAGGCGCAAACCAGATCTTCCCAGCCAGCTCTGACATCACCGATGACGCCGGTCACACGCTCGTCACGGCCTATGCCGACCATCGCCCAGATGGTCAATGGTCCATCATGCTCGTCAATAAAGATCAAGACAACAGCCATCGCGTCCGCCTGGAATTTAGCGGCGCGCACGCCCACTTTACCGGTACTGTCGAAGAATCTGTCTTCGGACGGATGCAATATCACTGGGCATCGCCGCAGCGTGACTTCAACGCTCACATGCCAGAGTCACGCAACAACGTACAGGAGCTTTACCAGGGAGGTAAGGCTGATCCCGATGGACCCATCGTGCGCAAACAGATCTCCAGTGAGGAGGAGATCGCGCTCCCCGCCGCTTCGGTTGTCGTGTTGCGCGGCAACTTTTAGAGTAGCGCCAGAACGCAGAGGGCTGTGTTGCCAGTCTGAGCCAAAGCCCCGGTATGGTCGGAGATGGCCTGACCGGCAGAGTTTGTACCAGCCTGCCGGGAAGCCGGCATCGTGGGGCAGACCCAGTATCGGTGGCCGAAAGAGTACGGCGGACTAAAAGGTGGATCAGGCTAGGCGGCTGAAGGAACTGGAGCAGGAGAACGCAAAGCTGAAGCGGTTGGTGGCAAATCTGAGCCTAGACAATCTAGTGTTGAAGGACATCGCTGCGAGAAACTTCTAGGCCGTGAGCGGCGGCGTTGTGTGGTCGCGGATGCGCCGCAGGCGCATGGAGTCAGTGAGCGGCGCGCGTGCCGGTTGGTCTCGCAACCGCGCGGCACGCGGCGCTACCGTCCGAGAGAACGCGCCGCCGAAGACGCTCTCACTCAGGCTATCGTCACTCTGGCGGGCCGAAGTCTGGCCGGCACGGGGTAAGGTCAGGTCTTGCCGGTAATTCACTCGAAAACTTGCCCGGCGATTAGCGGACTCGTTCCAGAACCCTTTCGCGGCATCGATTGAATCGGCGGGGATGCCCATTGGGCGGTCCATCGGATTATCGTCAAGGATGTATCGAAGACCAGCGTTGAGATCTTCGTCTAACGTCTTGATTCCATTACGGATAGGGTAGAGCAAAGACATACGCTGCATGGCCGCCCAAGCTGCGTCCAACTCGCCAGGTTTGGTTGCTGCCCCCGACCAGAGGCTTTCGCACGCATCCGACACTGAGGCGTGCGCTTGTCATCTCGGCAGAGCGCGGGAGGTGGCTGTTTTACAGCCGAATGAACTTACATAATCTTTTTTCTTCCACAGAGATTGGGGACTGTGTTATCCCGGATTCAATCGATTCAATGTTGGGTGACATTCGATGCTCACATTGAAGCTGGTAACAGTGTACGACTTCATTACCGTTAGCGTTCATGTTCGACGGCTAAGCGGTGTCACAATTGCTGGAACTTCTTTAGAGCAATGAAAGGCGTCTACGAGACTAACGCCACCGCGGTACTAGCTATTGTCATTCAAAAGAATTCGTATGGCACGAAACCATGCACCGCAGTTACAAAGCGTCGCGGTTACGACTCTTCTGATTTCGTTATGTATTTCAATGACAGCAGCTCGAGCCAAGGCGCAGACAATTACCGTCGACGCTACCCCCAGCCACATCGCAAACACATTCAGTCCGCTTCGCGCGCTGGGCACAACTGTAGATCGTATCCCCAGCAACACCACGGATATCTTTTTCAGGCCTGACCAGATAAAGCAGATTCTTGAAGCAGGCTGGGGCCCAGTCACATATCGACAGAACACCGAACTGTTTGTCCAGGCATGGCATTGGAATCCTAGAGGAACCTGGAGCGATCCATCAGGCCAAGGCTATTTTGTCGGAAATGCGAATCCTTCAAGTGAGCTGATTCGCCACTCTTACGGTTACAATCTGCCGCACCGCGGAGTTACCCGCAATAACGGTTCGGAGTTCGATGGCTATTCCCGACTTGATGATGGCGATCTCAACACCTACTGGAAGAGCAATCCCTATCTCACAAAGGCGTTCACAGGCGAAGATGACAGCCTCCATCCGCAGTGGATAGTGGTTCAGTTGCAAGCGGAAGAGATCGTCACGGACATACGCATTGCCTGGGCAGAACCATATGCGCGTAGCTACAGAGTGCAATATTGGCTGGGCAAGGGTGACGCCATGGATGAACCTGACGGCGGCGAGTGGAGAGATTTTCCGTTAGGAGTCGTCTCGGATGAAAAGGGCGGCACGGTCACGCTTCAGATCTCACCCACGCGAATAGCCACCCGATACGTACGTGTGTTGATGACAGAATCTTCCAACACTTGTGATGTTCATGGAAGGTCTGATCCGAGAAACTGTGTCGGATACGCGATTAAGGAGCTTTATCTCGGAACACAGAAGAACGGCGAATTTCATGACATACTTCACCACACTCCGGGTCAAGATCAGACCTTTACCTACAGTTCTTCGATCGACCCCTGGCACCAATCCTCCGACCTTTATGTCATACCCGATCGGATGGAATCCGGAGATCAGGTCGGCCTCGATCTCTTCTTTACCAGCGGGATTACACGTGAGCAGCCTGCAATGGTTCCGGTGGCTCTGCTCTACAGCACACCGGAGGACGCAGAGGCACAAATTGCATATCTAGAAAAACGCGGCTATCCAATCTCGTACATAGAAATGGGGGAAGAGCCGGATGGCCAGTATATGGCGCCTGAGGATTATGCGACCTTGTATCTGCAGTGGGCTACGGCTCTGCACAAGGTGGATCCGGCGCTCAAACTTGGCGGACCCGTTTTTGAAGGCGTAAGCGAAGACATCAAATTTTGGCCTGATGCGCAGGGCAAAACTTCATGGTTCACGCGATTTCTCGATTACCTCAGGGCCCACGGCCGTCTTTCAGACCTGTCGTTCATGTCTTACGAGCATTACCCTTACTACGATGGAACATGCCAGGGCCCATGGAGCAATCTCTTTAAGGAGCCCGATGTCCTCACACACATAGTTCAAGTTTGGCGCGATGATGGATTACCCGCAAACGTTCCCATGTTTAATACAGAGACAAATGCTCCGGGCGGTGATGCCGCGGTCGACGTATTTGGAGCACTGTGGCTGGGCGAAACCTTTCCCGCCTTTCTTACTGCAGGTGGAAAAGCTTCTTACTACCATCATGCCTTGCCGTATTCCACGCCTCATCCGGCCTGTTGGAATAGCTGGGGCACGTACCACATGTTCACCACTGACCATAATTACCTGATCAAGCAGCGCACCTCGCAGTTCTTTTCGGCACAAATGCTGACGAAGGAGTGGGCAGAACCGGGGGATGGCGAGCATCGCCTCTTTCGGGCCAAAAGCGATATCAAGGACTCCAAGGGACGGACTCTGGTAACAGCGTATGCGGTGCTGCGTCCGGATGGTCAATGGTCCCTCATGGTCATCAACAAGGACTATGACAATCCTCATTCAGTAGCCATCACGTTTCACGATGCAGATGCAGGAACGGACGCTTCCTTCACTGGGCCGGTTGCGAGGATCACGTTTGGAAAGGAGCAATACCGTTGGCACGCCGCGATGAGAGACGGTTACGCAGGCCCGGGTGGACCAACCGATAAGTCGACTCTCCCGGACGGCACGCATCGCTTTATATTGCCGCCCGCATCTATGACGGTTCTACGCGGCCGGATAAGCGGCTCGACGCCAGCAAAATAATCTAACGAAGATGATCTCTGAATGTTCGCATTTACTAGCAAAGGTATAACAAGTGAATTTCAGGATTTTCCATGACCGCCGTTCTATGGGCAACGCTGCCGCAGACCAGGCTGCTGTTGCAATTCGGGTCGCAATTCTTGACCATGGCTCCGCCCGCATTGTGGCCGCGACTGCGGCATCGCAGAAGGAGTTCTTAGAAGAGCTAAGCAGTGCTCCAGAAATCGACTGGCAGCTGGTGGAAGTCTTCCACCTAGATGAATATATCGGGCTGGACATGACTCATCCGGGAAGCTTTCGCAAAATGCTTCTGGAACAGCTCATCCAGAAAACCGGGATCGTCAACTATCACTTGCTTCATGGCGATGGCGACGTGAGATCGGTTGTGCGCAGTACAAGTCAGGCTATAGCTTCAGCGCCTGTCGACATCGCTTTTCTTGGAATCGGCGAGAATGGCCATCTGGCTTTCAACGATCCCCCTGCTGATTTCGAAACGGAAGAACCCTATCTGGTTGTCACGCTCGATGAGGCTTGCCGTCGCCAGCAAGTGGGCGAGGCATGGTTCTCCGATATCACCAACGTGCCACGGCAGGCGATATCGATGTCAGTAAAGCAGATTCTCAAAGTGAAAGAACTGATTGCAGTCGTACCCGGTCCGCAAAAGGCACGGGCCATTAAGGCCTGTTTCAATGGAGAGATCAGCCCCATGGCGCCAGCGTCCATTTTAAGAATGCATGCAAACGTAACTGTATATCTTGATGACGGCTCTGCAGCATTGCTAAACCGTGCACTATATCCGGGGTCAGTCGATACAACGCCGTTGAAATGAGCCTTGGGAACAGAGCACGACCGATACCGTCGTTGCGCTGGTGGATCGGCTGCATTCTTTTTGCCTCGACAGTTATCAACTACATCGATCGTCAGACCCTTTCGCTGCTTGCGCCATATCTTAAGGTTCAGTATCGGTGGACGAATAGCGATTATGCCAGCATCGTGATCGCGTTTCGCCTCGCCTACTCGTTGGGCCAGGCTGTATTCGGTCGGTTGCTGGATCGCGTGGGGACGCGACGAGGCATGACGATTACAGTGGTCTGGTATTCGCTTGCTTCAATGCTGACATCGTTGTCTCAAGGCCTCTTCAGCTTGACGATGTTTCGTTTTCTTCTCGGTGCCGGCGAATCCGCGAATTGGCCGGCTGCAATTAAGGCAGTCTCGGAGTGGTTTCCGAAGAAAGAGCGCGCGCTGGCTACGGCGCTGTTCGATAGCGGATCCTCTATCGGAGGCGCCATTGCGCCCTTCCTGATTCTTCCAATCTACTTTCGCTGGGGCTGGCGTCCGGCATTTATGATCCCCGGCCTGCTTGGCTTTCTGTGGTTGATTGTCTGGCGCTGGCTTTATCAACGACCGGAAATGCACGCCCGCATCAGCAGATCCGAGTTGCAATACATCGTCGCAGATAAGAGTGAAGACACCATCCCGAAGAAGACGGTGACTCTCCGATGGTTCGATCTTTTGAGGTTTCCTCAAACCTGGGGAATCATAGTCTCCAGGTTATTTACCGATCCCGTCTGGTTTTTTGTCACGGATTGGTTTCCGATTTATCTGGTCGCGAAAGGGATTGAACTCAAAAGTGGCTTGATTGCCATTTGGATACCGTTTATTAGCGCTGATCTGGGCAACTTCTTAGGCGGCGTACTCTCCGGCCACTTAATTAAGCGCGGATGGCCGGTCGGCGCTGCGCGCAAAGCATTGGTTGTCTTCGGCGGCGTTGGTGTAACGACGCTGATTCCGACCATTTTCACGAACAACTTGTATCTCATTGCAGGGCTGTTTGGTTTGGCCTCCCTGGCCTATTCTGCTTTCTCCACGATGGCAAATGTGCTGCCCGCGGACGTATTCCGGGATGATTCAGTAGCGTCGATAAGCGGACTGAGCGGAAGCGCCGCCGGCGTCGGAACGATCCTCGCATTCCTTCTCGTGGGACACCTCAGCGACGTACGCCAGTCTATGGGCAGCCACTCCTTCGATCCCATTATTGTCGTAGCGGGGGCGGTCCCGTTTGTAGGAATGATTTTGGTATTGGTGCTTGTGCGCAATACCAAAGCGATGAATGAAGGATTGATTAAACGGATTTAATCTCCCGGTTGCAGATAGGCCCGCCGTCCTGCTGCGGCCATCGTCCATTTCGACGAATTCGCGATTACAAGCAACAGCTGACAAGCCTCTTCCCGTTGCAACAGGTGAGACCCTTCCGTGACGAGTCTGTTCCACGCGTCCTGCAGCACGACGATCCGATCGACTGACGACGACAGCAGAGGTCCTGGGGGCGCTATTTGAATCAAGGAGGCCTATGGCGAGACGCAACGGAGCGTTGACAACTGTGGCAGTACGGAATAGTTCTGATGCCGCGGCTGACAAATCGCAAGCACCACCAATTGATAGCATTGATGCAGGCTGGCGTCGCTCATTGAGCGCTCGTATCTGCGACATCGGATTGGATTTACAGCAGCCCCGGGAGCTTCGCGATTTGGCACGACCAATACGCGACCATCGTGTTGAGAAGTCAAGTTGCTGAAAACACAGGCATTCCCCAAAAAGCGAATAAGCCTTTGAAATCCGGAGGCTGTTCCTTGAGATCTTCTAAGTCATTGATTATAAATGATGGCCAGAGACGGGATCGAACCGCCGACGCCGGCCTTTTCAGGGCTGCGCTCTGACACCGCGTCCCGGCATCGAATCCTCCGGGTTGTTCGCCACCTCCACGTACTCCGTCTGTCCCTCCGGGTAGTTGTCAATTACCAGCTTCAGCGGCCGCAGCACCGCCATCCCCCGCGTCGCGCGCTTGTTCAGGTCATCGCGCTGAAAGTGCTCCAGCATCTCGAAATCGATAATGCCGTTGGTTCGCGTCGCCCCCAGTGAGGCCACAAAAGCCCGAATTCCCTCCGGCGTAAACCCACGTCTTCGAATCCCCGACAGCGTCGGCATCCGCGGATCGTCCCATCCGTACACCCGCCCTTCCTGCACCAGTTGCAGCAGCTTGCGTCTGGACAGCAGCGTATAGGTCAGATTCAGCCGGTCGAACTCGATCTGCTGCGAGGGAAAAATCCCAAGTTGCTCGACGAACCACCGATACAGCGGCTGATGATCCGCAAACTCCAGCGTGCACATCGAGTGCGTCACATTCTCAATCGAGTCCGACTGTCCGTGTGCGTAGTCGTACATCGGGTACGCTTTTGCTCCCTCGTTCACCTTGCGCTGTGGGCAAAGGAAGAAGCGCAGAAACGCGGCACTGTGCGACTGCATGCGGTCACCGTTCAGGATGCCTGCAATCTGTCCGACGTCGTCAAGAGCTTCGCTCTCGCAATGGATGGATCAAGAGTTTGCTGACCGGCTCCATGCGACCTGCAGAACAAGTGCGAAAGCAGTGCTTCCGAACTTCGTGCGCATTGGAGCGAGATTATTGCATGGGCTCCAAAGTCAACTCTTGCACCCGCCAATTCAACAATTCGGCAGCGAAGAGCACGTTCTCGGGGCACGCTATTTCGTGAATCCAGCCAAACTGGCCGGGGCCATGCCCACTTGTGCCAAGCACGCCAAGCACTTTGCCATCCAACGTGAGTTTATAGATGCGTCCGGGGTAACCGTCCGATGCGAAGAGCACCTGATGGGGTCCTGGCGTAATGCAAATCGCCCATGGCGAGCCGTTCAACATCGTCTTGTTCAGTGGCGCTGGTGCCTCCGAAGTGGCAGGCATTTGGGATGGCATGTTTCCCATCCACGGATGAATCTTGTGATCGTATGGCACGTTGATGTGGATCTCGCGCAGAAATTTGCCATCTCCATCGAAGACCTGTATACGCCCATTGCCACGATCAGCCACATACACGTTGCCTGCGTCATCAGTAGCAATACTGTGCGGCGTATTGAACTGGCCCGGACCCGTTCCCGGCTCTCCCCAGGACTTGACCCAGTTTCCGTCCTTGTCGATCTTGGCGATCCGGGAATTGATATAACCGTCGCTAATATAGGTGTTGCCTGCCGCGTCCCACGCCATGTCGGTGACCTGGCGGAACTCCCCGTCGATCGGCGGAAGCGGCGGCTTCGGATGCTTGAGCGGACCAGTGCCCTCGTCGGAAGCCTCCTGCCTGCGTCCGAAGACCATCAACACCCGACCTTCCGGACTGAACTTGATCACCATATCCGAACCCTTGTCGGCGACCCAGATGTCATCTGCCTGGTCGACCTTTACAGCATGCGCAAAGCTCCATGCATACAGGTGATGACCGATCTCGCGAATGTACTTTCCGTCAGAGTCAAACTCAAGCAACTGAGCCGCTGCCGCGCCATAGGCGGGACCCGTTGTGCTGCCACGAGAAAAGACGAAAACATGTCCTTTTGAATTGACCGCCACGCCTGCAGCCTCTCCGAAATACAGGTCCGGAGGCAGCTTGAAGAAATCCGTCTGGGCTTGGAACTTGATCTCGGGCACCGCTTGTTGAGCAAACTGCGGAATGGACAGAGAAAGGAATGCCGCGAACATGAGGCATTTCATTCATTCACTCCTGGCTGAGGTATCTGCTGCGACGAGTGTACGCTCGGCTCAGGATTGCACGGCATCGTTGGACTCGGTTGAGACCAGAGTTATTTAGGCGAGTTCGGCATCGCCAACGAACTGCCTGTTACACGGCGGATTTTCTCATCGGATCAACCTCCAGGCAAAATTAGTGTAAAAACACCCGAATATGTCAATCATCTAATTGGTTGATTAATAGCGGATGAGCCCACCACCTCGTCAGACGTTGAAACTGGGAAGCAGGTGGAATTGATATGAACCCAGACACCATCACAATCTCTCCGGGAATGCGCCTGCGCACCGTCCTCTTGTTAGCGATCGTCGCGGATACCTTCCAGATTGTTTTCTCCCCTTTACTTTTCGAAGGCGCTGCTTCGCCCGCTGATGACATGCGGCTTCACTCTCACGCTGCGAACTGCTCGATGGGCCACTATCGAGCCGCGATCAACCCTATATCTCACGGTTGAGAACCCTTTGGCTGAAGTGATGCTTGGACGCTTCGATTCGCTGGGCGGCGATGCAGAACTGTGTGGGCTGCACCGGGAAGAAGCGGCGCCATGATCCAGACGGTTTCTGCGATGATTGCGAGTTGGTCTCGTGGACCACTTGTGGAAGCACTGCGAGGATTGCGGGCGTTGACCTCGTCTCCGCCTACTCCAGTCCCTTTTGGACGGAGACAGAGTTCAGTTCACCTCCGCCGCTAAACCACACATTCGGCTGATGTTTCGCGGTTCACCATCAATTCACCCTCGATCCATTGACCGCTCCGGTGGGTGGTGCAATGGTGCTTCCAGTCGGGATAAGGATCGCCATCTGGCGGACCTCACGACCCGCCAAATCTCGGATTGCACGCTTCCGGACTCCACCCCTGGGACTCCGGTTCTTTACGCTCTTGGGTTACTGGGAGCAGTCCGGCGCAAACTATGCAGCTCACCTCAGGCCTGAAGGAGGTCTCGATGAATTCCGGAAGCTGTGGAGCTTGCTGAGACCTTAAGGAGGGTCCCCATGAAAAACAATTCAATTCTGAAAGGTTTCGTCTTAGTGAAGAAAACTCAAAGCGCCCGGTGATGATCATGTTACTTGCGGGTTGTCCTCCTCAGGCAAGGTTCTGGCAAGTTATGCCGACGCTGTGCTTGACGTCCCACCTGTTAAGAAGGGCTGTCCTAGATAACTGGCAAGAAGGGCCAGGAGCCAAGACACTCATCTACTTAAGTGCCACTTTAACCGTTATTACTCTCAAGGAGAATTCAAATGCTAGGAGATCAAAAGATCGTCAGAGATGTCGTGGGAGACGAGGGCTGGACCTCGATTGTGCGAATGAATATAGACAACAATAGGGCCGATGATCTCACTGGCCGCGATGCACTACTTTTCTACAACGCAACCACCGGCCGCGCTGCATATGTCGTCACCACCAGTGACAAAGCCGATCAGACGATCGTCAGAGATGTCGTGGGAGACAAGGGCTGGACGTCGATTGTGCCGATACACATCGGTCGCACTGGGCGCGATGATCTTCTTTTCTACAACGCAACCACCGGCCGCGCTGCATATGTCGTCACCACGAGTGACAAAGCCGATCAGACGATCGTCAGGGATGTCGTGGGAGACAAGGGCTGGACCTCCATTGTTCCCATGAACATTGACACCGACCTTGGAGGTCGTACCGATCTCCTTTTCTACAACGCCGCCACCGGCCGCGCTGCATATGTCGTCGCCACCACTGACAAAGCCGATCAGACGATCGTCAGGGATGTCGTGGGAGACAAGGGCTGGACCTCCATTGTTCCCATGAACATTGACACCGACCTTGGAGGTCGTACCGATCTCCTTTTCTACAACGCCGCCACCGGCCGCGCTGCATATGCCGTCACCACCAGTAGCAAAGCGGATCAGACGATCGTCAGGGATGTCCCGGGAGACAAGGGCTGGACCTCCATTGTTCCCATGACCATAGACACCGACGTTAAGGCTGATACCGACTTGCTTTTCTATAACGCAGCGTCAGGACGGGCTGTTTATTCAATCGACACAGAACCCGGCGTTAAGGAGTTGATGAAAGGGGCAGGGGAGAAGTTGGGTGGACCAAAGTCATTTCTGGGCTTGCCTCTAGGGAATCAGGTCGAGATCAGCAAAGCCAAAGGCCAATATCAGTCACATTTCCGTTCTGGCACGCTTAACATTGCGACTATTGGCGGTCCCCCCACAGTTAACACCAAGGACGTAGTAAATGTAACGCTGCTCGGAATCGAGTGCCAAATCAAACAGGAAGTGTCAGACGAGGTATACGGTGTGGTCTCCGTCTTTGGACCATCCGGTGGGTCTCTTTCCACAAGGCGTTTTCCCGACAGCAAAACGTTATCTATGGGACCTCCCGGGCTTAGGATTGTGAACCTCGACCTTCCAATTCTCGTTCAAGGAGTGGTTCAGAACTACACCATCCTCGCCACGATGGTTGAGAACGATTCGGGCGATGTCGATGTCACTGCGCAAAAGATCAGCGATAAAATCGCCAGCACCGTTGCCTCAGGTATCGGAGCATTGACGGGCGCCCCAGCCGAATCGGTTGCCGATAGCGAATCCTTCAAAGAAGGGCTGGTAACAGGCGTGAAATTCCTTTTTGGCGACATATTGGGTGTTGGCGACGATCCCTTTAACCCTGATTCGCTCGGTCTGCGTTGGGAAGACTTACAGCCTAGCAGTCTGCTGCCTATACAACCCCCGTTGCAACGGAATGACGATCCTCGCACGATTACGGGATGGACCCATAGCATTACTCTGTCTGGCCGCGATGATGGAAATGATCTGGGACAATATGCGCTTTACTTTCGAGTTGATTCCGAAACCATCTCGGTCACACCCAACCACTAACCGGGGTGAGGGAAACAGACCGAAGCACGACTTTTCTTTCTCTTTTGGCTTCAGTAGCCAAGACCAACAGAATGGCTCTCGGCGGGGATACCGTCGAGAGCCTGGGGGTATGATCCGGCAAGTACGACTTTGGTCGGCCTCTGGCCTCGCGGCCTCCGGCGTAGCTGCGCATCCACAAAGCGGAAAACCAGCACGGAAACCCGTATAGCCGTGCAGGCGGACAGCAGCGCTCGGAATAAAATCTATCGTCAGGATTGTTAACCAAGCCATGCAGCAGGTAAAGGGAGTAGCTGGCCTCACCGAGCAGGACAAGCCACGGCTGTTCAAGCCACGCGATCCAACGTGGTCGAAGGGCCACACTGAGGATTGCTTATGTGTGACGCCAATCACTCTGGAAGCACACAATACAAATCAGCGGAGGACTTCACATACGAGCGCTGCACGGATAGTTTGCCAATAACCGTCCGTGATCTTACGTTGTATCTCTCAGCTCCGTCTAAACTCGCCCATCAGCACTGCAGACGAGAAGCTTCCGGGCAGCTTGATTTTCTGCGCAGACATCCATGCTTGGGGATCGCTTTGCCAAAATCGCCAATGCACTCAGCCGCTCAGCGAAGGTTCTGGGCGTGTCACTGCGCAGAATTTCCGGAGTATCGTGCTCCGGCCTCAACTGGTAGTCCTCCACCGTGTAGATGCGTAGCACGCGCCCGGCCCGGTGCGCCCCGCTCGCCCGGCTCTCTGCTTTGCGGAAGCCTCGCTCACCCGACTGACCTGGAGTGTCTGCAATCCGTTCCATTGGGACCAGGTCGCGAGTCGTGCCAGACCACTATCAATAACGGCGGTTCCGTTAGCCGAAGCCAGCTTCGTTCTCCTGTTCGCCTCCCGCCTTGTCCGGCGTTGCCATCTCGGATGAAGGAGACGTAGGTGTTCCGCGCATCGGTCGGCCAGTGGTGCTGGAAATCAACCAAGAAATCCTGCCAGTCGCTCGGAAGGTACCAGCTCAACTGGCCGCACAGGGGCACTCGACGGAGAGCGGTGTCGGTGGCGTCGTCGTCGTTGTCGGTGTCGGTGGCGTCGTCGGTGATGGTGATGTTCTTGATGGAGGTGGTGCGGCTGCTGTTAATCGTCTTGGAGCCTCGCAAATTGGAGCCTCGCAAATACCTCAAGAAGTAGCAATATTTCTTAACGCCACCACCTCACGCTTTCTGAGGAGGAACCCGGCGGTAGGGACATTTTGATATATACATCAAAAATAATCACAATAGCTAATAATTTGACGTATACTACAAAATATGCGGACCCTGCATGAACTCGGTCAAGCTCTCGCTGATAGGAGAAAGGCACTAGGGCTGAAACAGGGACAGGTAGCAGAGCAGTCTGGGCTATCCCAAGCTCTATTGTCCCGTTTGGAGCGAGGTCAGTTGCCAGAATTTGGAGCACGCAAACTGTTGGCTGTCCTCGCCGTACTCGGGCTGGAACTGACCTTCACAGAAGTCGGAAAGTCGGGCACTCTCGATGAACTGCGTCGTGAGCGGGGTGGTACGGCATGAAGCTGAATGTCCACGTACTCGGTCAACACGTCGGCGTACTTGAACAGGTCGGAGACTTTAAAAGCGTCATGGCCTACCTGCCTGACGTTGCTCCGGAGAGCCTCGTCTCTCTGACAATGCCTGTCCGAACGGAGTCCTATCCGTGGGATGACGAACTTCACCCTATCTTTCGGATGAATCTTCCAGAGGGGCATCTCTTGCAACTCTTGCAGGAGGAATTCGGACCGATTGTCGGCGCGAGTCCCATCGCTCTCTTGTCCGTCATCGGACGCAACATGGTGGGAAGAATGCAAGTAGCTCCACCGGGAGCAGCGCTGGACGAACCGGCTAAACCCATTGAAGTCGCTGAACTCCTTAAGGGCGACAACTCAGAAGAAGCGTTCTCCCGCCTTGTCCGTGAACATGCAAAGAGTGGCGTTTCGGGTGTCCTACCGAAGTTCTTGGACACGGAAGCGCAGCAGAACAAGCAGCAGGAAGGATTTGGGCCGCATAAGAAAGCGACTCTATTCACACATCAGCACATCATCAAGGGTTCGTCGCCTAGGCTTCCGTTTGCGACGGCCAATGAACATCTCTGTATGCAGGTTGCAGCAAAGATTACTGAATCTGCGAAGACAGAACTTTCGCAGGATGGCAATGTGCTCGTCGTGCGTCGCTTCGACGTTGATGAAAACGGCAAACCCTTCCGGGCAATGGAAGACTTTTGCGCCCTGCTGGGACTGCGCCCTGCCCAGAAGTACGAAACCACGTGGGAGAGAATCGCGAAGGCAGTTCGCGACCATCTGGACGGTAGCTACCAATACGAAACGTTCCGGAAGCTAACCGCAATGCTGCTGATGACCTTCGCCCTGAGGAACGCCGATTGCCATTCGAAGAACTTGGCACTCCTCTACACGTCTCGGAAAGATGCACGGCTCGCCCCCGTCTACGACTTCTTCACAACCTCAGTCTATCCGGAATATCTAGACAATCCTCCCGGTATCATGTTCGGCGGCAAGAAGACGTGGTTGCCGGGAAAGACTCTCGCGAAGTTCATCACGGCGAACTTCGGCATTCCCGACCGGGAGCAGAAGTTGATGTTGGAGAGAATCAGTGACTCGGTGGCAGAAACCGCTCCTGCGGTTCGAGAGATGATGAACAGCCTCGCTGGATTTAAGGACACGGGGAAGCGGATGTTGGCGACTTGGAACGAAGGAGTGAACCACCTCCGAGACTCACGGAGGTATGGTTTGGCGCCATGGAAGTCGAGCGAAGCTTTCGCGGGAATCTCCGACCCACCGAAGCTGGAGAACCCACGAACGGTGGTTGGACGCTCGGAACTCCTCGCAGCACCCCGGAGACGGAAGTCTTAACGACACCGCTGCATATGAGCGCCGGAGCATCGCTGCGCTCTGCCAGTGCTTCGCTAGTTTCATGGTGCCTCCCTTTCAGGCGTCTAAAGTCGAATCCAAGTCGTTCGCCTGATATTGGACTGGCGGCTTGGAACACTTACTTCCCGCCGCCGCCAGTTCGGTTAATTGTTCAGTCCTTGTACGGATCGAACTCCTTCGCTCCCGCCATGGCAACTCCTACGGGAGTTAGCCTGTGCAGAATGCGCACCGTGTCGCCGACAGATTCAAGCACCTCATCGAGACGCTTGTAGCAGTCCGGAGACTCGTCCAGTCCAGCACCCCGCAGTTCGATCCCGGCGCGATCTACCCAGGAGCGCATCATCTCCGGCGTGACCTTGCCGGCACGCTTGACCTCTCCGGTGTTGCGATCGACAACTCCTGTCGCCTCGCGACGGCCCAACGCACGACCCGCGCCGTGCACGGTGGAATAGAGCGAATAACGGGCATGCTCGTTTTCAACTCCTTCGAGAATGACCGACTGCTCACCCATCGTGCCGCCGACAAATCCCCTCTGGCCCGGAAAGGCCGGTGTCGCGCCCTTGCGCACAACCCAGAACTGTTCGCCTTCGTGCTGTTCGCGCCAGGCGTAGTTGTGATGGTTATGCACCTCTTCGACAATTGGCGCTCCCAGGATCTGGGCCACGCGGCCACAGACCCAGTCGCGACCTGCATAGGCGTAATCGCCGGCCAGACGCATAGCCTCGAGATACTCAGCTCCAAGATCGCTATTGGTTGAAAAAACGCAAGGCTCTACGTCCACCCCATCCGAAGCGCCGGCGGCCTTCAAGAAGTGCGTAGCTGTCTTGTGACCCAACCCACGCGAGCCGAAGTGCACACCAATCCACACGCGATCCTCTTCGTCTGTGAACAGGTCAACATAGTGATTGCCGCTGCCCACGGTGCCGAGTTGGTTACGCGCCATCTCCTTAAGAGAAGAAATCGCCTTCAGCTTCCATGCCACATCATCGAACAGAGCGTGATCCACCTTCTCGTTGTTCCTGCGGCCAACGCCGAAGCTGATGATCGACCACACGTCGTCCATGATCCCAGCAATGCGCGCACGCAACTCCGCGCCGGGCATATCGACACGAACGGCCTTGTTTCCGCAGCCGATGTCGTAGCCGACACCTGTAGGACTAATCGCATTCTTGTATGCCACCACTCCCCCGATCGGCACACCGTAACCGACGTGGTTGTCGGGCATCAGTGCGACCTTGTCGGCGGTGCGTGCACAAACGCGAATCTGGTTCAGCGTACGATCATCGGCCTGACCGAACACAGGAATCTGGTTATCGAAAATCTCCATGTGTATCACGAGAGTGATCCTCACTTGCTTGTGTCACGTTAGAGGCAAATCGGGACAACGGTTTTAAAACAGCAACGAAAAAGCCCCTGACCATCAGGCCAGGGGCTCGGAAGTCTGCTTTGGTTAAAGCGCTACGCGCATGTCCAATCGAGTCCTGGCATGGACACAACTTCACGTTGCGAATACGGCCGGAGGCCTTTCGCGCCGTGATGTATCGTCAATGGGATTCGATTCAGCATGATTGTCATCATGCCCTACTTTTCAAAAAGAATCAACACGCATTGAAGATGAATATGCTACTTACTTCGGTTAGTAACCAGAAAGTTAGTGTTCGTGACAAGTGAAATGTCCGGTTTTTCTTAGCACGTGATATGTCCGGTTTTGGTTTATA
>Ga0206838_10007_pt1 | contig 76598 bp, 61 predicted proteins | sample Alteio_BWOrgCont_26_FD_152879 | JGI IMG/M metagenome (GOLD analysis project Ga0206838, IMG submission 152879) | Enriched cells from forest soil in Barre Woods Harvard Forest LTER site, Petersham, Massachusetts, United States -... | ecosystem: Environmental > Terrestrial > Soil > Temperate forest >...
TTCGGGGCGGTGGGTGACAATTCAACCAAGGACACCGCCGCCTTCCAAAAGGCGCTCGATACCTGCGCCGTCAATGGCGGTGGCGATGTCGTGGTGCCCGCCGGCGTTTACCTCATCGGCAGTGTGCAGATGGGAACCAAAACTTTTCTGCGCCTCGCCGAGGGCGCCGTGATCAATGGCAGCCCGGATCTGGATGATTACCCGATGATGGACATTCGCTGGGAAGGCCGCACCGAGCAAGGCCGCCGCTCACTTATTTACGCTGTCAACGTAGACCACATCGGCATCACCGGTCCGGGCACCATCCAGGGCAATCCCGCCGCAGCGCAAAGCCAGAACCCGCGCGGCGCGCTGGTGCTCGAACCGATTAACTGCAACAACGTGCTCTGGGACGGCTTCACTGTCACGCAAGGCGGCAATTGGGCCACGCATCCGACTTATTGCACGGATGTCGTAATCAAAAACCTGCACATCACGGGCCGTCGCGATGGCATCGACGTGGATTCCTGCAAAAATGTCCTCATCGATAATTGCAACGTCGACACCGGCGACGACTCCATCAGCTTGAAATCAGGGCGAGGCATGGACGGCGCGCGCCTGGCGAAACCGAGTGAGGATATTGTCATTTCCAATTGCACCCTGCGCGACCGCACCTTTGCCTGCATCGGCATCGGTAGTGAAACCTCCGGTGGTGTGCGCAACGTGCGCATCGAACATTGCCATTTTATCTCCAGCGGTTCGTCGGCCATTTATATCAAGACCCGCATTGGTCGCGGCGGCAGCATCGAAAATATTTCCGGCGACGATCTCGATGTGCAGGCTGGGGGCTTTCTTCAGGTCAACCTGATTAGCTCCGGCAACCAAAACACGGCGGATGATTCGGTGGACGGTCTCGTCGGTTACCCACAGGGCCGGAATTTCAGTTTTTCCAACGTCCGCGTCACCTGCACCACGCTGGTGGATGTCACCAAAATCTCCCCCGAGAAACCACTCGCAGGCCTGACGCTCGCGAACATCACCGGCACCTGCACCAAAGGAATCACGCTGGCTAACATCACCGATGCGAATTTACACGACATCAAAGTCACCGGCATGCCTGGTGCACTGGTCACGGTAAATAATGTCACTGGCTCCGGCCTAGATGATGCCAGCGCGGCTGGGTCCGTCACGCCGGCCAGTTCATCGCGACCATAATCATGGTTGTAGCCTGTGTGTCGCCTTACTGGCGTTTTCTCCAACTAAAACAGAGGACCAGCCAAAGCACCAAGGTGGCAAGTAGCTGACCGCACCCATGCGTTAGTGGCAAAAATGTTGCTCGCGAAAGGCTTAGTTTAGCGATACGTATTACTTTGAATTCAGGCCCGTTTGCGGCGGCTTGATTGTTTTTAATTCATAGAGCCAACCTATGAAATGCTTTAAGATTTTCCTGTGGGCTGGACCTGCTTTTCTTGGCGGAATAGCCGTGGGTTATTATGGTTTTACTCATCACACGACGGAGTTGCCCATTACCCCTAAGCACCAAGCCATCGTGGCGGTGGCCGCCAAGACGCCACCCTCCGACACCGCTGTGCCGAACCCGTGGAACGCGGCAAGTTCGGATGCTGATCTCCTCGGGCTGGCGCGCCTCATGCTCGCGCGTTCGCCGCAAGCGGCACAGGCTTGGGCAGAGTCTTGCGCCGATTCGGAATTGCGCCGACGACTGGGACTGGCAGTCGCACAGGCCTGGGGGGAAAAGGATCCGACCGATGCCGTGACCTGGGCCTTGGCGCAGAATGAAGCCAGTCTCTCCGCCGACCTCAAAGCGGTCTTGGCTGGTGCTATTCGCCAGCCAGCGGCGGCCGTGGAAATCGGACGCAATTTGCTGGCACAAAACTCTATTTATGCCGGCACTTATGGAACGGCTTTGGTGGCTGCCCTGGATGCCGATCAGCAGTTTTTGGCCGCCGTTCAGTTTGCCAGCAATGCGCCACCAGACTTCCGTGAAGATTGGGCAACAGCCGCAGCTCTGGCGTGGGCCAAGAGCCAGCCGCAAGCAGCATTAACCGCACTCGATTCACTGGTCGACGAGCCCTTGCGTGACCCGGTTTTTCGCGCAGTGGTACAGGGTTGGCCCGCCGCGCAACCGGCGGATTTGGCTGCTTACGCGCTTTCCCTGCCTGACGGAGAACAACGCGCTTATGCGCTGGACCAGGTCATGTTCAAATGGTCGCACCAAGATCCGGCTGGGCTGGCAACCTGGCTGGCTAATATTCCCCCGGGACCAAACTACGACACCGGCGCATTTTTTATGCTTACGGAAACCAAGCCCGCGAACCTCAACCCGGTCGCGGCCATGAATTGGGTGGAGAGCATCGGTGACCCTGGTCTTCGTCTCAGTTCTTTCGAGCAAGTGCTGGGGCAATGGGGGCAAGCAGATCCGGTGGCGGCGCGGAACTATGTGCAACAGGTGCAGGGACTGGAAGCAGAGGAACGTACACAGTTGCTGCAGAGCATCAATGCTCAGTAAGCGCCTACGCTCGAGAAGCACAACAAAAGCAAACCCGACCCCGGATTTCCGGGATCGGGTCGCCTCAAGTGTTTAGAGTTCTAATGGCTGACGGGCCCCCAACTATGGAAGGGTGCCGTAACCACCGTTGCTCAAACCCGTTTGGGTCTGGCTGGTGTAGAGTCCGCCGCCTGGTCCATCAGTTCCACTGCCGGTACCCGAGGTGCCTTTGCCGAGCTTCTCGACCTGGCTGAGAACCAAGGAGTCGAGTTGGTCATGCGGCAAGTCACCCGCGTTGCTAAGGACATAGGTATAAGCTTGGGCCGCGGTCATCGTCGTGAGTGAATTAGTGGTGGAGGCCCATGGAGAGGTCAGCACAGTTACACCGCTCGGGTTGACCGTTGAGCCGTTGAGCGTGCCGTCATTATTACTATCGAGCAGGTTGCCATTGGAATACACGGATTGGCCGGTATTCATTTGATAGAAGCAGTTGCTCGCGCTGGTGGTGGCGGGTCCAGTGATGAAGTAATTATTCACAATGTCGTGCGAGAAAATCCCACCCGTATTGGCGACGGTATAGCCCGCCTGGTAGTTATAAATAACGTTCTGAATGTATTGGTCGCTGTCCTTGGCGAGCGGCTGGCGGTTGTGGCAACTGACCCAGAGGTTGTCGATGAAGGTGAAGTTGCTGCCTTCGACGTGGGCGCCAAACTGCTGGTTGATTGGATCGGCAATGATGCAGTTTTGCACGGTGACGTTCGAGCAAGTCACGGCGTCAAAGCTGTCCCACTGGCCAAACTCCAGCGAACAATGATCGAAGATCATGTCGCTGCCGCCGCCAATGTTGACCGCGCTTTCGCCGCTATCGCCGAGGGTGCCCTGGCGAAACCGCATGTAACGGCAAATGATATTGGTTTTGCCGGAAAACGAGACTTCAGCGCCTTCGATGCCAATACCTGTTCCCGAAGACGTGTTGCCAAGAATGGTAATATTGCTGCTACAGCTAACCGCCGAGTCGAGCACGATATAACCGTGCACACTGAATTCGACGGTGCGATTGCCGGCGCTCACCGCATCGCGAAACGAGCCCGTGCCGTTATCGCTCAGGTTTGTCACCATGTAAACAGTGCCGCCATTGCCACCGGTGGCATTGGCGCCAAAGCCCATGGCACCGGTAAAGGCCAGCGCATGCAGCGGACTGCTGCCAAAGGCTACAAGGATAAGCAAGCAGGAGCAACCGACACCAACCAAGCGCAACGCCGAGGCGAAACGCGACGAGAAACCTGCGACAAACGCAGGGACAAGACCAAGGGTAGTATTCATAGGGATAGTTTTTTTGAGCAATGGAAAGCCGGCACAAAAACCGGCTCCCCAAGGTTTAAGTTTTATGTTACGCCTTGATGATGTGGCAACGCGCAAAACAACCTATACTATATTTTACTTAGCACATTAAGGCCTTTACCCGGCAATCCATTCACGCCGTTCAGGCGGTTCTGGGCTGTATCCCTCAAATAATAATGATTTGTGCTATGGAATTTTTTTTTGCGCCAGCCGGTCCAATGAAGGCTTTCCTCTTAAGCCATCGCCAGCGTTCCACCCACCTGGTTTCCTTACCAAAAGAAATCAGTGCCTGCGTTTAAATAAACGTGGTCTAACGGAATCGGGTGCTGCCCGACGGCTATTCTCGATTCAACCAACCCCGTGACTTGTGTCGGACATTAATTCTATACATCCGTGGGATTCGCGAACTTAAACACCGCAGCAGCAGCAGCCGCTGCCGCAAATTCCGCCACGAGGTAAATCCATAAATTACCCACGTTAAACAACCCCAGTTCGGTCGCGCCGACCGCTACCGCCGGATTAAATGCCCCACCCGATATCGGCCCCACCACCGTCGCTCCAACCATCACCGTCAGCCCAATCGCGAGGCCAAAAAACGAATTGCCGGCGTTCACCTTGGCCGTGGCCACATTCAGCACCACGTAGCACAACGCAAACGTAAATAGAAATTCAGCGGCAAAAATCTTGGGCGTGCTGGCAAATGATCCCGCGCTGCCCGGACCAATAATATGGCGCACCATCACCGCCGCCAGCGATGCGCCGATGACTTGCGCCGCCCAATAGGAGGCCACGTCCGCCGTTGCGCAGCGTCCCCGCAGCCAGACGGCGACCGTCACCGCTGGATTATAATGGCCGCCGGAAACATGCCCGCCCGCATAAACCATCACCCCCAGCGCAGCCCCGATGGCCAGCGGGGCTTCCGCCACGTGGCCGGTAACCGCCAGGCCGATGGTTAGAAACAGAAAAAAGGTCCCAATCAGTTCAGTCAGGTATTTATTCATGGAGCGATGCAACTTATGCACCTGTCGCCCTACCCTACGCCCCGGCCCGCCACAAGGCAAAACCGCGCAACGGCGGTGGACAAGCCCGCATCGCCACCCGTTATTTTCGCTCTTGCGCCAGTCGAGGCAAATCGCTCTTTATGTCTGCTGATTCCGTCCCGAAAGATTTTTGCGTTTTCCCGTCATTGCTTTTATCCACGGTTCAGGAAAATTTACCCCATGAAATCGCTCGTTACCTCCGTCCTTTGCCGCCTCGCGACTGTAGCCATGTTTACCGGTGCGCTATTCGCGCCGACCCTCCATGCCGCGGATACCGCGTCCGCCATTGTTGTCGCCAAACCGGCGAGCGCGCCAGTAACGGTGCAAGAAACCACCGCGAACGGGGTTGCTTACTATGTCCTTTCCAACGGCATCGTGACCGCCTGGATCAATAAAGCCACCAGCGACCTGGAAGCGCTCGACTACAAGGGCATGGACCTGGCCGGCCACGACCAGCCCGCCGTGGGTGTCGGCACTTGGGAGCAAACCCCCGCCAATGCGGCTCAAACCGGCGGCTTGACGGACTCGATTACCATTGACCCAGCGAAAAATGGTGGCGAACGCGGCGAAGTCTCCATCAAGGGGGTGACCGGCGGAACTATCACGCTGACACCGAACGCGCCGGGCGGGGGTACGAATTTCGACCTGGAAATTCGCTATGCCATGGGCCGCGGCGACAGTGGCGTCTATACCTATGCCACCTTCACCCATCCGGCCTCTTACGGCGTTGGGCGAATGGGTGCCGAAGGCCGCTTCATCCTGCTGCTCAACCAGACGTTTGACTGGCTCTCCGCCGACGCTGACCGCAATTTGCTGGCCGCCGGGCCGTTGAATTGGGGCACGGGCGTTGTCATTCACGCCAAGGAGCAGCGCCTCATGAGCCAGGGGCCTTATAAAAACTCCGTCGAGCACAAATACACCTACAACGCCGTCCAATTCAAGGCGCCGGCCTACGGCTGGTCGAGCACCAAGGACCACATCGGTGTCTGGTTCATCAATCCCACCATTGAATACCTCAGCGGCGGCGCTACCAAACTGGAATTGCAAACCCATTATGGCGACAACGGCGATCCCGACCCCATCATCCTCGACTACTGGAAAGGCAGCCACTACGGACGAAACACCTCCCTTAGTGTCGCCGCAGGAGAAGAGTGGTCCAAAGTGGTCGGCCCGATTTTTGTCTACGTCAATTCGCTGGACAGCTTCCAGACGCCCTCCCCGGCGGACCTGGCAACGCTCGCCGCCTCCGATGGCAACCCCACCATACCGGCCGCCTGGAAGGATAATTCAACGGCCTTGTTCCAGAACGCCCTCCAGCAAGCCAAACTGGAAAAAACAAAATGGCCCTATGACTGGGTCGATGGCGTGGGTTATGCGCACAAGGACCAGCGCGGGAGCGTCACAGGCCAGCTCGTGATCAACGACCCCTATGCCCCCGCCGGCACTTCCACCAAACTGCCCCACCTGACTGTCGGCCTCACGGTTCCCATGCCTTCGGACAACGACGGTAATGGCGGCGCCTACTACGGTTCCGAAGCAAGCTGGGTGACCGACGCCAAGCATTACGAATTCTGGAACACCGGCACCGATGACGGCAAATTCACCGTAGATAAAGTTTACCCTGGGACCTACACGCTGCACGCGTTTGCAGACGGCGTCCTCGGCGAATTCGCCCAGGCCAACATCACCGTTGAAGCCGGCAAGAACCTCGACCTTGGCCAGATCATCTGGAAACCCGTGCGCTACGGCACCCAACTCTGGGACATCGGCTATCCCGACCGCTCCGCCGACAAGTTCTTTAAGGGCGATGCCGCCAACTACTGGCTCTGGGGCTGGCCGCTGCGCTATTCCCTGCTTTTCCCGAACGACCTCACCTACACTATTGGCAAGAGTGACCCCGCCAAGGATTGGTTCTTTGAGGAAGTGCCGCACGCCACCTCCCAGGATTGGATAAATCCTGCGGCGAAAGACCCCGCCAACCAGCCCTTTGGCTGGATCAAGGCCCAATCTCTGGATCAATACCCGCAAACCAACACCACCGGCCCCTGGCGCGATTGGGGCCGCGGCAATGCAACCACCTGGACCATCAAATTCAACGTGGACAAGGCCGTCCAGGGCACCGCCGTCTTCCGCATCGCGCTGGCGGGCGCCGATGGCGGCGGCGCCACGGTTGGCCTCAATGGCCAGGCAGTTGGAGCAGTCGGCGCGATGGCCACCAACGCCCTGCGCTATAACACCGCCCAAGGCGTCTGGCAGGAACGGGATGTGTCCTTTGATGCCGCGCTCCTCAAAGTGGGCGAAAATGATTTGACGATTACGGTCCCCGCCGGCGACCTCGACAGCGGGCTCGTTTACGACTACCTGCGCCTCGAATTGAACACCGCCTATAAGGTGGACGGCACGCCCATCACTCCTGCGCCATCGACCTAATTGGTTCGCGCAGTTTAAAAAAAGAAACGGGGCGTCAAATGACGCCCCGTTTCTTTTGCGCTCTTTGCGGTGATAAATAAAACTTCACCCTTACAACGCCGCTTTGCCCTTTTCGTCCGTGCGGATGCGGATGGCTTCCTCCAACGGCAGCACAAAGAGTTTTCCATCGCCAATTTTCCCCGTTTTCGCCGCATGGGTGATGGTCTCCACCACCTTCGGCGCGAGTTCCGACGACACCGCGATGTCCAGCATCACCTTGGGCAAAAAGTCCACGGTGTATTCACTGCCACGGTAAATTTCCGTATGACCCTTCTGCCGGCCGAAGCCCTTGACCTCGGTTACGGTCATACCTTCGACGCCAATTTCGGCCAGCGCTTCCTTGACTTCCTCCAACTTGAAGGGCTTGATAATCGCTTTTATAAGTTTCATGCAGTTAAAGACTTAAGATGGTTTGGGGTTGTTTGATTGGGTGGATTTCGAGCCGCCTTGCGATTGCCCAACGGCGATACAGTCGGCGCGGGCCTGGCCCGCCGTCGGGCATCCAAGAACTAGCAAACCCTGTGCCAGTTAGGGCATTACGACAGACGAGATTTCACCCGCCCCTACTCCACTTCCACAATCACACCCTTCAAATAATGCGTTTCCGGGCAGGCCAGCAAGGTGGGGTGATCGGCCGGCTGGGAGGTCACTTCGATGACCCGCGCCTCGCGTTCTGCATCCGCGGCGGAGTCCGCCACCACTTCCACAAAGGTCGAGGTCGTCACATTCTGGCTGCAGCAATAGGTGGCGAGAATACCCCCGGGTGCCAGCATCCGGAGGGCGCGCAAATTGAGTTCCTTGTAGCCCCGCAAGGCCCCGGCAAATGCCCCGCGCTTGGGTGCAAAGGACGGCGGATCGAGCACAATGAGGTCATAAGAATTGCGTTCATCCTTGCGCGCCGTGAACCAGTCGAACAGGTTTGCCATTTCCAATTTAACTTTTTCCGCCAACCCGTTTTTCTCCACATTTTGCTGGGCTTGGGCAATGCTCGGCGCCGAACTGTCGATACCCAGTACACTGACCGCCCCGGCTTTCGCGCATTGCAGCGCAAACGCCCCTTGGTTGCAGCAGCCGTCGAGCACGCGCCGCCCTTTGGCCAACTGTCCCACCTTCACCTGCTGTTCGCGCTGGTCGAGGTAAAACCCCGTCTTTTGCGCGCCGAGCAGGTCGATAAAATATTCCAGCCCGTCAATCTTCAACCACCGGGCCGGGTAGGGCTGGCCGGACATTGTTTTGGCCTCAAGCGGTAGATGTTCATGCCGGCGCGCAGGGGCGTCGTTGCGCAAAATAATTTCCGCCGGTTTAAACCGCGCCTGCAACGCGGCCAGAATCACCGGCAGCGCGTTTTCAATCCCCGCCGTCAACGATTGCACCACCAGCGCGTCGCCATACTGGTCCACGACCAAGCCGGGCAGATGGTCGGCCTCGGACCACACCAGCCGCCGCACCGGGCCGGTCGCGCCGGATTTTTCCCGATGGGCCAGCGCCGCGCCCAGCGCGCCGTCGATAAAACTGCGGTCAAAGTCCGCCGACTTCGACGAAAACCGCCGCCACGCAATCGCCGAGCGCTTGCTGCACAGCCCCACGCCCAGCGGCCGTCCGCGTTCGTCGCACAACACCGCCGCCTTGCCGTCGGCTTCCGGCGGCACCGGCGTGCGCAGTTCACCCACGAATACCCAGGGGTGGCCACGCAGCACGCGGGCGGGAATATTGGGACGCAGACGGAGGGAAAACATGGAGGAATTTAGAATGACGAATTACGAATTACGAATTAAAAAGCGCGAAAGCAAAAACCTTTGGAAACTCGATTGAGAGCGATTACCCGCTCAAACCAGATAGGAGCCAAAAACCGAAGAATACTCGCGCAAAGACGCCAAGCCGCAAAGGAAAGATAGTTTCCTGTGCCTGGGCAATTCCACTTTGCGCCTCTGCGTCTTTGCGCGAGAAATTTCTTGTTCTAAGTTTCCCTGCAGCCAAGGGATAGCTACTCCATTTATTGCTTGAAACTCTTGCTAATCTGCCAACACATTTTCCATTTTCCATTTTCCATTTTCCATTTTCCATTTTCCATTCGTAATTCGTAATTCGTAATTCGTAATTCGTAATTTGAATTTCACGCTTCTCTCCTAAACAGCCACACCGACAGCCCGAGCATCCCCGCTATCGGCAGGCCCGCGGCCACGATTGGCCACAAAAAATGCTGCTGGCCCAAATGCGTGCAGGTGCCCTGCACCACATAATAGGCAAAAAACCACCCCACCGCCTTCGACGCCCCGACCATCGGACTCGTCCGCACGCCCGCCACACCAAACGGCACCGCCAGCCCCACCACCAGCAGGCAAATCAACGGTTTGATTGAAAACGCATAATACTGCACCGCAAAGGAATCCAGTTTCCCGTTGTTAACTGTCGATTGCGCCAGCACGCCGGAGATTTCGTCCGCCGACAAGTCGTCGGGCTTTTGCCGCAGCGTCAGCATCATGACCGGGTCCTCCTTGAGATCAAAAAATTCCTTCTGCTCAAACGGAATTGATGAGATGGGGCTGCCCGAGTGATCGAAATCGATTTCGCGACCATTCAACAAAACCCAATGGCCCTTGGCCGGGTCAAAGTAACCCTCGTTCGCCAGCAGGTAGCGCACGTCGATGCCCTGTTGGTCGATTTCGTAGATGCTCACGCCCTTCGCGCGCTGGGCCGCCGTGCTGTATTGGTTGATGAACCAGCGCCGTTCGCCCTGGTCATTCTCATAATCGTAGGTGAGTTGCCCGACGAGTCCCACATCCTTCGCCGACTTGGTGCGGAGTTCCATCGCCAGGTGCAGGTTTTCGCGGAACGTGCGCGCCTGCTCGACAGATGCCGGCACCACCGTGGCGTCGAACCAGCCGAGCAATACCGCCAGCGCCGCGCCGCCCACCCACCAGGGCCGCGCAATGCGCCACAGACTCAGCCCCGCCGCGCGCATTGCGGTAATCTCATGATTGCGGTGCAGGTTGCCCGCCACAAACAGCAGCGACACGAGCTGGCTCATCGGCAGCACCGCTGGCACAAACCCCGGCAGCAGCACGCCGTAGTAATGCAGCACCTGGTTGAGGTGCGCGCCATCCGCCAGCAAATCGCCCAGGTTGCTGTACATATCCTCCAGCAGCAACACGGCCAGCGTCGCGCCCACGGCCAGGCCCAGGGCCTTCAGCCATTCCGCCAGCAGATACCGGTCAAGGAGACGCACAAGGGAAAGGATGAAGGAGGAATGCGGAAGGATGAAGCTAAAAAGTGGGCGGGGTTGAATTCGCCCCCGCCTCGCGTAGCGAGGCTGCGATAATAGCCGTGGACTTTAGCCCATGGTTACCGATGCCCAGAATTTGCGTCGCATAGCGACGCTTGAACGCTTCAGGCGTCACTACGCGACGCAACCCCATCGAATCACCCCATTCCGTGGGTTAAAACCCACGGCTATTTTCAACCCTCGCTCTGCGAGGTAGAAAGCCCCTCCTTCGCGTCTTTGTGGTGAATAATCCTCGCCAACGCCCGCCTACGGCTTGATCTCCTTCGCCTCGTCCCATTCCAAATTCCGCGACCCGGAGGGGTTGGCTCAATAAACAAGAACCATCGCAACCGATTGCTCGACCTGTGGCACGGAACTATCCGTATTTCCGCTTTTTGTAGAATTGGGCGTTTTCAACTTGGTAGATATTTCCGGCACATTTTGCAGAAATGTCATCAATATTGAACCCTTTGTGGCATAATTGACATTTTGGGGTATTGCGCCAGTGGCGTCAAAGGCTGCGGTGTCTGACAATATTGCCTCAATCATGCCGACCACGTTTCCATTTAGGTCCACCAGTGGCCCTCCTGAATTTCCATGCTGAACCGGGACACTAATTTGAAATTCGGTGGGGTCGTCCTGAATGCCATTTAGGCTGCTAATTTCGCCTTTGGTAAACTTTGGAGAAAGACCCTGCAAGAGAGGGTCTGGATACCCGATCGTAAATACTGAATCAGCCAATTTCACGCCTTCGCTTGGGATAACCGACAATGAATGGAAGGTGCCTGATATTTTTAGCAGCGCAACGTCATTGTCTGAATCCGCCTTTATCACAGTGGCAGCAAAGGTACCCTGACTGGTTCTCAGCTTTAGCTCTGTGGCGCCTTGAACAACATGGTAACAGGTTAAAAAATAGCCGTCATCGGTAATAAAAAAGCCGCTGCCAGAAGCTTTCGGACGTTGCATTTCACCGGAAAAAACGTCGTGGTCATTTGAATTAGTTGTTGTTTCCGGTGTCTCCTCATGAGCCACAAATGCCGACGATTCCTGTTGGGCTTCAGCAATTTGTTCTGGAGTCATTACAAGAGCAAGCCTATCACGGGCCTTCGCTCCTTGGGCGTTCCCTTCTGCCGCTGAAATATTAAACCATTTATAAGCCTCAATATAGTTGGCCTGTAGACCTTCTGCACCGACATACAAGGCCCCTATGTTATATTGGGCATCGGGATCACCTTGGTTGGCGGCTTTGCCATACCATTTCACCGCCTCTGCACTATCCTTTGGCACGCCATCACCACGAGTATAAAACCATCCAAGATAAAATTGGGCTGTTATGTCATTTTGATTTGCCGCCTTAAGATACCATTTTACTGCCTCAGCCAAATCTCTAGGCACCCCATCACCGGTGCCATAAATCCAGCCGAGTTCGGACTGGGCATCTGAATCACCTTGATTTGCAGCCTCTCGAAACCATTTGACAGCCTCGGCGGTATCCTTGGGCACTCCTTCGCCATTGTAATACATAAAGGCCAGGTTGTATTGCCCATTGTCGTCATTTTGTTCAGCAGCTTTTCGATACCACCTCACAGCCTCAGTGTTGTTTTGGGCCACACTTTCGCCGTGCTGATACATCACGCCAAGCGCACCTTGTGCTTTAGCATCACCTTGGTCTGCGGCTTTGCGAAACCACTTCACTGCCTCGGTGCTATTCTTGGGTACCCCATCACCAGTGTAATACATAAAGGCGAGGTTGAGTTCGGCACCAACGTCATTTTGGTCTGCGGCCTTGGTATACCACTTCAATGCCTCAACATAATCTTTGGCCATCCCCTCTCCTTGCTGATACATAACAGCCAAATTGAATTGGGCTAGAGCGACACTCTGCTCAGCAGCTTTATGGAACAACTTAAAAGCTTCTGTGTAATCTTGGGCAATTCCTTCTCCAGTGTAATACATAAAACCCAAATCCTCCTCGGCATCTGGATTGCCTTGGTCAATTGCTTTACGAAACCATTTCACTGCCTCGACATCATCTTTTGGTACGCCATCGCCTTTGAAATATTTTTCGCCAAGCTTCACTTGCGTTGCACTATTTATCTGCTCTTCTAAAGCTGGAGTGGCTTGAGCTAAATCCGCTTTGACTTGAGGACGCCCCACTATCTCCTGCTCACTATCTTTGGCGCTAAAATGGTTGAAAATCACTCCGGCAAGAAGCAATACACCGATCAAAAGTGCGGCCAATAGAAAGAATCGGGTATTGAGGCGCTTCATGGTAACAATACACACACTCGCTGTGTAAGCGTCAAACGTTACTATGGGAGATTGCTTAGCACCGATGCAACTTGCTCTACCCTTACCGGAAACCAGTGAGGAGCGAAATATGTTTTGTCTTCCTCGTCCAGAGGCAAAACAACTTGCTTTAAAACTGAATTATTAGCCTTGGGCAAAACCCAAAAAGCATCATGAGGGTTTTGGACAACTGCCGAAAAACAAAGACAATCAATTTTGTTCTGATTTTCCAACCAATCAATAGCGGCAATGCGCACCTCGCGGTCAATCGGGTCAAACAAAGTAATGCAACCAACATTGATAAAGCCATCAGTTGCATTGTCTGGAAATTTTTCAGCGAGGTCCCAAAACATTGAATTTGTTTTTAATGGTGTTTGATAACACCTTCTCTGGAAATCCCCGACACGACGTTTCACTTCTACGCGCAGTTTAAGATTGGAGAAAGTTGTAAACTCCCAGTCGACCTTTTTCCCATTGCTTACTAGGGCATCGTGTTTGACGGTTGTGTAGTCAACTCCCGAAAAATGGCTGAGCCACCACACCTCGCGGAGCGTATTTAGATGTTGATTGGGGTCTTTTAGCTCCGGCCTCATTCGGTGTGGCCAATGATGCGGAATATGGTCGTGACCCCATTCGGATATTTTAGAAAAATATAACAAACTTTCCTTATCAAGACCGCCTCCACTCATTGAGGTGTGCTTTTGATCGCCTTCGCGAGCGTTTTCAATGCAACATTCACTGCCCATGAGTTCATAACTTCCAAAAGGCAAATAGAATGTCTTCGCTCCGACTGTCACGGGAAATTCCTTAAACTCAAGTTGATATTTGAGACCAATTTTTTTAAAGTCATCCTCAACAAAGTGGGCACGCCGAACCAACCGTTCCTCTGGTAGAAACGGGAATCTACCTGCCGAAGCTTTCAGAATTTCGAGTATGGACATGATAGGGCTACCGCTAGCTCGATAGTATTCAAATGTTCACCTCGCCTGGCAAGCATGGAATCATTACTAATGTTTCTGTACTCCCTCACTCCTTCGCCAATTCCTTCAGCTTCTTCAAATCGAGCTTGCCCGTGCCGAGCACCGGGATGGCGTCCACTTTTTTAATGATCCGCGGAATCCACAAATTCGCCAGGCCGGCGGCGGCCAGCTTCCCGCGCAGTTCGTCCGCGTTCACGTCCACGGTCGTCAACAGCACCAGCGCCTCGCCCTTGGCCGGGTCGGGCCGGGCGGACACGGCGATGGTCTGCGCTTCGCCGGCTTTGTGGCCCAGTGCCTCCATAATCTTCGCCTCCACCGTGCCGTGCGGGATCATCTCGCCGCCGATTTTTGAAAAACGCGACAACCGGCCCTCGATGTACAAAAAGCCGTCCTCGTCAATTTTCGCGAGGTCGCCGGTCACAAACCAGCCGGTGTTGAAGGCCTCCGCCGTTTTGTCCGGCTGGTCGAGGTAGCCGGGGAAAATATTCACGCCCTTGAGGTACAGCATGCCGGTGTCGTTAAAGCCCTTCTCCGCGCCGGTGTCGGGGTCCACGATGCGCGCCGCCGACCCGGGGAACAACCGCCCCACCGAGCCGAGCCGTTTTTTCAGCCGCACGTCGTCCGCCGTCTCCCCGGGGTTCGCAGGCAGGTTGACCGCCACGACCGGCGAAGTCTCCGTCAGTCCGTAGCCTTCGCAATACTGCCCGCCAAAATGCTTCTCCCATTCCTCGTGAAAACCAGCGGGCGTTTTTTCCGCCCCGGCGACGACGAACCGCACGCTGGCCATGTCCGCCGGGTCGGCGCGCTTGAGGTACGGACGGAAAAACGTCGGCGTGCCCAGGAGCACCGTGACCTTCTCCGCCTTGATGGCGTCGATGCATTTGTGCACATCCAGCGGCGACGGCACCGTGACGACTTGCAGCCCGCGCTGCAGCGCATACCACAGGATGATCGTGAAACCAAAACTGTGGAAAATCGGCAGATTGCCCAGCAAGACTTCGCGCGACGGCAAAATGCCCGAGGCGTCAATCTGCGCGCAGTTGCCCAAAATATTCCGGTGCGTCAGCACGACGCCCTTGGGCTCGCCCGAGCTGCCGCTGGTGAACAGCAGGCCCGCCTCGCGGTCGCCGCCTTCGCGCGGCACCCCGGCGCGCAGGATAATCCAGCCCGGCGAGAAAAACTTTGCAATCACATACCACCGCACCATCGCCCATTTCGGGATGGCGGCGATTTCCGTCTTCATGTCCAGCACGCGCTCCGACCACGGCAGGTCGGGAATCCGGGCCGTGATTTTTTCGCGAAAAGTATTGTCGGTGATGGTCGTCTTGACGCCCGCTTTTTTAATCGAGTGCGCCAGCGCCCCGGTGCCGATGGTGAAGTTGAAATTCACCGGCGTCTTGCCCGCGAGCATCACCGCGTAGTTGGCAATCAACCCGCCGGCGCTCGGCGGCAGCACGATGCCCACGCGTTCCTCCGGCACTTCGCGCTTCAACCGCTGCGCCAGCGCCAGCGACGCCGTCAGCACCTTCACTGCGCTCATGCGCTGCGGCTTGCCGCTGCTGTAATCGACAACGATCTCCCGCCCACCCTGCTTTTTCAACGCCCGCACCAAGGCTTCACCCAAGTGTCCGGCGAGTTCCGGCTGCTGGGCAAACTTTGCCGCGTCGAAATCGACCAACGGTGTGCCTGGCGCATTTTTCGGTGGCTGAGGTTGCCCAGGCGGAGCCGGGGGCGCCGGAGGCGGCAGGCTCGGGTCATTGGCGGGGGTGCGCGGCGGCGCATTCACCGGGTCGCTGGGCTTCGCCAGCGCCAAAATCGCATTGCGGAGATTCTCCACCGACGCGTCCTTGGCCGGAATCGGCGGGCCAAAACGAATCGCCACCGGATAGGGAATATGCAGCGGCTTCTTCCAGAAAAATTTCCCGCGCTCGAAACTGAAAATTGAACCCCAAATCCCGCCCAAATGCACCGGCACGACCGGCGCCTGCGCATGCCGCGCCAGCAGGTTGAATCCGCCCGCGAAGGCCTGGATTTCCCCCGTGCGCGAAATCTGCCCCTCCGGGAAAATCAAAATCGCCCCGCCGTTCTCCAGGACTTTTATCGCCTCCTTCAGTGAGGACTTGGCGCTCTCGGGTGTCACCGGCAGTGTGCCAAACACCCGGAAAATTGCCCGGAAAAAAGCATACTTTGTAAACCCGCCCCACGCCATCGTGCGCAAGGGCCGCGGGCTGACAATCGCCAGCAGCACGACATCGACGTACGACAAGTGGTTCGGTGCGACGATGACGCCGCCTTCTTTCGGCAAATTCTCCAGCCCCTCCAGTTCAATCTTATAAATCCACTTGATGGGCGGAGTGAGCAACGCGGTGACAAAGCGGGCGAGCCAGGTTTGGGAATCGGCGGGCATGGTAGAGTGGTAGAAAATTAGCGGCGTCCGACGGCGGGCGCTCCTTACTGTTCTAACGTCCTTTCGCGGCGCGTCGAGCATGACCACACCCAGCAAGCCGCCGAGCAGTATGACTTCAAATCCATGGAGAATATTCATAGGGAGGAATGATGATGCCTCCTCCTCTTGCACTTGGGATGCCAACACCCAAATCACGTCAATCCACTCATGAATTTTACTCAAAATAAACTACTTACATACAATAACTTGTGAATATACCGCCTTATCAGCGTAACGCAATTAACCGGCGCGGCTTGACGCCATAAAACGAAATCGGCCGGACAATTTATGTCCGGCCGATTCATTAACTGAAAAGCTAAGCTGACTTTACGGCTGGCCGCCAAAGGTCACGTAATCATCCACGTCGAGCAGGTCGAACCAGGTGGTGATGTCTTCGCGCTTGGGGGCCAATTTCGACTGCGCCTCGCTCATGTAGCCGCGCATCTCAATGCTGGACGGCGCGCGCGCCTCCATAATGGTGGACCACAAATGGATGGTGCCTCCACAAGGATGGTTCTTCGCGTTCTTTTCGACCCAGGCGAGCATTTCCGAGTCGGTCTTGCCCTTGGCGGCTTCCTTTTTAAATTTCTCCGCGTCTACGCCGACAAATTCAAAAAAGCGCTGATCGAGCGGGCAATTGAAATTGAATTCGCCGTTTTTCTTGATGATGGTTGCGCGGCATTTGTCGAGAATCCGGGGGAGGGCGACAAAGCCGCCGAGGCGCACGCGCGGGCTGCGCGGGGCTTGTTTGGTGAGGTCAGGTGCAAAGATAGCCATGGTAACGGGTTGGTTGTATTGGTTGTTTAAAAACTAAAGAACAAGGAATCTACAAATGCCGCCGCCCACCGTCAAGGGAAGTTTAAACGAGCGTTTGCAAAAATCGGGTTACATCCTCTCCAGTGTTTCCAGTCCCAACAAGCGCAGGCCCGTCTCCAGCACGCGCAGGGTCCGCGCGCAGAGCAGCAACCGCCGCGCCTGCACCGGCTTCTCCTCCACCATCACGCGGTCGGCATTGTAGAAAGCGGAAAATTCCCCCGCCAGTTCATACAAGTACGTGCTCAAAATATGCGGACGTAAATCTGCCAGCGTGGAATCGAGCACCGAGGGCAGTGCCACCAGTTTGCGTGCCAGGGAAATCTCCGTCGGCGTGGCAAAGCCATCCGCCAGGGCTTCGCGTGCGGCATCGTCCACCGGCACGTTGATCTTGCGAAAAATACTATGGATGCGCGCGACGGCGTAGAGCAGGTACGGCGCGGTGTTCCCATCCAGCGCCAGCAACTTGTTCCAGGCAAATTCGTAGTCCGAGGTACGATCCTGGCGCACGTCGGCGTATTTCACCGCGCCCAGGCCCACCACCCGCGCGATGTTTTTCTTCTCCACTTCCGGCAAATCGGGATTCTTCTCGTCCACAATGGCGCGCGTCCGCACTCGGGCCTCCTCCAAAATTTCAAAAAGTTTTACCGACTCCCCGCTCTTGGTTTTGATGGCCCGGCCATCTTCGCCCAAAATCGTGCCGAACCAAACATGTCGCAAGCGGGGTGTTTTGCGATTTGTGGCGCGAAACCATTTGTCCACCGTCAAAAACAATTGTTCAAAATGGTCGCGCTGGCGGCCATCGGTGACGTAGACGATTTCATCCGCTTTAAAATTCTCCACACGGTAGAGCACCGTCGCCAAATCGGTCGAGGCATAGTTGCTTGCGCCGTCGCTTTTGCGGATAAGAAACGGCTGCTCCTTGTAACGCGGGTGCTCGGGGTGAAATACCACCAGCGCGCCCTCGCTTGTTTCGGCCAAACCACAATCTTTCAGTTCCTTATAAATGCGCTCCACCTTGTCGCGGTAAAAAGACTCTCCCAGCGTATGCTCAATCGTAACGCCAAGGAGCTTGTACATCCGCTCCGCCGCCTGGTTGCTTACGGCCACGATTTGCTGCCAGATGCGGGTGTTTTCTGCATCGCCGTTTTGCAGCTTTACCAATTCCGCGCGGGCCGCCTCCGCCGAACTGCCGGCTTTGTCCACTGTTTTGGCCGCGCCAGCTTTATACAGCCGCTCCAGTTGTACGAGCGCGGCCTCGGGATCTTGGTCGATGCTTTCGCCTGATTCCTTCAACGCCAATATCAACACGCCGAAATTCGTCCCCCAGTCGCCGATATGATTGTCGCGAATCACTTTTGCTCCGCAAAAATCCAGCAGCCGCGAAATCGTTTCCCCAATCACCATCGGGCGCAAGTGGCCCACGTGCATTTGCTTGGCGGTGTTGGGCGAGGGATAATCCACCACCAGCGTGTGTCCGCGATAAAGTCCGCCCGCTCCCTCGCGAAAGGCCGACTCGTCCCGATACTTCCGCAACCACGCCAGCAAAAACGCCGGCGTGAATTTGAAATTGATAAAGCCCGGCCCTGCCACGTCAATTTGCACCAATGCCGCATCGAGCGCCGGATACGCCTTGAGCGTTTCCGCCAGCGCCGTGCCCATGGCGCGCGGATTTTGCTTCCGGGCCTTCGCATAGCCCAGCACGCCGTTGGACTGAAAATCGCCGTGGCGGGGATCGGCCGGTCGAATCTCCGGCGCAAACTCACCATCAAAGCCCACGGTGCGAGTCGCCGCGGCGCGCACCACGGCATCCAGTTCCCGGGCGGGATGAAACCAAATATCCATGGACAGTTAAGCTTTTTGGGTGAACGCCTCGATGGCCGTGGCCACTTCCTCGCGCTCGGTGGGGGTAAGTTCCGGGAAAATCGGAATGCTCAACACTTCATCGGCCAGCATCCGCGCACGCAAACAAGTCTCACCACCGCGGCCAATGTTTTGGAAGCATTGCTGGCGGTCCAGCGGAATTGGGTAATAAACTTCCGCGCCAATTTTGCATTCCTGCAAATAGGCCAGCAACGCATTGCGCCGACCCGGGCCATGGACGCGCAGCGTGTATTGGTTCCAAATGTGTTCGTGGCGCGGACAACTGGACGGGAGCGTAATTTTAGGAGTCGGGCTGGCTGGCGCCGTGGTCGCATTCGCCGGATGCATGTGGCAATCCTCTGGCCGCACCACCACAATGCCCGGCACTTTGGCCAAACGCTCGGTGTACCACGCCGCATTAGTCTGCCGGCCCTTGGTATAATTCCCATAGTGCGGCAACTTCACTCGCAGAAACGCCGCCTGCAGCGCATCAAGCCGGAAATTCGCCCCGACCCAATGATGGTGATACTTCGGCTTCATCCCATGCACGCGCAACACGGAGGCAAATTCCGCCAGCGCATCGTCATTGGTCACCAGGAGCCCGGCGTCGCCCAGCGCGCCCAGATTCTTGGTCGGGAAAAAACTATACGCGCCAAATTCACCCAGCGTGCCAACTTGCTTATCCAAATATTTCGCGCCCAGCGATTGCGCGGCATCTTCTATCACCGCAATTTTATTTGCCTTGGCCAGCGCCAGCACGCCGTCCATGTCCGCCGTCTGGCCAAACAAATGCACGGGGATGATGGCCTTGGTGCGCGCGGTAATTTTTTTTGCGGCATCGGCCACATCGATATTGAAACACGCGGGACAGGAATCCACGAATACCGGCGTTGCCCCGGCGCGCGCCACGCAACCCGCCGTGGCAAAAAAAGTAAATGACGGCACCAGCACCTCGTCCCCGGGACCAATCTTGAGCGCCATGAGCGCGAGCAACAACGCATCCGTGCCCGAGGACACCCCGAGCACGTGCTTTACGCCCAAAAACTCGGCGCATTCTTTTTCAAACGCCACCAGCTCCGGTCCGAGAATGAAATGGCCCGAATGCAGCACCCGCGTAAATGCGGCCTGCAAATCCGCTTCAAGCGGAAGGTTTTGGCGCTTTAAGTCCAGTAAGGGAACAGGCATGGGAAAGCGGACATGATGGCAAGGGAACTTGCCCTATGGCTAGACAAAAGCACTCGGCTCCCGGCGTCTACCTGCAACTGTATCGCTTGTTACCAACTAAAAAAGAATCAACCCGCCGCCGGAACTTCATTTGCTGATGCCGCTGCCGCCCGCTGCGCGGCTGCGGCCTGCCGTGCGCGCTTGATATCGTCCATTTTTGCTTTTCGGTTCGCTTCAGCCTCGGCTTTGACCTCCGCCTCAATCGCAAATTCTTCGCGGATGACTTCCAGGTCTTCCATGTCCGGCGGCACGTTCGCAATCGCCTCCGCCATTGTCGACAAGCCTGCGCGCACCTTCTTCATGCTGTCCTGGTGCAGGGTGGACATGCCGTTGAGCATCGCCATGCGCTTGAGCGTCGCCGTGTCGGCCTCCTTGTTGATGCACTCAATGAGTCCCTCGCTCGTCGCCATTAATTCATGGATGCCCACGCGGCCCTTATAGCCGCTGCGCCCGCAGGCCGGGCAACCCTCGGGATTGGCCCGGTAAATTGGCCCATTCCATTGCAACGCCTTCTGCAAAATTTCCGCCTCGCGCCCCTCCGGCTCCCACGGTTGTTTGCAGACCTTGCATACGCGGCGCATCAACCGCTGCGCGCACACGCACACCAGCGCCGCCGACACCATGAACGGCTCCACACCCATTTCCGTCAACCGCGCCACCGTTGACGGCGCGTCGTTCGTGTGGAGCGTCGAAAATAGCATGTGCCCCGTCAGCGCGGCTTCGACAGCAATGCCCGCAGTTTCCTTGTCGCGAATTTCCCCGACGAGGATGATGTCCGGGTCCTGACGCAAATACGCCCGCAGCGCTGCGGCAAAAGTCAGCCCGATTTTGCGGTGCATCTGCATCTGGCAGATGCCGGGCAGCGTGTATTCGATCGGATCCTCCGCCGTGCGGATGACGATGTCCGGCGCGTTGATTTCATTCAGCGCCGAATACAGCGTCATCGATTTGCCCGAGCCCGTCGGCCCGCAGTGCAGCACCATGCCAAAGGGTCGCTGGATGAGTCCGCGATAAAGTTCCAGATTTTCGGGCTCAAAACCAAGCGCCGGCAGCGGCAGCGTGGACTTCTGCTTGTCGAGAATACGCATGACCACGCCTTCGCCGTGGTTGAGCGGCGCGGTGGATACGCGCAAGTCGATGTCGAGGCTCTTGCGCGTATATTGTTTGAAAACGATGCGACCGTCCTGCGGCAGGCGCTTTTCTGCGATGTCGAGGTTCGCCATCACCTTCAAGCGGGCAATCAGTGCGCCTGAGGCCTTGGCCGGAATGGTTAGCTTTTCCTGGCAATTGCCGTCAATGCGCACGCGGACGCGCGTAAACTTTTCGGACGGTTCAATGTGGATGTCGCTGCCACCGGAGTAATAGGCATCCTCAATGATCCGGTTCGCCAGCGTGACAATTGGCGCCGACTCCTCGTCCTCCAATGCGCCGTCGCCAATTTCCACATCTTCCAGCCCGCTCTCCATCCCAAGCGCCTCCACCACGTCGCCAAAGCCCTGGGATGTTTGCTGCTCCTTTTTCTCTTCGAGCAGTTCCATCAATTCGGACTCCGCCGCCAGCAGCAAGGAGACTTTCTGTTTCGTGATTTCCGCAATCTTTTGTGTGACCTGTAAATTGAACGGATTGGTCAGCGCCACGATGACATAAGGCCCTGCGTGGCCAATGGGCAGCACCTTGTGTTCGCGGCAAAAATCGCGGTCGAGTTTTTGAAATGTCAGCTCATCGACTTGAAAACCGCGCACATGAAATGGGCTCAAGCCAAACGCGCGGCTGCGCGCCGTCAGCAACGCAAAATCCGTCACCTTGTACTCTGATTGCAATAATTTCCCCAACCCCTCACCCGACATGTCCTCACTCGAATTCAGCAACACTGCGGCCTGCTCCTCAGTCAATTTATTGAGGGTCCGCAGGCCGTTGACCACAGCCACCTGAATGCGCGCAAGAGCCATAAATAAAATTCTGAATGAATAAAATACCCCCTGCAACCTTGGGAAGGACAGCCGAACCGTCTATTCACCGCAAATTTGACATATTTTTGATGAATGGCGTTTTTAGCTCTAATCCTCCAATTACGCAACTCAATTTAAACCAATGTCTTAATCATACGCCGGTAAGCAAATCAGGATACAATAGCGCCAGACCTGCCAGATCATCTGAATGGGGTTGGGTGGCTGGATCCAGTTTCAAATTCTTCAGCATGGCCGTCGGCGCGACTCCAGCCCGGCGCGCTGCATCTTCCAAATATTCCCGCTGGCGGCTGCGCAAATAACCTTCCAAATTTGTGCCAATCGAGGCGCCTTCCTGGCCCAGTATGGCCACTGCGTCCTCGCGCGACAACGGCCCCTTGCGCTCGGTGGCGGCAATCGCCCGCGCCGTGTCCACCACTTGGGCGTAATTCCCCGGCCAGGTGCAATCGAGCAACTCGGCCACCGCTTCCGGTGAGAGTTGGGCGCGCCCGGGATTTTCCTCGCGGCTGGCAAACAAATCCAGATGCAGTTTCAAATACGACGCCAGATCCGCCAGGCGTTCCCGCAGCGGTGGCAAAGTGATGAGGTGCCGTTTGACGAGATTAAACATCTCCGGGCTCGATTCCGGCAACAACTGCGGATACCGCGTGCTGTCGAGATAGAATACCCAGCACACTTCCCGCCCATTGGGCAGCAACTTTGGGTCGGCAGAAATCAGCTTCTGCAACAAGCCCATTTGCGCGCGGCTGGATTCCCCAAAATCGGTGACTGCCACCAGTTTGCTGATTTGATTTTGCCCCGGCAGTTCCCGGATGGCCTGCAATACTTCCAGCGACTCAATCTGGCTGATGGAAAATTGGTGGATGGGTAGACCGGAAAACCCGAACCAGTCCGACAGCTCACACGTCACCAACTCCAGCTCCGCGCCAGGCACTGCGCCGACAAAGAGATACCGATCCTCGCGCGACGCCTGCCATAACTGCTGCGTAAACCGGCGCGACGCCTCGGTGCCGTCCGCCAAATGATTCAAAGCCGGATACGTCGTCACGAAAGTCTCTGCCGTCTTCACATCCGCCGGGCGCAGAGACGACGTGCGCTCCTCCTCGGACATCGGCTGCACAAAACGCCGCACATGCCCGACAAACGCTTTGATATCGAGCGGCTTCTCCAAGACCAGGGTCACATCCATGTTGGCCACCTTGACCAACTCCGGTGTGTTCATCAGGCCCGACACCATGATAATGGGCAAATTCGGCAATCGCGCGCGCGCGCGCTCCATAAAATCCGCGCCGTCCATGACCGGCATTTTGTAGTCCGCCACCACCAGATCATATTCCTCCGTGTCGAGCCGCTTGAGCGCGTCAACCGGTCGCGTAACCATTTCGGTGCAAAAACCTTCCTGCACCAGCAGGTCGCGCAACATCTCGGCATAATTCTGCTCGTCGTCGAGTACTAGGATTTTTCCGGCCATGGATATAAGCTTCTAATTAAGCAAAGGATTTCATTCTATAGAGTTAAATAAAGACAAAGCAATCTTTGGCTCAAAAAAATAACCCCGATTTCCGGGTTGAAAAAACCTGATATAAATCTGCATGTTTGTGAAAAATTTGTAATCATTCTTGCCATCCCGGTTCACTCGCCGACAAGTTAACTCCGTCATGCGCCGCTTCGCCGCCATTCTTTTCAGCCTGCTGGGTTTGCTCGCCGGCGCTTGTGCGCATTCCCATCCGCCCTCTTATTCTGCTCCCGTGGCCGACTGGACTCGACTCCAGCCTTGGTCCAATTCCCTCACCGTTGACGAATGGCACGCGGCACTTGAGAGCCGCTTTGCCCCCAACGGGGTTGCCAAAGGTTACCTTGAGTTCACCCCCGATAACCGCTTGGCCATCTGGGAGCAATCTGGCCCACCTCCAGAAACGCCAACTTTTACCACCCTCGATTACACTTATATTCCGACGCTTCCATCCGGCACGCTCCACCCAGCGCCTTCAGCCGTAGCGCGCTACTGGCGCACCCGGGCTGAAATGAGTCCCGCAACCCCCGACCAACCCCTTGCGGGTCTTCATATCGCGCTCGACCCCGGCCATCTTGGCGGCGAATGGGGGCCCATGGAAGGCCGTTCCTTCAGCTTCAATGGCGACCCACCCGTGCAGGAAGGCGACCTCGCACTTCATACTGCGCAACTACTCGCGCCTCGCCTCGAAGCTCTTGGCGCAACGGTGACTTTCGTGCGCGACCGCCCCGGCCCCGTCACGACCGACCGGCCCGAAACTCTCCGCCCGCAAGCTGAAGCTCAATGGCTCGCCACGGCCACGGCCAAAGGCGGCCCCATTCCCCCGCCCGGCGACCCCGCCCGCGAAGCCGCCATCAAACGACTCTCCGAAACCATGTTCTACGGCGTCAGCGAAATCACCGCCCGCGCCCGCCGCGTGAACGATCTTTTAAAACCCGACCTCGTTCTCTGCATGCACCTCGACGCCGTGGACTGGCCCGACCCTCAGCATCACGCCCTCGTCGACATGCCCGAACATTTCCACCTCATGGTCAATGGCGCGTATTCCTCGACCGAAATCGCCCGGCCCGATGAACGCGAAGCCCTCGTCGAACGCATCGCCAGTGGCTGCGATCAGGAAGAACTCGCCGTCGCCCGCGCGATGGCCGAAGGCACCGTACCCATCTTCGGCCAAAAAGCATCCGGCTATTCGCTCCCCACTGGCGTCGCCCTCGGCGGCAACGGTTATGTTTGGGGCCGCAACCTGATGGCCACGCGCGTGTACCACTGCCCCGTCGTCTTTCTCGAACCCTATGTGGCCAACAGCGTCGAAGGCTACGCGCGCATCCAAGCCGGCGAATACCCCGGCACCCGCGATTTCAATGGCATTCCGCGCAAAAACATCTTCGTCGAATACGGTGACGCCGTTGTCGCGGGTCTTGTTGATTATTATGGGAAGCGGTAGATTGCCCTCCGAGACCTTGGCGTAGGGGGTACTCAACCCGCAATTTGCAGCTAATCTTTCTTTGCACGTCTTTGCTTGAGCGTTCAGCGTTGGATGTTGGGTGTTAAATGTTTCATCACTCCTTGCTCCCTACTCCCTGCTCCCTGCTTGACTTCCCCCGCCTTCTGCCGTTACCCATTAACCTAACTATGCGCACTCTTTTCCGCTCCTCTTTCGCACTCCTCGCCATTGCCGTCGCCGGCTGCTCAACTGAAGTCGCCGTCAGCCCCCAGGGCAGCACGGTCGCCAACTATAAACACAATCCCATCACCGGTAACACGACCATGACGGGCGATGTCAACGGCGACACGGCCACCGTGTTCCACGCCATCAACGCTTCGCTGGACAGCCTCGGCTATTTCCGCGTCGGCCAAGACACGTCCAAGAAGGACGAATCCTACGTTTACGCCCGTGGCGTCAAGGACGTGTATGTGTCCATCAGCGTCACCCCTTCGCAGAACCCCGGCCAGGTCACCCTCAGCGTGACCCTCAGCTCCGGCAGCCTGCCCGATACCCAGGCTATTTTCTCGGCCGTGATCAGCCGCCTGCCCGGAGCCTCCCGCTAGGCACTGTGCCCCATAACCCGGGTTGACAGAGCGCCCATTTTACCGTAACTTTCCGTCCATGAAGGTTATCCGAGCCAAAAGCGCCGGCTTTTGCTGGGGTGTCGAGCGTGCCATCGACATCGCCCGCGAGTTTGCCGTCAATGCCCAGCGCCCTGTCTATACCGACGGGCCGCTCATCCACAACCGTCAGATGATGGAAAAGCTCCTCGCGGAGGGCATCAACGAAGTCGGCGATTACCAGAGCCAGTCCGACATCGCGCTCGAAGACGATAAAAAGAAGAATTCCATCATGGTCGTGCGCGCCCACGGCATTTCCCCCGAGCGCCGCACCTACCTTAAAAACCTCGGCATGGAGTTTAAGGACGCCACCTGTCCCGACGTCGGCATCATCGCCGGCAAAATCCGCATCCACGCCAAAAAGGGCTACAACACTGTCATTTTCGGCGACCCCAAGCACCCGGAAGTCATCGGCCTCATGGGCTATACCGAGGGCCACGGCTTTGTCATCAATAATCAGGCGGACATCGACGCCCTGCCCCCGCTCGGCGACAAGGTCTGCATGGTTTCGCAGTCCACGATGTTCACCGATGAATTTGGCCGCCTGTCCGCGTACCTGAAGGGCAAGTATTCTAACGCGCTCGTGTTCGACACCATTTGCGGCGCGACCAAGGAACGCCAGAGCGACGTGCTCGTCCTCGCGCAAGAAGGCGCGCAAGCCATCGTCGTCATCGGCGGTCGCCACTCGGCCAACACGGTGAAACTCGCCGCGCTCGTCGAGAAACAGGGCCTCCCCTGCTTCCACGTCGAAACCGCCGCCGAACTCGACTTCGAACAAGTCCGCAAATACTCCGTCGTCGGCGTAACTGCTGGCGCCTCGACCCCCGGCTTCCTCATCGACGAAGTCTGCCAGAAGCTCGAGGAACTTGCCGCGGCCGTGCCGGCGTGAAGTGGTTAGTTAGGTTGTAGGGGCGCAGTCTTGCTGCGCCCTCTTCGCTAATCAGTCACTGAAAATCACGATCCAAATCCAGCGGACGGGTTTCGCCAGCTTTGAATTCGCGCAGAGCTTCATCAGCCATGTCGGCTAGATTGTCCTGACCATGCAGCCAGTGAAATAACTTTTTCAGCGCCGTGCCGCGGTGGCTGATTTTGTTTTTCACATCATCGCCGAGTTCGGCGAAGGTTTTATCGAACCCATCTGGAAAGAAAACCGGGTCGTAGCCAAAGCCGCCGCCGCCCGCCAAGGTGCGCCCGATGCGCCCGCGGCATTCGCCTTCGAAAATCTTTTCCTCGCCCTGTGGCCCCAGCAGCGTCAGCACGCACACAAACCGCGCCGCCCGCGAACCATCGGGGATTATCTCCAGTGCCTGCAAAAGTTTCTCCGTGTTCGCGCCGTCCTTCGCCCCGACTCCCGCATAGCGCGCGGAATGCACGCCCGGTGCGCCGCCCAGCGCGTTGACTTCCAGCCCGCTGTCGTCGGCCAGCACCCAGGAACCCTTCGGCGCACGCTTCTGTAACGCCCGTGCCTTGATTAATGCGTTGCCGGAAAACGTGCCCGCATTTTCGTCTGCATGGGGCATCCCGCCCACCGCCGCCGCGCCTTCGATTTTCCACGGCAGATTCGCCTCCGCAAACATCTGCTGCAACTCGCGCAACTTGTGCGCATTGCCCGTGGCCAGATAAATCGTGTTCGCCATAAACAATTATTTTTGTAGGGCTCGCGCTGGCGCGACGCCGTCTTCCGGGTAAACAATGTGTCCACGCATAAGCTGATCCGAATCAAAATCCCTGCACTCAACATTGGCCAATTCGTAGGCACTGGCCAAAGAAGGTCGCGGCGGACCACTAAACGCGGGTTTGGCCCCGTCATCCGCTAAAAACTTTGCGCCCCGATAGGCGAACAAGTAATCCAGTTCCTTCGCTGCCAAAAATGTGTTGAGCAAAGTTGGTCCACCCTCGATAAATACTCCGACCAAACCCGCCGCCACACACTTTTCCCGCAAAGCCTTAAACCACGTCGCGTCATTCGCGTCCGGCATAGTCCAAATCCCTACCCCTTGTTTTTCCAAAATGGCGCGCTTTGCCGCAGCGGGATTCGCACTGGTTACCACAATTGTTTTTGCCCGATTTTCGTCGGCATAAACTTTCGGCAAGGTTTCCGTCACCGAGCGCAATTGGCGGTCAAAAATCAGGCGCACCGGACACCAGTCAATTTTATCGTGTCCGCGCACGAAACGGCTGGTGAGTTGCGGATTGTCCGCCAGCACGGTCCCGGCACCGACGCCAATCGCAGGGAAAAGATGCCGCCAGCGCATGACATCCTGCCGCGCGTGCGCGCTGGTAATCCACTTGCTCTCACCGGTGCGGGTGGCGATGCGGCCATCAATGGTCGTGGCAATTTTCCCGGCAAAAAGTGGCTGGCCCGTGGTTATCCAATGATTAAAAAGAAGATTCAGGTCGGCGCATCGGCCTTTCACTTCCTCCATGCTCACCTCGATGCCCGCCGCGCGCAAAATTTCGAGCCCCTTCCCGGCGTGTAGCGGATTGGGATCCTTCGTGCCAACCACCACTTTTTTAATTCCCGACTGGATAATCACCTCCGTGCACGGTGGCGTGCGGCCCGTCGTGCAACACGGTTCGAGCGTTACATACATCGTCGCCCCGGTAGCAGGTGACCGACCCAAATTGTGCAAGGCCATGACCTCCGCATGCGGCTCGCCAGCCCGGGCATGATGACCTCTGGCTACAATATTTTCTCCTTCCACGATGATGGCGCCGACCATCGGATTGGGGTGCGTCTCACCCCACGCGCGGATAGCCTCGACATTGGCCAGACGCATATAGCGCTCGTTCAACGAGCGCTGCATGAACTGCTGCTTCAACCTATGTTTTTTTTCCTCGGATAACAAAGTCAGCCTTTCACATAGGGGTTGCTGGCGCGTTCCTTCGCCACCGTCGTCTTCGGGCCGTGGCCGGGGAAAATCACCGTGTCGCCGGGCAAAGTATATACCTGCGTGCGGATGGAATTTTCAAGCACATCCCAATCGCCGCCGGGCAAATCCGCGCGCCCGACCGATCCGGCAAAAATCACATCGCCGACAAACGTCGCCTTCATCTCCGCCGAATAAAATAATACATTCCCCGGCGCGTGGCCCGGCACATGGCGGACTTCAAATTTTATCCCTGCCACATCCAAAACCTGCCCTTGCTTCAATAAATGGTCCACTTTGGCCGGGGCGATTTCCGTGTCGTCCATCATAAAGCTCATTTGCAGCATCGGGTTTTCAATCCACTCGCGGTCATCAGGATGGGCGTAAATCTCCGCCCCGGCCGCCTGGCATTCCGCCGCGCCCGCCATGTGGTCCCAATGTCCGTGGGTCAGCAACACTGCTGCGAGCTTGCGCTTCAGTTTGGCCAGTTGGGGCGCAATCGCCTCCCAGGCCGTCGGCGGGGCGTCAATCAGCACGCAGTCCTCCCGGCCGGGGGCAGCCAGCAGGTAGGCATTGGTGCCCAGCGGAGGCAATGGGTAGGTGAAAACTTGCACAGCCCGCAAGGCTGGCCGCCCCACCCGCCCGCTGGCAACCGGAAACTGGGCCCCAAGAAACTCATTTTTCGCTTTGCCCGCCCCGCCATTCCGCGCTTTTATGTACCTTTGGCCGGGCTGCTGCCCGCCCCACCCACCTCCCTTTCCCTATGAATACCCTGCGCATTGCTGTCCTGCCCGGTGACGGTATCGGCCCCGAAGTCATGGCCATCGGCCTCCAAGTCTTCGAAAAAGTCGCCGCCAAACACGGCTTCGAGCTGTCACACTCCACCTGGGATGTCGGCGGCATCGCCATCGACCACCACGGCACCGCCCTGCCCGCCGCGACGCTCGAAGCCTGCCGCGCCGCCGACGCCATTCTCTTCGGCTCCGTCGGTGGACCCAAATGGGAAAAGCTCCCGCCCAAGGACCAACCCGAACGCGGCGCCCTCCTGCCCTTGCGCCAAGCCTTTAAACTTTTCGCCAACCTGCGCCCCGGCCTGCTCTATCCCGAACTCGTCGACGCTTCGCCGCTGAAAAAGGAGCGCATCCCCAACGGCATCGACATCGTCTGCGTGCGCGAGCTCACCGGCGGCCTTTATTTCGGCAAACCGAAAGAAACCCGCACGCTGCCCGATGGCGATATCGAAGCCGTGGACACGATGATTTACAAGAAGAGCGAAATCGAGCGCATCACCGAAGTCGCCTGCCGCGCCGCCATGGCCCGCGGCAAGCGCCTGTGCTCGGTGGACAAGGCCAACGTGCTCGAAACTTCCGTCCTCTGGCGCAAGACTGTCATCGACTACGTCGCAAAAAATTACCCCAGCCTCACGCTCAGCCACATGTATTGCGACAACGCCGCGATGCAAATGGCGCGCGACCCGAACCAGTTCGACGTCATCGTCACCGAAAACATGTTCGGCGACATTCTTTCGGATGAAATGGCCGTCGTCTGCGGCTCGCTCGGGATGTTGGCCTCGGCCAGTCTCGGTACGGGACAGAATCGCCACGGCTTTCCGTTTGGTCTTTACGAACCCGCCGGCGGCACGGCGCCGGACCTCGCGGGGAAAAACCTCGCCAATCCTTGCGCGCAAATCCTCAGCGTCGCGCTGCTGCTGCGCTACAGCTTCGGCCTCGAAGCCCCGGCGGCGGAAATCGAAAAAGCCGTGCGCGACACCGTCACCACCGGCACCCGCACCGGCGACATCGCCTTTGGCCAAAAATCAGTTGGAACAAAAGAAATGGGCGCGGCCATTTTGGCGCGCCTGTAAAAATAAATTTGTGAAAATTAGTGGATAAAAAATGACTTCTTCCGAGATTCGCCAGTCCTTCCTCGATTTTTTTAAATCGAAGCAGCACACCATCGTCCCTTCGTCGTCGCTGCTGCCGGATTCGCCCAACCTGCTCTTCACGAACGCGGGCATGAACCAGTTCGTGCCCATCTTCCTCGGCGAACGCCGCGCCGATGTGTCCAAATGGGCCGGCGCCATCCCGGGACTCGACACCCGCGCCGCCGATACGCAGAAATGCATCCGCGCCGGTGGCAAGCACAACGACCTCGAAGACGTCGGCCTCGATACCTACCATCATACTTTTTTCGAAATGCTGGGCAACTGGTCCTTCGGCGATTATTTTAAAAAGGAAGCCATCGACTGGGCCTGGGAACTCATCACGGGCGTGTGGAAGTTTCCCAAGAACCGCCTCTACGCGACGGTTTACAGTCCTGATAAATCGAAAAATGACCCGAGCGAATTTGACCAGGAGGCGTGGGATTATTGGGCCGAAAAATTTCGCGCCGCCGGACTCGACCCGAAAATCCACATCGTTTTCGGGAACAAGAAGGACAATTTCTGGATGATGGGCGACACCGGCCCCTGCGGCCCATGCAGCGAATTGCATGTGGACCTCACGCCTGCGGGCAATACGAAAGGCGAACTCGTCAATAAAGGAGACGCCCGTTGCATCGAAATTTGGAATCTCGTCTTCATCCAGTTTAACGCCAACCCCGACGGCACCTTCTCGCCTCTCCCTGCGAAGCATGTGGATACCGGCATGGGCTTCGAGCGCGTCACGAGCATCATCCAAGGCACCAAGAATTTCTCGGATTTCAAGAATGCGAAAATCTCGAATTACGAAACCGATATTTTCCGTCCAATTTTCGATGAACTCGAAAAGCTGAGCGGGAAGAAATATACGTCGACGCTGCCCGGAAACATTTACGGAATCGCTGATAATTTCTTATCTTCTGCGAGTGCTAGCTCTTCGTCTGCGGTCTCGGCTGTCGGCGTCCCGCCGACGGCTCTTCCGCCCACCCATTACCACAAGCGCCGGCTCCCCCACTTCGAGCGCCCATGGTCCAAATACATGGTCAGCTTCTCTACGCGGGAGCGTCGTGTCCTGCCAACTCCTGCTCGGGACATTGTCATGAAGGGTCTTCTCTTTGGCCAACAGCAAGGGCGCTACCAATTGTATGCGGCCTGCGTTATGCCAGACCATGTTCACTTTTTGTTTGAGCCGCAAATCAAGGAACAGGGGGAAAAAGGCAAGCCCGTGTTTTGGTCTTTGACGGAGATTCTACATTCGATTAAATCCTTCACCGCGCATGAGATTAACAAGATTGAAGGCACAACGGGTCAAGTGTGGGAAAATGAATCGTTTGATCGGGTGATTCGCGGGGAGGCGGATTTGCATGAGAAGTTCAATTACATTTGTGAAAATCCCTCAAAGGAAGGTTTGGTGAAGTCGGAGGAAGGTTATACGTGGCTGTGGACTCCTGATGCGGAAGCTGCTGCGCGAGACGCGCAGCAGAGCGACCGGGACGGTCGCGCTCCCCGAGACCAAAATCCCCCGACCAAAGAACAGCTGCAGATGGATATAGCCTTCCGCGTCATCGCCGACCACATCCGCACGCTTTCCTTCGCCATCGCCGACGGCATTCTCCCCGGCAACAATGACCGCAACTACGTCCTGCGCCGCATTCTCCGCCGCGCCGTAAAATATGGCCGCACCCTCGGCTTCCACGAACCGTTCTTTTATAAATTAGTCGATGTTCTTGCCGTTACCATGGGCGATGTGTTTCCGGAAATCCGCAAGAAACAGCAAAATGTGAAAGATGCGCTGAAGACAGAGGAAGAAGCGTTTAATCGGACACTGGATCGAGGGATTGAACTCTTTAATGCAGAAGCAGCACATTTAAGAGGATTTGGCGATGGACGCGGAGCAGCCGATGGTTCTGGCTATGGGATGGGTAGAGGAAGTGGAGCAGGATTCGCAGATGGATCTGGTTCTGGAGAAAGTACTACACAAATTACAAGCGAGTTCGCTTTTAAGCTCTATGACACTTATGGATTCCCTCTCGATCTAACTGAGCTACTAGCTCGCGAACGTGGAGTAGCTGTCGATGTTTCCGGTTTTGAAACACTCATGGAAGAACAACGTGCTCGGGCCCGTGCCGCACAAAAAAAGACCGTCATCGAGCTTTCCCAAATTGAGACGAAGACGCCGACGCATTTCCTGGGCTACGACCACAACCACATTGGAGCGGACGTGCAGGAGGTCGTGGTGGTGAAGGACAAGACGGTCGTCGTCATCAACAATTCCGTGTGCTACGCGGAAATGGGCGGCCAAGCGGGCGACGCGGGTGAACTCGAAGCCGCGGGTAAAAACTATCGCATTCTCACGACCCAAAAATCCGGCAATACCTGGTTGCATTTCATCGAGGGAACAGACGCTCCCGCGGTGGGCGCGCACGTTACCGTCAAAGTTGACGGCTTACGCCGCGCGGCCATTGAACGCCACCACACCGTCACCCACCTCCTTCACTGGGCGCTGCACGAAGTCGTCAGCCGCGAGGCCACGCAGAAGGGTTCTTCGGTCAGCCCGGAAAAACTTTCCTTTGACTTTAACAGCGCAGCGCTGACGCATGAGCAGGTCGCCGCCATCGAAAAACTGGTCAACAACCGTATCCAAGAAAACGCGCCCGTCACCTGGGGCGAGTTCAAATACACCGATGTGAAGAGCCGCCCGGAGGTCATGCAGTTTTTCGGCGACAAGTATGGCGACGTTGTGCGCGTGGTGCAAATCGGCGGTCAATTTGACAAGGATTCTCATGGCTTGCTCAAGCCGCGCCTCGACGGTTACTCGATGGAACTGTGCGGTGGCACCCATGTGCGCCATACGGGCGACATCGGCCTCTTTAAAATCCTCCACGAAAGCGCCATCGCCGCCGGTGTCCGCCGCATTGAGGCCGTGGCTGGTGCAGCAGCTCTTGCTACGGCCAAGACCATGGAGCAGGAAGTGCTCAAACTACGCCAATCGCTCATCGAAGCTGGCGGCAAACCTTCCACCGCCCTACCGGCTCTTTCAGCCTCACCCACCATTGCCGAAGTTCAGACGCTTGAGCAATCCCTGCGCGATCTCAAAACCGCGCTCGACGAGCAACGCGCCGCCGTGGAAAAGGCCAAGCGCGTCGCAATGCAGCAAAACGCCGCCGCGCTCGGTGAACAACTCGTGGCCTCCGCCATTACTAAGGGCGCTTTGAGCATCGTCGTCGCGGTCGTCGACGCTCCTGTCGGCAGCCTGCGCGACATCGCCGGGCCCATCGGCAAAAAACTTGGTCCAAGTGTTGTGGTGCTGGGCACCGCAGCGGAGGGCAAAGTCGGCGTACTCGCGTTCTGTTCTCCCGAAGCGATTGCGGCGGGTTATTCGGCCGGTGCCATCGTCGGCGAACTCTGCGGCCAGCTCGGCGGCAAAGGCGGCGGCAAGCCGGACTTCGCCCAGGGCGGCGGCAAGGATGCCACGAAGCTTGCCGAGGTGATTAAAGCGTTTGCGGAAAAAATTAAGTAAACTGGAAACTCATTGTTTCACGGTTAAAAAACGCCTGTCTTTCAACCATTGAACAATCGAGCCATTGAGCCATATATTGCCCCATGACCTCCGCCGAAAAAGCCGCCCATCGCAGCCGCGCCCAGACCCTCAAGCCCGCCGTACACGTGGGCAAGGAAGGCGTCACGCCCGCGCTCATCAAGGAATTTGACATCGCCTTGCGCCGCGCGGAACTGGTCAAGGTGCGCTTTGCGGAAGGGCGCGACGTGCTGCGCGCGCAATGTGAGGAACTGGCGACTGCGGGCAAAGCCGAATGCGTGGGCGGCGTGGGCCGCGTAGCCTCGTTTTTTCGGGCTAAGCCGACGGAGTAGTGGATTCCTGCGACCCTTCAGGCCGCTAAACATTTTCTCCTCGGGTTCCCAGGGTATCTCCGGCTGCTGCCGGATCAACCCTGGGCTTTACTCCTGCAGCCCTTCAGGCTGCACAACTTGATTCCTCTCTAAAAAAGTTTGTTCTAATTTCCCGTTGCTGCCGGAGCTGTCCCAGCCATCGGAGCAGCGCCTGAGACAGATGCTCCTGACGCAGCAGTCGAAGCACTGCCGGCGGGAGCCGAACCTGATCCTGCTGCTGGCACCGCACCTGGCGCAGTGCCTGAAGCCGCCGTCGGTGCTGCTTTGCCCGCGCCGAGCGGGTGCGCTTTCAGCAATTCATCCGGCGTCCATGGTGCGCGGCTGCCGAGTTCGGCCCGCACCGTCGAAACTTCGCCATCGTCCACGGGATCGGCGTGATTGCCGAAAGAATTGCGCACGTAGGTCAGCACGTAGGCGATGTCCTTGTCCTTGAGGCCGGCACCGACATTGGGCATCGAATTATTGACGCTCTGCCCGAGCACGGTAAGCGGGCCGCTCATGCCTTCCAGCAGCAGCGAAATCGGGCGGGCGGGGTCGCCCACCGGCCAGGGCGAACCGGCCAGCGGCGGGTAGGTGCCGGGCTGGCCCATGCCGTCCGCACCGTGGCACTGCTTGCACTGGGCGAGGAAAATGCGCTCGCCGGCCTTCATCGGGTCCACCACGGCGCCCGTGCCGCCTTCGCCCGCCTTCCAGTTGGCATTGTACACATCCCAATGGAAACCGCCGGACTTCGTGGCGAGATACACGCCGTTCAAATAGGTCAGCAAGCAACCGAGAAAAATAAGAAAAATCGGAATGAGCGAAAAACCTTCACTCGGCTCCTCTTTTTCGCGCATCAACTTCTCGTGCAAATTGAGCAAGGCCTCGTCACCCAGCCGGTCTTCGCCACCAGCCAGCCCGCCCGGCAAATGCGGCGGGGAGGAGGGATGATTGGCGCTGGAGGAATGGTCGCTCATGGAACGCTACTGGGAAAATTTAACTTCGGGCAGTTCGTAGTCCTGATTCAAACTGCGCAAGTAGGCGACCAGGGCGATGGCACGGTCGGTCGGGACCACTTCATAACTAGGCGCCGGGCGGATGGGTTCGGAATCCGGCAACGTAATGGCCATGGGTGATGGGTGATCACCAATTTTTTGCATTTTGAACAGGAAACGGAACGGCGGCATCATCGAACCTTTGGAGGTGATTTGCGGATCATACAGGTGCTGGTAATGCCAGATGCTGGTGGGCATGCTCAGGGCGACATTGGAGCCGATATCAGCCAAGTCCGGCCCGTTGCGGAACATGCCCAGCAACGGATGATCCTGATAAATATAATCGCGCGGCACTGCACCGCGTTTGGCCCAACCGCGCGCGATGTCCGGGCTCACATAGGCCAATTCAGTCCGGGAAGTGGTATTGGTTTTTACCGTCTGCAGTTGCAGGATTTCCGCACTCGCGGGGCGGGGCTGCTGGGTGTGGCAATAGACGCAGCCCATCTCCGTGTAAACTTCACGACCTTGCGCCGCGAGGCCGCCGGTGATCTTGGGGTAAAGCGGGTCGCCATCCTGCGCCGCACCGGGCTGCAAGGAGCCGAGCTGGACATTGGAGCCAAGGATGAGTCCACACCATGGCGCAATGAGCATGAACAAAATACCGCAATACAGCACAGGGAGGTTTTTCATCGCGCACCTCCGGCGGCGGGCCATAAGCCAAAACGGGACAGGCAGGCGCAGCAACATTCACAACCGGCGCCGACGGCCATCCAGGCAAAATTCACAAAAAAGGCGAGATGCCCCACGAGCAGCAGAGCCCCGGCGCCGACGCGAATACGGTTCAGCGTGTCGGTGTTTTTTACCGTCGTGATGAAATCAATTTCGGGATTGTTTATCTCCACGCCCTGCCGCCAGCCAAAGTAATAGAGCGCGAGCACCAGCACGCTGATACCCAGCGCGGCGCTCCAAAAATGCGCTTTGATCAGGATGGCCGACGGCCATTCCCGCCCCATGACGCGCGGCAGGATATAATAAGCCGCGCCAAACATCGCCATGCTGAATACCGCATAGAGCAGGTGCAATCCATTGCCCGCCGTGAATTGCGTGAGGTTGGTCACGATGCCGAATTCCCGCGACGATAACGTCGCCACCAATCCCGCCAGCGTAAAGGCCACGGAGCTAAACACCACAAAGCGCAGCACCGGGCTGGCCCAGACACCCTTGGGATCCGCCAACGCCGTGCCATGCAGATTGAGCGCCGCGATGATGGCGGGAATCAGCAGCATCGTGTTGCCGACGATGCCCACCGTCTGCAACCATGCCGGAATCGGGCCATAAACCAGAAAATGTGTGCCCGCCCAGCCGGCAAACGATATCAGGGACCAAAAACCGAGTACCGAAAGATAGTAGCCATAGATAGCCCTCCCCAAAATTTTGGGCAACAGGTAATACATCACCGCCAGCGCCACCGGGGCAAACCACAACCACAGCAGGCTGTTGACAAACCAGGCATCCACCACCGACTGCACCACCCCGCGCGCGGGCGCAAAAAAGATCATCAATTCCGCTGAAAAGCCCACCCAGGGAAACAACAACAACGCCGCGAGCAAATACCATTGCGAAACGTACACGGGCCCCGGTTGACGATAATGAAAACTCAGCAAACCCCACAGGGCAATCATCACATAGCTGAAGCCCAGCAACGGGGCGACCTGCGGCGGCATATCCAAAAGCGGTACGGAAGTCAGTCCCCCGAGAAAAATACCGCCCACGCCCCACAACACGCCCAAATTCCAAAATGCGCCAGCGATATATAATACACCCAAATGCCTGACCTTCGTCCCACAGAGGCGGGCCATCAGCCACAACGCCACGGCAAATGCCGCCTGGCAACCCCAGCCATAGACAAAAGCATCCATCGCCGCCGCAAAGACTCGCCCATAGGTCAAATATTCGTGTCCGGCCAAAAATTCCGGGTTCACCATTTTCACTGCTGCGATCAGACCAAATATTGAGGCCAGAATCAACCAGCCCAACGCCTTGCCAAAAAAGAAAAATACCGGCCCGCGCAAGGACTGGTCAATTTGCGCCAGGCGCTCCGGTTCCGATTGGTGGGAATCAGTACGAGGATCAATCGACGACGCGAGATCTTCGAATGGACACATGCTGGCGCAATCGTTTTTCACCGGGAAAAGCCGAAATTTAGGGCGCGCTGGCCGCAGCAGGAGTGGACGCGGCGGCCGATGCAGGCGCTGGCGTGGTGGCTGGCGTCGAAGCTGCCGCAGGCGCAGCGACTGGAGCAAGCGGCGCCGGCGGAGTGAAGCCATCAGGCGACGCGGCCAAAGTCATGCGAGCCGGTACTTCGGGCTTGCTGCGGGTGGCTTCATCCAGTTGGGCGGCGATCAAACCCATCGCTTCTTTCACCGGGATGCGGACGACGCCTTTTTTCTGATCCACCCACGAGTAATTATTGTAGAGATCCGCCTGCTTGGCCTGCACGTCGGAAAGATTCTGCGCCCGTTCAGCGACAATGCTCTGGTCGACAGACTGGGTCGGCCGGGAAGACCAATAGGCAACCCCCAGCACCGCCATGATAATGACGATGCTGCCAGCCACGCCGGCAGCGGATAAAAACCAGCTCGGCAGCGAGGGAGCCGCAGGTGAGTCGTCGTGCTTACTCATGGTAGTTCAGCGACTCCTGAATTCGCGGATCGTGGATGGGAATAATTTCCGTCTTCGGTAAAGAGCGCAGGTACGCCGCGATGCACAAGCCGCCCACACCAACCAACGTGGCGATGTCATAGATTGACACCGTGAATTCGCGCACTTGGTAGCCCAGTACAGAGGTCGGATCAGCAATTTTTCCGGGCAGGATGTTGAAGTAGAGATCGAGAATGTGGAAGCAGAGCACCCAAATGGCCACCATGGGCAGCACCTTGCGCGACACCTTGGTGTGGTAATTGAGCAGGAAAAAGAACGGGATAAAGAAGTAACAAAAGATGATGATCAGGCTAACCCACCACCAGGAATTGTGGGTCCAGCTCGCCGTCATTTCGCGCAGGTTGTACCAAAAGGTTTCCTCCGGGATGTCAGCATTATAGATGAGGAAGTATTGGCAGAAGGTCACGTAGGCGTAGAAAACCGTGAATGTCAGCGCCAGACAGCCCAGCAGGTATTGGTGCGCGCGATTGAACAAACCATGAAGCGGACGGCCCTTGCCGCTCTGGTAGATGCAAATAAGAATCGTCGCCGCAATGCCGCAACGCATTGACGTGGCAAAAAACCACACCCCATACATGGTTGAAAACCACGTGTAGGAAAGACTCATGAAAAAGTCGAAAGCGGCGAAGGTTAAGGTCAACGGCACTGCAAACGCGCCAAAGGCCGCAAACCGCCTGCACCAAATGATGTGCGAGGTGTCCGGCTGGGTATCCATCGCGAACGAATGCTTGCGAAACCGGCTCGCGAGCCCCCAGAGCACGGCAAAGTAAACCACCACGCGAAAAACAAAGAGCGGCAGGTTAAGGAACACCTCCTTATGAACGAACAGCGGGTCTTCGGCAATCGTCTCGCCGGCTTTGCCAATGAGCGGTTGCGAGGGGTCCAGCCATTGCCAGAGCAAGCCTTGCGAAGCTTTGCCAAATACGCCCAAGGCCAGAAGTAGCAGCGGAACAAACGCCAGGGCCAGCATTGGAATCGCCGCAAGTGCATGCTCCAACTGGCGGCGGACCACAATCGGCCAGCCGGCGTCAAACAGGTAAAACATGATCACCAGCATCAACATCCCGATGGACATTGAGAACCAGAAACCAAAGCCAATCAGGTAGCCGATGATCGGACGGACTTCATGGTTGCTGACGCCGTTGAAAAAGCCAAACAAGCCGATGGCCAAACCCACGATCCCAATGATCAGCGCGCGCGTGGCTGCCGGGCTGCCCGCCTTGCTGGCGGTCATGGAACCCGGAAGGGAAGATGCTGCGGTGGAAGAGTTCATAGGCCGAGTTTGGCGCGTTCTGCGGGAGGAACGTTATCCGGGGTGGCATTACCGGCCAGTTGCAGGGAACGAACATAGGCCACGATGGCCCAGCGTTCAACCGGGGTGATTCGATCGCCATACGGGCCCATTTTGCCGTGGCCGTAGGTGATGGTGGTGAAAATTTCGCCTTCCGTCTTGGCGCTGGTGTAGGCATCCGTCAAATCGCGAATCGTGCTCATGTACTTCTTCACCGCGCCATTGCCGTTGCCGGTGATGCCGTGGCAGACGGCGCAATTGATGTTGAACTTCTGATGACCGAGCTCAACGAAATCCGCCGTCACGTGTACCGGAAAGCCCTTGTAAAAATCCCCATTGCGGTCGCGGCCTGAATAAAGCGACGGGTTCTGGGTCGGCGCATAGTTGAAATCAGGCGAGAAAACTTCGCCCATGGCCCACCCGTAGCCGCGTTGCACTGCGCCTACTGGGACCGGCCGGTCATCGCGATGATCACTGAAGCCGGGGAAACTGTTTTCGCCCTGGGGGCGCGGCTTGGCCTGCCATTCCATGTCCGGGAAAATAAAATACGGGTCATGGGTAAACTTTGACCCCCGGAAACCGGCGATCGACACCACCGCGACGATGGTAAAAGCAAATATGGCGAGGAAATATCGCATGTTATTTGTTCACCAAGGTGATGTTATACGCGCCGGTCTTTTCCAGCAGCGCCCGGGTTTTCAATTCATCATAAAGCGGATGAGTCGCCTCAATGAGAATGAAATAAGCGTCATCCGAATGCCGCTTGAACGCCTCGTTGTTAAAAACTGCGTGGTAGGGCTGCGGCAGGAAATTGGTCAGGAACTGGCCGAAAAAGGCGCCGAAAGCCGAGAACAAAATCGTCAACTCATACATCACCGGAAACGGGAAAATCATGCTCCAATACGGCTTGCCGCCGACGACCAGCGGATAGTCGAAACCGTTCATATACCAAGTGATGGCCGCGCCGGTGGCAAAGCCGGTGATGCCGCCCGCCAGTACGATCCATGGCACATGCGAACGACCGATGCCCATTTGCTTGTCCAGACCGTGCACGGGGAAGGGCGTATAGGTGTCCCATTTGCTCGAACAGCTGTAACCGGCGTCGCGGAACTCACCGCACGCCTCGTAAATGTCATGCGGGGTTTTGTACTCGGCCATGATGCCATAAACGTCGCTCATGAATGGCCTCCCGTCTGTGCAGCTTCAGGATGATAGTGCGGATCGGCCGGCGGGGTCACGTGCTTGATTTCCCCAATGGGCAGCATCGGCAGGAACCGGATGAACAGCAGGAACAATGTGCTGAAAAAGCCCATCGTGCCAAAGAAGGTGAAAATATCGACGATGCTGGGCGAAAAATAACCCCAGCTTGACGGCAGAAAGTCGTTGGCCAGCGACGTGACAATAATCACAAAGCGCTCGAACCACATGCCGACATTCACGAACAGCACGATGATGAACACCAGCGCCGTGTTCTCGCGCACCTTGCGGAACCAGAACAACTGCGGCGAAATGACGTTGCAGGAAATCATGATCCAGTAAGCCCAGGCATACTGGCCAAACGCGCGGTTGATGAATGTGAAGCCTTCGTAAATATTGCCGCTGTACCAGGCGATGAAGAATTCCATGGCGTAGGCGTAGCCGACCATGCTGCCCGTCGCCAAAATGATTTTGCACATGCAGTCGATGTGGTACTGCGTAATCAGATCATGCAGCTTGTACATCGCGCGCAACGGCAGCACCAGCGTCAGCACCATGCCGAAGCCCGAGAAAATTGCGCCCGCCACGAAATAGGGCGGGAAGATCGTCGTATGCCAGCCGGGGAGCAACGAAGCCGCAAAGTCGAATGACACGATGGTATGCACCGACAACACCAGCGGCGTGGAGAGCCCCGCGAGGATGAGGTACGCCATCTCGTAATTGCGCCAGTGGCGGGTCGAGCCGCGCCAGCCCATCGCCAGCACGCCATAGAAATATTTGCGCCAGGTCTTCACCGCGCGGTCCCGCAAAGTGCCCAGGTCCGGCACCATGCCCATGTACCAGAACAACACCGACACCGTGAAGTAGGTCGAAACCGCGAATACGTCCCATTCCAGCGGGCTGCGGAAGTTTGGCCAAATGGACTGCGAATTGGGAATCGGGAACAACCACCAGGCAAACCAGACGCGACCGACGTGGAACAGCGGGAAAACACCCGCGCACATCACGGCGAAAATCGTCATCGCTTCGGAAGCGCGATTAATGGCGGTGCGCCATTTCTGCCGCAACAAGCACAATACCGCAGAAATCAACGTACCCGCGTGGCCGATACCGATCCACCACACGAAGTTCACAATATCCCAACCCCAGAACTCCGGTGAGCGCAGACCCCACACGCCGACACCCGTCGAGACCAGCCAAAGCAGGCCCACGCCAAGGAAGGACGCAATTCCGAGCGAAACGACAAAACATACATACCACCACGTCGGCGCGGGTTTCTCCACGATTCCGCAGATTTTCTCCGTGATCCAGTGAAAGTCGCGGTGGTGCAATACCAGCGGACGGCGCGGCAGCGTTGCCAAGGGTTTGACCTTGGCGAGGACGGCCGGGCGCTCCGGGAGGGTGTCTTCAGCGACGTACGACATGGAGGGGATAAATCAAAAAAAGGTGATCAGTCGGGTTTAGCTTTTGTCCGCAGCCTTGTGGCCATAACGGGCATCGTATTCCTCGCGCGAGTACGGTTGCGCCGTATAGTCGGGCATGGCCGGATTCGGATTGCGAATCTTGGCCAGGTAAGTCGTGCGCGGGCGAATGTCCAGATAGCCAAACACCGCGTAGTTGCGGTCCGAACTCTTGGCGATGGAAACCGCGCTCGTCGCGTCGGAAACATCACCAAACACAATGGATTCCGTCGGGCAGGCCTGGGCGCAAGCCGGCACCAGGACGCCATCGGGCACCTTGGTGTCGCCTGAATCCCGCGCCTTGACGCGTGCGTTAATTTTGGCCGCTTCGATGCGCTGCACGCAATACGTGCATTTTTCCATGACACCGCGCATGCGAATCGATACGTCCGGATTCTTTTGCAGGCGGGTGAGCTGGCTGGCATCCGAGTCGTAATAGTCCGGACCCAATGGGCCGGAATAGAACTCGCCCACTTCGCGCTTGTTCCAGTCGAAGAAATTGAAGCGGCGGACTTTGTACGGGCAGTTGTCCGCGCAATATTTGGTGCCGACGCAACGGTTGTAGGCCATCGTGTTCAGGCCCGAATCGTCGTGCAGCGTGGCCATGAACGGACACACGTTTTCGCATGGCGCCAATTCGCAATGCTGGCAGGCCACACTCTGGAAATTAACCTGCGGGTCTTCCGGCAAATCGTTGGTGTCCGTGTAAGTGCCGTCCTTCGATGGACCGCTGGCAAAATAGCGATCAAGGCGAATCCAGTGCATTTCGCGGCCGCGCATGACCTGATCCTTGCCCACGATGGGAATATTATTTTCCGCCTGGCACGCGACGAGACACGCCGTGCAACCGAGGCATGTGTTCAAATCAATGCTCATGCCCCACTGCTGCGGTGTCGGAAAGTCCTTCAATCCCTCGGGCGAGTTCCATACCGGCACATTGGGTGCGGGAACATTGTTGGGGTGAGTCTGGTAAAGCTGCTGGCCGCGCGGCTGGCTGATTGACTTTTCCTGCGGGCTCAACCCTTTGTCCTTGCCATAAATCGGGGGCGATTCCGCCTCGACATCCATCTCGCTCACAAAAGTGGGGTGCGCCTTGTAGTCTTCCACGCTGGCCTCGCGAATGATCGCGCGGCCTTCCATCGACCAGTGCTCTTGCACATTGGCGAGACGGTAGGTGTCCGGCAGCAGCTTCAACGTCGCACCCGAGGCACTGCACGAAACCGTGGCCGCGGAACTTACAATGGGGTTCGCATCAAATCCGACATTTTTGCCCACTTGCCCGACAACCTTGCGGCCATAACCCAGCGGAAGGACTATGGTGTAATTGGCCAGGCCGGGCAAAATGCTAATCGGACCGGTAACTTTTTGTCCGTTAACTGTCACTTCGCCCATCCGGGCAATTTCCCGTCCGGTGACAAAATTGTTATCATTGACCCGGGTTTGCGGCGACAGCAGCCCGCCGAGCGGACCTTTGCTCATCTGCGTGTACCCAGGCAGCAATTCCGGAAACTTTTCCTTGGCTAGTTTGGGACTGATGAAAATCGCGTTGTCCCACGTCAGTTTCGACATCGGGTCTGGGCATTCCTGCAACCAGCCGTTGTTGGCAAAGCGTCCATCCCATGTGATACCGGGAATAAAACGCACTTCGAGATGATCGGCATCCACAACCGGCACTTGAAATTTCGCCGCCGCGGTCACCAAGTCGCTGACTCGGTTCATCGATGGACTTGCCGTGTTGGTCGCAAAAACTTTTCCAGCCACGCCAACCGCCAGCCATTCTTCCAGCGACTTGCCCGGGTTCCGCGCCATGAACGTGTCCCGCACATAGGCATAGGCATCCGGATCACGATCGCCGCCCAGCAAGGCCAGCACGTCAATTTCGCCGAAACCCTCGAAAAGAGGCTGAATCATCGGCTGCACCGGCACATGCAGGCCATCCCAAGTCAGGCCGTCGCCCCAGCTTTCCAAATAATGCAGGCCGGCGATAAAAGTACTGGAGAGCGTTGAAGTCTCATCCGCCTGACGACCATAATAGCCATAGCGGAATACTTCCGGCACCGCTTTGATTTTAGCCGCAAAATTCAGATCACCCGGCGCGTTATAGGCCGGGTTGCCATTCAAAATAAAGAGGGTCTTGATCAGCTTGGCATCAATCGCGCGCCCAACCTCCGCCAGCGTGATTACCGCCGGGTGTTCTGGCAGTTCGCTGAAAGTAACTGTTGAGCCCACTGCACCCAAGGCTGCATTCATCAGCAGCACCAATTGGTGTAGTTCCACTGGCAACTGCGGACCGGCAATAATTGCCGAAGCCCCGCTGTGACTGGCCAAATCCTTCGCACATTCGCTCACCCATTTGGCGATGTCCACGTTGTCCGCTTTGACCGCTGCGCCCATTTGCCGGAGCGCATCAATCGTCTGCTGACTCGAACCGGCATTGCGCAGGGAGAAAATTTCCGCCGCCAGCAATGCGGCCAGGCCCCAAATATGCGAGGTGGCGAGACGCAGACGGTGATCGGCATTCGCCCCCGTCAGGGAAAAATTGCTTTCCACCGCGTACAAGCGAACCATTTTCTCCGGATCGGCATCCGTGCCATTCTGGATGCGGCGGGACTGGGCAAAACCACGCGCGTAGCCCAGGCTGCCGGGTTCGGTATGGAGGAAATCACTGTCCAGCGCCAATACGCGCTTGGCTTGGGCAAAATTGTAAAGCGGGCGGGCTGGCTTGCCAAGGTATGATTCAGCCGCACGCGACGGATTGCCTTGGTCAATCGCTTCATACTCCGCCCAAACCGCCTTGGGAAAACGATTGCGAATTTTATCGATGACCCGGGCGCGGGTCGGCGAAGTGCTCTTATCCGTGACAAAATACAAGCCGTCGCCGCCACTGGCATCATAAGAAGAACCCAGTTTGGTCAGCGCGTCCATCACCTGCGCAGGCGATAACGGCGCCCCATTGGCTCCACTGCTGCGCTGGGCGCGATCAGGGTCGTAAAGATCTAAAATGCTCGACTGCGCGTGCACGGTCGTGGAACCACCCGTGGGCTTGTAACTCGGGTTACCCTCTACTTTGGTCGGACGGGCGTCATGCGTCTCGATAATCAGGGGAACAGATTCTTCCGCGCCTGGCAGCGACGTGGTATAAAATACCGGCACGCCGGGCATCACGCGGTCCGTCTGCTTCGAATAGGGCAGCAGGTGGCGGGTTTGTTGGCGGCAACCCGCCAGGCCCATCCCGGCCAAACCAAACGACGCCGCCATGATTTTCAGGAAACTGCGCCGATCACTGCCTTCCAAGGTCGAGGCCCCTGCTGGAAATTCTTTCTCCAACCAATCCTTGAACGCCGGGGTGGACGCTAATTCGTCCAAACTGCGCCAATAACGCGGTCCGGACGCTTCACGCAGGCTCGGCGCGGGATGGTTGATTATGCGTTTCATCGAGAAAGTAAGGAAAAAGGTTTAACGGTGGCAGCCCGAGCAGCTTTGCGGGGGGAGTACTTTCCAGTCGTGGACAAACTTGGTGCCATTTTCGGTCTGGGCCTCGGGGCTGTCGGCCTTCCAGGTCAGATCAAATACTTTGTCCAATGGGCGGACGGCTTGCTCGGGGTTGCGATGGCAATCCAGGCAGAATGCCATGCCCAAGGGCTTCGCTTCGGCGACCGTGTCCATCTCATTGATTTGGCCATGGCATTCAACGCAGGACACCCCGCGGTTCACGTGGACAGCGTGGTTAAAATAGACGTAGTCCGGCTCATTATGGATTTTGATCCATGGCACCGGCTGGCCACTGGCATAACTGTCGCGGATCGGCGCCAAACGCGGACTGTCGCTCAAAATATTACCTAAATCCGGACTGTGGCAGTTCATGCAAACACTGGGACCAGGGATGTTGGCATGCGCGGAACGGTCGACAAAAGTATGGCAGTAACGGCAATCCAACCCCAGCTGGCCCACGTGCAAAGCGTGGCTGTAGGGCACCGGCTGGGTCGGCATGTAGCCAACCTTGGTGTAATTGGGTGAACAATAGTACCAAACCGCCCCGGTGGCCGCGCTAACGGTCAATACCAAAGCGATCACCAGCTTGATCGGTACGGCGTTGGACCATTTGGGGAAAACGTTGGCCATGAATAAAGTCTCGGTATTGGGGTAAAGGTGGAGAGAGCTTAGACGCCCGGCGCACGAAACGCCACGATGCGGCTGGCTGCCATGGTCTTCCGCGGCAATTCAACGGCGGCAGTCTTCGTACCTTCTGGACTTGCTGAACCGATACTGGCCGCCACGGCTCCGGCTGGGCGAACCGCGCACGCAGCCGCCGCAACCCCCAAACCCTTGAGGAAACCCTTGCGATTAATACGTGCGTTAGCCATGAGCTGAATACCGGTTAAACTGGACTAGAAATCAGAAGAAATCCACTCAACGCAACATCAAAACGCGTTTCGGGCCCTCTATTCCATCATCCCCCACCCTAATTGCTCACGATAGTGCAATTTTCCCTCTGAAAAATTACCCGCCAGTTTCATTATGCCTGCCATAAATAATTCTACAAAGACCCAGCCCGCCCCAGTCGCATCAAGCCGCGTGAAACCCGGGTTAACTCCTTGTCATGCTTATCCGTACCGATGTCATAGAACCGCAGTAGATTCCAAAACGATTCCGCATGGTTCATTTCTGTCAAATGGGCCAATTCATGCCATAGCACATAGTCGTGCAATTCAACGGGCAGCAAAATCAGCCGCCAATTGAGCGAGACCGTCCCGCTGGCCGCGCATGACCCCCAGCGTGTGCCCTGGTCGCGCACACTTACCCGCCGGATGCGCAACCCTTGTCGGGCAGCCAATTCCCGTGCCCGTGAGGATAGTACCTTTTCCGCAAACTCGCGTAGCAACTTGTGCAAAGCTGTTTCACCATCCACACCCGCCGGGTAACGGAACTCCGCTTCTGCGCTTTTTTCCGAATAGACAAAAAATGGCCGCGCGGTCGTAAAATTCAAGGTCACGGTAAATTCCCGGCCCAAGCCACTGAGTTTTGGAAATTTCGTCAGATGCTCGGCCAAACTCATCGGTGGCGGCGCTTTCCTGAGCTGTTTTTGCAGCCAATCGCCCTGGCTGCGCAAGAAAGTGAGGGCGTCGTGTACGCTCCCATGCGCCGGAACTTTCAATAATGCCTGGTTTTGCGGGCCCAAACTGAGTCGGATCCGCCGTCCGCGCAACGAACGGCGAATTTCATAAGGCACCAGCAGCGGGCCGCCGGATGTCTCAACGGCCACCATGTCTAGTCCAGTGCCCTCAAGAAGCGGGAGCATGGCTTTTCTCTTCCACCGCATCAATCACCGCCCGCGTGTGGCGGCGCAGGGCCGATTCCGGGTCAATCCCCGCCTGGCGGCACGCGGCCGTCAGTTCAAAAAGTTTTTGGCCGGCGGTTGTTTCATCCAACCCTTTCGCCAGCTTGGCAATCTCCACCCCATCCACCACCCCTTCCGCGGGCATTTTCTTCTTATCAATCTGTTTGAAAACCTCCCGCGCCCAGAGCAGGGCCGACAATTGCGGGGGCAGTCGCTTAAAGAGTCCCTCCGATTCAGGGCCGTTTTTCTTTTCGGATGCCTTAATCACTTCCCATTGATTCAGCACCGCCGCCGTATTGGGCAGGTTCATCGTGCCAAACACATGCGGGTGGCGGCGGATGAGCTTCTCATTTATCTCCCGCGCCACGTCCTCAAAATTAAAGTGCCCCGCTTCGCTCGCCATCTGCGCATGCATGACGACATGCAGCAGCAGGTCGCCCAACTCCTCTCGCATGTGTGGAAAATCGTCGCGGTCAATCGTGTCCAGCAACTCCGCCACTTCCTCGACCAGACAGTCGCAAATGCTTTTGTGCGTCTGCTCGATATCCCACGGGCAGCCCCCCGGGCCGCGCAGCCGCGCCATCGTTTCCTTCAAGTCGTCAATTGAACTCATACGCCGTTTTTGTCTTTATCCTATAAATGTCACGTCTGCCGCTGCCCGGAAAGAAAAAAGGAAAGACTGGATATTTTGCTTCATCCTTCCGCCTTCATCCTTCATCCTTGGCCCCTTCATGGATAAGTTAGCCGAAATCATGGCCCACAAGCGCCGCGAAATCGAGCCGCGCCTGCGACCCGTGCGCGAGCGCGACTTGGTGCGTTTTGCTGAAGTGAAACGTCCCGGCCCGAGTTTTGCCCAAGCCCTTGACCAACCCGGCCGCCTGGGTGTCATCGCCGAAATCAAACGCCGCTCCCCCTCTGCCGGGGAAATCAAAGCCGGGGCCGACGCCGTCGAGCAAGCCCGCCGCTACACCAATGCCGGAGCCGATTGCATTTCCGTCCTGACTGACGAAAAATATTTCGGTGGCACCTTGCGCGATCTCTGGGATGTCGTCGAATTCGAGATCACCACCGGTCGTCACATTCCCTGCCTGCGCAAGGACTTCATGGTGCATCCGCTGCAAATTATCGAAGCGGCCGAAGCGGGCGCGCGGGCCATCCTTATTATTGTGCGCGCCCTCAACGACGAAGACATCAAACTGCTTTATGCATCCGCCCAACTCGCCGGGCTCGATGCGCTCTTTGAAATCCACGAAGAACGCGAACTCGAACGCGCCTTGCGCCACGGCGCGCGCTTGATTGGCGTCAACAACCGCAATCTCGCCACTTTTAAAACCGACCTCACTTTTTCTGAACAAATTATCCCGCAAATTCCCTCGTCTGCCTTCGCCGTCAGCGAAAGCGGCATCCACTCGCCGGAAGACGCCGCCCGCGTTCGCGCTGCCGGGGCCAGAGCAATTTTAGTCGGTGAAGCGTTGATGAAAACCGAAGACCCGGAAAAATTGCTCAAGGAATTGAGCGAAGCGCAATAAGGGTCTCTATGCCTCTCACCCCGACGCAAACACGCATCCTGCTCATCCGCCTGGGCATTGTGCCGCGCAAAAATTTAGGGCAGAATTTCCTCGTCGACGGCAATCTCGTGCGCAAGTCGCTAGAACTCGCCCAAATTGTCCCGGGCGATGTCGTGGTCGAAATCGGCGCAGGGCTCGGCACGCTGTCCGAGGAACTCCTCCTCGAAGGCGCGGAGGTTTTTTCCGTCGAAATAGACCGCCACCTCGACCGCAATTTGCGCTCTTCGCTCCTGCCGCAATTTCCGGAAAAATTTCACCTTCTCGAAGGCGACGCCGTCGAACACCCCCGCGCGGGCTTGCCCGATAATCACCCGGCCTTGACTGACGGCACCTACAAAGTCGTCGCCAATCTCCCCTACTCCGTCAGCACCCCTTGGCTCGACGCCCTGCTCTCCGGCCCCTTGCCTCAACGCGTCGTGCTCATGCTCCAACGCGAAGCCGCCGACCGCTTCACCGCCGGCCCCGGCACCTCCGAGCGCAGCGCGGTTTCCATTTTCACCGAAGCCGCTTTCGACCGCACCGACAGCCATTCCGTCACGCGTACCTGTTTTTATCCCGTGCCGAAGGTGGATTCGATGCTCCTGTGCCTCACGCGCCGACCCGATGCCCGCGCGTTTCATCCAACCACCAAAAAACTCATCCGCGAATTCTTCACCCAGCGCCGCAAACAAATCGGCTCCCTCGCCCGCCGCACCCAAAATTCCGCGTTGGAAAAATGGCTCGAAAACTTGCCTCAACATGGGCTGGATACTCAAGCCAGGCCGGAGGACATCGTTCTGCCTGCGTGGGTGGATTTAGATGATAAAATTACATCCCTACTTCCCCTTTAAAATCTTGTCGTATTCATTGTGCGGACCAATCCAGAACCAGTAATAGCCGTCATCCTTTGTATAAGCTAGAGCACGATAAGCGTCGGTCACGCGCGCGGACCAAAATAGGCCAGTCTTCTTAAATTGGATGGAAGGATGTGACTGATCCTTAACCTAAAGGCGAAACTGCTTGCGCGCGGCAGATTGTATCTCTTCCGGCAAAGCCGCGTACAACCGCCGGAATTTAGGTGTCGTGGATGATTTCATCGAGGGGCTTCGTGCGACCGGCGACAATATCCTCCTCGATTTCCTTCACCAAGTGATCATGACGACCGGCGGCCGAGTCCGCCGCAATCTGCTTGTCCCACAGCTGATTATCTTGCTCCAGCATCCAGTCGCGGACACGGGCGAACTCCTCCGGCGGCAACCGGGTGATGGCGGCCTCGATTTCCTGGACCGTGCTCATCGTGCTAAAATAACACGAATAGGAGCCGCTTCAAGGCCGATTTGAGGCCCTCGCCCACCGTTTCCTTTCGGCATCCGGCCCTTTTTCTGTTCCAATAGCCGAAATGCTCGATGGGGTTCTTATTATTCTCATGGCCGTGGCCGCCGCCTATTGCGGCCTCATGGTCTTTGCGTGGCTCCTGGCTGACGTTATGATTTTCCCCGCGCCTCCTTCGAGCTATGCCGATGCGCCGGACCAACCCAAGCTGCCTGCCTCCGACGGCAACCAAATCACCGCCGTTTTTCTACCCAACCCTACGGCGTCACACGTCCTGCTCTTTGGCCATGGCAACCGCATGGACCTCGGCACGGCGGACGAACGCCTGCAAGCCTACCGCGCTCATGGCTGGGAAGTTTTCGCTTATGAATATCCCGGCTATGGCACCAGCACGGGCACGCCCACGGAAGCCAGTTGCAATGCCGCGCTCGCTGCGGCCTATGCCTACCTCACCAAACTCAAAAACATTCCGCCGGAAAAAATCGTGCTCTATGGCCTCTCCCTTGGCGGCGGTCCAGCGGTTGACCTCGCCAGCCGTGTGCCTGTTGGCGGTCTTATCCTCGAAGGCGCTTTCCTCAGCACCTTTCGCGTCGTCACCCATTGGAAAATCCTGCCGTGGGACCGGTTTGACAACCTTTCGAAAATCGCCCGCGTGCACGCGCCCCTCCTTACCATCCATGCCCGCAAGGACCGGACCGTCCCCTTCTTTCATGGCAAAAACCTGAACGCCGCCCACCCCGGCCCCAAACAGCACCTCTGGGTCGCGGACGCCCACCATAATAATATACTTGAGACGAACCCCACAGCCTATTGGGATGCCATGGAGCGCTTCCGCCAATCTTTGGCACCCGTACCGACCTCGGTTTCGGCGACGCCAACCGCTTAATTCCTTACTTTTTTTGACATGTTTGAAGACGAACATCATGGCCAGGAGGCCAACGAATCCAGCGCCGAGCTTGCCTTTCGCATTCACTGGCTGGGTCTCGGCATGGTCGCCGCCATTGGTGGTGGCGGCACGGCTCCATGGTCGCTGGGAATCGTCGCCGTACTGGGCGTCATCGGCCTGGTACTCACCGGCGCCAACCAGCATGCCTATGGCGATAAGACCAGGGAGTTTGTCCTGCGTTTTCTATTTTGGATGCTGCCGGTTTGGGTCGTGACAGCCGCTTTCTTCGTTGGGCACTACTTTTCTCCCTACCACCAAATTACTGTCGGGGGGATCAAAAGCTGGGAGCTTTCGCCACTACCCGCCAGTTGGGTGCCGGTGTCTACTTCTTTTAAGGTGGCCGGCATGGGCGTGCTACTGGCCGTGGGCGTTTACGCCTCCACCGTCAACGCGCTGCTATTGTGCAAGAGCCGGCTGGTGTTCGCGCGGACGTGGACGGCATTGGTGATCTGCGCCGGCGTACTGGCCCTTCTGGGCTTGCTTCAATATGCCGGGCATGCGGATCAATTATTATGGGCGATCCCCATGAAGAATAATCGTTTTTTTGCCTCTTTTCCTCATCCAGCCCTCTGGAGCGCGTTTGCCATCCTTTGGATGAGCGCCGGGTTTGGCCTCCTCGGCTGGCTGGTCAGCCAGCGCGGCTGGAACTGGCAATCCATGGAGGGCTGGCTAATCTTGGGCTGCACCGCCCTGCTGGCGGCAAGCATCGCCGTCATCGGCGATCCCTTGTACCAGATTTTGGGTGCCTTGGTGGCCAGCTTGGGTTGCTTGGTCATCGCCTGGCAAACCCGGCAGGAGCGCCGCCGAACCGGCAAGCGCTCCGGCTTGGGCGCGGCCATTCCAGCCTGGCTGGCGGCAGGTCTGCTCTTCGCTGCCGGGGCTGCCTTTGTCACCGCCAAATATCCCACCAGCGAGTGGATCCGTTATGACGGCCAGACTCCAGACTGGCCCTTGCACGCGCGGGTAATTGAAGACACCAGGAATATGTGGTCGCAGCGAAAATGGCTTGGTTGGGGCTACAACTCCTTTCCCGTGGTCTATAGTTTTTTCCAAGGCGCCGACCTAAACGACACCTACCATGCGGTGGCGCGATCAGATTTTTGGCAAAGCCTGGCCGAACACGGCATCATTGGCACCGTGCTTTGGTGGATACCGGCATTGTGCATCGTCGGAAAGCTGCTGCTCCAGCGCCGTCTGTTGAAATTTTTACTCGCACCCCTGGCCGGTTTGGCCGCCATTGCCATTTTATCGCTGGTGGATTTTCCCTTCATCTGTCCCGCCATTTTCTTCGGCTTCTGGCTGATTTTGTTTTCGGTGGTCCGATGGAACGAAGTGGATAAGGCCGACGCCGTCTTCGACCCGGGTGAACGCAAACGGATGGAGCAAAAGCGCATGCAAGGGAAAACCCTGGCGAAACATCCGGCCACTTTTGCCACGCCTTCGAGCAAGCCCAAGGCTTGACCGCTTATTTTCCTGTCGCTGTCGCCGGGGTGGTGCTTTCCACGGTTATTTTCATCTCCGCCATCCAGCCCATCAGTTCCATGGTAAAGTCCGACAGCGAAACATCATTCAGGTCGGTCGCCACAAATCCGAGCCGCCAATGGGCGTGCGCTCCATCCATAATTGCGGAATCATAATCCACCCACCGATTATTGAAATAAAACTGCGTCCACATGTGGAACCCCAGGATATTTTGCTGCCCTTCATATTCTGGCATGTAAACCAGCCCGGCCACCACCCGCGTCGGCAGGCGGCGAATCCGACCCAGTGCGGCCAGCAACACCGCGTGCTCGGTGCAATCCCCCTCATGACTTTGCGCGGTTTCTGACGCCGTGGCGAAACCCACGCTCAAGTCTTTTTTGGTTATGTAATCTGCTACGTAATTGCGCAAATTTTGCGCGACGGTTTGCGGATTGCTCGCGTCTCCACTTCCTTCGGTCGCCAGGCGGTGTAAAACCGGGTCGCTGGTATCAAGAAAGGAATTACGCGCCAGGTACGGTGACAAGTCCTTAATCGGTTGCAGCGTGGCAGCGGGTGCCGGCTCGTCGGAATGCGTCAATGTCATGCGCACACTGCCGTCGGGTAACATTTCGCCGTGTTCGGTCAGTGACTCCGGCGGCGTAGGCAAAGGCTGGTTGTCTTTGCGGCTCAAATGCAGCGTTACCATGGTGGCATCCTCCGGTAATGATTGACCGAGTGGAATGAGCGATCCGGCAAAAATATCCTTGGGAAGAAAATCCCCCAAGGCCTGTTCTTTGGTCGCGATGTCCATTTCCATCGACATCCCGCCCATCGGCACACTGGCCCGGATGGTTCGGTTTTCGTCATCCACCCAGGACAGCAAATCCATTCCACCGCTCCCGTTGGCTGACGCCACATGGGTGACCACCCGCGCGGCCTTGATGGCATTTCCATGCAGATCCAATTGCTCACTAGGGCCAATCGTTTCCTTTGTGGGCAACGGTTGAAAGGGGTCGTCCGAGGGATCGTAGCTCAAATAATCATAAGTGGTTCCCGGCGCATTACCCTTGCTCCGCGCCAGCCGCTCTTCGCCCCAGGGCAGCATTGTCCCCGGCGGAAAAGTCACTTGCTTTTGCTCATGGTAGGTGCCGGTTTGCAGATTGACGGTGAAAGTTTTTCCGTCCCCCTGGCCGTCCACCGTGGTCGGCGCGCTGGCCATTTCACTCACACTGTGGAACGAACGAGCTTCACCGCTGAGCGTCTCCTCCGCTTGCACGACGCTTGAAATTTCCAGTACACTATCCAGCCGCCCAATTTTTATCATTTGGTGCTGTTCGCTGAAAATTCGGTCGCCGTCGCGTCGAAAAAATTCGTGCACATAGCCAATTTTCTGTCCCGCCATGAACACCTCCATCCATTCGTCGTCGAACACCCCTTGCGGCGGATTAAGGTAATCATACGCCGCCGGCAAGGGCAAGGTGGCCGGGGTCGCCGCCGGCGGCGTGGTCTGGGCTAAACTCCGCAGAGTCAACCCACATGCAAGACCGATGCTAAGACAAAAATAACATGATTTCATTGTGATGATGGAATGGACAAATAGCGTCGATTGAAAAGCCTTTTCTGGGTAGGTGGATGATTAACCTCAGCCATTATGATTGGCTGGGTGTAGCCGCGGCTGCATCGCTGGCTGCCTTCATAACCACCTTTGCTTTGCAGGCGGCAGGGATATCGGGATCGAGAGCCACGGCGCGCGCAGCATCGGCATCCGCACCCGCGCTGTCATTTAAAGCCTTCCGGACCTCGCTGCGTTTCTGATAACCATCGGGGGCGAGGGGCGCCAATTTGATGTATTGGTCAAAGTCTGCCAGCGCCGCGGCGTTATCCCCGTTTTCAGAATGAAAATCTCCACGATTATAATAGGCAATCGCGTTCTTGGCATCGACTTTGATTGCCTGATTGTAATCGGCGAGCGCCCCCGCCTTGTCGCCTTTGCTTTTTTTAACCATGCCACGATTATTATACGCAGTGGCATCTTGGGGGTTGAGCTCAAGTGATTTTGTGTAATCGGCAATGGCGCCGTCGTTGTCATTCACTTTGCTTTTTACCCAAGCCCGGAACCAATAGGTGTCCGCATTGGTCGGATCGAGTGCCACCGCCTGGGTGAAATCTGCCACGGCTCCGGCGTAGTCACCTTTTCTCCCTTTGGCAGAACCGCGATTATTATAGGCCGCAGCGAATTTTGCATTGAACGCCAACGCCGAGGTGAAATCCGCGATGGCCCCATCATAGTCGCGCTGGTCGAACTTGGCGATACCGCGGTCATTGTATTGATAAATGGACAGCCAGCGGAAATTAAACCCCGCCAAGACTGCCATCACGATCATCGCAGCGATAATGCCCCCCTTCATCGCGCGCGTCATGATCGAACGTTCGTGCGGGACTTGGAAAATTTCCGCTTCGGGCACCTCCCCGAGCTTGTTAGCCGCCAGCACCGAGTTTCCCTCGCGAAAATCCTTCCAAGCTTCGGTGGCTACCGTCGCCACGCGCCTTTCTGTTTCCGCGAAGTCAACAATGGTCGCCCCGGCGAGTTGGCGCAGGTAAGGTTCATCATCCTGGCCGCAATGGGCGGAGACCCTCCCGTCTTTCGCCAAGCGAATCCACGAACAATGCCGCCATTGCCAGCGGGGGAGATACGCTATGCCAATATCCATTTTAAAACTGGGACGTGTTTTCACCGGTTGCAGCCGCAGCAACAGCCCATCCCGACGATCAGTCCATTGGTACGCCGACAGGAGCTGCCGCTCACCCAGGAACCGGGCAAAAGCCAGCATCATCGTACCCGTCAGCCGTTCTTCCACTCCCGCCGCCGGCTCGCTGGCCGCAGGACTTTTCAGCACCCCCATCTGTTCGCGCAAAAACAGGCTGCGGTCCATGCGCGGAGAGGGCGCCGTGCAGATCAGTGGAATGCCGGTGATACAAACCCCAATCGCCACCAACTCGCACCAAGCTGGCGGCAGGAGGCCCAACCCCACCGCAATCGATCCACCGCACACCGTCAGGGCAAAAACCAAATGGGCAATGCCGTCTTTTCTGCGATTGATTTGAAAATTTCGCACTGCCCAGATTAAAACTGGCAGAAACCCCACGCCCATTATCCCAAAAATCGGTTGCAACGCCACGCCCATCATCCCCAACGTCGTCGTTTCCAAATCCCAGTTGATTAATATTACTATAACCGACATCAGACACCCCAATTGCACCCATAGCCAGAACATGCCATGCCGGGAAATATCGCGCTGAATTTGTGCGCGAAAACCCTCCGGCTCGCGGTAGTTGCGCCGCTGCAGTCGCGCAATCCACCAAAAAAGCCCGGAAGCCGAAATTGCCGACGCCAGATTGACCAGCAGTACTGAAAGGCCAAATGGCAAAACCTTGCCCAGCCCGGCCAGCAACGTCGTGCCCAAGGCTGCGCCACCGGCTTTCGTCGTCGACGTTGACGCAATAATGCCCATCACCCCCGGCACCATTGAATGCGACGGCTGCAAGCGCGTGAGCGACTCACCCAATCGCGCCTCTAGCCGCTCGCGCAACGCCGCTCGCGCGCGCATCAAGCGCATCCGCAGCGCCGCCTCCGAAATCCCCAATGCCGCCGCCGCCTCAGCGCCGCGTTTGCCTTCCAGATAAAATAGTACCAAACTCTCGCGATCAATTTCCGTCAACTCCGCGAGCGTCTGACGCAATAACTCAGGCGGGCATTTTTCGTCCGTCGATGCCAGCGGCGGTTCAAACTCCGGCTGCTCCACCGCCCAGCGCTCACGCTTTTCCAATTCCTTGCGGTGCTTCAAGCCGAGGCTATAAGCCGTGTTGCGCGCGATAGCCGTCACCCATGCTGAAAATTTCGCCCCATTACCCAGGAGCGGCAGGGAGCGGTAGGCCCGGATAAATGCCTCCTGCGCCGCGTCTTCCGCCAATGTTACATCGCCCAGGCGGCTCCAGGCCACCGCATAAACCAGGCGCTCGTAACGTTCGACGAGTTCGCGATAGCTCACCATGTCGCCCCCAAGCACCGCCGCCACCGCCTGCTCGTCGCGCAAAGCGGGATCAAGGACTTCGCTAATAGGAGTTGGGTTGGGCATGTTCTCAAGACTCAAGGCAGGACAATTTTGTAACTGACTTTCTGTCTGCCAGCCTAAAAGCATTACGTCCGATGCACGCTTGTGCTTGGCTGGACCTTGGCTCAACCTTGGGGTTCATCACTCTGTTTTAACTATCATCTTTTCCCGCACCGCGATAGAAAGAAAAACGCCTCCACCCTTTTGCCTTCATGCCTCAATCATTTGATTTCATCGTCATCGGCGGCGGCAGCGCCGGATACGCCGGTGCCCGGACCGCTCACGCTGCCGGCGCCAAAGTAGCTGTCGTCGATGGCGCAGCCGAGCTTGGCGGCTTGTGCATCCTGCGCGGTTGCATGCCGTCGAAAATATTAATTTACGCTGCGGAAGTACTCCACCTCGCGCAACACGGCGCGGCTTTTGGACTCGAGATTCCCACCGCCCGCGCCAACCTCGCCGCGCTCCAGGAGCGCAAGCGCCGCCTCGTCGCCGAATTCGCGGAATGCCGCGTGCAGCAGCTTGAGTCCGGCCGCTTTGAATTATTCCGTCAGCGCGCGCGCTTCACCGGTCCGCGTGAAGTCACCCTCGCCGACGGCACCATTCTCACGGCCAAACATTTCCTCGTCGCCACGGGCTCCGTCATCGCCCGTCCACCGGTACCAGGCCTGGATAAAATCACGGCCCTCACCAGCGACGACGTGCTGGATTTGTCTCATGCGCCCGAGTCTGTCATCGTGCTCGGCGGCGGCGAAGTCGGGTGCGAACTCGCGCAATTCCTCCAGCGCATCGGCAGCAAAGTAACGCTCATCCAGCGCAGTCCGCACATCCTCAAAGAGTACAGCCCGGAATCCGCCGTCGTCGTCGAAAAAGCCCTGCGCGACAATGGCATGACCGTCTATACCGGTACGCAGATTGAAGAAATATCTCCACTACCCGATAACGGTGTGCGGGTAACTTTCACGCATGAGGGTAAGCGCCACGTCTGCGAGGCCAAGGCACTCTTCAACGCCCTGGGCCGCCAGCCTGCGACTAAAAACCTCGGCCTCAACTTCGCCGACGTCGCCCTGCGGCCCGACGGCCATATTCAGACCGATGAGTTCCAGCGCTCCACCAATCCCGCCATTTACGCCGCAGGCGATTGCACCGGTCCGCACGAAATCGTCCACGTCGCCATCATGCAGGGCGAAACCGCCGCGCGCCACGCCCTCGGCCGACCCACGACACCGGTCAATGAAGCCCATCTGGTGAAAATTGTTTTCACCGACCCGCAAGTCGCCTCAGCCGGCTTATCCGAAAAGCAATTGCAAGACCGCGGTATTCCCTACGTCACCGCCTCTTATCCTTTCGATGACCATGGCAAATCCCTCCTGATGGAAGCCAAGCGCGGCTATGTAAAAATTTTCGCGCACAAGCCCGATGGCCGCCTCCTCGGCGCAGAATGTGTCGGCTTCGATGCTTCCGAACTCATTCACGCCCCTGCCGTCGCCTTACCTCTCAATGCCACCGTCCACGATTTATTGCGCGCCCATTGGTATCACCCCACCCTGTCGGAAATCTGGACTTATCCGCTCGAGGAATGCGCTGAGGCCCTGGCCAAATGACACTGACCTTTAGCCATTGCCCGCGACGTTCGACAGCTGGAAGATGGGCATGAACATCGCCATCACGATGCCGCCGACCACCACGCCGAGGAAGCAAATCAAAACCGGCTCCATCAACGAGGTCAGCGAACCGACGATATTGTCGATTTCATTATCATAATAATCGGCGACCTTGTTCAACATCCCGTCGACATTACCCGTCTGCTCGCCGGCCTTCATCATGTGCTTTACGGTGTTTGGAAAATACGGCTGTGTCGCGATAACTTCTGAAAGCTGGCCGCCGGACGACACCGTGCGGTTGATGGCCAGGCAGGCTTGCTCGACGAAAATATTATCGGATGCCTTTGAGCAAATTTCGATTGAGCGCAGAATCGGCACGCCCGATTTGAGCAAAATCGCGTAGGTGCGGCAAAAGCGCGATACATTGATTTTTTGCGTCAGCCCGCCCACGATGGGCAGCCTGGCCACGACCCGGTGCTTGATCTCGCGGCCGCGCGGGGTGGAAGTCACCTTCGCGAACAACTTCATAAAACCATAGCCACCCAGCAGGATGGCCCACCACCACGAACCCAGAAAGTGGCTCACATCAATCAGGAATTGCGTCGGCGCCGGCAGCTTCGCGTTAAAGCTGCTGAACATTTCCTCGAACACCGGAATGACCTTGATCAACAAAATGGACACCAGTCCGCACGCCATCGTGATGACGGAAACCGGGTAGGTCATCGCGCTCTTGACCTTTTTCTGGAGCTTCAACGAACTTTCAAAATATTCCGCCACCTTGCCCATGATGTCCGCCAGCGCGCCCGACGCCTCACCGGCCTCCACCATGGAGATGAACAAATTGGGAAACGCATTGGGAAATTTGCGCACCGCCTGCGAAAAACTGGTGCCGCCGGAAATGTCATTGCGCACTTCGCGGACCACCACCTTGAATACCGGATTTTCCACCTGGTCCATTAACGCCTCCAGCGCGCTCACCAGCGGCAGCCCCGCTTGCAACATGGACGACAATTGCTGCGTAAACGCGCAGACTTCCGCGAGCTTGATCTTTTTCCGGTGTGCGGCCTTCTCGTAAGCCTTCTGCTTGGCGATGGCCTGGCGCTCGGCAAAAGACGCCTTCTTCGGCGCAACTTTCGTGCTGACCGCTGCTTGATTCGCCGTGGGTGTCAACATCGTCATGGCTGTAGTCTCCGATAATCCAAAGTTAAAATCGCCCAATCAAGGCCTGCCCTGCTTGGCTAGGCTATTGCGCTGGCGACATTTATGATACAAAAAGGCGAAAGAGAAAAGCTTATATTGTATTCCGCCACTCATGCCCACCGTTCTCGAAGTCTTGCAAAAAACCACCGATTTCCTGGCCCGCCGGGAGATTCCAGACGCCAAGCTCGAGTCCGAACTGCTCCTGTCGGCAGCGTTGGGCTGTCGGCGGCTCGATTTGTTTTTACGCTTTGAACAGCCACTCAGCGAAGCCCAATTGACCACCCTGCGCGACCATGTCGCCCGCCGGGGCCGGCGCGAGCCCCGCCAGTATATCGCCGGGCGCACCGGTTTTCTGGATTTCGAAGTGGCCTGCGACCGTCGTGCCCTGATTCCCCGGCCTGAAACCGAGGAATTGGCCGAATTGATTTTCTCCCGCGTTTCCACTCCGCCCAACACCGCGCTCGACATGGGCACCGGCACCGGTGTGCTTGCGATTGCCCTGGCCCGGCATTGGTCCGATTGCCGGGTGGTGGCCATCGACGCAGATGAAAACACCGTCGCCCTCGCCCGGTCCAACGCCGCCGCGCTGGGTCTGGCCGACCGTATCAGCTTTTCCTGCCTGCGCTGGCCCACTGACCTCGCCAAACTTGGCTCCTTCGGGGTCATCGCCGCCAACCCGCCCTATCTGACGGAAGAAGAATGGGCCACTGCCGCGCCGGAAGTGCGCGATTGGGAACCGCGTGCCGCCTTGGTGGCGGACGACCACGGACTGGCCGACTTGCGTGCAATTATCCAAGCCGCGCCAGCCATGCTGGATTCCGGTGGTGTTCTGGCTCTTGAAACGGGCATCGCCCATCATGCTCAACTGGCCGCCATCGCCGGTTCGGTCAACCTTGGCGGTCAACCCGCTTACACCCGTACGGAAAGTGCGCGGGATATATCCCGGCGCGACCGCTTTTTCCTCGCCTGGCGGGCTTAAGAACCTTCGCCAGCCGGCTTCGTGGGGTCAGTAGCCGGTGCCGCACCTGCATCAGCCGGCGGGCCGCTCGGCAACGTCACCCCGTTGGGAATCTTCACCAAGTCCACGCGGCGGTCATGCTTGGCCTCGGGCGAATCCTTTTTCACGTCCGGCGTGGCGCCATACTGGCCCATGGACAAAATTTCGATCTGTGCGGCGGTGGCCCCGCTCTTGGACACATAACTTTTTACGCTGTTGGAGCGCCGTTCACCCAACGCCAGATTGTATTGTTCCGAGCCAAAGGAGTCGCAATGGCCCACGGCGACGACATGAATCGTCGGGTCGGCCGCCATGACCTTCGCCGCCGCCTGGAGCAACTTGCGGTCATCCGCACCCACATTGTACTCGTTAAATCCAAAATGCACCGTGGCCAGCACCAGGTTTGCCGGGGGATTCGACCAGTCGATATTGCCCGGCAGCATACCATTGAGGGCGTTCGGGTTGGTGTCGGTCGAGCTTATGCCGGAGACGGGTTCGCCATTGTTATTGGACGGCTGCACAAAGGCATTGTCCCCATTGGGATTATAGCTTCTGCCATAAGTGCCGGGCGAAGTGACGGTGGCCGACTTGTCGGGCGACTGCATGCCATGGCAACCGGCGAGAATTGGCAGTACAAATAGGAGAGCGATAGTGAGCTGGTAGTGTTTGCGCATTGAAAAGTTGTGGTTTAAAGGGATTAAGTACGCGCAAAACCCATGGGCGCGCAAGTAGTTTTTACGCGGTTTTGTCCGCGAAGCACCATTCCTCACAGCCGACTTCATGCCAAATTCACCGCCATCGCCCGAACCCGTTGTCCTGCTCGTGGATAACGGCTCGCTCGAACCCGCCTCCACCTTGGGCCTCCGGGCGTTGGCCAAACAGTTGGAACTGGCAGCCAAATGCCCCGTCCGACCCGTTTCCTTATTACACTCCAGCACGATTGACCCTGCTTTGCTGGGCAATAAGCCCGCCGAGATTTTGGTGCCCACCCTCCGCGCCCTAGCTTCTGCCGGAAAATTCGACATCGTCATCGTACCCCTGTTTTTCGGTCCCAGTGGGGCCTTGACCGATTACTTGCCCGAACGCGTACGCCACTCGCGCCAGCCCTGGCCCAACCTCCGCGTCCGCGTCGCGCCCTGTCTGGTGGATACCACCAAACCCGATGATAATCGCATCGCGGCCCTGCTCGCCGACCGGGTGCATGATTGCGCTACCAGAAATAATTTTGGCCGCCCGGCGATCGCCGTCGTGGACCATGGGTCGCCACTCCCCACCGTTAACGCCGTGCGCGAACTCGTCGCGCACCAAGTCCGCCGGCTGCTCGGCGACTTCGCCCGCGTTGTCGCCCCCTGCTCGATGGAACGCCGTCCCGAACCGGAATATGATTTCAATGAGCCCTTGTTGGAAAAACTGTTGGACACGCCGGGTTTTTCCGCTGGCGAAGTGATTGTGGCGAAAATGTTTCTCCTCCCCGGCCGCCACGCCGGCCCCGGCGGCGATATCGAAAAAATCGCCCATGCCGCGAAAGCCCGACATCCAAATTTAAAAATTGGTTTTACTGAAACGCTTGGCTCGCATGAGGGACTGGTGGCGATTTTGCGGGAACGATTGGAGCAGGGGTTGAACATTAACCCGATCGAATAAAAACGCAGCTATTCCCAATTATTACCCACATGACCATTCTTGTAATCGCAGATGATGAGTTCCTTTTGAACAAATTACCCGAGGCAAATGTCAACCTCGTGATTGCCTGTGGCGATCTACCCAATGACATTATTTTGCAAGCCGCAGGTCGCGTAAACTGCAAACAAATTTTTGCAGTTAAAGGAAATCATGATGATGAATCTCCTTTTCCGTCGCCTATAACGAACCTTCATTTGTCTATTCAGCAAGCTGGAGATTTAACCTTTGGCGGATTTGGTGGTTCCTGGAAATACAAACCAAAAGGCAACAATCTTTATGAACAAGGTGAAGTAGATCGTTTTTTAATGAAATTCCCCAAGGTCGATGTTTTCGTCACACATAATTCACCCCGCATGACGCACGACCGCGATGACGGCGTACATCTCGGATTCAGCGCCTTTGTGACCTACATTGAACGTGCTCGTCCTCGTTTATTGCTGCATGGACATCAACACATCAACAAAGAGAGCACCCTGCTAGTCACCCGAGTAATTGGCACTTATGGACATCGTTTTCTAACCATAGAATCCTAAGCCAAGAAGCAAGCGAAGGCTCAGGTTGAGGTTGCAAACACCAACAATTAGAGCTAACTTTACCCCATGTTGGACTGGTCCCATTGCCCGGCGGTGGAGCGTTCTCCCGACAAGGTGAGCGGTGCCTGGGTTTTCAAAAACACCCGCGTGCCGGTCGCGGCGCTGTTTGAAAATATCGAAAGCGGTGCGCGCGTCAGCGAATTTCTCGAATGGTTCCCCGGCGTCACCCGGGCCCAGGTTGACGCCGTGCTGGAACAAGCAGCCCAAAGCCTGGTCTCGGCGTGAAAATTCTTTTTGACCAGGGCACCCCGGTTCCGCTGCGAAAGTTTCTGCCCGCGCACACGGTTACCACGGCCTACGAATTGGGTTGGGACCGCCTCAAGAATGGCGAACTGCTCAAAGCCGCCGAAACAGCTGGCTACGAAATAATGATCACGACTGACGCCAGTCTGCAGTATCAACAAAATTTGACCGAAAGAAAAATTGCCATCGTCGTTTTGCGCTCCACCAGTTGGCCAAAAATACAGCAGAAAATTTCAGAAATAGTTGTCGCCATCGAATCCGTTTCCGCACGTGGTTACATCGAAGTTTCGATTTAAGGAGTTCCTTTTTGCGCCTTTAGCGGCGAAACCCCTTTGCTTCTCTGCTCCTTCGCTCCTCTGATCCTCTCTTCCCCACAAAGCCAAAAGCCGGCCCGGGCTTTGCGCCCGGACTGGCTTGAATTGGAAAACATACCACTCACGCCGTGGCAACCACCATGGCGTCTTGTCGCTGGCCGGGCCCTGAGCTGGGCGCTGGCCGGAGGGGTAGAATACGGAAACCGCCTTTAGTACTGTTCGCCGCCACCTTCGCCACCACCGCGGTCATAGCCACCGCCGCCGCCACCCTGGCCGCGACCACCGCGGTCAAAGGAACGCCGACGATCGAACGACTTGCGCTGGCCGCCACCGCCACCATAACCGCCGCCGCCACCTTGGCCGCCACCGTAGCCGCCACCGTGACCACCGCCGCCATGGCCGCCACCACCGTAACCGCCACCACCACCACCGCCACCGCGATCATACGACGGGGCTTCTTTCGGGCGGGCAATGTTTACTTTCAGCGGACGGCCCATGAATTCCTGGCCTTCCAACTGCCGAATGGCTTCATTGGCCTCTTCAGCGGACGACATCGTCACGAACGCGAATCCGCGCGCGCGACCCGTAAAACGGTCACGCATCACAGCCACTTCCGAGACGGTGCCGGCTTTGCCGAACAGTTCTTGCAGATCATCTTCCACGGCATCCCACGAGAGGTTGCCTACAAACAACTTGTTTTCCATTGACTTGTCTGAGCTTTGGGGGGAGTTGGCTTTGTCTTGTTTCCGTCCATCGGATTTCAAACTGTCCCTGACTTTTGGATCAACTGACAATTTACCATGGCAAAGGCCGAATACCTCCGCATCCGGCGCGGAGTATGCCACCCCCCTCCCCCTTGGCAATAGTAAATATTACTGCCTGCCAGCAGGGTATTTAACTGGGTTTCGGCCCCTTATCCAGCCCCCGTTAGCGGGTTGCCTCGATGGCCTTAAGCTTGGCCAGCGTCGCGTCAATTTCGTCCTGAACCTTCCAGTATTGCGCTACTACTTTGGCATAGACGGGCACGATCATGGAAAGTATCTGCCGTCCTTCAATATTTTTGATGGGCACGGCCCCGTTGCTCGCGAGTTCAAATTGGTCGCCCTGCGCGGTCATCCCGGCGATATCGCGTTGCGCCGCCTTGTCAGCCAGCGTGCTAAAATAATTACCCGCGAGATTCACCGTGGCCCTGGGATTCATTAACAGCGGATCTATCAGCTTGAGCGGCACATCCAGCAGATAGTGCGCGGGACTGTCGGGGTGGGTGACGGTCAAAAGCGGGCTAATCGGCTCGTTAAGTACCAGTGGCACCGTAATCGCGACAAACTCCACCATCGACATCCGCCGCGCGCCTGCCGACCCGGTCAGCCCAGCGCTCAATGTCGTGGCAAATTGGCCCCTTGCCGCTGGCGAAGTCTCCCCATGCGCCAAAACAAAGGGCACTTTGTCCAGCACCGCCTTTTCCATCACCATCACAATCATGATCCTTACCAGACTGCGTGACGTGGCCTGCATTTTTTGGGCAACATCTTCAACCTGCCGCAAAATACCCAGCGCCTCGTCGCCTTTACCATCGAGCGCCAGCAGTTCCGCCTTGGCACAGGCCACCCGCACATAAGTGCGGATGACCGCAAACGGTGGTATGGCGTCAGCGGCCCCCTGCGTTAAATCTCCTATCCGCGGGAACGCCGACAATTCCGTGAACCATTGGTGCAACTCCGCCACCTGCGTCCAGGCGGTTTCGATTTCATCCCGATGCTGGGTGAGTATGGCTGCGTCAGTGTCTTTCCCGTTTAAATCGGTGGCCCATCGACCATTATAATAGATTTTATCATCCACCTTTAAAACATCTTGCGGGTTCTTTCCGGCATACCTCAACACCACCTTGTTGCTCTCGCCATCGCCCGGTCGCGCTGGGGCCAGTTCGTTCAACGTTGCGGGCAAAATCACCTCCACATCGTCCATCGCCAAATAAATGATCGTGCCGATGACCAGCGCCGAGGACGCGCCCATAATTCGCCACGTCATCCAGCCATGGCGCAGCCCATAGATTAACACCGCCAGCGGTGCCGCAAAGGCCACGAAAAACGCCAGCAAAGTAAAACACACTGCGGATGCTTCCGGGGTGGCGTAGTCAGCAAAAACCACCTCGCGTACCGGCGGCGCTTTGGCCAGTAAAAAAATCATGAGCAAAATGCTCATCGCAAATGACAGTGCCGCCGTAGCGAGCAAACGCAACGCGCGAATGCCCCATGAACTGCGTGGCTTAACTGAACTGCTCTGACTTTGACTCTGGCTGGACGATGAATCAGGCATGGGGGTAAATAATCTTGTGGTTAAACGGCCTACCAAACGACACAGCCAAAATGCCTCCATTGACCGATAAAGTCAAACCCACCTGCTGATACTTTCCTAACGCTGGATAAATAAAAATTTCCTACCCCGCCGCCAAACCCTTAAGCAACTTCGCGTAGGTATTTACCCCGCGTTCCAAAATATCGAGCGAGAAACTTTCGTCCGGCGCGTGCAAATTATCCTCGGGTGTAAACAGCCCAATCATCAATGAGTCCAACCCCGTCTGCTGTTTAATCTGTCCGATAATCGGCACGCTCCCGCCTTCGCGCAAATACAGCGGCGGTTTGCCAAAACACTCCGTGATGGCTGCGTCCGCCGACGCAAACGCCCGCGCCAGCACCGGCGATTGGTCCGGCGGCGTGTTGGGCCGGCCCGGCGGAATCACCGCATAGGGCGAGCCGCCTTCCTTCATGCTGAATTCCATTTTTATCCCCGGCGGGCATCGGTGCCGCAGCGCCTTCTCCAATAAATCGCGAATCACTTCCGCTTTTTGATCGGGCACCAGACGCATCGTGATTTTCGCAAATGCCTTGCTCGGGATAACCGTCTTGGAACCCTCGCCTTGATAACCGCCGCCGATGCCATTGAAATCCAGCGTCGGCCCAAACCGCACCGCCTCCAACGCCGTGTAACCCGGTGCGGTATAAAATTGTGATACCCCCAAAAACTGCCGGTACTCGTCCAGCGAGTACGGGTATTTTGCCAATTCATCGCGTTCCCATTGCGCGGGCTCGCGCACATCATCATAAAAACCCGGAATATTCACGCGCCCATCCGGCGCATGCAGCGACGCGCATAACTCGCACAACGCCTGCAATGGATTCAAAATCGCGCCGCCGTGGATGCCCGAATGCAAATCCGTCCGCGGCCCCGTCAACGTCACCTCAAGTCCCGTCAACCCGCGCAAGCCCGTGGTAATTACAATTTGATCCGGATTTGGACTGCCCGTATCCGACAACACCACCAGGTTCGCCCCCCGCAAACGGTCGCGGTATTTTTTCAAAAATTCGCCAAAGCTCGGGCTGCCGATTTCTTCTTCGCCCTCGATTAAGAAGGTAATTCGTAGCGGCAGGTTCGGATTCTCCTCCAACACGCGCGACAGCGCCGCAAACTGCACCGCCTGCGGCCCCTTGTTATCCGCTGTTCCGCGGGCATACAGCCGCCGCCCGCGCACCACCGGCTCAAACGCCGGCGTCGTCCACTTGTTCAACGGATCCGCCGGCTGCACATCGTAGTGCCCGTAGATTATCACCTGCGGCCACGCCGGGTCACCGCCGCGTTCCGCCAAAATAATCGGGTGCAGCCCCGTGGGAATGACCTCCACCGCAAAGCCCAGCTTTTCCAGCACCCCACAGGCGTACTGCCGCGCACCCGCCAAACCTTCGCCATACGCCGGGTCGGCGGAAATGCTGGGAAACCGCGCGTATTCAATGAGTGTCTGCAAAGGGTCGAGCATGGAGAAAATTAATCACCCGCCCGCCTCGCGCAGTCAAACGCGAATTGTGGCTTTCTGCTTGAGCTAAGTGCCGTCATCCATTGGGATAGCCCAACCCCCGGTGTAACAACCCTCTCTTCTTCGCTGCTCGGCGGCGAGAGATTCACCTTTTGCCAGGCTACCCTTATGAAAACGCTGCTTCACCCCGGTCTGCTCGGATTGTCTGCTTTGCTCGTCATTTCTCCCTGGGCCTTGGCCCAGAACCAAACGCCTTCACTCGAACAAGGATTTCAAAGTCCGCCGGATTCGGCCAAGCCACGCGTGTGGTGGCACTGGATGGGCGGCAATGTCTCGAAGGATGGCATCACCAAGGACGAGGAATGGATGAAGCGCGTGGGTATTGGCGGCCTGCAAATGGCCGACGCTGGGGCCAGCGGCGGGCAAACGGTGGAAAACAAACTGATATTTGGCACGCCGGAATGGCTCGACGCCGTGCGCTATGCGGCGGCGGAAGCCGACCGGCTGGGTTTGGAAATGTCGATTTTCGGTTCGGGTGGTTGGAGCGAAACCGGCGGGCCGTGGGTGCCTCCGGCGGAAGCGATGAAAAAAATGGTCTGGAGCGAACAAAAGGTGGACGGCCCGCAAAAATTTTCCGGCAAACTTCCTTCGCCGCCCTCCAATAACGGCACGTTTCAAAACATGGTCTCTAACCCGAGTCCGAATACTTTTTATGGCGACAGCGCCGTCGTGGCCTTTCGCACGCCATCGGATGAAATTAACCTGGCCGCACTCAACCCCAAAGTGACGCAGAGTAATGGCCCGGTTCAGGACGGAGCGCTCTTGTATGATGGCGACTTTACCACGGGTGTGACGATTCCTTCGATTGCCAGTGCGGCGGCGGCTGATGCACAGCGACAGCAAGCGGCTGCGCCGACGGAGGCCGCAGATTCCGGCACCGTGCCAGCCGGCCGCGGCGGACGGCGTGGTAGCCGCGGTGGTTTCGGCGCACCAGCCGGTCCCGCTGGTCCAGCCTGGGTACAATATGAACTGCCCGCGCCGATTAAAGTTCGGGCGGTCAGCCTTGGTGGTCGCGGTGGCATTCCCGTGGGCCGTGTATTGGCGAGCGACGACGGCGTTAATTTCCGTACGCTGGTGTCAACTCCCGGTCAGCAACTTTACCGTCAAGGTTCCGTGCGCACCTTTTCATTTCCGGAGACCACCGCGCGGTTTTTCCGCTACGAGATGACCGGCGCGCCGCTCGGCCCTGCGCCCATTATGGCCCAGGCTGAACCCGTCCCCGCAGCGTCCTATGGACTGACTGAATTCGAACTCCACGGCGATGGACGCGTAAACCGCTGGGAAGAAAAGGCCGGCTTTAGTTTCTTTTATCAATATGAAGCCGAGCCCACCCCTGAAATGCCGCCTTCGGCAGAAGTCGCGAGTTCAGATATCATTAATATCACCGACAAAATGGACAAGGACGGCAACCTGAACTGGGACGTGCCGGCGGGCAATTGGACGATTCTGCGGATCGGTTATTCACTCACGGGTTCCACGAACCATCCTGCCCAGGCGGCCGCCACCGGGTATGAAGTGGATAAATTCAGCAAAAAATACGTCGAAAATTATTTCCATGGCTACTTCGACCCCATCCTCAAGGCCCTGGGGCCGTTGGCAGGCAAGAGCCTGCGTTACGTGACGATGGATAGCTGGGAGGCCGGCATGCAGAATTGGACGGATGACATGATCGCCCAGTTTCAACAACGCCGCGGCTACGATCCGACGCCCTACCTCCCCGCGCTGACCGGGCGCGTGGTCGTCAGCGCCGATGTCAGCGACCGATTCCTGTGGGACTTCCGCCGGACCATTGCCGATCTAGTGGCGATAAACCATTACGGCACCATGGCGGACATGGCGCACAAACAAGGCCTCGGCATTTATGCGGAAGCCTCCGGCGTTTCGATGGAAGTCATGGAAGACACCATGTTGAACAAAAGCTTTGTGGATGTTCCGATGGGCGAATTTTGGGTCCATGCGCTGCATCCGGAACTGCAATACTATGTGGACGTGCGCGGGGCGACCTCGACCGCCCATGCCTACGGCAAGCCGATTGCCGCGACTGAATCCTTCACCGGCGGCGGTTACGAAACGCCCTACACGTTGAAGAAAGTTAGCGACTACTGGTTTGCGCAGGGCGTCAACCGCATCGTTTTCCACACTTCCGTGCAACAGCCGCTCGACACCAAGCCCGGCAACACCCTGTCCGGCATCGGCACGCACTTCAACCGCAACATGACCTGGGCGGAACAGGCGGGACCGTTCGTCAAATACCTCGCGCGCAATTCCTATATGCTGCAACAAGGGCTCTTCGTCGCCGACGTCGCTTATTTATTACCCGAAGGCGCGCCATCCAGCCAGCCCTTCTGGGGCGGCGGCCTGCATCCAGAACTGCCCTACGGTTATGACTATGACTGCATCAATACCGACGTCTTGCTCAATCGTATCTCAGTGGGCGCAGACGGGCGGATGATGCTGCCCGATGGCATGAGCTACCGCGTGCTGGTGTTGCCGGAAATTGACAGTATGCGCCCGGAATTGCTGCGCAAGATTCGCGACCTGGTCGCCGGTGGCGTGACAGTCGTCGGGCCTCGCGCGGTAAAGTCGCCGAGCTTGTCCGGTTACCCGGATTCAGACAAAGAAGTGCAGCAACTGGCCCAGGACATCTGGGGTGATTTGGATGGCGTGATGCGCAACCAGCGCTTCTATGGCAAGGGCCGCGTCGTCTGGGGCTTTCCGCTGTCCACCGTGCTGCCTTCCGTGGGTATTGTGAAGGATTTTGAATTTGGCGGTCCGTTGGATGCCGACATTAACTGGATCCACCGCCGCGCGGGAGACACCGACATCTATTTTGTCGCCAATCATTCAGATGCCCCGGCGGATTTGCAGGCGCGTTTCCGTGTCGACGGCAAGGAAGCTGAACTCTGGCACTCTGACACCGGAGTGATTGAGCCCGCGAGCTATTCCATCGCCGATGGCCGCACCACGGTACCCTTGCATTTGGGTGAGCGCGAAGCGGTCTTTGTAGTTTTCCAGAAACCAGCCACCGCTCCCTCGCGCACCGTGCCGGTGCCGCAGTTCGCCACTTTGCAAACCGTCTCTGGACCATGGAGCGTCAGCTTCATGCCGAAATTCGGCGCACCGGATAAAATTGATCTGCCAGAACTTGAGTCCTGGTCGGCCAATGCTACTTACGGCGTAAAGTATTTCTCGGGCACCGCAACGTATACCAAGGACTTGACCGCGCCCGCCGCGTGGTTCCAATCCGGTGCGAAACTCATTCTGAACCTCGGCTCAGTCAAAGACGTCGCGGAAGTTTCTGTTAACGGCCAATCACTGGTTACCTTGTGGAAGCCGCCGTACCAGGTGGACGTTACCTCGGCGCTCAAACCCGGCGCCAATCAATTGGAAATTAAAGTCACCAATCAATGGACGAATCGCATCATCGGCGACCGGGGTGCACCGCCGAAAGAGCGGGTGCTTTCCCTCCCGCCCACTCCCGCCGGTCGTGGTGGCCGTGGGGGCGCTCCCGCTGGTGGCGGCAACCCCGCCTTTGGCGGCACTCCTGTCTTGACCGATTCCGGCTTGCTTGGTCCAGTATCCATTATGGCCGGTACAACCCCATAGTTTTTTTGCCAATTCAACCCCCCATCCCCATGAAAAAATTATTCTCTCCCGCGATTCCCCTCGCGTTTTCCTGCGCGCTGCTTTGCGCCAGCCCGGTATTCGGCCAAGTAAAAGATGTGCCCGACTCCAAGCCCGTCGCCGGCATCCCCGTCAACGAGGTCGAGGCCAATGTCCACAGCTACACCTTGCCCGACCTTTTGACGTTGTTGAATGGCCAAAAGGTCACGGACGCCGACACTTGGTATAAACTCCGCCGTCCGGAAATAGTTAAATTCTACGAAACCAATGTCTATGGCCGCATTCCCGCCACCGCGCCGAAGGTGACTTGGGAAGTCGCCAGTGTTGATCGCACCGCCCTGAATGGCACCGCCATCATGAAAAAATTGGTTGGACACATGGGCAGCCCGGATGGCCCGGCCATTCACGTAACGCTGTTTACACCCGCCAATGCCACCACGCCGGTGCCGGTGCTCTTGGGCATCAATTTCAATTTTGGCGCAAAACCAAATGGCAAAGACGTGGACGAGTTAAATCAGGCCATGCTCGGCTTGGTTGAAAAAGAAGACCCCTCGACCAAAGCCATTTTTGACAAGAATCCTGCCTTCCGGCTGATCGCAGCGGTTCCCGCACCGGCGGATGTTCCGGCGGGAGTGCAGATTGCCAAATTGCTCGATGCCGGCTTCGGCTATGCGACCTTTTTCAAGGACGACGTTGAAACCGACATCGAAGGCCCCAGCCTGAATCCCAACGTCAACATCGCGCGCAAACTGGGCCTCGCGCCCGGCCAGACCAAACCTGACGCGGACGAATGGGGCGCCATTGCCGCCTGGGCCTGGGGCATCAGCCGCGTGGTCGACTATTTACAAACCGACAAGGACGTTGACGCCAAGCGCATCGCCATTACCGGCGGCTCCCGCCTGGGCAAAACCGTTTTATGGGCCGGCGTGAACGACCAGCGCATTGCCATGGTCATCGCCTGCAGCGGTGGCTCGGGTGGCGCGAAGATCAGCCGGCGCAATTACGGCGAACAAATTGCCCACCTCGTCACCCCCACGCGCTACCCGTATCAATTCGCCGCCAATTACCAGCAATTCGCCGCCGACCCCGGCATTTCGCCGATGGATACCCACTGCCTCGTCGCCGCCATGGCCCCGCGCTTCCTCCTCCTGCATACCGCCGCCAATGGCGACAACTGGTCCGACCCGAAAGGCGAATACCTCGCCGCCATCGCCGCCACACCGGGCTATGAGTTGGTGGGCAAAAAGGGCCTGACCGGCCGCACTCCGGACCAACCGATGGTCACCGGTGAATTTATCGGTGATGACCTCGCCTTTTATCTGAACGACGGCGGCCATGCTGCGCTGAACTGGGATATCGCGGTGAAATTCATGAAGATGCATTTCACCCCCGGCCAATAAAAGTTGAGAGGGATCCCGCCTGGCCGCCCGTTTGTGCGGCCCCATGGGCCGTCGATGGTAAAATGTAAAGCCTGACCAGGCCTGGCTTCTTAGTTTGTTTCTCCGCCAACCAATTTGCCGAGTCGCTTTTTTCTGATTTGGATTAAGAACCGACCGTATACCATCAGCGCAAGAAAGCCGAATATCTCGAAAATAAACATGGCGGTGCTTTTAAATCCCCAGCGGTCCAAACCCGCGGCAAAAAGAATCGGCAAAAATAGTACCGTTGAAAAAACAGCCAGCTTTTGGGTCGGATTACACGCGCTCAAGCCCCCTGGCTGGCGAAGTAATTTCACCACGTTGGGGACGGCCACGCTTAACATACACGCGATGAATGCAAATAGCCCCATCCGCTTAGCGTATGCTGTTGAGCTATAGGCTAACAAGCGCAAATGCTTGGTTAGCGTCCCCCCTCCCCCAATTCCAAGCTTGGCCTGGGACTGATTCCTGCTTAAACCAGTCTTGCCTTCGCCATGCCGAAAAAGCCCGCAACCTCAACCGTGCCCGACACCTCCCTCCCCTACGAGGCCGCCTACGCACGCCTTGAGGCCTTGGTCGAGTCCCTGGAAAGTGGCGAAGTCTCACTGGCTGACTTGGTTACGAAATTCGAAGAAGGCCACCAGTTGCTCAAAATTTGCCAGACCCACCTCCGCGCCGCCGAGCTGAAAATCGAAAAACTCAAGCTCGACGACGCCGGGGAACCCGCCTTTGTCCCCTTGGATGAGGAAAGCGAGTCTTGACCCGCCGCCTCCCTTCCGATGGACTAGAATGTTTTTACCAGAATGGCCCTCCTCGAACGCATCAAAGGCCCAGCCGACGTCAAAGCGCTTAGCACCGCCGAGCTGGCCACCCTCGCCGAAGAAATTCGCCGCGAAATCATCGCTGTGACCTCCTCCAATGGAGGCCACATCGGTCCCAATCTCGGCGTTGTCGAGCTGACCATCGCGCTCCACCGCGTCTTCACGACGCCCAAGGACCGCTTCGTCATGGACGTCGCCCACCAGGGCTACGTGCACAAGTTGCTGACTGGCCGCGCTGGACCCCGCTTTAAGAAAATCCGCCAGGGTGGCGGCCTCTCCGGCTTCCTCATGCGCGAAGAAAGCGAGCACGATTGTTACGGCGCCGGCCACGCGGGCACCGCCCTCTCCGCCGCCCTCGGCATGGCCTCCGCGCGCGACCTCAATGGCACCGATGAACACGTCGTTGCCCTCATTGGCGACGCCGCCCTCACTTGTGGCATCACCATGGAGGCGCTCAACAACGTCGCCACCTCGACCAAACGCCTCACCGTCATCCTCAACGATAACGAGTGGTCCATCGCCAAAAACGTCGGCGCCATCGCCACTTACCTCAACGAGCTGATCACCAACCCGACGTACAACCGCAAGCACCACGATCTCGAGAGCTTCCTCAAAAAAATTCCCGGCGGCGGTTCTCTCATCGAGCTCGGTTCCCGCGCCAAAAAGGAAGCCAAGGACTTTATCGTCCCCTCTTCGCTCTTCGAAAAATTTAATCTCCGCTACCTCGGCCCCATCGACGGCCACGACCTCCCGCTGCTCACCAAGTATCTCGAGTTCTGCAAGAATTCCGACCACCCAGTCCTTTTGCACGTGCTGACGAAAAAAGGCTGCGGCTACGATGTCGCGATCAAGAATCCTGAAAAATTCCACGGCACCAGCCCCTTCGACATCGCCACCGGTCTGGGTGCACCTTCGAAGCCCGGCACCCCGCCCAACTGGCAGGACGTTTTCGGCAAATACCTCGCCAACTTCGCCAAGGCGGACAAGAAAGTCGTCGGCATCACCGCCGCCATGCCCTCGGGCACGAGCCTCTCGCACCTCGCCAAGGAAGTACCCAAGCAATTTTTCGACGTCGGCATCGCCGAGGAACACGCCGTGCTCTTCGCCGCCGGCCTCGCCACCAGCGGCATCCATCCCGTCTGCGCGATTTACTCCACCTTCCTCCAGCGCGCGTACGACCCCATCATTCACGACGTCGCCCTGCAAAATCTCCCCGTCGCCTTTTGCATGGACCGCGCCGGCCTGTCGCCCAACGACGGCCCCACCCACCACGGCCTGTTCGACATCGCCTATCTCCGCACCGTCCCCCGCGCCGTCATCATGCAGCCCAAGGACGAAGACGAATTGGTCGACATGCTCTGGACCGCCCTCGAGCACCAAGGCCCCGCCTTTATCCGTTACCCGCGCGGCCCCGCTGTCGGCGTAAAAATTAAAGACAAGCCCGTCGCCATTCCCCTCGGTCAGGCCGAAGTTCTCCGCCCCGGTCGCGACATCATGATTTGGGCTTTGGGCCCCATGTTGCAGGACGCCGCCAAGCTCGCGGACAAACTCGCCGCCGAACACGGCATTTCCGTCGGCATCGTAAACGCCCGCTTTGCGAAGCCGCTCGACACCGAACTTTTGTATCAAAATGCCCGCAGCGCCAAAATGATCGTGACCATGGAAGACCACGTCATGATGGGCGGCTTTGGTTCCGGCGTTTTGGAAGCCCTCAATGAAGCCGGACTCTCGACTCCGGTGGAACGCATCGGCTGGCCCGACAATTTTGTGACTCACGGCTCCAGCGGCGCCGAACTCCGCGCCCAAAATGGTTTAAGCCCGGAAGAAATCGAAGAAAAAGTTTTAAGACGGTGGAAGGCAGCTTCGAAGGCCGGGGTTTCGGTGATGGCAAAGTAAACCTTCATTGTCTTATGGTCTTCTTACATGAAAGTATGTAAGAAATGCGGCTCAATAGACTTCGGAGTTTGGACATCCTCATCTAGAGGAACAGTTCATAAATATTGCCGTGCATGCAGACGCCAACGCGCATCTTCATATACAAAGCGGAAATTGAACACTGGCAAAACCCACACAAACAAAGCGTGGCTTGAAAAACTAAGTCTATTCGACCGATGCCCAAGATGCGGGCTACTTTGGAAAGATGTACCTCGTAGACCAGACAAGCGTTATAAAAATGTATGGACCAAGGACCATATTATTCCGCTACAGAACGGTGGTTCTGATTCTATCGAAAACATCCAACCCCTTTGTTATCGATGCAATTCGGGTAAATGTAATCGCATCTAAACCCGATAGGTCGACATTAGGCCGCCCTTACAGGGCTCAAATTTTTTTTAACAATATTAACCCAGGGCGTTGCCCTGGGCTGGGGTTGGGCCGCGCCTTCGGCGCTCAGGAAACCTAGCAATCAAATGCCATCGACAAAATATCTGTGGCCTATTTCCCCACTCTAATGGGTGTCCCAATTCCAAAACCTCAAAATTGGATTTTTCAAAACCTCAAAATCCGATTTCTCTTGAGCCCCCAACGGGGGCGCACTAGCCACAGCCCGGGGCAACGCCCCGGGGGTACCCGAACCCCCACCACCACGAGCCCTGTAAGGGCGGCCTAATTCTACCGCCATGACACCTTAACCACCACGCCATCCTCATCCCACCACACCTTCCCAATCACCTGCCTCCTCCTCAATCTCACCTCCACCCCAATCTCACCCTTCTCGCCCTAACCAACCTACTCACCCTCAATCCCAAACATACCGCTCATCATATGCCACCCCGTGTTTCTCCAAAAACGCCCGAAACTCCTCCTGAAACGTCTTCTTCTTATGATGCTCTTTTTGTCCTCGAATATATTGCTCCACTACCAACTTGTTCGATTCCGAAACTGCAAACGCCCCATAACCCGCCTGCCACCCGAATCCGGCAAATTCCTTCCCCTGCGTCTTGATCCATTTCGACGACGACGTTTTGACTTCCTCCACCACCTTGCTCACCGCCATCGTGCGCCCCAATTCAAATAAAATATGCACATGGTCGGTGACCGAATTGATCCACACCGCCGGACAATTCATATTTTGCAACATGGCAGCCAGGTAAGCGTGCAATGAATCTCTGACCGCATCGCCAATAATTGCTTCACGATTCTTGGTCGAAAATATGAGGTGGATATGGATTTTGGAGAGAGATTGCGACATGGGTAACCTCTTGTGTTCATAGCGCTTTTTAACATACTAAATAATACATTGCAATACGAAAGTAAGGATTACCTTAAGAATTTACCATACCCCCTCCCCCTTGACTACTCGCCTTCTGTCCCTGCCATTTGAAGCATGTTTAAGCCAGTTTAAGGTAAAATTTTTCTCA
>Ga0206838_10008_pt1 | contig 76411 bp, 92 predicted proteins | sample Alteio_BWOrgCont_26_FD_152879 | JGI IMG/M metagenome (GOLD analysis project Ga0206838, IMG submission 152879) | Enriched cells from forest soil in Barre Woods Harvard Forest LTER site, Petersham, Massachusetts, United States -... | ecosystem: Environmental > Terrestrial > Soil > Temperate forest >...
TTGCAATTACTCCATAAAAAGATGTTCGATTCAACATGGAAATGGGCTGGCGGTTTTCGGCACCAAGATACTAACATCGGTGTCACGTGGTCGATCGTGCCGATGCAGCTTAAGCTGCTCTGTGATAACGTGCAATATCAAGTGTCCAATCAAACTTTCGGATGGGATGAGCTAGCAGTGCGCTTCCACCATAGACTTGTTTCGGTTCATCCATTTCCCAACGGGAATGGTCGCCATGCGCGCCTGGCTGCTGATCTACTTCTCCGGTTCAACAAGCAGCCCGCGTTGCATTGGGGAAAAGGAAACATCACCGATCCCGGTGCTGTCAGAGCTGCCTATATAGACGCACTCAAACAAGCCGATAAGGGGGCCTACGAACCACTCATTAAGTTTGCGACGGACCAGAAGTGATTGGGCTACGCCACGCACAAAAAGGAGGACGGCAGGAGACCAACAAAAAAGGCTTTCGGAATGCGATCTCCGAAAGCCCTTTGAAAACTTGCGCCCAGAGAGATTCGAACTCCCGACCTAATGGTTCGAAGCCACCACCAGCGGTGGCGCTGGTCTGAGGAGGAGGTGGAGGGATAAAGTGGGAGAATCCTTCGCAGGGTTCTTTCAACAGACTTTTGGTATTCACACCAAAGGGGGATAGGGGAGGGTGGTACTCACGTGGTAACACAAATAGGGGAGTCTCCGTTAAGTTACATTTTCGCGTCGGGCAGCACCGGGCGGTGATGCAACTTTGTTTATAAAAGTGATCAAAAAGTGATCAGGAGGGAAGCATTTTATGGCAGCAGTAGATCAACGTGAACTCATAGCACTAACACAAATGTTGGAAAGCAGTCAGAAGCAGATACAAAGACAGATCCAGCTTCTCCAGCAAAAAACAAAATCTTGAGGAAAACGATCGTCGGAGATAACTTTCACTGCATTCGCAATGATGTATATGGAAAATTACGCGAAACCTCATAAGAAAACCTGGAGACAGGATCTCAGAAGACTTATCACGCACATCATCCCCGTGTTGGGAGAGATGAAACTAATTGATATTACTCAATTAGATATAGTGAAATTCCATAGCAGTTTTGGCAGTAGAAACTACATGGCCAATCGCTGTCTCGAACAACTGGCGAAGATGTTCAAATTAGCGGTTGAGTGGGAGCAACTGCCGGAATGGCATAAGCTGCCGACTGCTGGTGTCATCTATTTCCCTGAAGTGTCTCGTGAACGTTTCGTCACCGAAAAGGAACTCGGACTCTTAGCTCACGCTATCAATACAACAAAATCTCAACACATCAGAGTCCTTGTCTGGCTGTATTTATTACTCGGTTTGAGGAAAACTGAGTTGCTCAGTATTCGATGGTCAGATATTGACTGGGAGCTGAAAGAGCTGACAATTGGGGAAACTAAGAACGGACATAAGCACTATCTGCCTCTTAGCAATGTCGCTATTTCCCTTCTACATGGCTTGCCTCGAATCAATAAGTACGTGTTTCCGGGCAACACCATTAATGCTCCGATGACCAGTTTTGAAAAGTCATGGCGCAGCATAAAGGCGAGAGCTGGCCTGAAGGATCTTAGACTGCATGATTTGCGACGTACAGTAGGCAGCTGGTTAGCTCAGTCTGGTGAGCCTATCGAACTGATTGGAAAAGTGTTGAACCACAAATGCCACAGTTCAACACTGATCTATGCGCGTTTTCAAAATGATGACGTGAAGGAAGCTCTACAAAAACACGCGTCCGTGATTGAACGCTACATGGGGTGAAAACTAAGCGCGGACTCATGGTGTGTTATAAATCCTTCAGATTCCATAACACACACCATGAGGACCACGGCTTCTATGAATCCCATGACACGTTTGCAAAAGTTGTTCGAAGGCAAGAAGTTCTTCGGGTCAGAACGCTTCATGAAGGGCAATCTGAAAGCCGGCGAAACCTTCTCAACCGATCTTCAATCGGGTCCTGCAGTGGTCGAATTTAGAGGTTGGCGCGGTAACAATGGGGTGTTCGCCCCAGAGAACGGAGGCAATCCGTTTGAAATTCCACAAGAAGAAATCAGCAAGAGGCTCTATATCCAGACATCGGAACCAGATGGACAGATGGAATCAGTAAAGAAGCCCAGTCGTCTCCAGAAAATACTGGAAGCAGATTTGAAAGCGTGGACAACCGGATACTCTTTCTTTGTTCAGGACGGCAACAAGTGGTATCACCTATACGCCAATGCTATTGATGATGAATCGAACAAAATCCATCAAGGTCGGTTCAATGGCGTTGAACTTGAACCTTGCTCTGGTTCGACTTCTCAATATTGTCTCGATAAATTCAGGCATTGGATGGGACAGCAAAACTCCAGCGAATCAGTTGCCGACGATCAGGAAGCTCGCAAGGAACTCCCTGGACGAAAAGCTCGTAGTGGTGACACGACATGGTGTCCACGTTGCAATAAGTCGACGTCATCAAGTTCATTTGTTGTTTGCCCGAAGTGTGGGTGGGATGAAGACGAACACGGCAGTGAGAAAAACGAAGCGCTTCGAGCAGTTCGCATCACTTATGACAATGGCATGCAGCAGACCACTGATGTAGCTGCAGGACTGTCGGATGAAAAGATTCGGAATTACTTCAGAGTTGGGTCTCGTGTCAACATTGGTGACGGACCTAACGACTTGATGGCGACAATCAAGAACGTCGAGATACTCCCTGATGGTGTGACTGAGTCGCGGTTGGGTAAACTGTTTGCGGAAGGTCAAGATACTCCGATTCCTCCATGCCAAAGTTGTGGGAAACAAAGCAACATCCATGGCCCAGGTGGCCATTGGTGCGATGAATGCCACAAGAAGAAAGAAGAGAAACCCAAAAATGAATCTAAATCCAGACTGTCCAAAATTCTCAAGGAAGATGAGGCTGATAACTACGACACCGAGCCTGGATACGACACTGAGCAGATAGCCAAAATGGCTCCAAGCGAAGTTGAGCAAGCTGATAAAGAGAAACAAGACAAACCACCGTCTGCCTCTGACACCAACACCGCCAAGGCAATCGCTGATGTTGGCGCTGAACTGGCGTTGGCTGAAGAGTATGTTGTAGAGAAAGATGGGGACGGAATGTCGCCCAAGAAAGCCTATGTCCTGAGAAACAAAACAACCGGCAGGGAAGTGCTTCGAGGCACCAAAGACAAGTTAGATGATTTTGCCAAAACTCTGAATGCGAATCCAGCTGGTTGGAACGAACTTGGCGGCCGTCATGAGTATGGAAGCCTTCGCAACGCCTTGAACATAGACTTATAGAGTCTCTTTTCAGGTAGTTTCAATGTCCATAATGCAGCGGATAAACGAGCACATCGGGGACAGCCGTAATCCGCGCTACACAGCTTATATAAGCAACGACTCGGGCTCATTCACCCTTCCAAAAGGGTTCACGCTGTTCTTGAAGAACTGCACTGGGACTTGCACTGGCAATGAAGGCAATAACCGTCTTGAGTTTATTGGAGGTACACCGACCGTCGAGAACTTCAATGGGGGTTTGCTTCGTTTCGAGAATCCAGACGGTCCCATAACAGTCAATGCGACCAACAGTCAAATGGCGGTCAAAGGGGCTGAAATCACTCAGCTGACCCTCGACACATGCATTGCTACGATCGTCGACTGTGAAGTCACAGAAGCCTCTTACACTGACTCCAAAATAAAGAGTATCGAGAACACCTATGAGCAACTAACCGTAGACGGTGGCAAGCTCTGGAGCTTCAAAGACGAGTTCAGCGGCAACATCGATCTAACAGATTTGGAACGCGGAACGTTCATCAAAGTCGAGGGAGAAGGTGACTTCACTTCCTCGAACTCCACTTTCACAATGAAGGACCCGCAACTTCAGGGTGACTTCACAGTCAACGGGACTGAGCTGATAGTTGCGGATGGTGAGTTCCAGGGACAGGTTTCAGTGACTGATGGCACCGCGACCTTCAAAGGGACGCAATTCGATCAACAGGCAAGTTTTAGCGAAGCTCAAGTGAATTTGACGTCGGTTACGTTCCAGCAAGAATCCAGCTGCACTTCAGGTTCCGTCTCAGGGAGTAATGTGACTGCGACTTTACCGATGACGTTAGGCGCCACTTCGGCTTTATTCACCAACAGCACTTTTCAACAAGGTCTTGTCGCTAGCGGAAGCTTGTGCAATTTAGATAGCTGCACTATCCAAGAGGAGCTGACATTCGACGGCAAGTCCTTGAAAACCAGTTCGTGCACAATCAATGGGGATATTTCGATATCCAATGGCACCATTGATTCGAACAAGGACACTTGGCAAGGAACAGCAATCCTGACTGGGTTAACTGGTCCCAATATTTTGAGAAAGCTCAGTGCCGATCTGCTCACCGCCATTGGGGACAACAGTGGAAATCTTGATATCCAGCAGTCAGCAATCACTGGCGTAACGACGATCAGGGATTGGCACGCTGTCAAGGTAATTGCATCTCAGTTCACGCAAGCAACGATCAACGGAGTCACTGATCTTGACATTGATCAAAGCTCAGTAACGAGTGCAACCGTGACCAACTGCCAAAAAGTAAGTGTTCTCAATTCGAGTGTGGAACTCCTGACCTTAGCGAACTCGATCGATGCGATTCTGATGAACATCACATCTGTTATCGCGACCGATTCTCGTATAGCCGATGCTGGATCAACATTTGCTGGTCTCATTGGTTGCACACTCTCAGCTATCGGAAGCACAGTGACAAGTGCAGACGACTGCGTGTTAGAGCTGAATGCTTGCACCATTGGTGAGTTAACTGATTGTGTCGGCACTGCTCAAAATTCAATTTTTACGACCACAACCACTTGTGGTCTACTGGCCCAAAACTGCGCAGTAAATGGAGCCACTTACTCAACTCTGCTCCTCAATACCTCCACGTTCGATGGCACCGCCTTCAATGCAATTTTCACAACAGGCGGCGATGGGGAAAACGTTGGTTTAACAGCAGGGTGCACGTTCACGGCAGATGCTCAAGCAGCAGCCCTTCTGTACGATGGCAATACCACACTTCAGGCATCCCTGGGCAACTTAAACATGTTCGACCTTGTGGGAAGCATATTCACGTCGGCATTTACTGGAAACATTGCCGAATTTGCAGCAATGTCCATATCCGAAACCGCTGCAGAGGCGATCACGGAAGAAACAGGAGGTCTTATCAGCATGACGGCCGGGTCCACCGTTAGCGTCGTTGCTGGTGATGGAATGCAACTCAGTGCACCAACAATCAACCTGCTTGGTTTGCTCTTACTGAGTTAGCGCCTTTGAATTTCAAGGAGGCGCAGCGTTCAAGCTTCTGTTTGTCATCAGAAGCCGTGTCGCTTAGGACTCGTGCAAGCTGGTCCTGATATGTTTCTTGAGCGTTCAGATGGTCATTTAAAGCGTCGATTTCTGCAAGCGAGTTTTCCACTCTTGCAAGACATCTGTTGTGGTAGTCGCGAGTCTTCTCAAGTTGTCTACGGTAGTTCTCAAGAAATTGGTTTTGCATGAGGCGTTTCCTTCCCGCACTACACTTGACAAGTGTAATACAGGAAACCAGCGTGCCTCCTCAAGCAAGAATGACAGCTGATAACGTTAATGGTGGAGCGATCACTTCTGGTGCTCCCAATGTTCTTGTCGATGGTCTACCAGCTGCAATTGTTGGAAGTACCGTAGCGCCACACTCTCCGTTCACAGGTACACACTTAGACGCAACTGTGGTTCAAGGAAGTTCGAAGGTGTTTATCAATGGAATTCCCGCCGCCTACATGGGCGCTCTCTGCTCATGCGGTCACACGATCAGCACGGGAAGTTTTGACGTAATCACTACGCCGTAGGAGAAGGACAGATGGCTACGTTACTTGGTGGCGTAACAAGCGCAAGTGGACAAGACCCTATCTTGTTCTCGCTAAATGCCGCCAATGACTTTTATCTTGCCACATCAGTGCTCCCGGAGGGAATCAGTGTTAGCAAATCCTGCACGTGGCAACAAATAGCGATTCTTGGCCGTTGTTCTCCAGTGTTTGCATATTCCAATTCCTCTCCAATTTCAATGTCGGTGAAATTGAAGCTGTTTGCCAAAACAGATGCCACATCTGAAGTGGTCCAACCCATCGAATCTCTCTTAAGTTTGGAAGTCCCTATGTCACCAGGGATTCTGCCGCCTCCTCCCTTGCTCGTGACTTGCGCCGGCTTTACGGTCTTCAACAACTGGCCTTGTGTTGTCGAAAGATGTGATCCCTCCTGGGGCAAGTCCTGGGCGCCAGATGGGAGTCCAATGTTTGCTGACGTGACGCTGAATCTGTTGGGTTACGAAACCGGACCAGTCGCATCAGCCCAATATTTGACAGCGGAAGAACTAACACAACTTGCGTTCTGAGAGGACGAAGACCATGTTCAATCGATATTCCAAACTTGGAACCACTGTCACAAGGAATGGTCAGTCTTATCAAAGCGGACTGGCTTATGTAGACGTTCTGTACAAAGGCTCGAATGGTCAATCTAACAGTGGACTTCTATTTCACACAGTTCAGGACGGTGAAGACAATCGCTTGGATCTTTTGACCTACATCTACCCAAGCCTCGGCGATCCGTATCTCTACTGCCTGGTGGGCTGGATGAACGAGATATTTGATCCGCTGTCAGATCTTCCTGTTGGAAAGGAGATGGTCATCCCGGCGTATCCGATCAACACAAACACAGACGTGAAGGCTAACACATATACCGGAGACTGAAGTAATGACGGTTGGTAATTACAACAAGCGTGCGCCTAACTTGCGTCCTCGTCCGTCTCAAACGGTTCCAAAAATTCTGGAAGAGCGGCTCGGATCAGGACTCGCAGTGCCGCTAACTATTGCCAAAAATCAATGGCTGGTTAACTCAGGGCTGACAAAGCTAAACCAGGACATCATTGTTGTTCTGACAACACCTGTAGGTTGCCGATACTTCCAACCTGACTTCGGCTCTTTACTTTACTGGTTGATATTCCAGCCATGGAATCAAGCGACACAAAGTCAAATGATCACAGCTACAAAAGTTGCTTTGCAAACATGGGTTCCACAAATCATCGTTCAGAGTGTGACCATTGATGACTCGCTCGCCTACAAACACCAGTTCAGAATAACAATTACTTATCTGCTCAAAGGCACCTTGTCCACGTCATCGATTAGCCTTACACTTTCCCAGGACGATAACATTCAGCTCGCAGCAAATAACTTTGTAGTAGGTGGGCAGCTTGTTCTCAACCCGAGAACCGTCTAACACACAAAACGCATTTCTTGATGTGTTGTTTCCGCAATATCGAACGGAGCTAGATTGTGGCATGAACATATATTCGGATCTTATACGCCCTTTGTTGTTTCAGCTCGACCCCGAAGATGCACATGCGTTGGCTAAGTCATGCAAGCGCTTCTGGCCTCATTACAGGTTCAAACCCAAAGCGACTGAAACGCCAATTGCGTTTTCACACAACTGGGTGCTGTCTCATCCTATAGGTTTAGCTGCCGGCTTTGATAAAAACGGGGAGATGATCGAGCAGTTATTCAATCTCGGTTTTTCTTTCGTGGAAGTTGGTTCAGTCACAGCCTTTCCATATGGTGGCAATGACAAACCCCGATTAGCTCGACTGAAAGAACACAGTGGATTGGTCAATCGAATGGGATTAAACAGTCAGGGTGCCGTTGCTGTGGCGAAGCGCTTACACAGGGTTCTCACAAAGCAGTCCCTGCCAATTGGCGTCAATCTCGCTCGAACCAATGACCCACTTCGACATGAAGCTGTTGGACCTGTCGAGGATCTGATGCTCTCGTTCGAATGTTTCAAGACACTCCCTTTGGCATACATCGCTTTCAACATCAGCTGTCCGAACAGTCATGAAGGTGTGCTCAAAGAGTCAGAGTTAGTGCTGCGCATTCTCAATGAAGTGAAGGACCGCAACTACCGAAACGTGCCTATCATGCTCAAGCTTTCTCCAGATAGTCCGCACGACTTTATCACAGGCTTGCTGACCAAAATTGAGCAGCAAAAATTTGAGGTTTATGGTTATATCTGTGGAAACACAGCTTCCACAACCATGAACCAAGAACTGGTGCCTTTTGGTGCTCCCATTGCTGGTGGAATAAGTGGTCCGCTGATCAGGGAGAAGGCTTTGTCTCTCACCAAGACTGTTCGCTCTCTGTGCACATCGGATCAAGTCGTGATTGGCTGTGGTGGTGTTAGTGACGGGCAATCAGCACACGAATTTTTGCGAGCTGGAGCCGATCTGGTTCAGCTGTACACAGCGCTTGTGTATCGCGGACCAGGTGCAGCAGTGCAGATCGCAGACGAACTGTCGAACTCAAAAGCAGCAATGAGGGTATTAGGACATGCGAATAAGAAAGCTTGACGATTTCCATCTCCATGCACGGCAAGGAGACTTACTAAAAGCCGTTCTTCCACATTCGATTCAGCAGTGTGCGCGAGCGTTGTTGATGCCGAATGTGACGCCACCAATCACATCACCAGCTCGATTGGATGAATATGTTGATGAAGCGTTCCACGAAACAGTACCTTTGAATTCCAAGTTCCTTCCATATTTTACTTTTAAGATTACTGACTCACTGGACTGGTACAAAGTGCTGCTGATGTTACGTAATAATCGCTTGCTCATTGCGGGCAAAGCCTACCCTGTGGGAGTCACAACCAACAGCGAAGATGGCGTCGGTGATTGGAATAAGGTGTACCCAATCCTGGAAATAATGCAAGAGCGCGGGATTGTGCTTTGCATTCACGGCGAAGAACCTGGTGTCCCCGTTCTGGAACGGGAAGAAGTGTTCATTGAAAAGCATCTACAAACGCTAGTCACCAGATTCCCAAAATTGAAAATAGTAATTGAGCATGTGAGTAATGCGAGTACCCTTATGGCAATAGAGTCAGCACCAGATACGGTTGCTGGCACTATCACTCTTCATCATCTGATAGTCACCCTTGATGAACTACTCGGGAACACACTGAACCCAAGTCTTTTCTGTAAACCAATTGTGAAACGTGAGCAAGATAGATCAGAGCTTCGTTGGGCTGCTATTCGAAAAACCAAATGCTTCTTTGGCTCTGATTCCGCACCTCATCTGATCAATAAAAAATACTGTGAATGTGGGGCGGCTGGTGTGTACAGTGCACCGGTGTTGATACCAGCGTTGTATGAGTTGCTGGAGGAAATGTCCCCCACTACAGCTATGGAGATGTATGAGGAATTTGCCACGCGCAGAGGAGCAAGGTTCTACGGACTCGAAGAACACAATCAAACCGTCGAATTAATTGAAGAACCATGGACGGTCCCTGATAGCATTGACGGCGTTGTTCCATTCCTCGCTGGAAAGAGGCTGAAGTATAAAGTTGTCCCGAATCAGGAAGACGTGAATGCCACGATGGACTCAGCAAAGCTCATCGCCAATTGAAGGCGAAGAATGGCGTCCAGTGATTGGCTCCGCCAACTACGAAATTTCAAATTTTGGTCGATGCAGACGCACCACTAACACAAAGCATTTCAAAATTGGGTATATGTTGCGCCCACGCCCAAATCAAAAGGGCTATCTCCGATACCAACTTGATGGGCACAGTCACTACGTTCAGCGTTTAGTGCTACTCGCCTTTGTTGGTCCTCCGCCTTCAGGAGATCACGAAGCCGCCCATAACGACGGCGATAAGACACACAACACCTTAGACAACTTGTCGTGGAAAACACAAGACGCGAACAATGAGGATAAGCGGAAGCACGGAAGACTGAAGGGTGGCAAGAATTCGCAAGCAACACTAACAGAAGCTATTGTGCAGTTCGTGATAAAGCAATATGCTCTTGGTTATAGAAATGCGGATATCGTTGAACAAGTTGAGCGAATATTCAAGCTTAGTCTTAAACAAGAAACTGTCAGAGATGCTGCAATTGGTTCAAGCTGGAAGCATGTTGAGAGCCCCTGGAGAGAGCTTGCTAGACGAATGGCAAGGTTTAACAGAAATCGGCACAGGTTGGAAGAATCAGTTGCCAAATACAGGTTGGTTTTCGAATGAGTAAACTCAGCAAGATTCTCAGCAAGCTGAATGAGAAAGCATTTCTACCTACGCCATGGTTGAATGCGCTTGAATGGGCGTGTGCCGATGCTCTAACACTCAACCCTGACCTATTAGCGAACTTGGAAATGAAAGAGGTGTCAGTTGATGAACTTGTGCCTACCCAGCTAGCCCGAGATGAAGAGACTGTGGCTAAATACGCCAAAGATGGTGTATTCGATGGCTCATTATGCTTCTCTCGTGGTGGCACCACATACATATACGATGGACATCATCGTTTTTCCAGTGCGCAACGAGCTGGCAAAGAAAAAATAAAAGCATACGTAATTGACCTTGGTGATGGTGAAGTATCCCTGAAGCGATTCGCTCGAAAGATCAAGCAATCTCCCGAAGACATCGTCAAATCTATGTCTAATGAAAACAAGCGTCACTACGAGGGATTGGTGTGAGCAGAATCCAGAAGATTTTAGACCGACTTAAACAAGAGTGGCCTCGTGACACCAACGGTTCATGGCGTGAGTTTTTAGGTGAAGCAAGTCTGCTTCAAGAGCGAATCAAGTCAGCGTTACCTAATGTGGTGGCAGCTGCTCAGCAAGTTATAGACAACTGGAACAGCCAAGGCGGTTCTGATGCTGGACTCACTCCTGCTATCGTCAGCGTTGTCTCAGAGAAGTTGACTGAGATGCTCAACATGAAAGTGAAGCAGCCGAATGGCAGTTGTGTTGTGTCAGACGGCAAAGAGACGTTCGGAGTCCAAGTTTTACCACAAGCATACTTGACTGGAACCGGTCCAGCCGCCCATAAAATCCTCGGTGTCCAGTTAAGAGTCACAGACGTCTCTGTTTGGCCGATTGCTTCGAAGTGAGGAAAACCAATGGCTGTAGACCCAGTACTAAAGCAACAATTGATCGATGGGCTAATCTCTGGTGCCGAGTTCGTATACGAACATCTGCCTGATATCGTGAAGAAGCATGTGACCATCGAGCAGGTTGAGCAGTGGCTCGAAGTGTTTTGTGAAGTGGCATACACGGTATGCCCCTATGTGTTGAAGAAAGATCCGCCTCAACAATAAGACGTTGTAAAGTGTTGCCATCTGCGACTCTGGCTGAGGATCTCTTGAGCCGATGGCTAACGAATTTGATTTCTACACCGCTCAAGCGGACGTACAAGAGTATTACAACCCAAAAGAGCTATTCGCCTTCTGGGATGAAATCTGCAGGATGTACACGAGTGGCTATGTCAAGAAATGGCAGTATGACGAGCTAAAAGATCTGGTGTTTAAGCGGTTCAAAGAGCTGCGACCAGTAGTTCAAGCGATTGAAGACGCCAGTAAAGTTGTCGCTATTGTTCTGATTCTCTTCTTCAGCACCATCGGGGATGCCTCCGCCACCACAATCGCTTGGGATGGCAACAATTTCGCGTGTGACAGCCAAATCACATGTGACTCAATCAAGGAACAAGCTGCAACTTGCAAAATCACTTGGATAAATGGGGACCTGGTCGGGGCTGCCGGCGAGGTTCGCCAGATTCAGTTATTTAAGCGCTGGTATGCAAACCAATCAAGGCCTTATCCAAAATTGGATGACGAGTTCAATGCGCTCGTGCTCACTCCTCGTGGCGCTTTTATTTACGACAACAAGTTGCCACGTCGATTGGTCAAAGCTCCTTACGCCATCGGGAGTGGCAAACAAATCGCCCTGGGAGCAATGAAAGCTGGTGTGACTGCTTTTAAAGCCGTCGATATAGCCACCGAAACTGATTTATACACTGGCAAGCCAGTTCGCGTATTCCCTTACGAGTGCAGGTGAGCATATGAATGCAGATTGCGTTCCTCAGCTAAACATCGCTCAGCGTGACATGAGTCAGGTGTTAGACCAGCTCAAACAACAACTTCCGATCATCACTGATGGCGCGTGGACAGACTTTACGCAGGAAGACATTGGATGGGCAACTATCAAAACGCACGCTGCTCTCTATGACTTTACAAGCTACTTCAGCGATCAGAACCTTAGCGAAGCGTTCTTGCAGTCATGTATTCAATACGAATCGGCAGTGCGACGAGCTAAAGAGCTTAACTATCCCTATCAAATGCTTGGACCAGCGACTGTGTCTGTGCAATTGACTAATTCTGGTCTTAGCACTGAAGTGATAATTCCAGCCAACAGCTCCTGGACAATCAATGGCATTCCGTTTACGAACGAAAATGACGTCACAATCCCAGCGTTCTCCACTTCTCAAAACATAACTCTCACCCAGGGATCTTTCTACTCAGTGACTGCCACTGCTTCTGGAGTCGACTGGTTCGAAATAGATCTGCCACAGAACGCTGCGAACATCACGGTATACGTCAACAGTGTTGAGTGGACTGGGGGCGATTCATTCGTGGATGTGCCCACACCTCAGTTCTACAAAATCTATCGCAACACAACAGGACCGTCAGTTGTGTTTGGGGACCACTCCGACCCATCGATCATCACTGCCCCCAATGCGAGCGATCAGGTCGTCGTAAACATGCTTCTAACCCTGGGGGACGACGGAAACATATACGACACAGGTGTTCCTGTGATTTTGATTTCGGTTGTTCGAGATCAAAACAACAATGACGTCACTCGCAACTTCACTGGAACAACACTAACAAACGCTCTTGGTGGCACACCAAACGAGCCGATCGAGTCGATTCGAGAAAACGCACCTCAGTTCTACGCCACTCAAGGTAGATGTGTGGCTGATGTCGATTACACCGCATTTGTCAAAACGGTTCCTGGGGTCACTGATGCCTTGTGTATAGGCGGCCAGGAGCTGAATGACTATGGCAGTGTCTACATTTTCCTTTATGGCGGTGACCCCTACACGCTCACCGATGATTTGATCAGCGCTGTGACTACGGCCTTGCAAAGCAAGTTCATGGTCACGATGAATCTCAAGTTTGTTCTTCCGACAGTTGTAGGTGTGAGCCTCAATATGACGATAGGCGTTTCTAGCACGAACTCAAACGACTTGTCGACTGTGTTCAACAGTGCCAACTCTGCTGTCACTGCCTTTACGACATCTATGACCATTGGGCAGTCTCTCTACACTTCCGACATTGCTTCAGTCGTGAAAGCAATCAACCTCGTTAAATACGTTGACTTCACTTGGAGTCTTTCCGAAAAGGTGCTGAGTCAAGCAGGCTTGATCCAATTACCGTTAATCACCAATTATGACGTCTCCAATGCAACACTGTTGAACGCCTCTGGTGGCACCATTGCCTCTGGTAACTTGGGTAGTTACGTTTCCGGCAATCAATTCAATTACACAGACACTGCGATTCAAAGCAGCGATCAAAACGTAACCCTCAATTACAGGAATTTGCTCGGAGATGATGGTGGCAACAACATACTGATTCAGAACCTTCAACTTGTGTATTTAAACTCATTGAATATCAACACACTGGCGGCCTGAGCTGATGGGCGTTCTGACTAATTGGAATGACGTAGTCGCCACTGAAGAATTTCAGGAAGATTTGGCCCTGTTGACCAATGCCGTTGTTCGTTCAATTGGTAATGAGTCGATCATTGACCAAACATCGCCTTATGTGTGGGCGGTGGCATATCTTGCTGCCTCAGTTAGGTACTATGTTCGACATCTAACAGATATGAAGGACATAGACCAAACGCCATTCTTGCAAGAAATCGCTGCAGAGGTTGGCCTTAATATGCCTTTGTCTGCTGCGTTTCCATTGGTTCAACTTCTTCGAGAGAATAAACGATTCTTCGGAGCCAAAGGAACTGAGACGATTTACCACTTTATCGGCTCTTTGTTCACCACCAGAGTTGCGCTCTTCTACCCATACGAACTTATTTTCACGCTCGATGACGACCGGTGTTGTCTGGATGGAGCCGCCACAGAAAGCAACTCAATTTTGCCGTTCGCCCAATCAAACCTCGCATACATACGCGACGGAATCTATTGGTCGATGTATGTGTTTGTTCTCCAGATTCTTGACGCTCAAAACATCACTGAGTTCGGTGACTTCATCAGTTTACTGCAGTCGGTTCACCCAGCAGGCACTAAGGAGTTCAGAACCTGGGTGTTTAATTGGATTTCGGAAACCACCCAAAACCCTCAGACGTTTTTGACTGCCGGCATGCTGACTGAGTGGGGATTCATGAATGAGTTCTCCTATCCAGTTCTCGACGATGGGTTCCTGCTCGATAGTGACGGCTCCAGCGGAAATAATCCAGGGAGCTTTCTGGACAACCTAACTGGATCGCCTGCATGGCTTCAGGCAACGCTCGATGAGTGGACAGATTACCAACACGACGACATCTACAACCGCATGTGGAGCGATCAAACCGATGAGGCTGGCACAGGCAATGGCTTGCTGCATACCTTCATCCCTGGGAAGCCTTGGGCTTCATTTAGTCGCTTTAGCGCCAATCCAGATGGAACTTACACAAAGCTGTATGCCGACACTGACGCGGCCGTCATGGAGAACGTCACCACAAACGTGGGACTTCTGGGCTACACAATTTCAGAGCTAGCCAATTTTTCTATTCGAGAATTGACCTACGCAGCCCTTGACAAAGATCAACAGAACATGCGGGGGATGTGGACACCGGAGATGCTCTATTGCTCATTCGAGCAAACATCCTAGTAGGAAAGTCTCGTGATACAAACAACCGGATTCAGAACGGGTAACGCACTTCGCTTTGTCAATGCTGTTAGTGGGGGCGGCTCCAATCTCTATATGGTGTTAGGGAAGCAAACACCCTGGTCTTCTGCAGACGGCTCTGTGGGCTTCGATAATGTAAATCCACCAAGTGACTCCAACCCTCTAGTCCCAACAAGCTCCACCATCGTCACAAGCTTATGTGAAAGCGCCCCAACCCCTTACGTGGCAATTCCAGCAACTGCGCAATGGGTGGTTGAGGATGATGCCCTCGGAACTGTACAAGTGCGTGACGCCACACAAGGCATATTCAGGGCTTTTGACATCTTTGGAACCGAAGCAGCAGCAAACACAGATGGTGTGTTACTCGTCCTGCTAAGTGGTGTTGTATATGGTGACCTCATGCCATATTCCAGTTTTCGTATAGTTGGTTTTGTGACGGACTTGGTGCCAGCGTCAGGACACGCAAGCGACAATCCATTGCTTGCCGCAAATGTAACAAATTGGGGACGACTCGAAGCAGTTGAATTTCGCGTTCCCGCCTCAGTCGTATCCGGGGACGGCTACACACTAAACCAAATCGCCGGTTTCTAAAGTAGGGAGAGCAGACAGATGGTCTATCCGAATCCTCCTGGATATCGTGGCAACTTTACGGTTTTATCGCCGAAGAATTGGTTTCGTGTCCTATTCAACCAGTCAAAATTCGTCCAAAGCGCAGAATTGAATGACTTGCAAACGATCATTCAAGACCAGCTCGGAAAAGGTTTCAGTGGGATCTTTAGTGACGGTCAATTTCTGTCTGGGGGTGTGCCGACCGTATCAACCACAGGTGGTGTCACTTCTGTAAACATCACTGCCGGACTTATTTTCGCAGTAGAGCTGTTTCAAAACATCCCAGCTGGCTCATGCGTTATCACTGGCGTGGGCAATGAAGTCGTTTATTTGACAATTGCGGAAGACACAATCACAGCAACCGGCGCAAACGGCACAACCCAAGACACGTCCCTGAATGATCCAGCGTCTGGCGCCGAAGCATTCAATAAACCTGCTGCAGACCGCCTTGGATTTGTGTATAGCTACACACTAAACTCAGGGACCGTGCCGGTTGTGACGCTGGTAAATGGTCAGATCGTTCAAAGTTCGAACAGTCAAGGGTTGTTGGCCCAATTTCTCGCCACCCTCGCGCAGTATTTTTTCGAAACTGATGGAAGCTACCTCACCACGCTTCCCGGTTTGCTCCCTTCTAACACAGACAGCGCTAGCAACAATCCAACTCAGTTCACATTGATAGTTGACGGAGGCGTTGGCTACAACCAAGGGTATCGTGCCCAAAACAAGGGAAAAACCCCCCTGGCTGTTCTCAAGCCGATGACTGGGAATTCAGTGCAGGATGAGCCGCAAACGTTCTTATCGGGAACTCTGACCTACAGCCTTAATAACTCGCCGATTTTAGGAATGCAACAGGTTGCAGCCACGTTGAGTTCTGGCACCATCAATATGACTCGCGGCTCTGGGACGAATTTAGATGCGATTCCTACTCAATATACGCCTGTAAATTCAATTGTCAGCGTGAGTCAATCACCCCACGGCACTTACACTGTTTCGAGTGACTACATTCGCACAGGAAACAATGTGCAGTGGACGGGAACTGGCTCGACTCCGTCGCCTGGTTCAACATACCAGGTGGTTGTTACTTACAACAAGGTTCTCACTCAAGGCGTTCGTGTCCTTACAACTGTTACTGGTGAGACGCACACTACAAGCGGTGGCTCAACCACTGCCCTTACAAATTCAGACGTCTCTGCGATCACGCAAGTACAGAACACCAGCACTCACGCGAACTATGTTTTAGGCACTGACTACACGCTGAATGCCACTAGAACCTCCATATCCTGGCTAAATGTACCGTCAAGCGGTACTGGAATTTCAGTGAATTATTCTTACTGGGCTCACAGCACAGAAGGTGATTTTGTCGCCCGAGATTCATTCCAAGACGCTACGGGCGACGTGCTGTATTATGCTGCACCCTCAACGGATGTGAGTGGGAACGCCATCAACTACTTGTCACAGGTTTCACTCAACACAACCAGTGGAAACACTCCTGTCAATGACACTGATGTGGACTTTTATTATCAGTACACTACGGGTCGAATTGACGTTCTTGCGTGGAATAGCCAGGGTGTCTTAGACATCGTACAGGGCACTCCCAGCGCTAATCCATCACCACCAATACTCGATGACACTTATTTGTGCATCGCCAAGTTGCATCTGCCGCCCGAGGCGACTGCCACAACAATGTCTATTGAGTGGTATGCCAACCTCACTCAAACTGAAGTAGAGTTAAATACACTCAGTCAGACAGTTGATAACGTTCTTTATGACCTTGCACAGTTTCAACTTCAAACAAACGCAGCAAGTCAAACAGCTCCCACTGACTTGATCGGCATTCTTGCTGATCCATTTACTGATACCACTATTGGTGACATTTCCAATCCAATATTCTCTGGCACATATGATCTGATCAATAATCTCTTCTATTTGCCAAGAACTGCTGGTTTAGCCAATCCAACAGTGTCCAGCGTAAGTAACGCTGTTCTCGACTCGACTCAGTATTGCTACACCTTACCTTACGTTGAACAGCTGGCTGCTGCTCAAATTTTCTACACCACACCCCAAGTGGTGAACTCCTTTGGCGCAGTGAATCTCAACGCATCAGTAGCGTCTACCCCTGGCATTGTGATGAGCTATGCCACCAATTTGACGGTACTTGTCAGATCAACGAGCAATCTGACCAACCTGGCTCCAGCTATGTTGGCCAATTCAAATCTATTGATCAATTTGTCCAATCCTACTCAAAGTGGTGCTGCCCTTCCCCAATCCGTTTCCACTACTTCGCAACTCCTTGGATTTGTCAACGTTTCTCAAACATTGCTCACACAATCTCAAGGATGGTCAACTGCACAAGAAGGTGCCTTCTACCAAGGCAGCACATCTGCGCCAGCAACAGCGACAACCATTGTTAGCAACACATGGGCAACTGTTCAGCAGCAAATCACAACCAATACGATTAGCGCTTCTCCATCTGAAACCGTCAAGTTGACTGGTTCCAATTTCAGACCAGGGGACAGAGCTGTCACATGTACTTTGGATGGCGTCCCGCTCACAATGACAGCTACCGGGTCTACTTCACAAGAAACAGCTTCAGGATACACCAATGGTGTGCAAGCCAATGGGAGCGGCGCCTGGACTGCGAATATAACAACGCCAGCAAACATGAGCGATGGCGTTCATCAACTCAATTTCTCTGCCCATAATTTGTCGAATGGTGCCATTACAAGCCTAGCATCCTGCTCGTTTGGGTCTGGTCTCAACACCACCAGTATCACTGAATACGTCACAGTGCGTCCACCCTCGAAAGTACCTTGCTCGCAAGTACCAGCTTACGCTCTGACTGGTGTGCTAGGTGCTGGTACTCCTAGCGCTCAGGTGATTAGCTCGGTTAGCGGTCCCTTCGCATACACCATCGCTTATGCGATTGCTCAGTGCGTCGCTGCATCGGTCACGCTCAATCCAACACTTGTTGCAACGGCGATCATGACTGCACTTCAGGAAACGACTCTTGGGCACAGTGGGATCGCTAATACGCTGGCTACTGCCTGGGCAAATGCCGTTAATGTCAGCTCCAATAACGTAACGGCGAACGCCAACGCCATTCTGGCTGTGTCTGCCTATGCCTCCTATGCGCAATTGCCACTGACCTCAATTGCTCTGTGCAGCCTAGACCCGCTGGCGCAAACTTTCACATTGGCTAACGATAGCTTCATCACATCAGTTCAATTGTGGTTCACAAATTCCACAGCTGATACTGTGCAAGTCGCCATAGCCACTGTTGAGGACGGAATCCCAACCGGCGACTATTTGGCCGTAGCTGTGTTGCCAGGATCGAGCATCAACTCGAATGGCACTGCTACCAAATTCACATTCCCAACTCCAGTTTTCGTCTCCGGCGAGACTGAATATGCTTTCATCGTCGCCACAAACGATAACCTGTTGGCAGTTGAAACTGCTGTCCTTGGTAAGACTGACCTGAACGGCGGCGGACTGGTTGTAAGCAACCCAGCTGTCGGTACGATGCTCCAGAGCAGTAACGGCAGCTCTTGGGAAGTGGTAAACGGACAAGATCTCCGTTTCAACATCAATGTGGCTTCATTCACATCAACCACTGGGACCATCAATTTTGGTGCAGTGACGTTTGCGCAAGCAAGTTGCATCTTTGCGTTTTACATGCCGTTCTATCTGCCAGATGGAACGGTAGGCGTGAAGTTCCAATACTCCACAGACAACACAAACTGGCTGGACTATTCACCTGCAGTTGAAACAAACTTGGGTGGCGCTTTCGGCACTATCTACTTGCGCGTGTTGTTGCTCGGTACATCAAGCATGAGTCCTGTTGTCTTCAACTCGACCATCTTGCAGTACTTCATCTGGCAGCTTAGTGGAACCTACACTCACAGGCGAATAACGTTCCAATCAGACAACGAGTACAGGTTCGCGCATGTCTACGTCAATGCCACCATCCCTGGTAATACAGCAATTGCTTGTCAAGTAAGTTCGGATGATGTGACTTGGCACAATGCCACATTGCAGTCTGATCAATTGCAAGTTTCTGCAACTGTGACTCAATACCATTTCCTGTTTGATTTTGGCTCTAGCAATAATCAGTTGTACTGCAGGGCAAGGATAAATCTCACAAGCACCGTTGATTCTGTAACGCCATCGATTGGAGAGTTCAGGCTGGTCTGTTCGGAGTTGGATTGATGAAAACAAAGAAAGCGCACGAGATTATCGCTGGCTTTATCTATCGAGGAGATGGTTTGTTCGAAGCAACACCGCATCGACGTGCTCAGGCGAGAGCCAAATTGGCTCAACACTCAGCCTTATCTGCACGAGTCGATGAATTGGAAAGACAGATCAAACAGCTGCTCGCGCAAGGTGGCGGCGACGTGCCTGGAACAAAGAAGAAGGATAAGTAAGGTGCCAACCTATCAATCCCTAACGATCACAACTTCCAGCAGTTTCCAGGACTTTGTAAACCAGGTAGACGTGCGTTGCCCAGTCCACGGGAGCGGCCCACCTACCAGTGTTGTTGCGGCGGCGTTTGTTCCTATTTTCTACATAGACGACGACACAGAAAATCTCTGGTATGCGTCTCAAACTGGTGACGCTTCGAGTGCTGTTTGGAACGAAATCAACCTGACTGTGTTCGATGCAAGTACAACTCAGGTTGGAATTACCAGGTATGCCACAGATGCTGACTTTGCGGATGAGAGCAATGAGTGTGCAGTCACACCATTCATTCTCTTGGGTAGGTACGCTGCAACTGGTGACAATGACGATATTACCCAGATCTCGGGTTTGACCACTCCCTTGTCAGCCTTGCAAGGTGGAACTGGCCTAGCAGGCGCTGGGAACGTGGCGGGGAATATCCTCGTTGCGACTGGGTCTAGTGGTGCCTTGGCTTCTTTGGGTTTCTTTGGTGCTGGCGCTGATGGTGGCAACATCTCAACTAACACCAACCTGACTTACACATCTCCCACTCGTTACACCGTCACTCTTGGACCAACAATCCAGCTCCCTGCAGCCTCTTCTGCTTATAACGGTCTTCTTTTTCGATTCAAACTCCTAGACACGCATCCAGTGACTTGGAATGTAAATGGTGGCGGAAATGTAGAAGGAGCTTCAACCTTTTCCGTCACTAATGACAGCTTTGGACTTCGTTGTGTCGACCTCCAGATCATCAATAGTTCATGGTGGGCTTGTTAGTTATGTTAAAACGTTTATGCATTTTTCTTGTCGCTTTTCTTGTCTGCTGTCAGCCGGGGATGTGTGGATACAACCCCGACAACGGCACAGTGACAAATGTCACCAGCAGTAATGCCAGCCCATTATTTAACGTCAATGTCAGTACTTCCAACACGGTCCCTGCGTTTGCTTTTACGCAGCAAAATGCTGCAGCGAACACAGTGTTTTGCAACCCAACTGGTTCATCTGCTGCTCCAGTATTCGGAGTGGCGCCAATTGCTGGGGGCGGCACTGGACAGACTTCAGCGGGCGCTGCTTTCAATGCACTTGCACCATCGACGTTACTCGGTGGTTTGATCTATGGTTCTGGGACTAACCAGTACAGCAATCTCGCTGGTAACACGTCAAGCACCAGAAAGTTCCTCGTTTCACTAGGCTCTTCTGGGCTTGCTACGGCTCCGTTTTTGGACGTGCTGGCATCAGGGGATATCCCAGCTGTAAATCTTGCAACCTCGGGCAACGGTGGTGTCACTGGGACGCTTCCTCCCGGTAACGGTGGCACTGGGGTCGTAACGACTCCGACTGATGGTGCCGTGTTTATCGGCAACAGCTTGACTAGCGGTTACGTGTTAACTCAGTTGATTGCTGGTTCAGGGATCAACATCACAAATGGGCACGGCAGCATCACGATCGCTAACGTAGCTGCGCTCTCCAATCCCATGAATGCCATAGGCCAGATGATTTATGGCGGTTCAGGTGGCACTCCAAACGTTGTTGCTGCAAACACGACAACAACAAAACAATTTCTCACTGAAACAGGGACGGGAAGCAATGGAAACGCCCCTGTTTTTGGCACCATAGCTCTCGGTGATATCCCCGCAACTGTGTGGTCAACTCCCAATGCTCTTGGCAGCACAACTCCAAGCAGTGGTGCTTTCACTACAATCACTACAACTGGAAACATCACACCTTCAACAGCTGGTGGCGCGACAGCTGGTAGCAGCACTGTTCCTTATTCGGCCGTTTATCTTGGGACAAGCGCAAACACCAACAAGATTCTGTCTGCTTCCTTAAGCAGCAACTATGTCTGCACTCTGCCAGCAGCCAACAGCAATCCAATCCAACCACTATCGTCAGCTACCACAGGGCAGGCTGTAACTTACATAGATGCTGCTGGTGTTCAACACCTCGGCGCAGCTGGTGGATTTGTTGGCAATTACTCAGCTCAGACAACCAGCTTCACCGCTGTTGTTGGTCAGCTCTATTACTGCAATGGAACGATGACGATCACCTTGCCTACAGCTGTGGGAAATGGTGGTGGACAGATACTGGTTTTCAACGTCGGGACAGGCACGCTCACATTTGCCAGCACGAGCGGACAAACTATAGGCACATTTGCCAGTGGTGGTCTGACAGGTAGTGTGCAAGGCAATTCCTTTTCATTTTATTCTGACAACGCAAACTGGCAGGTGCAGTGATGGTTCCACAACGAATTGACGGAAAAACACCACGTCGAGAATTTTTGAAAGCTTTAGCCTATGGTGTGGTGGGCTTTTGTCTTTTGCCCTACGTCATAAGTCTGCCCTCAGATGCATCAGCTGTGAGACTACCTGGAGGTCTTGGTAAACTCGGACACAATTATTTTGGGAATGGTTCTGATGGTGCAGCTAACATCACTTCAGCAACAACTGTTGGCACAACTACGGATGCAGTTGTTGTTAAGCAATACTCAAGTCTTACTGTCAGTTCTTCTGGATCATTGACGTCGACTAACAACTGCCAACTATTGATTATTCTGGTCACAGGTAATCTTAGTAACAGTGGAAACATCAACAACAACGCAACCGGATCTAATACGACTTGCAGTTTTGATCAAAAACTCCACATGTATGGCCTCAATGGCAGTGCCAGGGGCACATTTATAGATAAATTGGTTTCAGCCATTGGGGCTGGTGGTGGTAGTACTGTTGTCGGCACCTCTGGTATTGGGTTTGGAACCAGCGGGAATACAGGCTCAGCCGGAGTCACATCACAATCTGGTGGTGGCGGTGGCGGTGGCGCAGGTGGTGTGCAATCTGGTTCAAACAGCAGCGGTGGTGGGGGTAGTGGTGCTGCCGGCTCTGGTTGGATGGGCGGGAATGGTGGTGGTGGTGGCGGTGGATCAGCTGGATCAAATGCTGCCGCTGGAGGAAACGCAACCTCAACTCAAGCTGGAAACGGGGGGACTACTGTTGGATCAGCTCACTGTTATTGTGGAAGTGGTGGAGCTGGTAACAGTCCCGGACTTGGAGCCACAACCAACGGGAGTAGTGGGAATAATGGAACAACAGGCTCCTCTGGCTCTTTGATAATCCTGGTTGGAGGGACGTTTACCAACAACTCAGGTGGGATTATTTCCGCAAACGGACAATTAGGTGGTGCGGGGACTGGTTCCACTTCTGGCGGTAGTTCTAGTTCTGGGGGCGGGGGAAGCGGCGGCTCCACTGGCGGAGCTAACGTTGTCGTGTATTCAGGGGGTGCCTTCACAAACAACGGTTCTATTCAAGCAAATGGCGGCGCATCAGTTTCGTCAGCTGCAAGTACAGGGGACCCTGGTGGGGCTGGAGGAGCAGGGGGAGCTGGTTCTGTTCAAACTGGACGAATTGCGGGCGCATGGAATCCAGTTCAAAGGTGGATTGCTAAATTGCGAAGCGTCACTGATTTTGTGAGCTATGCTGCCTGATAGTTTTTCCTGTGAGGGGACTTCGCCCAATGAAATTAAAAGTATTATTTTTAGCAGTATTGCTTTCTACAAGTGTTTCAGCCGCCGCCGCATTTCCACCTGATGGTGGGCAGCCAACACCAAGACCATCCAAACCAGAACCGCAACCTAAACCAACACCAAAACCTGCACCACAGCCGAAACCAAAACCAGGTTCCCCTGTGCATAATCCTGGTGGCCGTCCCCACTAAGGTTTAGAATCAATGACGGAATACCTCATCATTCATAATCAACAAGATGAGCACAGCAGAGCATTTGTCAAAGAATTGCCTCGGTTTCGTGTTCGATATCCAGAACACTCATTTTGTGTTCTTGATTGGTATACGAAAGATGAGGAACGCTGGCAAAGAACTTGTAAATGCCATAGGGGGCAGCCTTTTTTCGGGGTTCCCCCTTCGGCTATGCCGGAAATACACACATTGAGAAGTGATGGCAGGTGGGGAAGGATTCGGCTGGCACAGTCAATCGAGGACATCCACAATCCAAAATTATGGGATTGGCAAAATAAGCATGGTGACTGTCTCGGTGGACAGTGGACGCAGCACATATCTGACACCCTTGTCACACTTCAATCAAGACATCATAGACTTGCACGCTTGATTCAATCTGTGTATGAAAAACACGTCTTTGCAAGAATAATTGGGGTGATCAGCGAGGAAAGTAGTGTCTGATTTTGTTTCCGGTGCGTTGCCTGGGGCGGCTTATACTGACTTATGTAAGTTCTCTGGAACAATCTCTGATCTTGCTTCCAACGCATCAGCCCTTGAAGCGTCATGGAACCAGCTAAAAGCAGAAGATGCAGTAGGAACTGGTCCTTTGGTTGGCACTTATCCAAATAGCACTACGATCACTACGCAAATTGAGACCTATGCTACCGACCACAACATCCCGCTCGTAGCCCCTTAGTGGTGATCAATGCCTGTAGTAAATCGATCTGTCGTCGCTTTCGCTCCATCCTTTTCAAACAAGGATTCGAGCAGCACAGAACCATTCTTCTTTGACGTTTCGTTTTTGCTTCAAGCGTCTGAATACCTAACATCCGCAAGTGTGGCAGTTAGTATAGTGACTGGCACTGACGCACATCCAAACAACATGCTCAGTGGAAGCGCATCAATTGTCGATCGAGGAACAGGGCAAGCTTCGTCCTCGGGAACGGCAGTCAAGCAAGCCCTCACTGGCGGCATTAGTGGTAATACTTACAAACTCACTCTCACGACTGTGTCCAGTGCTGGAACTAATCCCTCTATGTCTGCAACGGTGACCATAAATTGATTACACTTCGATTCACTACCACTAAAGACAGTCTCATTTCGTTTGCCATTCGCAAAGTCACTTGGTCAGCCTGGAGTCACGTTGAACTCGTGCTCCCTGATGGTTACTTAGGTGCTCACATCGATGGCGGAGTGCTTTTACGTCCGTTTGACTATGACAAGAAATGCCAATTCACCTTTCTTGGCACGAACGCACTAACCCAAGAGCAAGAGCAAAAATACGAGGCTTACGCTCGAAGTCAAATTGGCGAGCCCTATGACTTGACGGCCATATTCGGCGATGCCTTACACAGGGATTGGAGAAGCACCAATGGTTGGTTCTGTTCAGATCTGATGCAAATGTGCTCAGAACAAGCTAAGTGTCCATGGCTGCGCCCAGAAGCCCTTGATCGCACGACTCCACGTGATATTTACATCACGCCAGTGCTTCAACCATGTGATCCACCACCGTTTTTGAAGGGTGTTGCTGCTTCCGCTTGATAATGCTCAGCATGTGACCTTGCGAGGGATCGACATGCCTGCAGCAGACTTGTTTTTGCGTAAATACTCTAAACGTTATCGGTCCACGGGTCCAACCGACAACCCTAAGCCATTGAGTCCACTGCAAATTGCAGCGGCTATGAACTTTCCCACTGGCATTAATCTTCAGGAGATGACAGTGGTTTGCATCGAGTTGGGCGGCGGCTATCGAGACGCTGACATCAACCAAGAATGCGATTCTATGGGTGTCATCCACCCTCGATTGGAGTGGCATGGGATTCGGAATGCCATCAACAATCCTCTTCCAAGTGATGCAGATGGGGAAGTGCAGAGCGATCAATGCGTGTTAGCAACACTCCTTCCAGGGTGCCGGCTGATAACTCTGTTTGCTCCCAATGATGGTCTCGGTATTCGAGACGCATTCCAGTACTCTGTAGACAACTTCAAAGACGAACTTTGTGTGGTTAGCTTGTCGTGGGGAGCACCTGAGCCTGGGTGGGCTCAATCCGACATGGATGCTACCAACGTAGCCATTCAAAATTGCATCAACGCCGGAATCGGCTGTTATGTGGCAGCTGGCGACAGTGGCTCCACTGATGGCATTGATGACGGCGCCGATCACGTTGACTTCCCAGCCTCGTCTCCATTTGCGACAGGGGTTGGTGGCACCAGACTCGAAGTCGACGCGAACAACAAGCGTGTGTTAGAGAGAGTGTGGGACATCAATGATGGCAACGGCTCTACTGGCGGCGGGTTCTCTGCTATTTATCCAGCATTGCCCTATCAGCCAGCTGGCTTAAGCAAGTTCCGTATAGTTCCTGATATTGCAGGTAATGCCGATCCTGAAACTGGCTACGAAGTAGAAGTTGATTTTGTGAAAAACATCATTGGTGGCACCAGTCTCTCAACTCCATTGATGGCTGCTCTACATGCAAGGCTCCAGAGCTATTTCAATCAGAGGATTGGTGACCTTCGCCGCGTCATTTATTCCGCGCGTGAGCAGGTTTGTTATGACGTTATTCAAGGAACCAATGGCGCATATTCAGCGTGTCCTGGTGTTGATCCTTGTACAGGAAATGGCGTTCCAGACGGCACTGCACTGTTGCACCAACTCGTCCTGACAGGTCACATCCGCAACAACACTTATGGAACTTTTGGAAGGAGGATCGCATGAACGGATATCACATGCAGCTAGCCCGAGAACTCAAAGTTCCCGTAGGCGTGATCAACGACTTCTGGAAAGAAGCGAGAAAAGACCCCAAGATCAAGAAAATGAAGCGTGGGTCGGCTCGAAAGATGTTTGCTCTCAGAGCCAAAATGCTTGAGCAGGTTGAGAAGTTGAAACAACAAAAGACCGCAGAGTCCGAGGCTGCCAAAGCAGCTGAAGTCGAAAAACCGGTTGAAGTCGCAGCTGAATCTAAACCGAAGGCGAAAAAAGAAGAGGTCGCAAACGGGTGAACATAAAGGACTTGCTTCAAGTCAGTGAAAGCAATGATGAGAAGGGAAATCTCGATTCTCTACTCGTGCCAGGGGCTCATCGAGTTGATAACAGAGTTGTGACCCAACTGCTTTCGATCAGGGACTTGAAGAAATTGATCGAGTCCAAGTATCACTCGTCTGTTGCTGAAGCCTTTCTCAAACTCGCAGTAGATAAGGAAGTCCCAGCTGAATATGCAGAATTACTGGAGTTCCTCCAAGATCGAAAGGACACTATTTCTGTGATCTGCACACAAAGGTTGTTGAAACATGCCGAAAGAAATTCTTGAGAAGCCGGAAGAGCCGCAACTGAAGGCATTTTGTCCTGCTGTGTATGCCGTGGGGGTTAAGGCTCCTCGCATGCGTGGGCCACTGCAACCTCGAACTGGTCCAGCCGAATTTGAGTCACCGATCGACGCCGTCCCTGCCAATCCTCCAAACATGATCGCGTTAACTGGCGAGATGCCCACCAACAACTACAGTTATTTCGGCATTGGTCAATTGCAGCTGCCAGCAAACAACTATCAAGACGTGTTCCTTCCTGTTCAAGTTGGAAGGATTGGGTATACCTTTTCCTTTAGCACCGTCACTGGTGTCACTCTACAAGTTTCGTTAAGTGGTGATTCTGACTATTGGGCTGGTAATGCTATGTTCCAGACTCTGACACCATTAACTGTTTTCTATATGGTCACAACCCCAATTCACATCGCTCGTTTCACCAATACTGGCGGTAGTCCAGTGACTATCGAGATACTGGCGTAAAACAAAGGAGAAATTTCAATGAACACCAAACTCGCAGCACTGTTACTGGCTTCTGCTATGTGCATGCTCCCTGCATCAGCTCAAATTTCAGGTAACTGGCCATTAACCACAGGCAGCCAAGGCGCTATTGGTTTGCACGGAACTGCAGATCAAGTGTTTGCTACCGATCATACAGCTGATGGAGCCGAAGCAAAAACGGTTGCTGGTGCTGGTGGAACTTCAGTCGCTGGCGGCGTTGGCACTCTCACCATCACATCGCCTGTTATTAAAACGGGCACTGCCACGCTTGCTTCTGGTACTGCCACCGTGGCTGATACCTCAGTTGATGCCAGTTCTGTTGTGACCGTCACCTCAACCTCTGGCACTGGCGAGACATACAAAGCGGTTGTGACTTCGGGGACTGGCTTTGTGATCACAAGCAGCAACGGTTCCTCGACTGCAACGGTCGGCTACATCCGCGCCAACTAACACAACACACTGTCGTTTTGGAAGGTGTCATGATGCCTGAGCCAAGAACACTTCTTTATCAGCATTGTGGTCATGATGACGATGACTTGCCCTTCATTGAGTTGAAGTTGTGGAATAATTCAACCTTCCAGACGACACTTGAATTGACCGATGAAAATGACGATCCAACCAACATGACCGGTTGGGAAGTCTTGATAGAGATTCGAGACGCCAAAGCTCGCAACGGCACTTTCGGAAATCTGTTATACACACTGTCCACTGCCAATTCATTGGTCAGCTTGGGAACGCCTACAGCTGGCCTTTTGTCTTTGACGATCCCGTTTTCAGACGCAGTCAACTTCACATGGACTCACGGATATTTCGACGCGCTCTATTCGGTCACATCTGGTGCCTCATGGTTTCCATTCATGACCGGTGAGGCGTTTGTGCATTTCGGATGCACCGATCCAAGGGATTGGTCATGAAGATAACCAAACAGTTCCCAAATCGTATTAGAGTGCATCAAGAGTGCGCCCCTCGAATTAACGTCGAGGGAGATAGTACCCAAATCCGAATTCGACTTCCGGGAATACAAGGCATTCAGGGTCCTCCTGGGATGGCTGGTGCCTCTGGCAGCGCACTTACGATTGCTGGACCATTTTCAGCAAATTTCGACATCACAGCGAACTCTTCTTGCAGAATCGAGCTAATCGCTGGAAACGTAGTGGCGACGCTCCCAGATCCAACTACTTGTGCTGGCGCTGGAGTGGAATTAGTTGTAGAGCAGTCGACAGACGGACAGTTGATCCTTGCAACTGAAGACGGATCAAGCATCGGTCCATATGCTTCGGGGTTTCTAAAAACGGGTGAGTTGTGGGCTGTCTTTTCGCTGCGCTCGAACGGTGCTAAGTGGGTTCTCCTCAACTTCTTCGTGCCATTCTGATGAAAAGACTCCTTCCTTTATTTATGCTTGCCTCACTCCTCTTGACTTCTACGCCTGCAGAAGCCTCCTTATGGGCCACAACAACAAACAGTGACACTACAGCTCAGTGGCGGAACGCGCAACCAAGTGAGTTGCCTCCAACAACGGTAAACGCCGTCAACAACCTGACCCCGTTGTTCACAGCCAGCATCAATGCTCAAACTTTGGGCTTTGTTCTGTCCACTTTTGCCGCCCACACGTTTTATGGCAACAACACAGGATCAACTGCAGCGCCAGCAGCAGCAGTTATTGGTACAGCAGACCTTCCTTCCTCGGTCGCTACAAGCTCGGGGAACTGTGCACCACTTTTCACAAGCTCAATAACTGGACAAGCACTGTCTTTCTCATTGAGCAACGCACCGGCTTACAGTATCCTTGGCAATTTCACAGCTTCGGCCGCTGTACCGTCATACAACACCTCAGTTTTGCCACCATCACTCCTTCCCTCGAACGTAGTGTTAGGCAATCAGTCAGGATCTGCTGGTGCATATGTAACTGGCGCCGATTCCAATGGACATTTTACGTATGGAACACCTAATGGTGGTGTCAGCTCAGTCAGCAATTCCGACGGAACGCTGAGTATTCCTCAAACTACGGGAAGTGTGGCGGTGTCCATTGCCAACAACGTCACACTTCCCGGAACTCCAACTGTGGGAACTCCGCCATCCACAAGTGATTCCAGCTCCAAAGTAGCCACGACCCAATTTGTGAAGAACAACTTGGGAAATTATTTGCCTTTAGCTGGCGGCACAATTAGTGGAAACCTCAATGTCACAACGCAAAGCCCTGGAGATAACAGCACAAATACAGCCACAACTGCATACGCTGACAATTCAGCTGCAACAGCTGCATCGACTGCTCAAGGCAATGCCGAATCATATGCAGCTAATGCTTCGAATCTCAGTTCAGGGACTGTGTCTGCTTCAAGAATGCCAGCCTTCACAGGTGATGTGACGACCTCTGCAGGTTCAACAGTAACGGCTATCAAATCCAGTGTTAATCTTGCAGGCAGTCCTACCACAACCACACAAGCAACAAGTGACAACTCGACTAAGATCGCGACTACGGCTTATGTTCAGAGCGCGGTCTCTAATATCTCTGACAACGGGGCTGCTGGCGGCTCCAATAATCAAATTGAGTGGAACAATGTTGGCGCTTTGGATGGATTTACAGCCAGCGGTGATGCCACTATAGACCCGTCAAGCGGAGCCGTTTCAGTCACCAAAACGGGTGGAGTTGCCTTTGCACCGTCAGCCACCATCGATACCACCAATGGTTCTAACGTCACTTCAGGGACAGTGCCAGATGCTCGTCTTTCCTCGAACATACCCTTAAAAAATGGTTCGAATGTTTTTACTGGCAGCAATGATTTTAGTGGAACCACAAAGCTTCTGATTCCTCTACTTGGATCTGATCCAAGTAGCTCACCAGGGGCTATCTGGTTCAATGGAGCTGCGTTCAAATACTGGGACAACACATCAGTCACCCCCACCAAACAAACGGTTGCTACGCAGGCTTATTCATCGAATGCAAGCAACTTGTCATCAGGTGCTGTGCCCGCTGGACAGATGCCAGCTTTTACTGGAGCCATCACAACCAGCGCTGGATCAACAGCAACATCTATCCAGTCAAGCATCAACCTTCCTGGTAATCCAACCACCACAACCCAAACAGCTGGTGATGATTCAACCAAGGTGTCTACGACCGCTTATGCCGATGATGCTGTGGCGACGGCCCTAACTGCTGCTGAATCTTATTCAGGGAATGCCAGCAATCTAACCAGTGGCACTGTGAGTGATTCAAGACTCAGCTCTGATGTCCTGACAGCAACCAACACACAAACAGTGTCTGGTAAGTCAATCGCTGGAAGCGAAATCAACTCAGGCAACATCCCTGATGCCCAAGCCTCAACACACACTTTCTTGGTCAATCAGTCCAATACGATCTCGACTGGCACACAAGATTTCACAGCCGCTACCAAATTATTGATCCCATTGCTTTCAGTAGATCCGAGCAGTGCGCCTGGATCAATTTGGTTTAACGGCAGTGTGTTTAAGTGTTGGGATAACACAAGTGTCACTCCTGTGAAGCACATCCTGGCTTATCTCGATAGCCCTACATTTACGGGCGTGCCAGCTGGACCGACTGCAACCAGTGGTACGAACACCACCCAATTAGCCACAACTGCTTTTGTTCAGAGTGCTGTGGGCGCTGTTCCAGGAGGCAGCAGTGGACAACTCCAAGTGAACAACGGAACCACATTGACTGGCCTGCCGGCAATGAATGGTGATGCAACACTCAACACCACAACCGGTGCTATATCGGTCAGCAAAACCGGTGGTGTGGCATTCGCTGCCAGTGCGACAACAAATGCTTTGAATGCCAGCAATATCACCAGCGGCACCCTCCCAGCTGCTCAACTGCCCAGTGCTGCAGTGCAGACAGGGCAGTCCAATACTTATACGACTGGCACCCAGGATATGACTTCTGCGACAGCGTTTAAGATTCCCTTACTTGGCACAGATTTGACGACCAGCTCACCTGGTGGGATATGGTTCAACGGCTCAGTGTTTAAGGTGATTGATAACACTAGTGTGACTCCGGTTAAGCACACCATTGCTTATCTGGATAGTCCAACTTTTACAGGGTCCCCTGCTGCCCCTACACAATCAGCTCTCGATAACTCAACTAAACTTGCTACCACTGCTTACACCGATGGCGCTGTCGCGACTGGTGTTTCAACAGCTGAGAGCGTTGCAGCGAATGCATCAAATCTGTCATCTGGAACAGTCAATGCTTCTCGTTTGCCTTCCACAGTAGTTCAGACTGGTCAATCAAATACTTATACGACCGGCACTCAAGATATGTCAGCAGCAACTGCTGCGAAAGTGCCCACAGTAAGCACAGGAAACAACACAACCAATGCAGCCAGCACTGCCTTTGTAGCTAGCACGTTTGCGGCACCACCAGCTTTGGGAAGCACAACACCAGCAGCAGTGACAACGACTGCGTTGACAGTGAACAGTTCTGTGAGTGTGCCAAACAACTCTGTTTCTTTAAGTGCTTTAGCAGCTGGTGGCGCTACTAATGGACAAGCTGTTGTCTACAACAGTGGAACTGGTCTGTGGGCTCCTGGCACAGTGTCTGGTGCTGGGGGCGGACTCTCTGATGGTGGCAATAAAACCTCTAGCTTTACTGCGTCCGTCAACACAGCCTACTGGATTTCTGGGACAGCAACCTGCACGCTGCCGGCACCAGCAGCAGGCGAGATTGATGTGTACATAGCATCTGGTGGCGCTGTGACATTTAACACGACCAGTGGTTCTATATATGGAGCTTCGGCTCATGCCAGCGGATCACTTGTGGACAGCACTGTGGGTCGTCAGTGGCGTTTTGTCGACATAAATTCTTCTTGGGTAGTCAGCGTTAAACCGGGGATCTGAAAACAATGCTTCGAAAACTTTGTTCGTTCTTAGTTGCATGTCTTGTTCTAGCCAGCATACCGGCATTCGCTCAGACTGTTGGGCAACTAGAGGGGCTGGATTCTGCCAGCCTTCCCGCTTATATAGACTCTGCGATGGGAGCCAACGTTGGAGCCAATCCAGCTATGGTTACTGCGGGGTTCATGCCCTTTCTCAATAACACCACTAGTGTCGCCAACACTATTGGAATAACCTCTGGTGGAGCGTTAGGCACTAATGGCTCGCAGACTAATCACGCTTCCTATCTGGGAAATTACACCACATACACCAGCTCCGGTTCCTCTGGAAGTTTAGCTGGAATATACGCGGAGTCTATGAATGGCGGGTTCACTGTGCAACAGCCCGCTTACTTAGTAGCGGGGGTTATTACAGGACCTAACTCTAGTGATATAGCGAGTGGTTCCTCTGGTGTCAGGTTCTACGTGGGGGTGGAGGCTGATGCGGGCCTCCAAGATGTGAATACCATATCTTCTGCCACTGCTAACGGCCGCAGTTTTTATGCTCTTGGTTATGACGGTGCTATTGATGCAAATCACGATTGGTACGCGGTGTCTTGTCAGAATGGGTGTTCTACTGGTGCGTGGACCCGTGTTGATACAGGTGTGCCTCTCACCACGTCTACCTATTACAATCTAGGAATTGACTGGAGGCAGCAAGGCACCGGCAGTGGTGGAACTGTTTATTATTATCTCGGTGGTAAACAAGTTGCAGCCATTACGACCAATCTGGTGCCAGGGAGCATGTGTGGGAATATAGGCACGACCACATCATGGATGTGGCTCGACAGCATCTGCACGTTGAGTTCCACGGCTGTGAACTGGGGTGTCCGTTATTTTTTGATCAACCGGCATTAATTTGGAGTGACCAAGATGTTTTTTCGACGCTTAACCTTAGCTCTTTTGACAATTATGTTTTCTGCTGTGCCAGCACATTCCCAGTCTGTGATTCAATTTAGCGGACAAACTATTTGTGGCGCGTACAACTCCAAATCGTCCCTCACAGCGGCTGACCTGGCTGCGTTTCCAGGAGCAATTTGGTTACCATTTGTGCCTCTGAACGGTGACCAAGAATATAGTCACTACTCAATCAGCTCTAATGGATTTCTTCTATGGAACGCACCTGACGGCTCACAGCAAGCGAATCCCGAAACTGTAGAAGATGCCATATTCTCAGACCCTGCTTTGGCACAATCTGGAGCTACACCTGGTGCTGATCTCCAAGTTCTTTTACCGTTCCGTCAGTACCTGGATCGATACAACACCAAAACGGCTGAAGTCCAGGCTATCTACCAAACATTTATCAAACCGGCTCTGTCTGCAGCTGGAGTGACTGAGCTGGAATCTGATTGTTCGAAAGCGAACATGCCTCTGGTGGCGACATCACCGAGTGCAGTAAAATTGGTCTCGAACTTCATAAGGCAAAGACATTGGGACAAGATCAAATTTTCAAAGCAGCCTGTCACATCGAGATCGATTACACGACAGGCGTCACCAAAGTCGAAGAGCAGATCTCAGTTGGGAAAGAGACCAAATGTACACCGAAGTCCGGGGAACGAAAGCACATCAAAGATCTTGTGCCCAGAGAGATTCAAATTTCCGACCTAATGGTTCGAAGCCACCCAGTACAGTGAGCACATTATCTATCATGTCTGTTTTGCAATTATCTGAGCAAGAAATCGCTACCGTTCGCACGCAGCAATACACTTTCTACCGTCCTGCTGCCTCTAAAACAAACGTTCCTTGGCGAGCGTTAGCAGCAATCCACTTCAGGGAAAACAATCTGTCTCTGAAGCAGCCAACCACTCCTGGTGGCGTTTTACAATTCGACCCAGTTCCTGGGAAATCAGCACTTGAGAATCTCCTCAAGCTGTACTCGAACCTAACACCACAAGAACAAGTGGAATGTGCAATAAAAAACGTGTCCGACCTGATGAGCAGCTTCATTATCGCTGGCTGCATTCTCAAACGAAACTGCAGATTCAAGCTGATAGCGACTAGCCCTGATGAGCAGGTGCTTGACGCGTTCTATGGCTATAACGGGCGAGTGGGGAAGTCACCGTATGACTCAGCGTATTGCGTTAATGGACTCGATGCGCAGCATAACAACCTTGTCATTATTGGGTCGGAGCCAAACGGGCATGGAGGCAGAACCCCAATCAGAGTTGTGGATCACCGTCCAGGGGCGTTTGTGGTGTTCCAGCAGTTGGCTGAGATGGATACGCCGATTCCCTCTTCCAAGTAAGCATTCTCATCACAAACGCTTTTGTTTGAGCTTGAATTCCGGGGAATTTTGACTCCCTCGGCCCTGCCACATTGAGTGTGTACTCCTCGAACCCTATGAGCCATTCTCCCATTACTACCCGCACGGCTTCAGCGAGTAGATCTTCATCAGTGCACCAATCGAAATTTAACTGAAATACAGGCTTGTGGTGTTTGCAACAAAGCTTGTAAGTAAGAGCGGTCCCTGACTCTTCTATCCCGTCCTCTCGATACAGAATGAGAGTTGCATCCGATGATGTGATGTTCAACTCAGTCCGATATGGGTAAGCGCTCACCTTAGTTTCAGCCAGCTTGTAGGTTGCTGGAATTACGCCATCCTCAGCACGCCTTCCCTTTGGGCAAAAACCGCCATATGGGAAATTTAGCTCGATGGCAGCATCGAGTGCACCACGGTCTACACCCGCTTGTCCACCGCTAATGACTCTAACAAGCGGGTTTATCGGACTCATTTAGGAGATCTCCTTTTTTGGGCTCATTGTGCTCGTAAATCAAGAGACATTCCAGAACTTTGAATGAGGTAGAGTGATCACGTTCTTTTCGGAGCCAAGCAGTGAGATCGTCGGAATTGTCGCCTTCGATCTCTTTGTAAAAATGAGTCGATGAGTCGCCGAACTTGTACTTGATTTTCCAGTACGCGCGTTGGGCTGTCATTGTTTATTCCAAACGAGTACTTCCGTCTCTTTCAGTTTAATGTTTTGAACCCACGAAAATTCAGGAATCATAAATCCATCTTCATCGAGATCAGAGCTGAATAGCCCGAAGCAAAGCCTCCACTCTGTGTTAGACGGAAGGGTTTTATAAGGCACGCAAGTTATGTGAGTAGGGAAGTTGCAAGTTTTCCGTATACCTTTGGGTTGGACCATCATCAGACGACTGAACCATCCGTCTACGTTAGTCTCTCCGCCCGAACCACATCTAGTTTCGGTGAATATTTGTTTAAACCAGTCACTTTCATCAGAATCAAGAGCCTGCCGAATCTTCCAAGCAGTCGGCAGTGCAGTATTCGCTATGTGCGTTTGCAATTCTGATCCTACTTTAGCGAACAGCTCTACGAACTTACCTAACCTATCAATAAGTAAGTCCCAGTCTTCTTTTGTACCAAGCACTTTCACAGCAGGATGTCCACACAGCATCATCATGTAATCGTAATAAGGGGAGCAGGTCTCTAGGAATGCTGCAAGAACAGCCAACCTCGATGACTCGGTTGTGGTTGTGAATCTTGGCAAGAAAGTCTCGCACTCAATGGGAACAGTCTTTAACAGCAAACCATAAATGCTGTCCATGCGTAGCGGTTCGGTTTCACTAACGCACGGCACGATCAGATCTATTTTTCCTTCAGGTGCTTTCGTGAACAAAGAACGATGCTGTTCGCTGTTTTTCACAACATGCTGAGCCACATCGCACATTATGGTGTACCAAATGATGTCTGGCGATAAAACAATTTTGTGATGAGTCGAGTAGGTCCTCGCCAAGTACGTGAGATAGTTCGTATGGAACATAGCTGCCTCATCGGGAAGGTTGGACATAAACAGCTTTTCTTTGATGGTTGTAGTCTTTTCCGTCCAATTGACGGACAGAGAGCCGTCACGGAGAGTTGCATTGAGCACAGCTTGCCGAGATTGGCTCGAATTTCTTGACTCAACTGGTGTGAGTTCGTTGTTAAGCTCTAAAATTGTCATCAGACACGATTCTCCTCATGCTCTTAAAAACTTGTTGCGTTCTTCGATAAACTTCTCAGCGGCAACGGTGCGTGTTACGCCCATCCACGGTCCAAATGCTTTTGTAATGGTTTTGTCAGCTTTGATCTTTTCCCACTCGTCCTCTGAGTTGAGCCGACGCATTTCCCACTGTTTGTTTGCTGTTAAAACTCCTGCCCAACCGGCTGTAGCTCGTTCCACATTGGAAGGGAGCCCTTCAAAGTTGTACTTTTGGGTTTTTTCAGACATTGTTTCAATTCCTCTTTGTTGCGCAAGTACAAACCATAAAGACACTTCGCTTCGCCATGCAGATGGTCTATGCTGTTCATTATCAATAGTTGTGCTTCAGCACATTTGCCGATGTCATCAAAGTCTTGTTTGGCGTTCTCTGCAAGACTTTGATACTGATTATTCAAGTCAGTGATGCTTCTCGTTGTGGTGTATGTGAGCACCGACAGCCACATAACCGCAACGAACATACAAATCTTGGTAAGTGTTTTTGGTTCCATTTTCACGGCTCCTTGTGGTGGTTCCTATTGCATGAACAAAGCGTGATCGTCTCTTCAGTCTCCTTTGGCGCGTATTGACCGGTTTTGTCTAACCATTCGACAATCACATCACCGTGACACGGTTGCGGCGCACAGTGACACCCAAGTACTTTGTCCTTCAGCGTCTGTAACTGCTCTTTCCATAACTTGGCGGTGCGACCACCCACCAGACTTTGACCAAAGTCCTCTCTGAAAGCCTTGATTGCATCGATGCGAGTGTGTGATCGTCTGCAAATTTGGCACCATCCAATTTTATGTGGATTGCCAAACGGAGTGCCGCGACCAATGTACACGTCGAACGTTGTGGTTTTGATGTTGACTAGGATTGTCGGCATGTTATGCTGTCCTTGTAATGCCTCGGGGAGCGCTTCTGCTTAGCACGCGTCCGAGGTTTTTATTTTTCTGGTGTAATAAACAACTGAAACATCTCGCCACACTTGGTACGTCTTGTCGCAATTTGAGCAAGTATTCTCTTTTATGTAATCGGTAACCCATTCCCACCCATCTCCTTCAGCCTCACCACAGTAGGGGCATAGCAGCCATTCGCTGTCAGACTGAGTATCTTGGCTAAGGTCGAGTGGCTCATCCATCGACTTCACACCTTTCGACGCACTGTCCAAAAATTGTCAATCCAAACCCGTGACACTGATTGCAAACGAGCATCAGCTTATGCCAGCCCTCGCTGCATATGACAGTAGCAAACATAGACAAAACCAATACAGTGACCGCAACGCAGAAAGCAGCTCTCCATCTAGAACACAGTGGCAGTCTCTTTGTTTGGCTGTACATCAACAACGTCCCAAGCACCAAAGCTTGGATCAAATAGAGTGTGAAACTGGTAGTTGTGTCAATCATGCTTCTAAACAATGCCTCCCTGCTTCTCGATAATCGCTCGTATCTCGGCAGACGTCGGCACCTTGTCCGGTAGCACACCGCCCCTCATCTCCCAACGCTTAAGAGCCTCATCTCTGGCTTCATCTCGTGTGTAAAAGCCGCCTGAACTAACACGTGCCAAGCAGCCAAGACCTAATGGGCGTGTTTTGTCTCCGTTGCAATCAGCATGATATCCAAAGAGATTCGAGATTTTATTGAACCCAGGGCGCACCATTACGCCTCCACTACCACAGAAAGGGCATGGTGATCCGACTTTATGCGAGGCTATATAGAGGTCAATGTCATCCGCGGACAGATAGCTTGGATCGTCCTCAAGCAATGGAAGCTTCACCTCGTTCACAAATACCTCGCCATGAGAATGCCGAACCCACTGAGAATGACTGCGAAGATCAAACACGTAGGATCAGCGAAAATCGTCAATATGAACGCTGCAATCAACCTTGGAGCGTCAACAGCACCACCCATAACGTTCTCCATTGAGCACATAACGCCTGCTGCTAGGAAACATGCCACCAGATATGCTGGCAAAGCTCCAAGAACTGGCAAGGTGACGATCCACTTAATTACTTTACGCATCTGACACTCCTAGCAGTTGCTTCGGTAGTGAAATCTCGACACGGGCGTCCTGCCTGCTTAGTAATACAAGCTTTCCTTCCTCTACAAAAGCTCTGAAATAGTCAGTGCCTTTGTCACTGGCAAACAGCTCTTTGGCCTTACCAGCAAATTCAGGGATGAGTTTGTCTAGGGCATTTATGTCAATGCTCAGTCCTGCCAGTCTCGCAGAATTGCAGTATGACTCCGCGCCAAATTTCACATAGGAGAAGTCACAAAACTGGCATTTCCGATTAACGTAATCATGCGTCTGATCGACTTCAAGACTGATCCAAATAGTTTCACGCATTACGTAGCCTCATCATCAAATCGAGGTGGATTCTTGCTAAACTCTCGCTCTTGTTTCTGTCTTCTGGCTCGAATCTTTGCTATGTGCGGCGCCGCTCGTTTCTTGGCTCTATCAATGAATTCCGAACCGAGCTTTTCACCACACCATGGACAAAAATTGATCACGAGTCCGTTGTCCTTTGCGTCTTTACGATAGACCACACCAGCAAAATACTGGAAACAGGTCGTCATGTCGGTGAGAATCAAGGCTCCAAAGCCTTTCTTGTATTTATCATCACCAAACTGAACGCGCTCTTGCAGACTATCGCATAGGCGTGTAAACCACAGACTGCATTTGAGTGACTTTTCTCCTTCGCGTGTTTGTTTCCTCATGAGCTAATCCCATCTGTCAATCACGTAGAACTGAGCACCATGTTTAGTGGTGACGCGAAGGGTATAGTTTTGGCTTATCCCATCTCCTGTCATCAATCCGCACGCTGTTGCTTCTTCAACACCGGTCATTTTGCCTGTTTTTGAATGAGCCTCAATAACCGAGCGAACACCATGCAATTCACTCTTGAGTGTCTCGGGGAACAAGCAAAGTCCTGGCTGACTCATATCTCTGCAGCCTTTCAAAATGAAGATGGCTGATTTCTTATTGTTCGGATCTGTCCTGTACCACATAGAGGGTCGCAACGTCACTGCCGTAACTTCGATATAGGAACCTAGCGGTAAACCCCAAGACGACGGATTCGATCCATCTATGTACAGGTACTGGCTAAAAGGATTTCTCTTTTCCTCGGAGTCCCACTGAAGGATCGGTGGTGCGTCTGCATGCGTAGCTGTGACAATGGCGGTGAGATTGGCTTTACCAACAAGGTAAACCTCCATCTTCAGTGCTTCCGGCAGCACAGTCTTCTCGAACTTCTCCCAGGTGATAGGTACAGGCGCCATGTGAAGGTCGGCTTTTGGTGGTTCATTCTTGGCCTTTAGGTGCCCAAAGAACCCCTCTTCTCTCAGCGCGTATTCCTTTGGCCTCCAAAGCGTTTCGATCTCCTCAAGACGAGCAAATCGACGTTCAAATGCAGGGGCTAGCCCTAGATCCTTTACCAGTTTTTCAGCAACAGCTATGTTGCCAGCAGAGGGGGCTGCTTGTGGGCGTTGGTACTGCCCTGGATGCATTTTCTCTCCAAACTTGCGTTTAGCCACTTCCAGGGGTACGCCGGCGCAGAGATCATCAAGCAGTGTGCCGATCATTGTGCTCTTTGGCTGGCAGAATCCCATGGGCGCTTTTGCAACCTGCTTCCAAATCAAATTTGATTTGTTCTTGTCCCTTCCAAACAGCTCATGGGTTTCGAGTAAGAACATAGCGGGTCCGATGACCTTCTCGGAACGATACAACGTGTCTGATTTGAGGAGAGAAACAGCTTGTCCAACCGCTTCTTTAGGATATTCGGCAAGACCACGACACAAGCAGCCATGGTCTTCACGTTTGATTGCCATCGCCTGTCCAGCAGTAAAGATTTTGCTGGCTTTGAAAACAACTGCAGATGGCGGATCGATCGCGAAGTGCGTCCATTCACTGCCATACGCTAATGGTAACTCTCCCCACTCCTCTTCTTTTCTGAAGGCGACTGTTGTGATGCGCCCTCTGTGAATCGCCTTTGACATGGCAGCACAAGAAGCAGCATAGAACTCAGGGACCTTGGCGCTCCAGATGGGTGATACGAGTTCACCAGTGTCAGTGACTACGGCAAGATACCCATAACGTTGAATGAACGTCTTACAGCAGTGGCAGGTGTGGTGTTGTCTGTGTTTGGGAAGGTTGTTCAGGTATAACTCGTACAAGTCTTCTTTAGTTTCAACTTCGAACAGGTGTGGACCATGCATGGACACAGTGGTGTCGAGGTATGCCTGAATGCTCTCCACCATGGCATCAAACACTGGATCGATCTTTGGGTCACGCTTTGCTTTCTGCTTAGTTGTGGTGCTGGCGACTTTCTTCATAGTGTTTGACCTCATTCTGAGAGTGATTTCTTAGGCTTCTTAGACTGCTACTTCGAGGTTAATAGCGGGGTGATGCTCGTAGTTTTTTAAGTCCACATCTTCGACGCGATAATCCCAGAGTTCTGTTTTAGGATCGGCTCGTAAAATGAGTTGTGGCAGGTCTTTCGGCTGACGTTGCAGTTGCTCCTTCACACCATCGAGATGATTGACATAGATGTGAAAGTCATTCAGGAAATGATTGAACCACCGTGGCTTCCGTCCGATTCTTCGTGCCACCATTGATGTAAGTAATGAATAGCTTGCAATATTGAACGGTACTCCAAGCATTGCATCAGCCGAGCGTTGTGTCAGTGAGCAGTCAACGTATTCGTCGGTGACTTTAAATTGCACGAATGCGTGGCACCAACTTAATCCGGCTTGATCCTGGAACTCAGGGTGCCACGCATTGATTATGTGTCTACGACTATTTGGATCGGTCTCCATACGTTGGATCAATTCGGCGAGTTGATCCACTTCTCTTTCCTTACCAGGCCAGCGTCTCCACATTTGCCCATAACAAAACGGCACCTCTCCATTTTCGTCAGCCCAGGAGTTCCATATCCCACAGCCCAGTGTCTTGATATTCGTCTCGCCTCGGCAGAACCACAAAAGCTCGCGCACCACTGATTTGAACATGAGTTTTTTCGTGGTTATAGCTGGGAACCCTCTGCGAAGATCGAACTTCATGTGGTAACCATAAAGTGAAATGGTGTCGATTCCGGTTCTGTTGGTTCTTCTTTCACCCAAGTCAAGAATATCTTGAAGAGCTGTCAGATACTGCCGCATTGCTAAACTCCTTTATTGAACACCAACCATTTCCACATATTTCCGCACATCGATAATTCTCATATATCGTCCCGAACCAATTCGACGGCGAGGCCAGTTCAGAATGCCAGCCCTTCTCCACAAACTTGTGAGGTCAATCACTCGCCCTGGAGCAAGGATTGTGGATACCTTACCAAGATGAATCCACCCTTCGGGGATGAGTTCTCTGTAGGGTGTCGGTTGTTTTACTGCTGATGTCATACTCCTCCTTAAACACAACATGCAATCTCGGCTGGTGACTCTAACACAACAGTTGCGTCTTTTGACTTTGTGTTAGACGCAGGTTATGTGTGAGTCCTTTTATTGTTCTTGATCTCTTTCTCTCTTTGCTTCTTGATAGGCTGCAGCAGCTTCTTCAATGGTAATGTACGAACCCAGGTAAACAGTTTGACCATCAATCCTTATGTGTGCACCCCACTTATTGCCACTTTTATAGACTCCCGGATATCCATGCTTATTAGTCCGCCGTGCGTCTATAGGGCTCTCACTCTGGTCGAAATAGTGTTTGTTTCTAGCAATGCATGTGATGCTCACCCGGGCAACACCAAATAGTTCTGCGATTTCTTTGTGTTTCTTCCCCGCCTTGCAAAGTTTTCGTATTTCGTAGATTTGCTCATTTGTAAAATAAGCGCTTGGACTCTTAGCCCCTCGCAGTCTTGTGCCATGTGCCTCTTTATGATCTTCATTCTCCTTCTTCGTAGCCCAAACTAAATTGGACAATTTGTTGTTGTCACCATGCCCATCCAAATGGGCACCTTCATGTTTAGGTGGGCACTGTCCTTTGAACGCTACTAAAACCAAATGATGAACATAAGGCTGCTTTCTTCGACCTCGAACACTGAGACGCACGGTTCGGTATGCATTACACACGCTTTGCTTCAACAGCGCAGGGACGTCAGCTGGTGCCCTGTTGCTCCTGGCGCCCTTTGTGTTAAAGGATCTCACGTTTCCAAGATCACTGACTTCATACAATCCTTCGCAATCTACAATGGGACGCCATTCTTCTAACATAGCCTTCTGACCTCAATCGATACTATCGTTGACCCAGAGCACCAGCTCCTTGGCCCTCGTAACACTAGTGTAGAGAAACCTATTCGCCTCTGTGCTGTTCATGCCGTAATACTGATACGTGTCCGGTCTGTGAATCATCACGCCGGGGTACTCTGAACCCTGGGCCGAATGCGCTGTCATAGCGTAAGCGAATCTAAAAGGAATGCCGTCTCCTGTATTGAACTCCTCCAAATGAATCTTCTGAGAGTAGATCTTGGTTCCGTCTTCACCTTCCAGATCACAAATGAAGCCTCCAACATTTCTGGTCACAGTCCAAACCGAGTTGTTGTAGAGACCAAAGTTGTCTCTTGCCTTCTTATCTGCCACGTTTCTACAGATTAGTCTCTCACCCTGTCTCGGTGGACCGCCTCCAAAGCCAAGCTTGGCTCTAATAGCTCGTGTCAGTTTCTCACGCGTGATGTTTTTCCAGACAATGACCGGAATCCCTTCTCTACACAGATCAAGATCGATCGCTTGAACTGGTGACATGTCGACGTGCCCACCAGCTCGCAAGATTGACGCTAATTGGTAAGGCTGTGATGTTGTTGCCTGTCTGTGGACAGTGTTCAACACGACACGATCTTCTATCTCCCAAAACACAGGGCTCCCTTTTACTGGAGGCAACTGATGTTCGTCACCCACAAGGATTACGTACTCATACGCTTGATGGATAACATCAATCAGGTCACTTCCAAGCATAGATGCCTCGTCAATAAGAATGGCGCCTTCTGGTTCCATTCTCTTCGGACGCCAACCTATTACGTACTGCATGACGTCGGTTACATTAAGCGCCCGCAATGCTGCATAAATACCGTGTTGATTGTATTTTTCAACGGCTAGACGGAGAGCTTCAATTGGAAACTCCCGTAGCAGCTTAATCTCGATCTCATCCCTGGCTTCGCTGTCGTATTCATCGTATTTGCCACCGCTCAAATACTTTTCGATCTTGTCGAATGGAGGCTTAAACACAGGGGACATTGTGGCGCTGTGCATAGTCATTGCACCGTCAATACCCTTGCTCATCAAAACCATGGCGGCCTTGTTAGTCATCGCAGTGATAGCTGTTTGAATATCTAAATCAGCCAGGCGATCTGATATGACACGCGCACAAACGCTCTTGCCACAACCAGCAGCGCCAGCTAAAGCAATAGTGCGAGAGTGTCCATTCTCAACCCAATCGATAATCTGTGAAACAGCCGCTTCTTGCTCCTCAGTCAATACAATTTCTTGTGCCGGCGCCTTCACTGCAGGCGGCGCATCGATGTCCATATCCATATGTTTGTCTCGAACTCCAACAACACAACAGTCCACATTCTAGTCTTGTGTGTTGTGTCAGTAAATTACGCCAACTGTATATGCGTTCAGCTCCCAATCAGCTTCTTAAGCGTCGTCACACCTTCGTTTACCTTGGCTTGGGTTAGAAAAGCAGGTTCAAGTAAACGCGCGGCCTTATGGACTTTGTTCATGCAGTCGTCTGCAAAATCAGAGGGTCCGGTTATCCAGGTAAATCCAATCGATGGGCTTGGGAACGTCTCTACTTGACCGAAATCTTGCAGAAAAATAAGGAGATCCTTCATCTTTCTGCTTGCACACGACCTACCACCGCCTGAAGGGAATATCTGAAGGATTTCGTGGAAGCTGTAGGAGCGATTCCCAGCTGCCACCATCTGGACAAGCTTATAGGGGATCGTCGGAAACACGTTGAAGCTCAGTTGGTAATGCTCATCACTACGAAGACAAATAAAGTCCATTTGTTCTAGCTGCTCGACGGCTTCTTTTCCAAATTCCGCCAGCAGCTCTTCTTCACCCCAACAGTCAGTCTCATTTACCTCGAACTCTTCTAGTAAATAGTTGTAGACATCGTTGTCTTCGCAACCAGTCGGCACTAAGCCAAGTCGGATTCCCATAAGATCAGCCTCCATTGAGATAGTTAGAGATTAACAATTCCCTCCCAAGTTTGCACTTACCTTTTCTGTGTTCTTCTTTGCTTGTGTTATCCATTCCGTATTGAATACGCAGCGTTTCAATCGGCATGTGACCTTCGTAGAGCTTTCGGATAGTCCAGCAATCACTATAAGACAGAAGGAATTTTGTTTTGGTTGTGATCAACCGTTTCGACAGCTTCTCATGGTCGAATTCGTTGTAGCGATAGAGACATCGCGACAGCTTCGGGTAAGGGGGATCTAAATAAACGAGAACATTCTTTCCTGCAAATTGCTCCTCTATCCAACAGAGGGCGTCTTCCCAGTGCATGTGCCTGATGAAGGGTGCCTTCTCCTGGAGGAACTCGCTTAAGTCCATTATTTTGCTGATCGAGCTTTTAGTGAACCGCTTCTGCAGCGAATATGAGGAGAAGCCACCTGTCATATTGCCGCTGAACGCCACGCGATTGTGAAAGAAGAACTTGAGTGGTGTTAGTGAGAATTTCTGATCTAGTCCTTGCTTGTTTTCTTGGAATAGGCGCCTCGCTAAGGGCTCGTCTGCTTGAACCTGCTCCCTGAATAACTGCAGCTCATCAACAAGTTGTTGGGCAAGATTTGGATCTGAAATTAGATCCCAGAACCTCATCAGAGATGGGTCCAAATCAGAAATGACGTATTCCTTAGCTTTGTTTGCCTTCATGGCTTCGAGCGCTACACTGCCACCACCCAAAGTGAGATCGCAAAACACATCGAGGTCATCAGGCAGCCGATCTATTATTGGCTGTAAGGCATTTTTCTTGCTCTTACCACCAGGCCATCTAAAAACAGTCAGCATCCTGCCCTTCCTCTGGTCTCTTGTTCTCTTCCATCATTTTCAGCTTGTTGAGGATTGTGACCTTATGGACCTTGATCATTATGTGTTTGATTCGCTGGAGGTCGATCGCCTCTAACTCCTCGCCATACACTGCTGTGGCGAAGTTATACTGTTCTTCTAACAGTGTGGCGGCGGTGTTATCGTCACCAGCCTCAAATGCTTCTATCAGTGGTCTAACACGATGCCGTGCTTGTGGTAAAAGAAGCGTCTCGATGAAAAACACATCGTCCCAGTTGCTGTCTTCGCTCATGAGAATGCCGTGGTAGCCGCCCGTTGGACGGTTGAGATTCCGTCCTTAGTCTTACAAATTTCAAAAACCTTGTCAAACGTTTCTAGCTCCTTGATTCGGTGCTCAGCGATGTAGATTTGTCTACTCTTGCTGCGCTCTTTCAATCTAGCCAAAAGGTCCTCTGTGCCTTCAAGAGACAACGCCAAAGTGGGCTCATCCAGGAGTTCAAATCCTGCTCCCTCATGCACACACTTGCTCAAAATCAGGTCAGAAAATCCTTCGGCCGTTGCCCATCGGATACGTTGCGCTTCTCCTCCAGACAAACTGGAATAATCAACTTCCTTGCCATTACGGAAGAACTGCACATTTAGCTCTTTCTTGATGCTCTCGTTCTTAAGTTCGCGCTCAGTGCTTACAGTCACTTCCCAGGAAGCCAAACCAAATTTGCTAAACGCTTGGGCAAAACACAATTCGAGGTGTTTGGTCGCTTTCTCCAGAATGCTCAGACGTACAAGAGGGAAATACTTCTGCCAAAAGGTGTACTCAGCAAGTTCATTGGTAATTTTTCCTTCGGCTTCGACTAATGAACTCAGGTCTTTGGTTAGTGTTTCGATGGAGTCCTTGTCTTTCTCCAGTTGTTCAGTAAAAGGGTTCACTTTCGCTCTCAATGTGTTGATCATCGAATCAACTTGCTCAATCATCTTCTTGAGAGATTCCTGCTTGTCGGACTCCCTCTTAGCTTCAGCGATTTTATCGGCAATAGATTCGAGCGTGGTTCTGCAGTTCTTCAAACCGGCCTCAATGCCCTCAACATTCTCTCTTGCACCGTCAATGACCACATCTTGGTTCTTAATATCCTGAACGAGCCGTTCTCGCTTTTCTTGAAGCCCTTCAGTTACGCGGACAATGTGCTCTTCTGAAACTTCCTGCAGGCATTCAGGGCACTCTTTGCCAACTTTTCCTTCAAGCTTCGTTATCTGTCCGTTCACAAGCATCAACTGAGCTTTGAATCCGGTTCGCTGGTCAATCGCCCCCTGCTCTGTTTTACGTGCTTTCAGGAGCCAGCCATCATGCTCGTTTATCGTCTTAATGGTGCTTTCTCGTATCTCATTCAACTCAGATAGATCGCTAACAGGTTTAACGTTACCTTCTAGCTTCGCCTTCTCTGCTTCATATTCACCGATCTCCTTGGTTCGTTCTTCTTCCCAGGAGGCGATCTTGTCTTCTGCTTGTTTGATTTGATCTTGCAGGGACGTGATCTTTTCTTTGACGGAGGTGACCACACCATCGTTTTTGGCGACTGCTACGGACAAGTTTGATGCTTTGTTTTTGCACCATTCGCCAAATACCGTCCACTCGTTGAGATTGAGTACATCAGACAGAAACGACAGCTTTTCACTGGGGCGTAAATCGATGAAGAACTGCCCTTGCTGGCGGAAATACATTGTCTGCAGGAACTGCTCAAATGTCAGTCCGATTCTGTCAATCAATGTTTCTTGATCAACTGCTTCATTGTCGATCATGAGCTTGTCTGGCTTATGTCCCCACGTTCTATAAATAATGAATTTGTCCGTGGTAAGAGTGACTTCGTATTTTTTCTCGCTGCTGTTGTAGTTCAGAAGTTTGCTGGCTTTCGTTTCCTTTGCATCCATACCAAATAAGCACCAAACGATCGCCGAAAACAGGGAGCTTTTGCCTATGGCATTGGCCCCCATCCGAGGGTTCTCTTCGTTGTGTCCAGTGATAAGGAAGAGCCCGTTTCCGTCTGGAAATTCAAGTTCCAAATCGATGAAGCTCTTGAAGTTCTTAGCCTTGATAGCACGAATTTGCATCTATTTCTTTGCCTCCGCCATGATTCGCAGACCTGCAGCCTTCAACTTGTCATTTACGCCTTGAGCCTCACAAAAGTCCTCAAAGCTGTCTGCCTCAACAGCCCCTGACTCTTGATGTCTCTGTTCGGTGCTTACAGGCGTCTTCCACTGTTGCTCAACTTCAGTGTCAATGTGAGTGTGTCCATGTTTTGCCACTACCTGTTCGATCTCGTGGCGGATCTGTTGCCACGACTCAATGTTTGATTGGTCAACCTTTAGCTTCACCTTCACTTGAGCCTTGGCTCTATGATCACGCTCGAAGTCAGTCAGGTATGCCTCAACTTGATAGGCGTTTTTCACTTCAACTGACAGTTTTCTTGGAAACACCAGTGGCTCCCTGAACCAGCAGTTGTCCGCGTCTTCCTTCAGTTTGGTGGAATCGAGGATAAGCATCGACCCATCGAAATTGTCGCCGAATCTGACATTGTACGGAGAGCCGACGTACACCACTCTCCCCATTATTTGTGGTAAATGGATGTCTCCTGAAAGAGCAAGGCGAGTGTCTCTGAAAAACGCAGCATCAATTTCACCGTCAACTCGCACGCCAGACTCTGCTTTGGCCTTGTCCAGGGTCACGTGCGTCATCACAAACGTATTGTTGAGGTCCAAGTCAGCCCAATCAGCTTTTGGGTTGCGCGAGTGCGGCAAATAGACGTACATAACGCCATCTATCTCTTCGCAGTCGGGTTCCGTGTAGTATCGAAACTTGGGTATGTGCCTGAGAAGGCGGAAATATGCAGTGTCGTTTGTCTTGCCATCATGGTTTCCGTGAAGAAACACCATTTTTTCAACTTTTGTGGAAAGCGCAACGAGCCCGTCAAGCAGGCGGTTAAGCAGTCTTGCAGGGTGCCGATCGATCGCCGTGGTTAAGTCTCCAAGGAAATACAATTCGGTCAAGTTGTGTTTGTCGATGATCGCATCTACCTGGGGAAATAGATCCCAGTGTGGCTCATCGATCCATTTGTCTGTCATGTGCAGGTCAGACAGGAACCCCATCATGGTCATTTCTTCTTTCCTTTTGTCGTAGGTTGTGGTTCGTCCTCTTCTTCAATGTAGTTTTCTGGTTCTGGGTATTTGGTCCTCGTCACCTTAAACTTCTCCTCAATCTCATGCCAGGCTTCGGTAGTCGCTTTCTGGATCTTTGACACTATTGAGGAAAACTCCAGTGAGTCAGTTATGGCGTCTATCTGCCGTTCGAAGTTGATCAATTGCTTGCTTTCGGGCTGGAAGTCAGATCCACCTGGCACTAGATGTAAGTATTTGTGCTTCTTCAAATAAACTAGGCAGGACTGCCAGTCTTCAATTCCGTAATTGAACTTGATAGACAGATCTACTTCCTTGAAAGGCGCAGTTATAGAGTTCTTGGCCACGTAGGCTTTGATCTTGGTCCCAACCGTTCGCGTAATCCCATCGATTGTGCGATCGATCTTATCGAGTTGAGTCAGCTTCACACGTTGGGACGAAAGGAATCTGAGAGTGGCTCCGCCAGTTACGTATTCCTTGGGACCGTAACCACCGGTTTTTTCGACTTTATCTCTAATTTGAGAAATGAACATCGGGGTGTATTGCGCTTCCCTGAAAGCGTCTACATTCCGTCTGAAATACTCACCGATAAGCCGGTGCTTCAGGAGGTGGTATCCGTCGTCTGCGTCGTCTCCTTTCTCCTTTTCCGTAGTCATCATGTCGAGTGAGTCGACAACGTTGAGGATTGGGCACCGCTTGCCCGGATCAAGAGCCATTTGCTCTTTGAGCACGCTCTCCACTCGTTTAATGAATCGCTCCGTATAACCACAGCAATCTTCCATAAAATCGATTTTGTTGACTGGCGTGTGAAGAATCTGTGCGTATTCAGTGTTGAACCTGCCTTCAGCATCTAGATAGAACCCTTGTGGGGTGCGCCAATTCATGAATAAGTTCGTCATAGCTTCGAGAGCGAGCTGTGACTTCCCTGACCCTTCTTTGCCGTAAAGTTGAATTCCTTCTCCGATGATCCATCCGCCACCAAGAGCTAAATCCAGTAGTGTTGACCCAGTTGGTATGCATCGAGCCATGTGTTAGTTTCCTTTGTGGGAAAGAGAGGGATAGGCGTAAAACCTATCCCCTTCGAGCTTTCACGATGTGAGAGTTAATCGGGCTGTTGTTGGTTGTGTTTCTTCAACTTCAGACGAAAATCGGAGACGCGCTCTTCACGCTTCTCGTCGTCTTTGTCCTTGGTTTTCTCGTCTTTGACGGAATCAGCTGATGCTTTAGCTGGCTCCTCTTTAGCATCTTCTTTCGCTTCAGACTTTGGTGAATCAGCAACACGCTGTTCCTTCTCTTCTTTGCCGTCGCCTTCCTGTTCTGCACCTTCGACGACTTCATCAAGTCCAGCAATTTCGCGCATTTTTTCAACACTCAAAATGTTGAACACATTTGACTCGAACTCACCATCTTCGTTTTCTGTTATGAGCGGGAAGTACTCAAGCAAGAACTTCTCAATAGCAGCTTCCTGCTCTGGGTTTGAGCACAGATTCGAAGGTTTTCGAGCCGCCTTCCAGTCCAAAAACTCAGCCATTTCAGCTTCTTCTGTTTTCTTGCGTTTGTAGAAAGTGAGATCGTAACCATCCTCGAAAGCAGTGATCGGGATGCTGGCCCCCTCGTCCATCGCGGCAACTTGAATTGCCTTGTGGGCGGAGTCGCTCATGTTAAAAAACTGTGCACCTTTGCCTTCGTCTAAGCGGTCCACTAACACAGACAAGTTGCTGGCTTTGTTCCACCACGGTTTAGCCCTTTCTTTCAGTCCAGCGTCGAACAAAAGCTTGGCTTGAGCACAATAGGGACAATCACCGAACAAAGTGCGGCAAAAGACGTTGTGCTCGCCTTTGATTTCCTTGTGCCACCAGAAGCGTTTACAAAGCACGTATTCTTCATTCAGCAGTGGGATGAAGCGCACCTTCCGTTCGAGTTCTTTGTTTTCCTTTGCTCGGAACACCGGCACCCTGGCCTTAATGTAATGGATAGCATTGCTGCTATTGTTCCACCGTGTTTCCTCGGGCGCATTCTTCTTGAACTGTTCAGCAGACAATGGTTTTGCCTGCGAAAGCATCTGTTTGAGCCCACTGAGTTTGCTATTCAAAGTCATTTTTCTTTTCTCCCAATTTCGTTTGAATTTTGAGCCTCTTTCTGGCTCTTTTGGACACTTTGGACGGCTTTAATGACGTCCTCCTCTTTCACACCAATGCGGGCAAGCTCCACAGCTATAAGAGCCTTTAACGGTCCCTGAATTAACTTCACAGGTGCCACCACTCTCACGTTTCCAGTGCTAATCACTAACACGTCATCGTTAGCCGGCAACCCTCTGACAATTAGTTCGCCCACCTCGGTGGTTCGACTGATACGGACGTCATCGGCCATATTGCACCAGATTGCTCTGGACAGCTCTAGACACAGACTCCAACGCATAGGCGCGTTTGTCGAATGCTTGGAGCAGCGAAGACCATTTTTGATGCTCAGCTTTCGCTTGGCGTTTTAGATGGCGCATAGACAAGTACTCCTCATCTTGCTCCGTTTTATCTGTAATAGCCTTTTCGGTAATCTTGACGCCATCCTTTTCCCATTCGGCTCTTATTCTGCTGGAAGTCCGACTTTCCATCACATCGCATTCAATTGCATAGAACTCCGCCTGATCCCAGAGTTTTGCAACCATGCTGCCAACAACGTCAAAGATCTCGGCATTCTGTTCGAGCTGCTCAACAATCTTTCTTCGGTCGATTCCCAACTTTTCTCGAAGCTGCTCGTACAGGGCGTCTTCTGATATGAATTCGGTGTACTTTCTTACTGGCATATTGTGTTAGTCTCTCCTATGAGTTTAAGAACACCAAGATGCGAGCCACGAGCAGCGCCATCTTCGCCACTGCTTCGAAGGATTCACAATCTTTGGGGAATTGCTCTAGTGCGTCAAACACGCCTTGGCAAAATACCAATTGATCGTCTGAAGTCGCCCTACTGTACATAGTGCTGAAATAGACGGTCAGGTGATATTTGACGCTGCCGTACTCTGATTCTGGTATCGAGGCAATCAAGTCCCGATATGTTTTTTGATCTCTACAGCATCCAGAAATGGCTTGTGCCAGGTCGTGAACGCTTGCAGGTATTTCTTGCGAGCAATCATACAACAAACACTTCACTTCATCCAAAGTTACACAATTTTTTATTGTGGAAAGATACGTGATAGCGCGTCCTGGTGAGCCTTTGGACATCTTCAGGATAAGTTGTAGTGACCCTTCCGGTAGTACTATGCTCTCTGCATCAGCTATTGCTTCCACATACTCTTGCATGTCTTCCGAAGGTAGTGGTTTCAAGTGCAGAAATTGCACTCGACGCTTCAGGGTGTCTTTGACTTTTGCGTCTTCACTCGTGCACAGAATCCACGTTAGATACTCGGGCGTATCTTCAATTGGCTTTAGTAAGCAATCCCAGCCTTCGGCACGGAGTCTGTGAACTTCATCGAGTATCACAACAGTTCGTTCTGAGAATAAGGATGGTGTTGTGGCGTCCTCAATAATCGACCGTAGTGTTTCTACCTTTGGGTCTTGGGCGATGTTTATCTCTATGATGCCGGATGCCGTGGCTCCAAGTTGACGCGCCATCACACGTGCGAGTGAAGTTTTCCCTAAACCAGAAGGACCCACAAGGCATATCCCTTTGATGTGCTCCTTGTTGTCAATTGATGCCTGCAGCCGCGTCTTGATCGCAGTGTGCCCCATCACTTGATCAAAATCATCTGGCCTATACTTTTCCGCCAAATCTACTTCCATGTGTTTGTCTCTCCTTTATGCTGCGTTTCTGAATTCTGTTGATGAGAAGGTGCCAAATTTCTTCAAGCTTCCTAACTTGGTTCCCATCGAAACTTCCATAGTGAGAGGAATACCCTTGAGCCACCAATCGTATGAAGCAGTGTGGAGCATTTCGCACAAAACAATGTAGAGGTAGTCGTTGAGCTTATTCTCTGGAAACACGAATATCAGTGAATCGTGAATATTCAGGAACGGGATCAGGTGAAGATTGCCCTCCCTGATGGCTTTCTCAGTTAATCGAGCATGAGCGCTCTCGATAACGTCGCTGGCAGCTGACTGAATTGGGTAGTTAAGAGCCTTAAGTTTGTGCAGGTTGAAGAATTTGCGGCCAAACACAGTTTTGATGTGTTTGTGCTTCTCCAAGTAAGCAATCTCTTTCTTTTGCCACGTTCTGATGCCATGGTGTGTGGTCCAGAACTCCTCTTCCATTAAGTACTCGACAATGGAGAATCGATGATCTGGCACCTTCAGATTTTGGGCAATGGAGTACGGCACACTGCCATAGATTGCGGGGAACACAAGCGCGTTTTTGAACGTACCACGAAGTGCGTTAAACTGGTCTTGATTATTTGGATCAATGCCAAAGTGTTCGGCGCCAAGAAGTTCAATACCTCGTTGTGTCCAGTGCGCGTGCACATCGAAATCATTCAGAAGCCCGTTTCTCATGAATTCGTCTTCTGACAGTGCAGCAGCCACTCTGTACTCCACCTGTCCGGCATCGATTTCAACCATAAGCATTCCAGGCGGAGCTTCAATGATGTCTCGATACCCTTTCTTGCCACCACGAGATTGGAGGTTCTGCAAGTTTGGCTCACTGCTAGACAATCTTCCCGTGTTAGTGAGCAGGCAGTTGAAGCTGGAATGGATCAAACCGTCATCGTGGATGAATTTGCCACCTGGGAGGTAACCGGTCAGGTACGTGCTTACTGTCTTGTTCGTATCCCTGATTTGGAGAATAAGATCGATCTCGTCGCACTTGGGAAGAGACTCTAGAAACTCTTCACCCACTCCAGTTATCTCGGCTCTGATGTTTTGTGTGTCGTGTAAGAGCTGAGCCACGTTCGCATTGCTGAGTGGATTACATTGTCCGTACTTGACACGTGCTTTCTTCACATCAGGCAGCTGGCTGAACTTCAGCTTCAACTCCTCAAGCTCCCCTGACAGCTTCTTATGTGTGGCAACTGCGAAATCAAAGTTGGGCAGTGCGCCTTTTGCTTGCATAAGTACACAAGACGAAATGCGCGTGTTTTGCATCAAATAAACTTCAAGCAGGTCTAATGCTTCAAGCAGCGTCAGCTGATGATCATGGAGGAACTTCGTGAATTTGGCATCCAGTCCGTTGTACTGCATGACCACTTCGAGGGGCTCGTTGATCAAGTTCTCGACGTCGATACTGGATAGTTTTTTGACGTCGAATCCAAAGTATCTTCGTGTCAAATAACCCAAACTCTTAGGAGTTCTGCTGTTCAAGATATAGGCTTGTGCCATTGTGTCTTTGAACAAAGTTTGATAGAGCCAATCCCAGCCAAAAGCTTCGGCGTACCACTCCTGCTCGAATGTTCCGTTGTGGAAGATCAGCTCCGTTGTCTTAGTCAGGTTGTACGTCTCTTCCAGTACCTCTTCATACTTGAATCTGCCTGGTGTCTGTGGATGTTGAAGAGGGAAAACGAATGTGCGATCGAACGTACTGAAGGTCGTGGTCAACAATTGCGCGTCCTTCTTGTAAGGGCGCAAGCAAGTTGTTTCGATGTCGTTTGCTACCAGTGGTTTTGATGCCAGATCCTTGAAGGCGGCTTTCACCTCGCGAGGATTCAGAATCAACTCCATCCCCTTGTAATAGTCCTCAGTAGGGAATACGGTCGGTGTTGCGCTTGCTCGATTCCATATCTTCTTGAAATGGGTGAGCATAATTCCCTGGATCTCATTCATATCCATGAATGCTTCGTTCGTGCCAACTATTGGCCAGAGCCAAAATTTATGCCCTTTATAGTTTGTGGGCATGAGCAAATCAGGCTCTTCAACTAGATCGAAACTGTTTCCGAAATAGGTTTCCATCAAGCTGAGAGAGTCATTACCGACGGTGATTACAAGTTTCGGCTTGCACCGAGAGATCACATCCAGCTTTCTGCCGGCACAGCATGTTTTGGCTGCTGGATCTTGGGTTTTGTCATAGGGGGAAACGCACTCGACCAGGAATATTTCGGCGACCTTGTCCAAGTCGAGATGTTGGCACAAGCTGTGGGGAGTTTTCGGGGCAATTATCAGAACGTCCAGGGGCTTGTCTGGTAAACGGTCAGGTCCCTTGAACGGAGCCAATGGACAAATGTTGCACGACTGGTACATGAGCACATCAGACATGTGACCAGTAATGTTTTTGGTCTTCTTGCTCTTACTTTGTTGGAACAACATTTCTGGTTGATACCAGTCCTTCGACACCGTTCTCGTATCTGAATGCAAAAGCGGGGAATGTTCCATATCTCCAGGAGAACTGTGCCTTGTTGTTCAGCAGTTCAAGAAGCACGTTCGCTTTGACCTGGAATCGAGGGAACTCCAAAGGAACGTCGGTATTGAGCTTGACTGAGCGCGTCCTGGAGGCTAATTCAATTCCTTTGGGACCAGCTTCGAGAACTTCTTTATTGGCGATTTTGCAAAGTTCCTTGAGTGGTTCAATTGCAGGCTCTGGTAATGGTTTTAAGGTAACTGTTTTGAATGGGTCGAACATTTTGGCTATTTCTTCGGGGGTATCCATTCGCAGTTTGACCGTGCGAACAATCAGCCCATCGAATATCAGCCCAAACGACCGCTCATCTTCGAAAAACCCTTTGTTTGGCAGTTTTATGGCAGCAACAAGGTCCACAAAGCTCTTGGTGAGAACGCAATTCTGTTGAACTCCTTTGAACCTCTGACGGGCGATTCTCGTATTGTCAGTTGCGTAAACGTGCTCATTGAACACAAATAGCTGACTAGCTATGTTATCAATATTTGACTGTTTCATGAACGCCTTAACGTCTCGAACCGCATTCAGAAAGTCGCCTGCCGCCCCCATCATCTTGACCTGCTGGCAATCTGAATAGGACTGCTTGAACGGGTTGGTGGTAAGGCTGTCACAAACGATAAGTGCCGAAACGCTCCCTCGCGCGATCGATAAAATGTCTTTTGTCAGCTCAAGTGTTACCTCACCTTTGCCTTTGCCTAAGCTATTTACAAGTGCCTCAGTGTCTACGAGAGCTTCGATTCCGTCGAGCTGGGATAAACCACTCACTAACACAAGATTCATCGCGTTGGCGGCGACCAGAGAGCCCTCTCGTATGTAAATTCGATTTAGGTGCGGCACCACTCTGTTGTTTAAGGCTAGCTTCGCGGCCAAGTTCAGTGCGTCATCGATTGTGAGTTTGTCATTTTTCTCGACCAGTTTTGGCGGCATTACTTTGGCTCCGTAAAGTTGGTCTGCACGGCATTTCTCAAGACTGCAGGCATGTCAAACAAATGCGTGGCTAGAACGTCTTGGAGCTTCTCTGCTGCATCCACGCTTGCATTAGTGACGCCTGCAAACGAGGCATGCGTGAAAGGCGGATTGATGTTCAGTTTGTAGTCTAAAGCTGCATTGAAAGACAGATAAACGCCTTTGCCTCTCGCGGCTTTAGGTATACGCAAAAGAACCATATGGGATTTGTTGCCAAGAATGATGTTCTGACCCTTTTGTGGGTAGAACGTCCAACGCACGTGCCCATCATCAGTGGACAAACCACAAACTACGGGGACCTTGATATTAAATGTCTCCGTGGTCGTGTCTGACCCCGAGACAGATCCAGCAGATGCACCATTGTACGTAGGGTCAATCATGAATGACAGCATCCCCACATTCTGGACTGCAACATCAATCGTTTGAACCGTCGGGTAAACTGCCAATATCTCTGGCTGAAATGCTGGATTTGAAGCATCAATTGTGCCTTCCAAACGGACATACTTGTATTTGGCGAATGGAATGTTGTTTTTGATCATCGGCACATTCCAATTAACAACCAGCACGTAGTAATCAAAAGTTTCATCACTGGGCTTCTCTAAACGCGCCAATTGAGCCCGTTCAAGGAAGTATTCGGCGGAGTCAGTTAACACGAACAGCTTGCTTATCTGTGTACCGATCTTGGTCGATAACTTTCGCTTCGCGTGATAGCAAATAACGTCCATGTGGTCAGTCAAATAGGGGTGATAGGCAAGAGCCGGAACCGCCAATAGCCAAACCAACACGGACAGAACAATTTTTCTCATGATTTTCTTCCTCTATGCAGCCCACGGTCTCAAGTCACGTCTAATTGCATCCGCGTCCATGGCGCCGAAGTCTTTGCCAGACGGGTGAATAAAAGTTAGATTCGGGATGTACCACTTCAGATTGGCCAACGATGGAATCGCTTGTTTCAGGGCGTCTGGGTCGTATGCAAGCGCGATCGAGTCGTATTGCTTGCTAAGGTCCATGAGCATTGATTTCTGCTTCTCAGTAATGTTCTTGCCGAACAAGCAAGTTGCAGAGACTCCCGGAATTGATGCCGCCGTCACTTTGAAAGAGTCAAAAGCTCCCTCACAAAGTACGAGCAACTTGCCACCGCGCAGATTTTGAAAGTCGTGCAGAAAGTCACTGGGCTTGACGATCACCCCTTCCTTTTCCGACGCCATTTTGTACTTCGGATTGACGTTATCTGAAATAGTTCGCGCTGCCCAGGTCATCCACTGGTTGCCGAACAAGATGGGTATGATGATTCGATAGCTGAATTGACCTCCAATTGACCACTGGAGCCCATACCTGTTGATCACCCACTTCGGGTCAAAGCCCCGTCGTTTCAAGTAATTGACAAATTGATTTTCCAGCTGATCCTTACCTGTAAAGGTGCAAAATGTGGGTGGTTTTTCAGCGGGTTTGACGTCAATGTCAAACTCAATCTTGCCTCTCTTCCCTAAAAGCTCAAGATCGAGATTGAAATACTGCCTTGTTAGTCGCATTGCTTCATCTCGCGAGATTCCGAGCAATGAAGCAATCAAACGAGCTGGATGTTTGCCCCTGTGTTGAGGGTCTCTCCAGCATCCGTAAAGCGATGTGGTCAACGAAAGACCGAGGTGCTTATTCTTGTCACTGTACCCGCACATCGGGCAGTGGATTTCTATGTTTTCACCACCTGATCCCCGTTTGTATGGAATCCGATAATCAGTGACAAACTCACGCCAACCCATTTTCAATTACCTCGTCTACTTTCTCGATCAACCATGTAATACCGATTACGAACAACAGCATGAACACCACTTTTACGTTTCTCATCTCGCTGCCGCCCTCTGTCTCTTCTTTGCGTATGACGACTCCTCTTCAGGCTCCTCATCTTTGAGCAAGTCTTTCAAAGCTTTCTGCCAGAACTCCACGTTTTCTTGAGCGTCGAGGCAGAATTGCCCCAGCGTGTAGCACTGCGTGATCAGAATCTCCAAGTTGTCTTGCTCGTTGCGGGCGTTGGTGACGCGCAACCTCGCAATACCTAAAGCCTTTTCAGCTTTGGTTTGAGAGTAGGTAATTACGAGATCAGCTATTCCGATCTTGCTCCAGTCCTCTCCCACATGCCACTCGCTAACTTCTTTGGATTGAGCGCCTTCGCGGTTCACCTGTGACGCGCTGACCAGCATCACGTCGAGTTCTGCTGCCATCCCATGCAGTTCCTCGTAAACGGTCTTCAAATTCAGCCGATAGTTATTTGTGTCGATATTCATCAAGTCAACGTAATCCAGAATGATCATGTCTGGGTGGAATTTGTGGTGTGTTTTCAGGGATTGTATGTAAGCCTTCAGCCCGTTGACGGTAAGACTGCGAGCAGGAAACTTCTTGATCCACAAGTTCTTGTCGAGATACAGATCTTGTTCGAGTCGTCTTCTGATCTTCTCCAGCACTTCCTCATCTTTTAGCGAACGAGGCTTGTCTTCAGCGCTGGTCACATCAAAACGGTTATTGCTCATTCGCATCATGCGGATGTCTGGCAAATGCCTAACTGTCGACCCAAACAGAGACTGGTAGTATCTGGTGCCGACCTGTTCGTCATTCATTTCCAGGGATATGTGGCATACTTTGCGGTTCTGCAGAATGCCCATCTTTCCGCAATGCACCAACCACCAGGTTTTGCCCTTTTTCGGAGGCGCCACAAACAACACGAGTTCCTTTCTACGGGGAATCAACCCCCTGCAGTCGAGGGGTGGGATGTTGAGAGTGATGCAGTCGTCTGAGCGCTCTTCCTCAGTCTTGTAGAGTAGTTTCAGGATGTCTGAAAGGCGTAGACCGGGGTCGAATAGCTGCTGACGCTGCTGGGTGGCTCGAATTAGGATGCTGTCGACTTTCTCTAAATCCTCTTTATCCCAGGCTTCAACAGCTTCGAATAAAGCCTTCTGATAAATCGATTTCCGCTGGAATTTTTCAAGTTGGGCAAGGATGAACTCACTACCATTGCTTCGAACTTCAATGTTTTGGAAGTAGTCAATTTCACAGCTTTGCAGGAGCTGGATGAGGCTGTCCTTCGCGTCCCTGATGTCGAGATCGTCTGCGATCAGGTAGACGTGATCTTTGGCCGGCTCGTTGTAAAAGTCGATGTATTGGTACAGCCTCTCGACCAACTGCCTGATTGCGTGATCACCGGTCCAATTGTCGAGATCGATGCTGTTTCGCACAATCTTGAAATGCTCTTCACTGAATATGAGCAGCGAAAGCACTTGTGCCTGAAGACTAGGTGTCAGTGTGTCTGGCATTTTACGTTAGTCGCTTTACCAACATTGAGACAAACACTGAAGAGTTCTTGTAACCGGGGTAAGAGTCATCAAACGCAGTAGGGAAGTTTTCCAAGCAGTCGGCTACAGCATTAGGTGTGATTTTGTATTTGAGAGTCTCGCTATCACACACAACTTGAGCAATAAGCTTGTCCACAGCATGGTTCTGTTGAACCCCTAACGTTGCAAAAAACGCCACAGCCGACGCAAATGCACTGACCAGTCTTGTTTTTGCTTTCGCTGTTAAACAGCGCCACGGAATCAGATTATCTTTCTGGTGCTCCTGAAGACGAGGAGCCAAATAGAGCAAAAGAGCAGCATAGAAGACGTCTAAATCGGTGTTCAAACTAAGCCTCCATATGTGGTGTCAAATGAGGTGGGTTATTTACGATACCTCAAGCCGATATCAGCTTGAGTTTTTTACTTCCGCACAAACACGCGTCCCTTGTAGAAGCACATGTGGGGCGGAAGAAACACAACGTACACGTTTCCTTTAGTAGGCAAATCCTTCTTGGGTTTGCCTTTATTTTTGCCTGATGCGTAAACAGGTTTGTCGTCCGGGTGACGTTTGAATTTGATTCGACCTTCACGAAAACGAATCAACCCATTTGTCGGCAAAAACTTTTCAATCAATTTCAGAATAGGGACCACAAACGTGTGCCACCATGGCGTTTCTACGTTTGGAGACACGAGGCAAACCACCAGACAACCACGCTGCGATTCCTTCCACGCCTTGGACATCCACTCATATAAGTTGATGTATTCAGGGTTCATCCAATAGTGCGGTTTAACTCCGAGCCTGTGTGCGTGCTCAATCCAGTCAGTTTTGAGGCTGTCCATCTCTGGCGAAATGTAATACGGAAGCTTAGTGTTCCAGTCTTCAGCGCACGCGTCAATTTTCAAGTCAAATTCGCGAATGTACGGATCGGCTTCCTCTTGTGGAGTCGCCCATCTGTCACTTCGCTCGCCGACTGGGAGAGAACCTACATTGGCACAAGGGTTCACTGGAATACGTGCCCCTCTTCTAATGCCTTCGCTAAAAGATCAACACTTGAATAAAGGTCTTCAAATGCACCGCCATTGTTGATGATAAGGTCGTAGGGAAGTTCATTTATGCTGGATTCACTAGAGTGGTCTAAACCGATTCCCTGATTGCCTGGGTTGTAGACATGCCACACCAGAAATCCCCATCCCTTAATCACGTCATACTCATTTCGATATCGAAGGTCGGAAATCACCACTCGCCTCGGGCTACCCTGGTCTTCCCAACGTTTTTTCAGGGCACGAGCCCAGCAATTTGGACCAAAAATTGTCCTTCCCGCCTCAGTGCCAGTTCGCTGCAAAAGCCCCCTGATCTCTGGATAATTCCGCTTTGCAGTATCCCAGCCAACAGCGGTGATTACCTCTTGCAATCGTGTAAATGTCGTTCCGGTGGGAACCCAAGGGTTAGTCACAAACACAAAGTCTCTCAACGCATCCGCAAATGCAAGTTTCGTGTAGCCCCAGTTATCTACCAGCCTATTTGCAATGGTATCTTTTCCGGCGCCGGCCAAACCTTTGAGTGCAATCATTGTTGTCATTTCAGCACCCCAGCCATGTACGTTTCAATTTCACTCATTCGAGTCAGAACACTGTCCCTGCCGCTTGTGTTTTTCTCAAATGTGATTCGAATCGATTCTGTGTTAAGAGCATGATTTCTGGCACCAATCAGCACCTTTTGCAGCGCTTTATTGCTGATGTTAATGTCGTGTTCGAGAGCTAAGAAGCCAGCATGCATAACAACATCCAGCAAGCCAAGGTTGACTGGTTTACTTTTCTCATCACTAACACGAAACGCCGGACGTCCAATGCCCTCATGCAGTGAGGTGAGTATTTGATCGAACCTGCCGCCGAGGTCACGCTCTACTTTCACCTTCTTAGTAAGTAGTCGATAGCAGAAGTTGTCGAGGAACATATTCATCGGCTTCGTGTATTCGGAATACTCACGATGCATCACATAGGCACGAAGAGCAGATTGCGTGCCTCTATACCTTGTGTTTGGTCCAAATAAAGTTAGCCACCAGGGGTGCTTCTCGGTCACATCTTCAATTAGCCTAAGCGACGCATGGTTAAACACAGCACGACGAATCTCCTGATCGGTCAAGATCATGCCGCCTTTGTTTATCCGTCTGAATAGGAAGCCCCAATACTTACGCTGTACGATGCTTTCTGAAATCTGCAGTTCGAGAAAATCAAATCGATTCTTGTATAAAAGAGGCAGACGGCTATATGTGAGTCCTTTGAGTTCTGGAATCTCGTCATCAAGTGTCAGGTCGTTTTTCATGAAACGAACAATTGTACTGAGGCGTTGGTGACCGTCCAGAATATAGCGCAGCTCCCTTTCTTCGGGTTTGGCGTCTGGGTCTAACACAAGCATCAATGACGGTGACAAGCCGCGCAAAAGCAGTGTGACAATATAGGCTCGTTGCTTCTGATCTGGCCAAACGAACTTACGCTGCACAAATGGTTTCTTGATTTGACCTCTATTGTGCCAGTCACGCAGGTTCGTGAGAGTGGGAGTCTTATATTTAGTGTCACAATTGAGATCTGTTGGAGCGGCTTCAAAGTCGAAGTCCTCCTCAACCACTCTTTCTGTCTCTTTGCTCATCTAGGTTCCCCTCTCAGGTGTTGCTGGTGGTGGCGTTGAATAGTAACTTGCGGCATTCAACAAACACAAGACGGACTATCCGATATGCAGCGTATAACTAGCCGAACATTGTCTTGTGTTTGAGGTCTCGATCATCTGGTATGTCCCAGTCGTTTTCAAACGATACCTGTTTGCCGCCGATGTACGAACGAACCCCGTCGCTGGCAGCTACACCGCAAGCAAGCGCCTGCATCGCATGCGATCGAACATCCCTCAATGGTCCTTGTGCTTTCTTCGGGTGCACAGGTTCGTTGTAGCGAATGCGTAGTGCCGCATTCACCTTGCCATCGTCTGGATTCTTCAGCATCGGACAAAGGTGGGCAGTGACAGTTCTTCTCAAGAGAGGAATGCACGTATTTGTCTTGCCACCGGCGCCTAAGTAGGCTTGCACAATACGACCCTGAAGAATCACAGTCCTCATAAGAAAGTGGTCCATAGGTGCGATCGAATAAAGGATGCTTTCCACAGCAAGCAGGGCGCAGTCTTCGAAGAAACCAGTGGATATCAAGTACAAAAGTCGTTCGTTGTCCATCTCGTGATCGGTGAATCTAATTGGATTCTGATAATCCCGAGCCACGACTTTCACAACGCCTGAAGTTGTCGTACCTGGGTCGATGGTACCGATGATGGCCTCGTCTGAAAGCACGTCAATCAAATCGATACCTTCCCTACTGGTATGCCAGTTTCGTCTGCAATCACTTTTAGTAAATCCACATCTGATATGGTTTTTTCGCTCACACCATCAATGGCTCGTTTTGAAATCATCCTCTTGGTTGAGACCAGCTCGCATAAACGTCGCTCCAACAGGCTGTAAATCGGATAAATAACTATCGTGGGGTCAATTTTGTCTTCTAGGTCAGCTCGCGCCATGGCTTGTCGCATCATTGCGTCCTGGGGGAAGATCTCGCAAAACACGATGACTCGTGCAGCCGATAAAGTAAGACCTGTGGAGGTAGCCGTGATCGACATAATGGAAACAACGGTGTCTGGGTCGGTTTGGAATTGATGCACCTTAGCCAGCTTCTGTTTCGAGCTGTCTTTGCCATCGATTCTCACGTATCCAATATTTGCGTCTTGGCAAATGCGCTCTAACGCATCCAGCATCTCGGCAAAGTGTCCGAATAGGAGGGTCTTGTAGCCGTCCGTTACCACGTCTTTCATCAAGGACAAGAACATGGGATCGGTGTGCTTCTCCTTGGAGTTCTGACACCACTTTGCAAACGATGACTTTCCAGGGAGATCTCTGGCTCCGAGGTAGATGGGTTCGTGGATCTTCTCGGGCAAGTACTTCCACACTTCTTCTTGGGTGCGTCGCACCATGTATTTTGCTTCCAGCATCTTATAGAGCTTGTCGAGATTGCTGTAGCCAGTAGTCACCATAAATCCGCGCTGTTCATCGTTCTCAGTTGGTGGCAAAGCCATGTAAAATGCCTTGCAGAATTCATAGACAAACCGTTTCCAATTCATGAAGCCTGGGTCAAGTAAGTCTAATTGTGTGAAAAGCTCTTTGACCCGATTCGGGATTGGGGTACCAGACAGCCACATCCTGACGGCACTCTGGCGAGATAGCTGCCTGAAGTTTTTGACTCTTATCGTTTTGGGATTCTTGAGCTCTTGAGCCTCATCCGCGATAAGAAATAGTTTTTCTCCATAGTTGTAGAGCTTATGTCCATCGTTCAGGAAATGAGTTCGCTCATATGAGCAAATGTAGAACCGGATACCTGGAATTAAGGCTGGGAGTGGTCCATCAACAACATGAGAAATAGTGTTGAAGTAGTCACTGAGTTTGGTTTGCCAGTCTTCGATCAAATGCGCCGGACAAACAATGAATACGGTGTGATCTAGCCATTTAGGGTGAAATGCACAGAGCGTGCTGCTCACACTCTTTCCAATTCGCATCTCGTCAGCCAAATATTGAACGCCACCGGATAGCAGAAAGTGGTGAATGGGGACCCACTGGTGAGTCCGTGGGGTGACGGAGGCGCCGGCACGTTTTAGTTGCTCTAACACTTCAGGAATGGGCGATGCTTCCGTTGCGCGTGCAAGCTTCGCCATCTTCTTCTGATTTAGGTCCCTTTGCATGAGGCGCTCGCCTGCATCTATTAATGCCGACTCGTCCTCTGGCATGAGTTCGCAGTTTTGCTTAAATAGGAATTCAATTAGTCTTAAGGTTATTGGCGCTTCCCACATTTGGACATGTGGCTTCCACTTAGGACCACAGCCAGTCGCCTTGAGTAGCGACACAAGACTCTTGTTATAGGGAAATCCGATATATACACAATTGTCGTGCAGTACTGCGTACACTGTATATGCCACCACTTCTAACACATGAATTGAATCACAGCCTTGTGTTGTGGCGCAAATTACGTGGTTATAATTGCTGCCACGTGACCGTGTACGATCCGTGCCTAGTAGTAGTAGTAGTGATAAAAGGGTGAGTAGGTGCACTGAAAGCCGAATAAGCACGCCTCTTTGATAGGAGGAAATGTTGGTGGAATACCAACCCTGGGCAAAGTTTTTAGGAGAAGCAAATGAGATTGATTCTTACGTCCACCAAAGACAGACCAATTGGTGTCAACACAAACTGCATTGTTGCTGTTGAAGACGCTGATCCAGGGCTGGAGTACAGTACCACCGTGCATCTGATGGGAGGTGGGCAGCGTGGCGTGAAAGAAGATCTCGACACTGTGTTAGAGAAGTGGGCTGAAGTCATGAGACAAGGTTGGATAGGCCTTTCAGATACGGCACATCAACGGAGGATGAATGAACGGATTTAAGAAAGGGTTTTTCCACCACAAAGGAAAAACAGTTCGCGTGCTGAAACACAACGTTCACGGCTGGCTCACGGTAGCCGTCGATAAGAATGGAAATCCAATAGAAGACGCGGTGACGCTTACGAAAGAAGCCTGGAAAGAGATGATGGGTCCAGTCCATATCCGTTCTGAAAGTACGGTTCAACCTACAGTTGCTATGACAGAAAAGAAAGATGAGACAACGGGCGCCACCGGAACGATCACGTGGAAAGCACCAGAGTCAATGTCCGATCTCGATATTGCATTCGGTGCAAGAGCGAAAGACATTCCTTCGGAAGCCGAGATTCCATCTGAATTCTTTAAGCACAGCAATCCATTTAGTGAACTTGCCCGTGCACTGTTTTTTAAAGGCAGCAAAGAAGTGCCGTCATGGCAAACACGAGAAGGCATCGATCGAACTCAAGCGCTTGGGCATGTAAAAGCAGTGCTTGGTTCATTCGAACCGTCACATGAGCGCAAAATGGCGGCTGTGGGCTGGATGCTGTACAGCTGGTTCATCCCCGAGAGCCTTGGAATCACGTCAAAGCAGCTAGCAATTAAGTAGAGGAAGACCAATGACAAAGAAAACAACAGAATCAACTATTCAGCAGATTCCCTTTGGCACAAGGGCCAAATGCAGAATTTCCGGCTTTACCGGCATCGTAACTGGTCGGGCATATCACAAATACGGCTGTAATGACGTATTGCTGTCTGCAGATCGATTAGGCTCTGACGGCGAACCAACCAAAAGTTGCTGGTTTCAAGAACATCGAATTGAGTGGGGCGAAAGTCCAGAAGGTAAGGCGGTGGGGTCACCAGTGGATGACAATCACAGTCCCGTTGATTTAACCAAACTTGGTAGCGTTTATCGGGATGAGATTACCGGCTGTGAAGGCGCCGTAATAAGCATCTGTCAGTACATCAATGGCTCCAACAACCTCACCATTCGATCGAAAACGGTGAGAGATCAGAATGGACAACCTGTTGAGTGGACTTTCGATGAAGGCGCACTCGTTCTCGTGGAAAATAAACCAGTCGTTAACAACGCCCCTGCAGTCCGCAACGGCGGTCCTTACCCAAAACCATCTCTTCCAAAGACTAGACGAGTGGATTAATGATGTCTGAGGGCAAGAAGCCTAAATGGAAAGGCATGCTTATAACTCCACAAGAGTTGAAAAATCTGCCTGAGTACAGCGGCTCTTTACCTACCGGAACGTTCATAGGGAAGATTTGGAAACGTGCTGCCTACGAAGAAGGTTCTGGTTATAAAAAACATGAAGACGGCAAGTGCTATTGGCACGGTGAGCGAGTCGGGTGGTGGTTGGGAAGGTATGAGAAGTGCGACGACCCCACGAAAGTCAATATTGAGTGGTATGTGCCGCTTGTAATGGACAGCCCAAAGCCACTGCTTAGGGGTGTCGATCGCGAAGGTCGTCCACTCGATTTGAGGAAACAAATGGATGAGATGCGAAGTAAATGACAAACACAATAGTCAGAAATGAAGAAGCATATTCTTGCGGTGGCTGTGGGCGTGAGTACCACTCTGGTCCCTATTGGAAAAACCGCGCTGACACTTGTGGTAAGTGTTCTTCTTGCGATGCGGATATAAAACATGATGACATCAATCGAACCTGCTCAGAGTGTGATCGAAAACGCACATCTGAGAATGCTCAAGCCACATTGAGCAAAGCCAAAGAGCTGGGTCCAAATGACAAACTGCCAGACCAGTTTTACGCAGACCATAGCCTTTATCCAATGATTCCGTACGACGGTCTGTACATGGAAGACCCTAGTGAACTCAAAGAGTGGCTCGAACTTCATCAAGAGGGCGAGGATGAGCACACCGGGGAGAAGGTCAAGAAATACGAAATGCCTGATGAATTGTGGTGCTACGGCACTTTGCCAACAGAGTTCAAGTTAGATGCCTACGACATCGTTGACTGTGCTTTACAGGGCGATCATTACGAGGATGCTGTCGACACCATTGGTGATAATGCTTGGAAGGAGCTTCAAGAGTTTCTGGATAAATGGTGTGCTGAGCAAGCCATCGTGACACATTGGCCAGATCATGCCGTGAAGGTTAGGGTGTGATGCTTGATGGAGGTCTAAGTGGCTAAGCCTCTGTTGCTTGATTTGTTTTGTGGATCGGGGGGGGCGCGATGGGCTATCACCGAGCTGGCTTTGAAGTCATCGGAGTTGATATCAAACCCAAACCCCATTACCCCTTCAAATTCATTCAGGCTGACGCTCTAACATTTTCGTTTTCTGGCTTCGCCGTGATCCACGCATCCCCGCCATGCCAAGCCTACAGTGACTTACAAAAGCTAACCAAAAGAGAGTATCCAAAATTGATAGAACCAATTCGAACGCGACTGAGGAAGGCGGCGGTTCCATATGTTATTGAGAATGTTTCTGGAGCGCCACTGAAGAACCCAATAACGCTGTGTGGCACCATGTTTAGTGGCCTAAGAGTTATTCGTCACAGATTGTTTGAGTCGAATGTCCTCTTAGAGGCACCACATCACCCCACACACCCTCTAGTCTTCACGCACGACAAACGGAAAGCGCACTACGGTTTGTTGGATCAAGACACAAGTTTTGTTCAAGTCACTGGGGGCGGTAACTGTTCCATCGCCAATGCACGTGATGCGATGGGAATTGATTGGATGAACAAAAGTGAAATAAATGAAGCAATTCCACCAGCGTATTGCGAGTTCATTGGCAAACAACTGAGGAGGTACTTATGAGGGCATCTCGCTCGAATATTGACGGTGGAAGAACAAATAAAATGAGCATCTTTACAAGAAACCTGTCGTCCTATCGTGCCGGCAAGAAAGCCAGAAAAGCAGGCAATGCATTTTCCACGAACCCGTGCGACGTCAGTTCAGCTGAAGGCACCAAATACACGCGAGGTTGCACTTGCCTTTCTAAAATCTGTTATTGGGCTGCAGGTTATTGGAGTGTGAGTCGCCACAGTTTGTCGACCACCTCAAACTCAACCCCTTAAAATTCGAAAAGCTTCTGGTTCTAAGCAGAAGCCTTTCTGGAAGTTTATAAGCTCCAGAAGCCTAACTGTCAGTGACACAGCGAAGCTCCATGCCAAAGATAATTCAATTACCACTAAAACGCAACAAAGACTGCAACGGCCGACCCGATTACGACACATTGGTCAATCTGGTTTACCAACGCTTTGTCGCCAAACACGAGAAATTTTCCCTGCAGCAGCGCACTGGCAACCACCCAATTCAGCGCACCGGTCCATCGCTTGAGTTGTTTAATGACCATCTGAACTTCAAACAGACGATCGGTCTAACACCATTAAGTCCAAATGGCACGTGTCACTTCATTGCATTCGACGCGGATAATGCCAACGATCATTTGAGCCGTCTAACTGACTTACTTACCAGCTTTGACTTAACACCATTTCGAGTCGTTGGTCGTCCGGGAAGAGATGGTCACTTATTCCTGTTCCTGAAGGACGTCCCTGCCTTTGTGGCGTCCAAATTCGCTCGCCTTTGCCTTCGCCTTCTCCAGATTCCAGAAAACGATTCTGTGGGCGCTAAACCCTATTTTGGCTCTACTCCCATTCGATTCCCTCTCGGGTTGAATCGAAAGAAAGAGTGTGAAGGTCATGTCGACTCCATTCCTGGAATCGATGACAGTGACTCATATGGCCGACTGCTGGCTCTTTATTCAACCACTGAAGCGACGAGAGAGCAGCTGGAGCCAATACTTGAAGCGAATGCTCCCATCCTGTCCTTATGTGAATCAGGTCGGATGAGTTATGAACGCAAAGAAGAACTGTTGCAAGCGGCGAAAGAGTTCTGTCGCTTTGGACTCACTCAGCCCCACACGAGCCACTATGCTTACTTCTGTCTTGGCCAATTGGCTTGGAGTGGTTGTCCTGAACTGGGTATCCCTGCTTTTGGTCCTGATGATGAAGCAAGGGCTGAGTGGATCTATAACTGGGCCGTCACCAAACACAATGGGTTCAACTTCGAGATTAATCGCCGTGCTTTCCATCGGGTGAAGTTGGAAATACTGAAGTTGTGTCGTTGGAGACGTAAAAGTCCATTTATCAGTAACTCAATTGACTCTACTGATGACCCTGTTGTTAGTCTTGTCAGTCCTCACTATCGACAAAAGGCTAACCAGAACCTGTTTTCAGCCACCAAGTTCAAGATATTGTCGGCTACGCTCGATCTCTCGCTCCGCGAGGACAGTAAACGCCTGATTCAGCAGGATGTGGCTAAAGCCTGTAAGTCATCACCTCGAATCGTCATCAAGCACCTAAGTGACGCTGGACACGTTAAGGTCTGTGGGTCCAAGACCTTTATCCAGGTGGATTTGCCCTTACTTCGCAGGCAAGTGAAAGAGTTGGATAAAGTGTCCAAAACAGTAGTTAACAGTGAGGTTTGGGGTTCTGGTGTTCTAAAGGAAGAAAGTGCCAACAACGACGGCGAAAGCACCCCCCAACCACCCAAAATACACAGGGCTTATACGGGTGTAGAATGCGACCCCCAAAATGCCCAACTGGCTGAAAAATCGATTTTGGACCCCCAAAACCAACCTCCCCTCATCGAGCCCCCCAAAAAGAGAAAACCGACTGTCTACAGATACGACAAACAAGGCCACCCAGTCCTCAACCCCTACACCAACACAACTATGTGGTTCAAGACAGCAAAAGATGCGAACAAAGCCATCCAGAGAATGATCAAGTGGTGTTGGGCTTTCTACAGAATCCAGGACAGATTGTTCCGACACACAGACGGTGAGGACAGGCGATTCCTGGGAGAGTACTTTGACATAAACGAAGCATTCAAGGAGTGTGGGCGCAACGGCTTGATTGAGACCAGAAACCTATTTGGTGATGCTGACACGTTATCTGACTTCAAATACAGCCATATGGGATCACAGACGGTATTAGCAGTGACAGCGGCTTACCTCAAGAGAACAGACGCCTTTAGAGAGAGTGGGTGCAGCGACCTTCTGAAAGAAGGCAGACCCGATGAACGACTACTGAAGGCCGAGATCGTTGAACTGATAGCGAAATTTGTCAGGGAAGCAGTTCTGTGGGAAAGAGATTGCGAATACACCAAGACGCTCAAGAGCACAACGTCAGAATTTCAATTCAGCTTGAAGAAGCTCAGTTTTTGGGATTGGGTAGAGGAGCGCTCGAACCAATCCGAAGAAGTTCAATTGACTAACACATGGAGATTGCATAAGAAGCGAGTAGTGAACTGCCTCGAATACTTTTCAGTGAAACTCAAACCAAACATGAAGGACTTACACACAGGCGGTCAACTAACGCTGCGAATGGCTCTCTTCTATTCCAGAGGCGAAGTCTACAAATACAAGAGGCGATCGGCATGAGTGGCATGAGTGAAAACGAGCGTATGATCAAGTCGATTGGATTGACTGTGAGCAACTACGAGGCCACGCGGACTCAGATGCTCAGAGCCAAATACTTGAGCATGCTGGAACGTGAGAAGAAAAACGAAGTGACGGATGCTCAGCGAAAAGTGATGGTGCGTCAAAAGGTTGAGGGACTTCTCAATGCAAAGAGACATAGAGAGAACGCCGAGAGACTTGAAACTGGTCAGCCTCACTCCGACCCTGATGCTTCTGATCAACTTCCAGAGGCAAGAACTGACCGTACCGGGGACTGAATTCATCGATTTCTGTTTGACCCGAGGCGAGATTGGCGCGATCAAGACGCGAGTCGATTTTTCTAACGGAGTTCAATTGACCGTAGACTCGATTTGTGAGTTCAGGTGGAAGGACGCTTCAGTGCTGGTGCGCGTCGGCACGATGAAAGTGATTCAGGAGGCACTTCGTAGTGGAAAACGCACACTCGTGTATGACTTCAACGATTGCTCAAGTTGTAAAGAGACTCGCAAGATTTAATTACTATGGAGATGCCGGCGGTCTTTCTTGAACATCGTTTAGCGGCGGTAATGAATCCGAGTCAAATCGGAGACAGGGAAAGATCAACGGCTTACTAGAATGCCCAAAGAAGCAAACAAGTACCTGTGGTGCCCCCACAAGCAGGAATGGTTTTCGCAGCGTCAGAAGAAGGCCAAATGCACACGATGTGTGGGGAACCATGCGGGGCAGAAATGGTGCGCATACTACCAACACTGGGTGAAAGAAAGTGAGTTCTGGAAAGGAACCGTAAGCTACTGCAAAGAGTGCATGAAGCAGTGGAAGCGTGATAAGAGCGAGAAGAAGAGGCGAGCAAGTGTTGCCAAACTGGTTGATGAAGTAAAAGCGCTTAGAGACATCATTTCTCTTGTGTTTATGTGCGAGAACTGCCAATCAAAAGGCTATTTTGTCAACCACGAAAACAAAGTGTTTATCTGTGACTGCAGACAAATAGCCCGTCGCAAGTTGAAGGAGATGGTGAAGAGATGATATCGAATCTATATCTAAAAACACGTCTTGTGTTTGATCGGTTATTGCGAGTATTGTGTGTTAGTTCGGGCATCGAAAGATCCTCGGCAAAGGGAGGCAGCAGGAGTATTGATATGGTCAAGAATTTGGTTGTGGCATTGCTCCTGATTGCTTGCTCCTCAAGCGTCGTTTACGCGGATGAAGAACCGCCCGTCAGTTTGACGGACAAAATCACGTATTACTTCACGCCATTTCAGGCAGAAGAAGCTGAAGCAGCGTATCTAGCTCTGCTTGGAAGCGCAGAAAAAACCATTCGTCTGAACGAATATGGATTCACTGATCCAGACGTGTGTGACGTCCTCGTGCAGGCTGAAAAACGGGGAGTAGATGTACAAGTCACCATGGACTCAACAGAGGCGGCTGGACCAGCTCAAAAGCCCATGGTGAATCGTCTAAAACATGCTGGTGTTACTGTGTTAATTGGCAAATCGCCAGTCCACAGCGCGTTGTTGCATGCAAAGTTTGCTGTTGTTGACGGATCGAAAGTTGAATGGGGAAGTTGGAACAACTCACCGAGCGCATCACAACAGTTCAACACGCTTTCTTTTGTCACTGATTCAAAGGTGGCGACTTTATTTACAGAAGCGTGGCAAAAAATCGCTGACCATCTGAAAAGCAAGGAGTAAGCAATATGGGTCGAGAAGATCGATTGATTCAGGCCGCTGTGCAAGCAGCCACTCATGCGCCAATGAGACAGGCACCACAACAGCAAGCACCTATGGGTGAGTCTCCATTGACTATGGTGTCAGCTGCTGTGAGGGCTGGCATTTTGTCCTCAGAGCAGGGTTACCACATGCTGTTCAGTGGTAAGAACCCAACGCAGTATGTTGGTAGAACAGACGCTATGGTCTTGTTAGGCTTCCAGACAGAGTATGTGGAACTTAAGGCAAGACTGATCGAATGCCTGTCATTGCTTGGTGTTAGTTCGATGGAAGAGTTGGCCGAGAAGCAGAGAACTGCCCAAGAGGCACTAAAAGCAACGCAGCAAGTAGAGGGAGAACCGAGTGTTGACCCGGCAACTGATATGGAGATGGAGGAGATTGAGCCAGAGTTACCATCTGATGACGAACTCACTGTCGAGTTGCCTCCAGCTCCTTATGATGAGGTAGCGGGTGTGGCAGCTGAAACAGCGGAACAAAGCTAAATGGGGTTGGGTGTGATGGATCTCGTCGCCACGGCTTCTCACAACCCATTTCTGTCCGGCGGCCTCGTGTTAGGGGCTGCCGGATTTGCTTTGAATTGGCTAAGGCAGCTTCCTAACAACTTTGTGAGTTTTATCCATAGTCACTGCACAGTGAGTGTGTCTGCTACTGCGGGCAGTGAAGTTTATCATTGGACCAGTAAGTGGTTGATGTCGAATCTTCGAAGAGTGAAGCATTTCACTGCCCAGGATCGGTACTCGAATGACTGCAACGTTCTAGGAAGCAACCGTGTGTCATTCGAACTGATACCGGCTCCAGGAGTGCACATTGGAAGATTTGATGGTATTTGGTTTAAGGCCGAGCGCGTCGTGGCGGGTTCAGGTGGCAGAGGCAGAGGTAGGGGTGGTGAAAGCAGTCTGTCTGATAGTCGTGATTATGGGAAGGACAAATTTGAAATAACATTTTTCTCCCATGATTTGGGTCTTCCACATCGATTCATGCAACTCTGTGCAGATGAAGCGCTGTCCGAGGAATTTCGACTCACAATTAGGGTGCATGCTCATGGTGGTTGGGAAGTATTCGACAAGATCTCCCCAAGACCACTTGAATCGGTCCTGCTTCCTGATTCCATTAAGCGAAAGCTTGTCGATGACTTGACGAAATTCTTAAACAGCCGAGACCGCTACGCAGAACTTGGCATACCCTATCATCGAGGTTACATGCTCTTTGGTCCACCGGGTAATGGCAAAACTTCATTACTGAAAGCACTCGCTTCTCACTTCAGAAAGAGTCTTTACGTTCTAAGACTGTCAGGTTCAGGCATGGGTGACGATCAACTTGTGAGTCTTCTGGCTCAAGTCGGTGACGGCTTCGTAGTGATTGAGGACGTCGACTGCATCTTTGATGGTAGAGAAAATCAGTGTGGCAATGGACTCTCGTTTTCAGGGTTGTTGAATGCGTTAGATGGCGTTTCAACAAAAGAAGGCGCAGTCATTTTTTTGACCACAAATCATTTAGAAAAATTGGACCCCGCCTTAACGAGAAGGGGTCGAGTAGACATGGAAATTCCAGTGAATAACGCCACACAAGAGCAAGTGACTGCACTCTACTCTCGTTTCTTTCCAAACGACAATGAGCATTTGGCAGATGTGATTGAAAACTCAGTGGGAATGCCGATGGCGGAAGTGCAAGGGAAGCTGATAGCTATGATGGAGTCACATGCCTAGTCGCGTAGTTTGTTGGTTTTCTTGTGGAGACGCCTCTGCTGTAGCGTGTGCATTGGCCTTAAAAAAATACCAGAGAGAGAGAAGTTGTTGTTGCTCGTATTCGTATTGCCAGTGAACACCCTGATAATGATCGCTTCGCTGCTGATTGTGCTGCTTGGTTTAAAACACCAATTATTGAACTGCGTAGTGGGGAATATGCTGACACTTGGGATGTTTGGGAGGACCGTAAATATATTGCGGGAATCGCAGGAGCACCTTGCACCAATCTGCTGAAGAAAGAAGTTCGCAGAGCCTTCCAACTCCATGATGATTTGCATATCTTTGGCTACACTGCTGAAGAGGCAACGAGGGCTGAGCGATTTAGAGAAAACAACATAGAGCTGCAAGTTGAATGTCCTTTGATCGACGTTCATTTGACCAAGCCTGATTGCCACGAATTGATACGCGGTGCAGGTATTCAACTGCCGGCTATGTACATGTTGGGTTTCGATAATAACAATTGCATTGGATGCCCTAAAGGTGGCGCAGGATACTGGAATATGATCCGCAAGCACTTCCCTGAACAGTTTGGACGTATGTGTGAACTGTCCAGACGACTTGGTGCTCGATTGGTGAGGCAAGACGGCAAGCGTATATTTTTAGACGAGTTGCGCCCAGAGATTGGAAAACAAAAGGATGAGCCTGTGATAAGTTGTTCAGCGTTCTGTGAAGATGTGAAGGAAACGCTAGAATCGATCTAGGTCAGCTGGCGGAAGGATCTTGATCGTTTTCGGATCGACGTGAAACATGGTGCCTGGAAACATCGCGTACACGGAAAATTCTTGCTTGATCCACATTTCGAATACCTTGTCATCTTCGAATGCGTGGTGAAGGTCCACAGTCAATTCAATTGGAACACGTTTGGTGGCTGCCAGCTTCTCCATAGACCATTTACTCATTGCTTGGAGTGAATACCAATGAGCGCGGAAACCATTGAATCTCAGAACATCCCAGACGTGTTTGACAGATGACAGCTGGGTAAACACGATGTCGAATTGAGCGTGCAGCAATGGGTCATCAGGTTCGAGACGTTCAAGCACGCTTTTCAATCTGCTCATGCCATTGCCTTTGTAAGTTTAGGAGTCGAACTCCACAACTGGGACAACTTTTGATTGGCGCCGTCGTCTCGAAGCATGGACCACTTCCCAGAGGCGATGGTGGCACCACTTAAGAACGTTGGATCGCTTATTTTTGCAAGCGCGTAGTCGTCCCCACGACCACTCATCCAGGCTTGCATTTTGGGAGTCACCCTGGTCGCCACTTGGTATCCAAATTTGGCACCAAATGGATGGATAAGAATGAAATACTCTTTGACCGGGGAATCATCTTGAACGTAGGTGGAATCTGACTTTTGAGTAACAAAACCACTGCCATATTTTGCATTGAACATCTCTGCAAAATGGCGCCAATTCTCACCATGCTCACTCCTATACTTTCGAAGCATGCTGAAGGTATTGAAGCCGACTCTTTCAAACTCTGGCTTATCAAACAACAAAGCTTCAGCATGATGGCAAAGCTCGTGACAAAGCACACGGCGTAGAGTGGCTTCATTAGACACAATTCGCTGCTGCAGTTCGATGGTTGTGTTGTCCCCACAGACATCTTGACCGTCTCGTTTGCCATACTTCCATGAGTCTTGGCCAAGCCAGCCAGCTCGAAGTTGGTTGACTATCTTGACTGCTGGACGAGGCAGACCAGGAGGAAGGACTTGCATAAGCTCGCCAAGCAATTCTTCAGGAGAGACAGCCTCCCGGAACAGTTTGTGAAATATCAGCTGGAGACGAGACACGGTCACCCTCTCCCTAAGTAATTTTTGCTAAAAACTCAGGAGAATGTGCACGTTGTCTGACTATATCCTCCCCGGCATACACACTCTGCGCAGCATTCAATTCTTTGATAAGGGAGTCTACTTGCCTGCTATTGAGGCAGCTTAGGTATTTGGACATGGCGGTACTGCCACGATAAAACGCTCGATAAGCTGCTGTCCAGCCTTGATTGAAGCCAGAGTACTGAACATCTGGGTCGGATTTATACTTGTCTAAGGCTTTTCTAAATGGCGAGTAAGACCTGTCTAAAGGTGTGGATTCGGTAACTTTATTGAGAAGTGGTTTCAGGCGTGACATCCTGTGCCTCCTTGTTGTGTTCTCGCACTTTATTCATCAATCTGGAGCCGAACTCGCGAACATCAAGCTTTTCCACTTGACTATCTCGCATAATTCTATTAAGCCACATGCCGGTCACATCAAAATGGAAGAATCGGGGACTGTCAGGATGTTGAATCCATTCCAGATTAAGACCAACAGAGCAAGCGTACTTGACCAACTCCTCAACCGTGTCAGCAGTCAAATGCGTATACATCCTGCCTGGACGGAAGTTTCGCTTAGTTTGAGCTGAGGCCGAATCATGTGGTCTCGGGCATGGAACTGGATGGTGGCAATAAACGGTCATTTTTTCTCCTGCCAAACTACGAAAGCTTCAAACTCAGAGCAACCGAGTACCACCCAACCTGTTTTCTTGGAGTGAGCGAAGCCCGTAAGGTAGCCTCTAGAATTTGCACGCGCTGCACACTCAGCTTGAATAGGATCAATTTTTCGCACAGCTTCAAGACCAACATTGAAGTCCACTAGCTGATCAAACAGCGCTTGAACCTTCTTCGAATCCGGTTTCATTCCGGCGCAACGACAGGACCAAACAACTCCAGATTATTGGTCACTTGTCCGTTCGTAAGAACCCTGGTCATGGCATTTCCAGGAAGCACTTGTCCGTCCTTCACTGCGAGGATGGTGGCGAAGTACATCGTCTTCGGTTGATTCTCAGGCGAAGGAATGGAGTTTTGCAATTCAATCGCTGACCTCATCGTGTTGATTGCGTGCCCCCTGCTGTCAAACACTTCAGACGGTTTAACGGCCCGCGTCTGTAAGTGAATGTCGTAGTCTGGGCCATGGGCGGTGGCGCTGCCAAGAAAACCCACATATAAAACGCTTCCCTGCCAGTGAAGGTCAGACATGGTTTTGATCAGTCTTCCTGCCTCATTCATCAAGTCTTCCGGGAAGGTTTGTGACCTGACATTGGAGCCAATGTCACTTCCTTCCGGTATGTACGTGATCTCTTCTTCACTTTCGGTTAGGCTTCGGAGCAATTTTTGAAGCTTTCGCATTATTGAGAGTTCCTGCTGGCA
>Ga0206838_10009_pt2 | contig 73222 bp, 78 predicted proteins | sample Alteio_BWOrgCont_26_FD_152879 | JGI IMG/M metagenome (GOLD analysis project Ga0206838, IMG submission 152879) | Enriched cells from forest soil in Barre Woods Harvard Forest LTER site, Petersham, Massachusetts, United States -... | ecosystem: Environmental > Terrestrial > Soil > Temperate forest >...
TTTATTGAGTTTGATTTCTAAATCGACCATGGTGAAAGCCCTTTTTTTCTTGGGGGCTTTTGGCCGTATAGCCCAGCTCTTCCTGCAAGCGAAACGAATCTACCTTGACCACCACCCCATCGGTGGTAAAGGGTAAGTCATGCCGCCGGGTTTGATAGTCGTGAACAAACGCCATCACCTCATCCAGGGTTTTACAGAACTTGCGGGCCGGGTTGAGCTTAAATCCCAGAGACGCCATATAGTTCAGCATCGACCAATGGGTCACCGGCACATAACTCCCGGGCTTCATCAGAATACCGCCGTAAAACAACGCATCCAGGTTTCGCGTGGCCGTAACCCTGGAATCCAGCTGCCGCAGCGCCCCGGCTCCGGCATTGCGAGGATTGGCAAACTCAGGCTCACCTTTCAGCTTGCGAGCCTCGTTCAGCCGAAAAAAGCTGTCAATAGGCATCACCCCTTCCGCCCGAACCTCCAGTTTCTGAGGCACCGGCACAGGCCCGGGACTGGCAGGGAGGGTCATCGGAAGACTGCGAATGGTTTTGAGATTCTGCGTAATATCTTCGCCCACCACCCCATTTCCACGCGTCGCACCCCGCACAAACACGCCGTTCTCATAGATCAAACTTACGGCCAGACCATCCAGCTTGAGTTCGGCCACATAACTCAGCTCCGAATGCCGATTTTCAGGAAGCAACCGCTTGATGCGGGCTTCCCACTCCTTCAGATCCGCTTCGGAAAAGACATTGTCCAAACTATACAGCCGGTTTTCATGCGTCACCTGCGAAAACGCCGAAAGTGGCTTATCCCCCACCCGCTGCGTCGGGCTCTCAGGCGTCACCAGTTCAGGATGTTCCGCTTCCAAAGCCGCCAATTGCCGGTACAAGGCATCATATTCGGCGTCGGTAAGGGCCGGAGCGTCCAGCACATAGTACAAATAGCCGTGCTTGTTCAATTCCGCCCGAAGGGCCTCCACCCGGGCTTGCAAAGACGTCTGCGCAAGAGTCATCATAGGCCCAGTATACCGGCCTCGCGACGGCGACGCAATTTTGAAACCGGTTTGGTTTTACTTAAGATGTAATGCATCAATCGAAGGCTCGCTCATGCAAATTCGTTTTTCCGGTATCACCGAAATTAAATTTTACAAACCCAATTCGAAACCGCTCGAAGGATTTAATCCCAATAATCTTGCGCAAGAGTTGCAAAAGGCCTGGCGTAAGGATAACAGAGGCTGTTTGGACTTCCAAGACGGCGCGAAAATGCGTTTTTTTGATTTCGATGATGTGGGGTACCCTCATCGTTCTGAATTAGAGAGTCTTCACCGGCTCATAGCCGATTATTGTAAAGACCCCAAGAAAAAAAGGGCTTTCACCATGGTCGATTTAGAAATCAAACTCAATAAATTAAGAAGAAATTCTATAGACTCTTTTGATCAACTACCTCAAGACCAACGGACGGTTAAAAAAATAATAATTCATAAACCGGATGTACATGGACGCCCAGTTTTTGAAGACCTGCCTTTGGGCAGGTATCCGCTGGGTAGGGAGGTAAGACTTGTTTAAAAAAACGATTTATGTCACATTGGGTGACGGATGGACAGGTGTCCGAGTGGTCTATGGTGCAGTCCTGGAAAGACTGTGTGGTGCAAGCCACCGAGAGTTCGAATCTCTCCCTGTCCGCCAGAATTTTACGTTGGAGGTAGATCTATGAAGATTCCCCATTTTGGCATTCGGTTTCGACAAGATCCAAACAACCAATGGCCTTCTCGACAGATCATTCAAAGCCGAATTAAATGGCTCAAAAACAGGCCTTCTATTAAAGACATTTCTAACAACGTTACTATTGTATTTAAGCATCAAGGTTTCCAAGTTCATTATTGGGCTGAAGGACCTGAAAAACGACAAACTAAACCAGATAAGATGGATCTTACCTATCTGGAAGATGGACGTGTTCTGGGGTGTTTAATATATGACATTTTAGATATGTCTGACGCAGTTTTGAAAAAACCGACACGCTAGGTTGTATAGTACAAGCCACCGAGAGTTCGAATCTCTCCCCGTCTGCCATTTACGGTGTTGCTTTAAAAGGAGGTCTTTATGAAGATATCCGCCCCTCGTTTTGCAAGCATTTATGAATTGCACAGAAATGGTGAGAACATACCCGAGGACCCAAAACCACCCGTGTATGAAAATGCCGTACCCACGATACACGCCGTCGAGACGGTCCAGCAGACGAGAAAGGGTGGGGTCGTCATTTTTCCTGCTTGTTTTGTTATATATGATAGGACTAACCGCCGATTGCTGGGGATAACGGGTCTTGATGCCATCACGTTTCTCAAGGAGTGTGCGGAAGCCCTTGAGGATCATTCGAGAAGACATTTTGAAGCCCTAGTCTTGCAGAAAAAAATCCAATTATCTAAAAAATTTGAAAAGGCAGCCCAAGGGATCATTCAACGTTTTCAGGCGCTTCAGGAGCCTGAGCAAAATGTGATTCTGCAACATATTCTTGAGAACAAGGAAGCAATACCTTTGGAGATTTTTTCGACCCCAGAGTGAAAATGCCTTTAGCATATGGCAAAGTAAACAAAATCCGCCGGAAATTTACATAACCTTGCCAAAAGCATACTATTGCTGTAGCTTTGAGGAGAATTATGGAAGGAGAGACCTGTGCAAATTGCGTTTTATCCTCTTTCTTTTTCTGCTTCTGTGAAGACTCAACCGGGTAAACCGGGGCCTCAACGGACATTACTGCCATTAGAGAATTTGGACTCTGTTCCAAAGGTACTTCGCCAGCTTCAAAATTGGACAGTTCCAAGAAATGGATTGCACTGGACATATGCCACAGATGAATATAAGAACGATAACATGAGACCACAAGTCGTAGGGAGTCTTCTGCATGAACCCTTTATAAGAGAACCTGCAAGTTCATATGACAGTCAATCAGCAACAGTAAAAATAGGAAATGATCAGGTCAGGCTGTATTATAGAAATTGTCTTAGCGGTGATCAAAGTAAGAGCAGTATTACCGTGGGTTGTAAAACAGTAGAAATTCCTTATGGCACACAAAGAGATCAATTGGAAATCTTATTAAATATCATTGGTAAAGATGATGAGCTTGCTAAGTTGGACGAGATCAGAAAACAACTTAACGCAGTACGTGTTGAATTTGTCAAATCATTAAAACACTATCGATAAGAAGGAGATGCCCCATGCAGATTGGTTTGAATCCGTCCCTTACATTTTCAGCAACACGACCTGACTTTCGGCACCAGATCGATTCGCTGGGTAAAAAAACCACTCGAGCTGGATTGCAGTGGACCTATGCAGATACAAACGCACAAACAACCGTTTCTGGATCAAGGGTCTCTATCGGTCGAGACAAGACTAAAAATGCGTCACGGTATACATTGACTTTGGCTGGGAAAAGTATGGCAGTTCCGTCCGACTTGCATCCAAAACTCAAGGCTTTGTTCAGCGCAATTGGAGCGCAAGATCAGATACGTCTTATCAATGATGAAGCCCGAATAAAGAGAGAACCTTTTCTGCAACAGATTACACAAGCCTCTGCAATGTTTGCCTAGGGAGTTTAATTTTATGCAGATTTATTTTTCTTCAAGTTGGAGGGCCGTGTTAAGTCCACGGAATAAAGTTGATATAGAAGAAGCACGTATTTTTCTTAGGCTACTTCGCTACTATAAAGGAGATATGGGTAAAGTAAAGGAAGTATTTAAGACAGCTAAATTAAAAAAAGCGGTAGCTTCAAAAGCCAGAGAAATAGGGTTAAAAACTTTAACTGATCAACAGTATATTAACGCAATGTTTGTTGTACCTTTTCGTCAATTTCTGGCTAGAGGTAAATAATTGTAACATTTTCCCGGTTTTAAGCCTGCTTTAGGCAATTTAAAATCTTGAGGATTGTCTATAAAATATTCAGTGAATCTGGAGATAGTTCAATGAAAATATCATTACCCTCTAACAACCCGATTACCTTTAGAGGAGCCTATAAAACTGTGCCGATTGGTGAATCATTTGTTTCACCTATTGTTAATGGCTCTCATATTTATTTGACAGAGCCCGAAAAGACTGAGCAGGAAGCATTGTGGAGAAGAGAAGATCAGAAAAAACAGACAATCGGTAAACTTCGTTATGAGATTAAATTTTCTGATCTATCCCCCGAATTTCAACAGGAAGTGAAAGCATTTCAGGATAAAATAACAACACTGGCTGATGAGACGGGACCTTATCCTGTGGCTGCTGAACCACCTAGACGTAAAAAGAAAAAATAAAGCTATAAAATCATCCGCATTGCTCTGTGACGCAGCCTAAAATTTGAGGTTGTGTAAAAATCAGTTTGAACCTGCGGCGTTCGGCGCCGTCGGTGGAAAGTTCTTCTAGGCGGTCATCGTCCAGATCGCTGAGGAGTTGATCTTTGAGTTGAATAAATAAATTGCGAATATCGCGACCACTCAACCCTTCGGTGAGATGGACGATTTCGGGCCAGTGGACTTTGAGTTCCGGGACGTCACTTTTAAAGGGAACTAAGCGTTTTTCTTTCAGGTGTTTTTTAAAATGCAGCATGCGCTCGGCGGGCGTAGGGTTGGGGACTTCTATTTTGTAATAAAACCGGCTGAGAAGCGCGGAATCAATTAAATCTTTTCGGTTGGTGGCGGCCAGAAAAATAATGCGCTTGTCTTGGGGCAGGCCTTGCATGCCTTCCATTAAGGTTAATAACTGGTTAATCGTATTGCCGCGTTCCTGATCACCCCCACTGGTTGCCGTCATGCGATTGCCCACCGCGTCAAACTCGTCGAGAAAAATCACGATGAGAGGCTCGATGCAGCGCAAAATCACTTGCTTGATTTTCTCGATGTTGGCGGGACCGGTACCGATATAGGTTTGAATTAACCGGGCCGCATCGATATTTAAAAACGCGCCTCGGGCTTCTGCGGCCAAAGCTTTGGCGAGCAGGGTTTTACCGTTGCCGGGAGGGCCGTATAAAAGCACCGTGCTTTTCATGGCATCGGGATCATCGAGATTGATGTAATCGAAAAAAACCTTGTACCGACGCTCTTGCTGGATAATACGGTGAAACAGTTTTTTGGGTTTCTCCAGCCCAATCACATCCTCAAGGGTCGTCTTGTTCTCGTGGGGCGGAATGAAGGTAAAAGGTAACGGGCCGTCCGGAAAATCAGGTTCCTGAAGATCGCCGGATTGCTTGGGCATAAACCCGTTGAGACGGTAAAATAATTTGGAGAGTGCGTCTTCGCGGGTTTCAAGCCGGTTCATCACCTCATAAAACTTCGGCTTGGGGGCTATTTCTTTCGTGCACGAAGGGACCGGCCAGTAGTGGGGTGTATCGGTCGGCTCTACCCAATCGTATACGGTCTGTGCGGAAGGTTTCACCTTTTCAGCCTAGCGTTGGAAAGGTCATTCTGTCAATGACTTAAGAAAATTATAATGCATGGGCTGAATAAAGCCCGATTAATTCACTTTGTGCCAAAATATGACCCTTCATGGCCGCTTTTAGATCGTTTTTGGAGGCGCCGGCAGGCAAGCTTATTTTATTATCCAGCGCATACAGCACAAAGTGATAGTGATGGGTGCCGCTGGGCGGGCATGGGCCGGTATAGTGACTTTCATTTCGCGAGTTATTGCCTTGAATGGCGCCGTTGGGGACCTTGCCTTCCGAAATCAGGATGGTATTGGCAGGGATATTCCACATCACCCAGTGAACAAAAGCCGTCAGCCTGGGCGCATCCGGATCGTCCATAATGAGCGCCAGGGAGTGGGCGCCGATGGGGGTGCCGGTAATCTGTAAAGCCGGACTTTTGCCTTTGCCGTCACAAGCCTGCGTCTTGGGGATGGCTTGACCCGCCTGAAAATCGGGGCTGGTGAGTTTAAAGGTCTGTGCAAGACAAGTGAATCCAAGGGTAGAGAGTAGCAGGGCGGTGAATAAAAGTGCAGGAAGCTTCATCTAAATCACCAATTCCTTTTTACATTCCGGGCAGTAATACACGCGATCCCCATAGGCGTTATTGCGCCTGAATTGCAGAGACTCGTTACACACCAGACACAGATGACCCGCTTTGTTTTCGGCTTTCGAATTTTCGCAGCTGTTGTTCATGCAACGATGTCCAAACTGGGTTTGGATCAATCGTCCATTACATAACGCACATTGGGTCATAAAATGGGGATCCTTTCATACTATTAATAGTAGAATATAGGGTATGTTGACGAGAATCAATCCGCTCTTCTTACTGATCGTATTCTTCCTCTTTTGGGGAAGCTCTTTTGCAGAGACCCCTCCAGAGGTCACATATCCTAAGTATGTTGAGCTTCGGTTTCTCTCCCCCTTGAATTCTTCAAGCAGCAAACCGAATGACTATTTTAAGGCGGCGATTGAAAAAAAATATTGTATTTCTTCCACACAATGTCTCCCCAAAGCAACGTTGCTGGAAGGAAACCTGATTAAGGTGAGAGCTGCCTCTCGATTTGATGTACCGGGCACGATAGAGCTTCAGTTAAAAACGGCGACGCTGCCTAATGGCAGAATTATTGACCTGAATACCGACCTGGAAAGTGACAATATTGTGCATATTGTAGACCCGCATGCACGTAAGCTGCCGGTGTTGTTTATCAGCAAAAACTCTGACGTACTGGTGGATTACGATACAAAAACCTCTTCCAAAGTACTGGATGAAAGTTTACAGGTAGGCAAGACTGTCATCTCGGCAGCATCCTTTGGACTGGGGGCCGCATTTTCCGTGGCTACAGAACTGTTCCACCCGGAAACACCCAACAATTCAATTCCGGGACGGGTTGTCGTGGGTCTGGCCAATTCTACCGGTATCCCGGATGTGGTTTATTTCTTTAAAAAAGAACCGGAAGCAAAGGTGGACGCCAACATGCGGGTGGGAATGCACTTGCATAAGCCTGTGCTGGAACGATTATTTGCCCATGTCAACGACCAGAACGACAGCCTGTTGTCCTACACTAATAAACCCCAGACCCCGTCGGTAGAAATAGATTTATACGGCAATATTGAAGAGGTTGCCTCTCCCTTGTTGAGCGATATCTCACAAGATTAGACACTTATCTAATTGAAAGCCCGCATGGGAAAAATATAATACCACTACCCCGCTCAATAACGGGGACGGTGAAAAAATAAGGAGATACCTCATGCCAAATAAAGAAACTGGGAGTAGCGGTCGTGGCTTCGCTTCCATGGGTCAAGAACAACAACGGGAAATCGCCAGTAAAGGCGGACGGGCCGCCCATGAGAAAGGGACCGCTCATGAATTCAACTCCGAAGAAGCCCGCAAAGCAGGACAAAAAGGAGGATCAGCCAGCCATTCCTCTCGTAGCGGACGTTAATTCGCAGGGGCGGGTTTCAAGCCCGCCCTTTTTTCAGGAGCCAGACCCAGCCCATCGATACTATCCAATAACCGGCCAATAATCCGACCAAAGCCAAATCATGGCCTGGCCAGGCAACCCCCAGCCCTTCCATTAGCCAGAACGTTCCAAAAGAAGACAACAAAATCCCGACCATAAACTTTAGACTGTTTTCAGGCACCCGGGATAGGGGACGATGCAGAATCAGGCCCAGTAAAATCACCAGTAACAGGGCCAGCCCCGCCCCCAAAACAGACGGGACCAACAAGGCATGTTCGCCGGCAACCAGCCCAAGGACAATAAAGATGACCTCTACCCCTTCCAGCATAACAATTTTAAATGATGCAGCAAACGCAATGGCATCCCAACCGGTCAAAACCGGATGGAACGAGCGGAGCGCCGTGGTTTGTTTCGCATAAACGGCCTCTTCATCATGCATCGGGATAAAGCCACTTGCTCTCAAAACAGCTTTTTTCAACCATTTGAGACCCAATGCCAGCATTAATCCACCGACCACCAATCGAATCATTGCCATCGGGATAGTCGTCAAAATCGGCGTCAGAAAGCATACGATCACAGACAGAAGCAAAAGCGCTGCACCGCACCCAAACAAGGCACTACGCCATCCTCTTACAGTGCCCACGGCAAGCACAACGGTTAACGCTTCCACACATTCCACCAAAGAAGCCAAAAAAGACGCTAAAACCGACGTTCCCCATTGTGCCCAGAACATAACACCAATCCTTCTATTTTTATTATAAGCTGCTATAGAGTAATACATGAGGGCTATGGGAAACAGGGTGAGATGCAATTACAGCTGACCGATTCTGAGACGTTATACCAAAGTTTAATTGATATTCCGCTGGTAAAAAGACTTTTTGACTATTGTCAGCAAGATGGGCTTAAACTTTATTTATGCGGGGGAGCGGTTCGTGACTTTATTATGATCGGTAAACCCACCAAGGATTTGGATTTTTTTGTAGAAACTCCCTCCCGGGTTCTATTCGACAATTTAAAAGACAAATTGCTAAAAGACATTCAACTGGAAACAATCCCCATTCCCTTCCACCTGGCAGGGATAGATTTGATTTATTCGGAAAATGTGATGATCAATATTTTGCAATTTGATCTGACTCTGAATAGTATTCTCTATGATTTTCAAACCAAACAATTTCTTGATCCGACCGGGGGTCTGGTTGATTTAAAGAATAGGGTGGCTCGTATTAACTCCATGGGGTTCTTTATCAGCAGCCCTATGTGTTTTGTTCGAATTTTTAAGCAAGCGGCAAAACTAAATCTTACTATAGAAGCGGAGACTTTAGAAAAATTGCGCCAGTTGACTGGAACCATCAATATAACAGACCATTATCGGTTTTCTCGATGTATGTTTGACATGTTTGATTTTTTTGCCTTGGCCGAGATTGAGGTTTATTTTCGACAGATGATTGACACCACCATATTAGAGCATTATTTGGCTGAGTTGATTCCCTCCAAATATGTACCGTTTAATAAAGATTACCCGTTTAGCCTGTTTGACTACAACGTCCAAAGTGTCAACAATCTTGAAATGATTATGCGTTCTTTGAACGATGTCACCCGTGAATCCCTGATGGCAGTGGAACCCTATAAATTTGAATTTCAAAAATTCAAAACGAATAACCAGCATTTAAAGCCCGCCTACAATACGTTATCAACGGCCAGAATGGTGACGTTAATGACAAACTCCGGACAAGCTTTTTTGAAATTGGATACGCATATCCCGGAAATATTTTTGTCCCCCTCCTATTTGGCAGACTGCAATCAACAATTGATGACGAGTCTGGCCAATCGGGCCAGTCATTTTAATGAAGTACACACGTTGTTAGTTCAATGTGGATTTTTGGGGAATACCATATCGTCATTCTATCAGCATATTGTTAATGAAACCCGTGATGACATCACACTTTACTGGGAAAAAATGCTTCAAGATATGACAATAGCCAAATATCAAAAAATCATCCTGCTTAGCACGTTAGGGTATCTATACACTCACCAGCAATATCAATTAAACCCCAACATCTCCGAGAACACTTTTACACAACTGCAATTTTTGCTTGAATCAATTATTTAATAAATTACTAACCGTGGCCGGGGTCGTAATCGTGGTCGTTTCGGCAGGAGATGCCTGGGCGTATGCCGTAGGAGAAAAAAAAGAGAAAATACTCGCACCACTGTATCCACCACCGCCACCGCCGCCACTGCTACCACCGCCATTACCACTACCACTACCTGCCCCAGGAGCACCTACACCTCCCGTACCCCCCACAGGAATGGCCACCGGCAGATAGAGTAAACTATTGTTTCCATACCAAAAGCTTTTGAGACTGAAATCATTGGTATATAAAAAATCCCCTGTTGAATTAAAGTTAAAATAAAACGTATCCACACCATCCTGATTGGGGCCCAGAGTCCCGTTATAGTCAATGCACAATATCTCATTCTGATCCGTACCGCTCACAGTGACAGGCAACGTCATAATAATGCCATCCGGAAGTTGAATCGCCGACGCTTGCGATACATAAGGAAGCACGATAGATGATGAATTGCCTATAAAATTACAGCCGGAACTCTGCATTTGCGGATCCAAAGCACCATTGCTCTGGGTAATTTGTTTAAGAAAATTAATTTGCGCCGTGGATATCATAGGCGCTATCGCATTGACGGGATCTCCCACCAAATTCACATTAATGGGAATGCCGTTGCTAACGACATCCGTATTTCTAAGTGCGTACCAAGCCTGCTCCAAAATCGAAACTGCTTCCAACACTTTGGCTTTGGCCTCTGATCGTTGACCTGAAAAAATAATCTTGGGGATACAATTGGCCGCAATCAAACCCAGAATAGCCAAAGAGATCAACAAATCACTGATGGTTACGCCACTCTGTTTAGAAAGATATTTCATATCTGCAATTATACAATAAATCGAATTCGCCAAAAATAGAGTAAAATAGACAAATGTAATGTATGTTGGACCATGAGCGATGTCGGCAGATCAATCAGAAATCATTTTAACCACCAGTCCGTTTAAAGTACTACTCGTCACTCTTTTTCTGCTTGCCATAGAGATTGTTATGGTTTGGTTGTTTTTCTACGGGACCCCTTTGCCTGACAGTGTTTCTGTTTTTTATCAAAAATTGGTTTCCCTCTTCAATGCATTGATTATTCTCTATCTGGCGCGACAGGTGTATCGTTTTATCATGCTGTTTTTTGCGCCTCCCAGAACCTTAATCACGGCAACCCCACAGGGAATTGAATTCCCTCGTTTGGGTCTGATTCCCTGGGATACCATTTCACACTTAAAACCCTATGGTTTTCCAGGCCTGGGACTCCAGGACTTGGGCGTTTTTCTTTACGATTTTGACGCGTTCGTCAGCCAGTATCCCCGGTTGAGAAGACAGTTCTGGTCGATAGAAGCCCTCCTGGGATATCCCCACATTGTTATTTCAGGCGCTTTATCCCCCATGCCCGCCAAAGAATTAATGATCCATCTGGAAGCCCTGCGTCAAGCGTCAACCGGAAAAAAAAGGGTGTCCAATGAAGAATCTAAAAGCTAAAGTTATCACCCTGGTTATCGTCTTTTGCATCCTCTCTCTGGCCGTGATGGGTTGGGTTTTCTACCGTTCGTATCTCACCCGAAAAGAAGTCATGTCCTCCTCATCCACCCACCAAGAAGAAATGGTAAAGTTCAACACCCACAGCCTCCGATATCATAAGCCTTCATGCGAGTGGGCCAAAAAATGCACCCGAAACTGCATCTACATCCCCCTCTCCGAAGCCAAAAAACGCGGCGGCAGACCCTGCCCCGTCTGCGGCGGGTAGGTTAATACACTCATGGGTCCGCTTTCTCAACCGCTGCGCCAGCGCAAACAAATTCGTCTGCGCGGTTATGATTACGATCAACCGGGTGCCTATTTTTTGACGATTTGTACCCAAAACCGGGAATGTCTTTTTGGCGATGTCGCCAACGGCATGATGCAACTTAATGATACGGGTTTGATGGTGCAAGAAACATGGCGTCAATTGCCTTCTCATTACCCCCATATTGTCTTGGACGAATTTATCGTCATGCCCAATCATCTTCACGGCATCCTTGTAATAACCGCACCACCCCCCAACGTAGGGGCGGTTCACGAACCGTCCCCATCTGACGACACGGATACGGATATCGGGGCGATTCGTGAATCGCCCCTACAGAGGCGCGCGATATTACCGAAGGCCGTTGGACGATTTAAAATGGTCACCGCCAAACAAATTAATCAATATCGCCAAACACCCGGTTGGCCGGTATGGCAACGCAATTATTATGAACATATTGTGCGTACCGAAAACGATTTAAACCCTATCCGCAATTATATTATCAGCAATCCAGCCCAATGGGCGCAAGATACAGAAAACCCACATTATCATCCTACCCCGAGCCAGACTTGAACTGGTACAGCTCGTGAAAGCCAAGGGAACTCCACACATTCATCAAAGAAGTTAAAAATAAATGAAGCTAAAAGCAAAACCCCTCAATAATATTTCATTTGAAAAATTTAAACTAATTGGACAATGTCCATATACTTCCATAACTAACTTCTGCAATATGTTGAGTTCTATTTATAATATCGCCTTCTTCCCAAATAGTTTTATCCCCAAGATTACTTAAAAATTCTTTAACAGTTAATAATTGTGACCTATCATAGAGATAGATTTTATCACTAAGAGGTTTATCACTTGCAACATTATTTATTGTATTGCACAAAGGTAAAAGGTTTCCAATTTGTCCTATGCAGTCCCTAAGAGAGGTATTGGATTGAGGAGCAATATGTTCTAGCGTAAAAATTGCTACATCCAGTTCATTTGTTCGCCTTAAATATTTCTCATAATTATAAAATATATAACGTATTAAAGTTTTGTTGTCAGTCCGTGCGTTGGTAAACCATATGTTCGAGAAACTGTCAATAAATATGCTTTTATTTGGTACTTTGCTTTTTAAATCTTCCATTAAGTCAAACAATATTCTCCTAGACTCTGCTTTATTACTGGATTGCCGTAAACTTTTCCCATATTTTGAATATTTACTTTCTAAACCTGATGGACGAGATGAACAAACGGCAGTAAATAAAAAATGAAATTTTTCAATATTTTTAATAGCTGTAATAAAATCTCGCAATGATAAATTTCCATTAGCCCTTTGGCTTATTAGAGCTAAGAAAAGCCCCCTACACTGTGTAACTTTAAATACATTTAATGCACGTAAACTGAGAAAAATTTCTCTTTCTTCTTGTAAAGGCCAGTCAGCATGGAGAGGATAACTTATTTTAGTATACACTTCTGATTCTACAATTAAATCTTCTAAAAAAACTCTAATATTATTTATTTCTAAAGGAATATTTTTTTTAAAAGATTTATAAAGCTTTTTCTTGCTTGTATGCTCATATTTTGAAAGCCAATAATGCAATAGGAATTGATCTAAATCTATGCCTTTTTCCCGTTGATTTAAATTTTCTGAAACCTTTTTCCAACTATCATTAGCTTCATCAGTTGGATGCTCAATATTTAGAACACGATACACAGCATTTTTTATAAGATCTGTTACACTAAGATCTTTTCCTGTAGAATTAAGCGTTTCAAATATTGTATATGCATCATCTTCATTATCAACAGTAATAAAAATCACTTTTAGCTGTGTAATTTGATCACGTATAGCATTTAAATAGTCTACCAATTTCTTTTCCGATTCAGCAGATTTGCTAATTTTAATAATTCTGTCAAAAACTAAATCATAAGCTTGTTTTAGATATGTTTCTTCATCGCTAGAAGGGAGTAAGGTTCCTTTATCATAGTTCTGTATTCCTGCTTGGAAAAATGGTTTAGGTGTTTCATTAATTAGTTTAAAAAATTTTTTATTATTAAAATCGTTTCCTTCTATTAAAGTATAGATTCCTTTTGCTAGATCTTCTTTACCAACACGTTTATAATATTCTATTAAAGCAGAGAGAAAAATAACGATTGTTGTTAATCTCTGTTGGCCATCAACTATCTGAAAGGTATCTGAATTAGACTCTCCTATAAGTACTAATGAGCCAATGAAATATTCATTATTTTTATACGAGTCATTTTCAAGTTCGACATTTGAAATAATATCCTCCCATAATTGAGATACATGTTCTTGTTCCCAGCAATAAGGTCTCTGAAATCTAGGAACTATATATTTATTATTAGAGGTGAAAAGTTGAAATATTGTACGGTCGTAAGCATTTATCTGCATGGTCAAGCCTATGTTTTTATAAAATCTGCCCCAAGCCAGACTTGAACTGGCACAACTATTGCTAGCCAACGGATTTTAAGTTTATATTATAGCAAATATATACGGCAAAGAGTAGTCGGTCGTATTGGGTAAAATGCCTCCTTTCCCATGACAAATATTTACGATACCGTTGATGGGGATTCAGACTCCTAGGAGGAAGAAAGTATGTACGCAATTACGGGGATTACGGGACAGGTTGGCGGTAGTGTTGCCAGGGCATTACGGGCGTCGGGTGAAAAAGTTCGGGCGGTTGTCCGCAATAAAGACAAGGCGCAGGTTTTCATTGCGGATGGCATGGCAGCTGCAATAGCCGATTTTAATAATTTAGACGCACTTACAGCTGCTTTTACAGGAGTAGAGGGTGTATTTGTCATGATTCCGGCAGACTTTGCCCCAGCCCCCGGTTTCCCGGAGGCTCGTGCAATCATTGCCACACTTAAGGCAGCATTAGAAATAGCTCACCCGCCGAAGTTGGTTGTTCTTTCGTCCGTTGGTGCGCAGCATGATCAGGGCCTGGGGCTGATTACGCAGCTTCATCTTTTAGAAGCGGCGATGAATGAGCTGTCTCTGCCGGTCACCTTTGTTCGTCCCGCCTGGTTTATGGAAAACGCGCAATGGGACATCAACCCTGCACAGGAGTCGGGAGAAATTCAGAGTTTTCTGGTACCACTTGATCGACCCATCCCCATGGTGGCAACGGAGGACATTGGCCGTGTTTGTGCCCAAAGTTTGCTGAGTAGCTGGCAAGGCAAGCGTGTGATACAGCTCGAAGGCCCTCAGCGTTATTCTCCACAAGACCTGGCGCATAGTCTCAGTGTCATTCTAGGGCGATCGGTTCATGCTGTTGAGGTTGAGCGTGCCAGGTGGACGGAAATTTTTGAAGCCGGTGGCATGCCGCATGGCCGTACTGATATGCGTGTTGAAATGTTGGATGGTTTTAACTCTGGCTGGATTGCGTTTGAGCAGAATATTGGCGATATTGTGTTGGGCACGCTAACTTTGGATAAGGTGATTCAACAAATGGTCGGGAATCGGGAATTGTCCCATTCCCCTGCCTAAACGATGGAAGAGAGCTGAGAAGCGCTTTGGATGTCAAAACGGGTGACGTAGCCGTTTTTAACGTGAAAGGCGTGTTTAATCGATTCATATAGCAAGCGTTGACCGTTTAGGTCGCGAACAGTTAGGTTCACCTCTACATCCACTAAACCATCGCTTACTTCGCGAATGCTTACAGGCTCAACGTGCGGATCAATCATGGACCATTGTTTTGTCCAGTATTCCCGCAAAGCCTCTTTGCCATGAACGTGGCCACCCTCCATACCATTTGCCCAAACCACATCATCAGTAAGCGCTGATAGAGCAGCATTTATATCTCTTGCGTTAAAAAGGTCGTATAGGTGTTGAACGATCTGTTGCGCAGTCATGATTCTCTCCTTTTATTCCCCCTAAAAACCTGCCCCGAGCCAGACTTGAACTGGCACAATTATTGCTAATCAACGGATTTTAAGTCCGTCGCGTCTACCGATTCCGCCATCGGGGCTTGCCTCGGATGTCCATCGTACCAAACCCGGCTTTTGTTTCCAAGTTGAATTTTTAGTATAGTGGTTGATGGCAAGAGACTAGAGGGATGGACCGATGACTACTACAACCATAAATAAACCCTTGGATGCCCCGACCGCCATTTTGAAACGGCGCAATGTGCGGCACTTTAAAACTTCGCCGATTGCACCGGAATTGCTGAATCAACTCATCGAGCTGACCCAGGCCGCCCCCACCAGCTGGAATATACAGGACTGGACGGCTATTTTGGTTCAAGAGGAAGCACAGAAAAAAGCCTTGTCCGAAGCTGCCTGGGGCCAGCAGCAGGTTGTGCAGGCGCCGGTTACATTTGTGTTTATTGTGGATCTGGAGGCCGCCTGGAGCGAGGATGTTGAAGAGGTATACCAGATTGCCCTCGACCGGGGCGCTTGGCCTGAAGAGCGGATTCAATATTTGAAAAAAAATATGCCCGCGTTTCAACAGCAACTGAAAGATACCGGGTTGTTGCGTGAGTATGCGGTGAAAGACGCCATGATCGCCGCGACGCATTTGATGATTGCCGCAGAGAGCCTGGGGCTGACCAGCAGTATTATGAACGGTTGGGTGGAAGAGCAAGTGAAAAATGTGGTCGGGATCGCCGATAAGCCCAATCTGTGCGTCGCCATTTTGGTTGCCCTGGGATATCCGGAACAAACGCCGGGTAATCCGGGCCGACTGCCGGTAGGTAAACGATTTTTTGTCGGCAATTTAAATCAGCCTTATCCAGGTTAAGGTTTTTGTAGGGGCGCATGCAATGCGCCCCTACGGAAGGAAAAGAGCAACATTTAATGGAGAATTTTACGGCAGAATCTTTGCTGAAGAAGCATTGGGGGTATGACAGCTTTTTACCGCTTCAAGCTGAAGCGATCGATGCGATTTTGAGCCGTCAGGATTCTTTGGTGATTTTACCCACGGGCGGGGGGAAGTCGGTGTGTTATCAGCTGCCGGCGCTGGTGATGGCCGGGACGGCGGTGGTGGTTTCGCCGTTGGTGTCCTTGATGAAAGACCAAGTGGACACCTTGCGATCGCTGGGTATTTCCGCCGGGATGATTAATAGCAGTCTCAGCGGTGTGGAGCTGAGAGAGGTTTATGACAATCTGCGCCGGGGGGACTATAAGCTTCTCTACGTGGCACCAGAGCGGTTTGCCAATCCCGCGTTTGTGGAATGTCTTCAGCAGGAATGCCATGTCTCTTATTTTGTCGTGGATGAAGCGCACTGCGTCAGCCAATGGGGCCATGACTTCCGCCCCGAATATCGGCAACTGGACAGGCTGCATGCCTTGTTTCCGGGCGTCAGTATCCATGCATTTACCGCAACGGCCACCGAGGCGGTTCGCCGGGATATTGGCCAGGCCTTGCATTTAAACGCGATGAAGTCTTTGGTGGGTAATTTCGATCGTCCCAATCTGCTTTACCGGGTACGTCGGCGGGACAATGTGCAAAAGCAGGTATTGGAGATTATTGATCGGTACGAAGGCGAGCCCGGCATTATTTATTGCATTCGCCGCGCCGATGTGGATGATCTGGCCCGGCAGCTTAGCGACAAAGGCAACCCGGTGCTGCCCTATCATGCGGGCTTGTCCGATACGGAACGCGCGCAAAACCAGGAAGCCTTCATGACGGAGCGGGTCAATATTATCGTGGCCACCGTCGCGTTTGGAATGGGGATTGATCGTTCCAATATCCGCTTTGTCATTCACACCGGCATGCCCAAATCCATTGAGCATTACCAGCAGGAAGCCGGCCGTGCCGGACGGGACCGTTTACCGGCCGAATGCGTGTTGCTTTATACCGGAGAGGATGTCGCCAAATGGCGTTACATGATGGGCGAACCCGTCACCGACCATGACAAACTGGCCCAGGCCAAGTTGTTTGAAATGTACAGCTACTGTCAAAAAACCATGTGCCGCCATCGGTTTTTAGTGGAATATTTCGGTCAGACCTTTGACGGCCACTGCACCCAGTGCGATTACTGCCGCGGTGAATATTCCGTGATGTCGGATGCGGTCACGCTCGCACGGAAAATATTGTCATGCGTGGCTCGTGTTAATCAACGGTTCGGCGCACATCACGTGGCACAGATTTTACGCGGGGCCGACACGGAAAAAATCCGCCAGTTTAATCACCACAAACTCACCACGTTTGCCTTGCTAAAAGAACATCGCCCAGCCGCCATTCTCAACTGGATCGAAGATCTGCAGTATCAAGGTTTTCTAGCCAAAGAACCCCAATACGGCACGCTTCGTCTGACGCCGAAAGGCACGCAATTGATGTCTTTGGGTGAAGGCCAGGTTGTATTGGTGCAATCGTTTGAACCGAAAAAATCCCGCAAAGAAATCCGGGGCGATGAATCCGTAGATGAAACGCTGTTCAACGAACTGAGAAGATTACGGCGATCCCTGGCTCAGGAAAAAAATGTGCCGCCATTTGTTATCTTCAGTGACGCGACCCTGAAGGAACTGGCCAGCCAAAAGCCCACCCGTCTGGAAGATTTCCGTCGCATCAAAGGCGTAGGCGAACGTAAATTGGCGGAACTGGGCACCGTTTTTATCAACACGATTCAGCATTATGTGGAATCTTTCAGCAATGCTAAGATTTCGTAACAATTTAGCACCGGCCCCTTATTAATTGTTTTTAAATAATTAAGTTACATTTTGGACAGAAAGATAAATTTGGAGGCTGGACTATGGCACCCCTTACACCCTATGGCATCATTAATGGAGCACCTGTAACAAATCCGGATGGGAAACCCAGCTTCAATTTTGCAGGGATACCTTTTGCAGTTGAAAATAATAAATGGGGTGATCCCAATAGAATTAAAATAAGGACCCCTATAGGGAAGGACATTTTTTATACAACAGGTCCTAATACTTCTCCAAAATATTCTTTTGATGTAGCGGGTGCAGATAAAACCAGCACGTTCACCCTTAACACGCCCGCAGCTGTCGACACAGAATATTCAACCTTCCAGGGTGGATTGGGCAAAACCTTGTTTAAACTCACCGATGATGCCGTTGGTCGACGCACTAATTTTAAAGCAGGTCTTGGCGAGAATTTCTTTGAAATTGAAAAACCACGGGATAGCATCACCAATGTCTATGGTAATCAACCCAACGATCCTAAGACTCAAACAAGTGTTTTGAATTTAGGAAAAGGCTGGAAACACACCGAAAAACCATTTCCCGGCACTGCAAAAGTAGAAGGTGCAAAATACTACTTTAATCCAACAGCAGCTAATGGTTCTGCACCTCCCTATGTTAATGCGATTGGCGACTTTAACCAAATTAATTTAGCCGACGAAAAAAAATAAATAACTTACGGGTCCAAAAGTAGTTTTAAATACTCCGCAATGGGTAACAGCGGCGGCTCCGGATCTTTGTCGGGGAAATCCGCTTGCCACAAGCGGCTGGAAAGCTCGTCGAGCAGCTCGTAAAACGGCTGCATATCCAGGATGTTAATGCCTTTCGTCGATTCTAATTCCGTATAATTCAACGGACAAGTCCCGATGGAATCCGATGCCTTTAAGATCAACCCATAGGCCCGGCATAATATCGGGCGATAATCATAGACGCTGCATGCTTGATCCACCAGAAAAACACATTGCCCCTCTCGTTGCTCGGAAGTTTTTTGTAAATTCTGCCGGGTTTCAGGGGTGAGTTGAGCCAGCAAAATTTTGGCTTCAATATAGCGGATGCGAAACGCATCGGTGCAACAACTACTACATCCCCGTTTGCATTGCAAATAACGCTGCTGCTCCTGCTGCAATCCCAGCACACTGGAATCCAGCTGTTTCAGCGCATGCGTGTAAATTTCCATAGCCAGTGCATGAACCATACCTTCACAGTAAAGGCTTTAAGTAAATTTCGTATCCCCTAACTGCAGCGTTTCACGGGGACCCATTGATCCGGGTTTACCGGGACACCGCCGGCGTAAAGGCCCCAGTGGAGATGCGGGCCGGTAGCGAATCCGGTGGATCCGATGAGGCCGATGACATCGCCTTTATGAACCTGTTGCCCCGGGGTCACCAGGACTTTGGACATGTGAATATAGATGGAACTCAAGCCCTGGCCGTGATCAATCCCGACCGTGCCGCCATGGAGTCGAAACTTGGGCGCCGCGATTTTAACAATACCGCCGGCCACCGCATGGATGGGGGCACCATAGGGGGCGCGCAAATCCACACCCTTGTGATAGTCGTGAATATAAACCCCGTTATGGTAGCGCTTTACACCAAATGGGGAGTTCTCACAATCCGGCGTCGGGCTCATCAGGGGTTGGGCCCAAAATCGAACCGGGGTGAGGGAATCTTTTAAGGCCTGGATAGCTTCCAATTCACCGGGCAAGGGCTGTAAGCCGTTGGTGGTTTTGCTAACCACGATATTCTGCTTGGGAAACGGCGTTTCTTTCACCACAGCCTGTGCCAGCTTCTCTCCATTCACACTGATGGGGTAGGCTCCGGCGGGGGTGTCTACGGAAACCCCAAAGATGGCCTGGCATGAGCCGTCGGCCTGACTGAAGCATGGGCTGGAATGCCCATCAAAGTCGATTTTTAAGTTGGGCTTGTCCGATGTCACATTCACAATGAGGATACTGCCTTGTTTTAACTCATGAGCCGGTGTCAATGTAACCCCAACGGAAGCCCATGCCATGGCGGTTAAAGCCAAAACCAAGGCTGCCCAGATGCTATGTTTCATATTGTGGCTCACGTGTTCTATTATAGAGCAATGCAGTTTGTCGATCATGTTCATATTATTGTGGAGTCCGGTGCCGGAGGGGATGGCATGGTGGCATGGCGACGGGAAAAATTTGTAGCCTATGGCGGCCCTGCCGGCGGGGATGGCGGAGAAGGCGGCAGTGTTTTTATTGAAGCAACCGATGATATGCATACGCTGCTGGATTTTAAGTACCGGTCCGAATTTAAAGCCGTGGATGGCGGGAAGGGCCGCAGCAAAAACTGTTTCGGCAAGAACGGCGAAGATTTGGTGATTAAGATGCCCTGCGGTACGGTTGTCTATGACGCCCAGACCGGGGCAGCCATCGCCGATCTGCTTCACCCAGGCGATCGCGTGCTGGTAGCGGCAGGCGGACGCGGCGGGCGCGGAAACAGCCGATTTATTTCCTCCCGAAGACAAGCGCCGCAATTTGCCGAACCCGGCGAACCCGCTATCCGTAGAGAACTCAACCTGGAACTCAAACTATTGGCCGATGTCGGCATTATCGGCTTGCCCAACGCCGGCAAGTCGACGTTGATCAGTGTCATCAGCGCGGCCAAACCTAAAATCGCCAATTATCCCTTTACGACATTAACCCCCAATCTAGGCGTGGTCCGGCGACCTTCGGGAGACGGCATCATCGTGGCCGATATTCCGGGTCTCATTGAAGGCGCCAGCGAAGGGATCGGCCTGGGCCATGATTTTCTGAGACACACCGAAAGAACCCGTCTGCTGCTTCACCTGGTGGATATCGCCACACCGGAAAATCCTGAAGACGCGCTTAAGGCCTACACCATCATTAACGAAGAGCTGGCCAAGTACAGCCCCAAACTGGCAACCAAGCCCCAGATGATTGTCCTGACCAAAACCGATGCCTTGTCTCAGCCGGACATGCTGGAAGCCATCAAAGCCCAGTTTCAGGCCCCTGTTTATACTATCTCTGCCGCCACCCATCAAGGGCTGGAAACCTTAACCCATGCCATGTTTGAGAGACTCGATCAGTTACCGAAAGAAGAGGACGTGGTGGATGTGGTGGAAGATACGGGTGCCTTCCTCAATGACGACAGCAGTTTTGAAGTGACTCCCACCGAAAAAAGCCTGATGGTCCAAGGCGGCAAACTGGAGCGCTTGATTCGCGTGACGGATTTCAGAAATCCCTCGGCGGTACGGCGAACACTTAATATTTTCAAGGGCATGGGCGTCTACAAAGAGTTGGAGCGCCATGGCGCCTATCCGGGCCAAACCGTCATCATCGCCGGCATCGAGTTCGAATACCAGCCGGATTAATTCCCTACAAGTGTAACTGTTTGTAACGAAATGTCTGAACGATAGCAATTCACAGGATTGAGGGGTCTTTTATTGAGCATACGCAAAAAACAAATGAAAAATAGGAGCCCTATAAGCCATGACAACCCCTCTCACTTCCGTGCGCTTTGCTGGTGCGTACTTTATTACGAATATTCGAGAAAAAAATGGTGATTATGATGCATTAAAACGTCTTATAGGTAAGCAATATGATCCCTCCCCCCAGGGTCTGCTAAACACAGCTAGAATGTTTTATGAGTATGGCTACTACGATCATCTCTCAGCAGTATCTTGTGGAGAAGAGATTTCTGAATATTTTGAAAATAACTTAGTAAGGAAAGATCACTTTCCAAAAACTCCTATACCTTCTGATTCAAAATGGGCAAAACTGCCTCCTCAAGTAAAAAATGCCTTCTTTCTCAAGGATGACAACAGAGGAAAGGAAGTAATGCCTATTTTTCATATCTTTGATGAATTAAACAACTTTAAGAATGGCTCTCCAGCAAGAAGGGCTTTGGTTGAAATTCAAAAATGGTTAAAATATTACCTTGATGACATGGTAGATTCCAGAATACCCGCAACTTTAGTTATCGATGCAAAATTTGCTGAGAAGTTTCATGACAAATATGTAGGCCCACATGCAGAAGAGTCTCCGAATGAATACAATGCCTCCCGTAGTGACCTCAAAAAGAAACCTTTTGAAATCGTTCCCAATAATCCTGTTCCTCGAAAACCGGAGCGTAAACGTATAAATGCAAAAGCTCGCTTGCCTAAAAAACATGAAATAAAGCTGGATACTTCTCCTTAAACGGTAGGGTAGTCATTTTGATGCTTCTGGAATACTATTAGGCAAAATCATGTGGAGGACGGAAGAGATGATTACACTGGATACTCACAACATCACTCTGGAGGGGTTGGGAAAAGATCATGGGTTGGATATAAAAGAAGCCTACCAAGCCTATGGTCAGCAGTTGGCTACCGCCGTCAGCGCGTTATGGCAAAATCCTTCTCAACCAGGGGCATGGCGGGATTGGTTGATTTTAGCCAACGACACCCAACTGATCGAGGACATCAACCGCTACGCAAAAAGCATTCATGGCCAGTTCGATCATTTGATTATTGTCGGTATCGGCGGATCGGCCCTGGGCCCTTTGGCGGCCTTTGAAGCGTTATTACCTGCCTACTGGAACGAACGAACCCATGAACAACGCCAGGGCAAACCCAAATATTACTTTGTCGATAACGTAGACCCAGACAAGCTTTATGACCTATTGCAAGTAGTCGACATCAAACGAACGCTGGTGAATGTCATCACGAAAAGCGGCACCACGTCCGAAACCATGGCGGGATATCTCTGGCTGAAAGCCGAGCTGGAAAAAGCAGTCGGTACCGAAAACGTCGCCAAACATCTGGTGATGACCACCGACCCGGAAAAAGGACTGCTTCGCAAAATCGCCACCGAAGAAGGCATTATCGCGTTTCCTGTACCTGCTGACGTGGGGGGGCGTTATTCCGAATTCTCCTCGGTGGGCCTGGTACCTGCGGCGATTTTAGGGATTTCTCTGGAAGAGTTTTGTAAGGGGATGAAAGATCTCACGCCGTCGCTGCAATCTACGGATATGCAAACCAATCCGGCCATGCAGGGCGCGCTTATTCAATATCTCTGCTACCAGAAAGGCCAGCATATTTCGGTGCTGATGCCGTATGCGGCCAAGCTGGCTTCCACGGCGGATTGGTATGTGCAGCTTTGGGCAGAGTCGCTGGGTAAAAAAGTAAACCTTCAAGGTCAGGTGGTTCATGAAGGCCCGACGCCGCATAAAGCGGTGGGCGTCACCGATCAGCATTCCCAGGTCCAGCTCTTTAATGAAGGGCCGTTTGACAAGATCATCACGTTTGTGCGCCTCGGCCAGTTTGAGCATCACCTGACCATCCCAAACCTGTACCCGGAGAATCCGGACCTCAACTATCTCGGGAACCAGGATTTCGGCAAACTGTTACAAGCCGAAGCCGATGCCACGCGAGCCAGCCTGACGAAAAACGGCAAGGCCAATATCACCCTCACCTTGCCCAAACTGGATGCGTATCATTTTGCCCAGTTGTTGTTTCTGTTGGAAGTCCAGACCGCGCTGATGGGATCGTTACTGAATATTGATCCCTTCAACCAGCCCGGCGTCGAGCTCGGCAAGCAATATACGTATGCCCTGATGGGCCGTCCCGGCTTTGAAAATCTTAAAGATGAAGCCAGCGGAAAGATCCCACAAACGGCACTTTAGAAAAAAAAACTTGAATTTTTGTAAATCGTCCCCCCATAATGAACGGTATGGCAAAAACAACAAAAAGTACCGCAAAGGCTAAAACCAAGAGCAAGAGCAAACCGGATGAAGCGGAAGACGCAACGTCATCCGGTGCTCGGCATTTGGTGATTGTTGAGTCTCCTGCCAAAGCCAATACCATCCGCAAAATTCTGGGCAAGGATTTCCAGGTGAAGGCCAGCGTCGGTCATATCCGAGACCTGCCCAAGAAAAAGCTCGGCGTGGAAATCGATCAGAACTTTACCCCCACCTACGAAATCCTGATAGACAAGGCTGACGTGGCTGAAGACCTGACCGCAGCCGCCAAGAAGGCCAAAATCATTTACCTGGCACCTGACCCTGACCGTGAAGGAGAAGCCATTGCCTGGCATATTGCCGAGATGCTGGCGCCCTTGGCCAAAGAGATGAAGCGTATCGAGTTTCACGAGATCACGAAAAGTGCGATTCAAGAAGCTATTAAGCATCCGCGTGAGATTGATATCCAGAAGGTGGACGCCCAACAGGCGCGTCGCGTTCTCGACAGGCTGGTGGGATACAAGCTTAGCCCGCTGTTATGGAAAAAAGTAAACAAGGGCTTATCCGCAGGCCGGGTTCAAAGTGTCACCGTACGGATTATCTGCGAGCGGGAAGAAGAAATTCTCGCTTTTATTCCAGAAGAGTACTGGACCATCCATTGCGATTTGGCTGCTCAAAAACAACCCACGGCCTTGCTGAGCGCGGACCTGGTTAAAATCAACGGCCAAAAAACCAAGGTGACCAATGGAGAGGAAGCCCAGGCCATTGTCGATACGCTGAAGAAAGCCCAGCATGTCATTGCTTCGGTAACGGAACGCACCAGCAAACGAAACCCAGTTCCCCCGTTTATTACCAGTACCTTGCAACGGGAAGCCAGTAACCGGTTTGGGTATGCCGTGAAAAAAACCATGCAGGTCGCCCAAAAACTTTATGAAGGTATGGACTTTGACGGCGTTCACGAAGGCTTGATTACTTATATGCGTACCGACAGTACCCGCATTGCCGAAGAAGCGCAGGTGGAAGCAAAAGAATTTATTATGGAAAAATTCGGCAAGGAGTATTATCCGGAAACACCTCGCCAATACGAACGCAAAGGTAAAAACGTACAGGGCGCCCACGAAGCGATTCGCCCCACCTCGGTGCACCGCACCCCCCAGTCCATGGTCAAACATCTGACCTCGGAGCAGCTTAAAGTCTATGAAATGATCTGGAATCGTTTTATCGCCAGTCAAATGGAAGCGGCCCAGATTAAAACCAAGTCGATGGAAATCCAGGCGGAGCACCTCACGCTTCGCGCGAGCCACAGCAAAGTGATTTTTCGCGGGTACATGGCCGTGTATCGTTCCGAAGAAGATGAAGCGGAACGAGAAGGCGACGCGCTTCCCGATTTGCAAAAAGGCGATGTGATGCTGCTGAAGAAAGTGGATCCCAAGCAACACTTTACCGAACCGCCCCCCCGATTTACCGAAGCCAGTCTCGTCAAAACCCTGGAAGAACTGGGGATTGGACGTCCTTCCACTTACGCCCCAACCATCAGCACTGTTCAGGATCGCGGGTATGTATTAAAGGAAGAAAAACAACTGGTTCCCACCGAATTGGGTAAAGTAGTGAATAAGCTTCTTGTGGCGCATTTTCCGGATGTCGTGGATTTTCAATTTACGGCGGATATGGAAACCAAGTTGGATGATATCGAAGAGAACGGCAGCGACTGGCATAGTGTTGTCGGTGATTTTTACTTTCCCTTTGCGGAAGTTTTGGCCAAGGCCGAAAAAGAAATGGAAAAAGTCGCCATTATTTTTGAAGGCGAAAACTGCCCCACCTGCGATAAACCTATGCAATTGAAAACCAGCCGATGGGGAAGCCAGTTTCTGGGTTGCACGGGATATCCCGAATGCAAATCCACCAAACCGCTGACCAAGGATCAAAAAGTGGCGCCGGAAGAACGCCAGTCCGAGGAAAAATGCGAAGCCTGCGGTGGGCAAATGAACATTAAATACGGCCGCTTCGGTGAATACCTGGCGTGTCCCAACGAAGACTGCAAAGCCACGCGTAAGTTGGTCGTGAAGACCGGTGTGAACTGCCCGGTCTGTAAAACCCATGAACTTGTCCAGAGAAAATCGAAATACGGTAAATTCTTCTACGGCTGCCCAGGTTATCCGGATTGCAAATTCGCCCTCTGGGCCAAACCCACCGGAAACACCTGCCCCGACTGCGGCAGCCTGACGGTGGAAAAAAACCTAAAACGCGGCAACTTTGAAGCTTGCTCCAGCAAAGGCTGCGGCTACTCCAAAGAACTAGAACCCACCCCCGAAGTCGCCGCCGAAGCCGGATAATTATCATCCTTTTGTCATTCCCGCGAAGGCAAGCATGACATATTAAGAGTTAGCTGAAGCGGAAACAGCAGGGATTGGTGACGTTAGTTTTTCTAAATCCTGAACTAAATTAATGCGCTCGATTTTTACACATGCGCCTGTGGCGGTGTTGAGCGTAAACCTCGTGGCGTTGATTTGAACGAGGGGCGAGTCGGCGACTTCGTTTCTTTCCGGGTACATGGTTCGCAGTTTCTCGACGGCCAGATTGATCTGCATCCCGATAATACTGTCGTAGGCACCGTTAAAACCCGTGTCGGTTAAATAGCCGGTGTGGTTGTTAAAAATGCGTTCATCCGCGGTTTGTACATGCGTGTGTGTACCGGTGAAGGCACTGGCACCGAATGAACTGGCATAATGGGCCAACGCGATTTTTTCGGCGCTGGCTTCGCCATGGCAATCGATAAAAACCATGGGTGTTTCTTCCAAAAGCTTGGGCACCCAGTACTCCACTTTTTCCCAGGGGGAATTATAACTGCCCATAAACACCTGGCCAATGAGGTTTAAGACACCCAACTTAAACCCGTCAAATTCAAAGACTTTGGCTCCCACCCCGGCATTATTTTCGGGAAAGTTGGCCGGACGCAGCAATCGATCGGCTCCGTCCATATGAATCAGCTCTTTTTTATCCCAGATGTGATTGCCCCCCGTCATAATATCAAGGCCGCTCTCCAGCAATTCCTGGTAATTCTTGGGGGTTAAGCCAAACCCATGAGAGGCGTTTTCCACGTTGGCAATCACGACATCGGGCTTATCGGCCCCGGTTAATGTGGACAAATACCACTTCACACCGGTGCGACCGGAACGGCCCACAATGTCACCAAAAAATAGAATGTCGATGGTCTTCACCCGATCATGATAGCAAGAAAGTGGATCGAGACGGTTTAATACTATAGATGATACGTCGTTTTTTAGATAAGATACAGTAGTACAAATGACTGTGAGCGCCTGAGCACCTATGTCTTCACCTATGCCGGTCTCTGCAGAAACACCGCCTCCCCCTGTTTTGCCACAAGCCACGGAAGGATACCGGTCCCTTTTCCAGAACCGGAACTTTCTCGCCCTCTGGCTGGGCCAGGTGTTTTCTCAATTGGCGGATCGCATTATATTCGTCGTCTTTATTACGCTGATTGTGGCCAATTTTGGACCGCATGGGAGCTTGAAAAGCCTTTTGTATGTGGCTTTTACCATTCCGGCTATTCTACTGACGGCTGTGGCCGGGGTTTTTATTGATCGCTGGCATAGAAAACGCACGCTGGTGACCACCAATCTGTTACGCGCGGCGATTGTCGCTACCATCCCTCTGGCGGTGCATGCCAAATCCCTATGGGGTCTCTATGCTTGCGCGTTTGGCATTTCAACCGTAACCCAGTTTTTCGTCCCGGCGGAATCGGCCACGATCCCCATGATTACCAAACCCAGCCAATTGTTGGTCGCCAATTCCCTGTTTACCACGACGATGATGGGGTCTGTCATTTTTGGGTTTGCCCTGGGTGACCCGGTCATTCAGCTGTTTGGCCTTAAAGAGGTGCATTGGGCCATTATTGGATTATTTTTGCTGTCTGCGGTGGCCTTGATGTTTGTTCATGCCGGCTGTCCCAACTTACCCTCGGACCGATCCACCGCTTCTTCGGCCTTAAACAGGTTTTTAGAGGAGATGAAAGAAGGCGTTTCCTATCTATGGGGCAATAAAACCGTTTTATACAAGATTTTAAAGCTGGCCGTGCTCTTTTCTTACGTAGTGGCGATGTGTATCGTATTTATCAGCTTTGCCGAGCGATATTTATATGCGGATCCGGCAATCGCGGCTCAAAAATTCGCCTGGATTATCACGTTTAGCGGGGTCGGCATGGTATTGGGATCCTTACTCATCGGCAATCTCTGCCGCATGCTTCCCCGGGGCAAACTAGTCTACAGCGGATTTTCAGTGGTAGGGCTTGGGCTTTTGGCGTTGACGGCCACGCCGCTCTTCTCCCAGCGGGCCATTTACCCGCCGCTTTTTCCGTATCTGGATGGCCGCATTCTGTTTGCCCACAGCATGGCCATTATTTTGGGGATTGGCGCCGCCATGGTGGCCGTCCCACTGCAATCGGTACTGCACGAGCTGATTCCGGAAAACAAGCGCGGCAAGGTCATGGGCGTGCAGTTTACATTATTAAGCGCCTGTTCCACGTTCCCGGTGATTCTGGCCGGGGTCGGTGTGGACACCATTGGCGTCTCAGCCATGCTCATCATTATGGGCATTCCCCTCTTGCTTTTTGGTGGAAAAGGTTTATACCATAGATTACAAGGAAGACCGATCGACGATGCTGCAACTTGGTAAAACACAACTGCAACCCTTGCGGGAGCCCAAGATTTACCTGTCCATCAGCAGTGAAGGCTACGGACACTCCAGCCGGGCCTTGGCCATTGCCTCCGAATTTCCCAAAGCCGAAATCCTGGTGGGATCTTACGATTATGCCCTGCAACGCGTAGAAGCTGCCGGACTGAAAACCGTGGCCGTCACCCAGGAGTATCGCCTGATGGGGGCAGAAGGCAGTTTTGATGTCGGCAAGACAATTTTTCAGAATCAAACCTCGTTATTGGCACTAAACCACATGGTGGCCGAGGAACGCGACATCATGCTGGCCCATGGCGTCACGCTGGTTGTGGCCGACGGGCGGATTGCCCCGGTTATTGCGGCTTCCAGGCTGGGCATTCCCTGTCTGGTCCTCACCAACCAAAGCGATTTTTACCCGTTCTTTCAGCAGCACGATTCCGCCTTCGTCAAGCTGTTCGGCAAGTCGTTCGAGCTTTGGATGCGAAGCTGGCTCTCCAGCGCCGATGAAATTCTGATCCCCGACTATTATCCGCCCGATACGGTTTGCCTCTATAATTTGTCGCCCTCGCTTCACGTAAAAAAACGCACCTGCTTTTTAGGTCCTTTGGTGCCCTGGAAACGCGAAGACGTGGTTCCCATCGACCGCCCCCAAGGCTATACCCATTATGTGGTGGTATCTCTTGGCGGTCATGCCTATCGCCGTCCCTTGCTGGAGGCCGTTTTAAAAATTGCTCCCGAATTCCCACACGTTTATTTTGATCTGTTGACGTCTCTGCCCACGTTTCAGTTACCCCCTAACGTTCATAAGCAGGGACAAGTGGCCAATTGCGCACCTTACTTCAAGGCCGCCGATTGCGTCATTACCCAGGCGGGTCACAGCACTGCCATGGAGTTATTGACCCTGGGCAAGCCGTCTATTATCGTACCGGACCTGATGCAAAGCGAACAGGAAAACAACGCCCGCCGCCTCGAAGGCTTGGGTGTCTCCAGCCGAATCAATTACGAAGCGCTCAAAGAAGACCCGGATGCTTTGGCCAAAGTCCTGGATGCCATGTTAAAAACCTCCCGCTACCAGCGCAACGCTGAACAGATGGCCCAAAAAAGCACCAACATGAACGGCACCCGCTACGCCGCCCGCATCCTCTCAGATTACTCCCACCGCTTATTGGCTTATTAGGGTTGATAAATTATCCCCTATGAGGGATAATAAAATATATGTCATCTCTGCATCCCAAACCCGTTGATTTCATGTCTACTTCCCGAAAAGATTTGAAGTCGTTTCCGGAACCTGTGCAAAAGCTGGTGGGTATTGCCTTGTTTTATGCGCAATTGGGAACCAAGCATGATCAAGTCAAGCCACTCAAAGGGTTTGGAGGAACCAGTATATTGGAAGTCATTGAAAATTACGATGGTGATACTTACCGGGCCGTCTATACCGTTCGTTTTTCAGAGGTGGTGTATGTGTTGCACTGTTTTCAGAAAAAATCCAAAACAGGTATTAAAACACCACAGAGCGATATCGAATTAATTAAGCAGCGCTTGAAACTGGCTGAGCAAGATTGGAGGAATCGAACCCAATGACCGATATTGAACGAGGATCTGGCAATGTATTTGCCGATCTGGGCTTTCCGGATCCGGGTGTGCATCTGATTAAAGCGCACCTGGTTTTTAAAATTGATCAAGAGATCCAAGCCAGAAAACTGACACAGACTGAAGCGTCCAAAATTATGGGACTGCGTCAACCCAAGTTGTCTGCCTTATTAAAAGGACAATTTGAAAACTGCACGATTGATCGTCTGGTGCGTTACCTCAACAAACTCGATCAAGATGTCGAAGCCGTGGTAAAACACCGGTATCTCGCTCAATGAAAACCTTCATCAATATATTCATTCTTTGAGTTGGATATAATTTAACTAGCCAGCCATTGATGCGTATTAGGGTTTAAGCGAATTTTCTATAAACAACTGGGCTTGCTTGGCATCTTCTTGGGTGGGTATAGCCATAACGCCTGTGTTGCTATCTGGTTCTAATATATAGGTAACCCCGTAGAGCTTGCCATTATTAGGATTCACAAAAAATTCTTTAGCCCGCATATCCCCTTCTTGGTGGTCGGGATGATAATAGTCTGAAGAAATTTCAGCGGTCAGCTTGATACCTGCATTTTTCATCTCTTTTCCCATTCTCGCATCCGGGGGATCTGAAGGAGCAGCCACCAATTCAGCCATTACAAGTCCATTAGGTCTGTTAATTTCCCATTCCAAATATTTATAGGCAGGCGTACCAGCAGCCTTGCCCTTGCCCTTTTCTTTCATTTTATCGAACATCTGTCTCGCTAAATCCCTGTTAGACAAATAAAGCGGTGAGGGAGCCTGCGGAAGTACCATTTCAGCCTGGCTTGGATGAGCATCATCTATTGCATGCCGTTGAACGCGTTTTCCTTCAGGAAATTTTAAATCTGATTTTTGGTTCAGAGGTGCTTCTTTTTTACATCCCTGTGAAGCCGACAGTGCGGCTGTGGCTGCAATTTCTAAAAATTCTCTTCTGGATAATGCATTTGAGGCAAAAGTAATAGGTGGAATAGTCATGCGGAGACTCCAATCAGGGCACTTATTTATTACAAAAGTAGATATTATCGTACAGCGTCAAGCCAAGCTTGCAACATCAGAAATAGCTTCTGGCTACTCTTGATATAGAATAAAGGGGTTCTGGAGAGAGGAAAGGCTGCTTGTGAAGTTACTGGCGCACCATCGCTTTATCCAGATTTCTTTTGAAAAAGTCCTGTTATCTGCCGTCATACTCTTTATCTGGGGCGCGGTTCTTATTTTGGGAAAAATCCTGCCTCACACCTCGGCCACACTGTTGGTGGTCTGTTTTATGCTGCTGTATACCTTGGCGAGTTACCTGGCGACTGTTCACCATCGTCGAAAAATGGCGCGGCAGGATATGTTACTGTTTTCCCAGATGGATTACCAGCCCACGGTCAGCGTGATTGTGCCGGCGCACAATGAGGAATCGGTTATCGAGAAAACGGTTGAAAACCTGCTGGCCCTGGATTACCCGCATTACGACCTCTGGGTCTTTGATGATCGCAGCAAAGACGGCACGGTACAGGTATTGGAAGGCCTGGCCCGGAAGTATCCGGAAAAATTTCATTATGTCGTGCGCGCCATGGATGCCACACCCGGCAAATCTGCGGTTTTGAATGATGCCTTAGCCCTTACCACCGGGGATATCCTGGCTGTGTTTGATGCCGATGCCCACGTAGACGCGGATTTCTTGCAAAAAACCCTGCCTTATTTTTCTGTCGAGAACGTAGGGGCTGTACAAGCCCGAAAAGTTATTCTCAACGCCGGTGTGAATACGCTGACCCGATGCCAGCATCACGAATATATGCTGGACGCCCATTTCCAATCCGGCCGCGACGCCATCCGAGGGGCGGTTGAGCTGCGGGGAAACGGTCAATTGGCCAAACGCGAGGCCCTGCTTTCCGTGAAAGGCTGGAACGAAGAGACAATTACGGATGACCTGGATTTATCAACCAAGTTTTTGATTGCAGGCTGGGATATCCGGTTTGCCCAAAACACGCAAGTGAGAGAAGAAGGGATTCTTCGGTTTAAGCCATTGCTGAGGCAACGCAGGCGATGGGCAGAAGGCAGCCTGAAACGCTATTTAGAGCATGCCCTGCCGATGTTTACCTCGCCCGAAATCTCCAAGCGTGCCAGTATGGACATGCTGGCTTACTTTCTGGAATTTGCCTTTCCCATTTGGGTCACGGCCGATCTCACCATTCAAACCCTGAACCTGTTTGTGCATGACTGGCCCAATCACCTGTTCAGCTCCCTGGTGGTGTTACCCCTGATCAGCCTGTTTTTTATATCGAATCTGTTTGTCGCCATCTGGTATTACGAACATCCCGGTTGGGTTAAAAGCGTGCTGTATGCCATCGAAACCTCGTTATTTTTAACCCTCGTCTGGGTACCAGTGGTGATGTGGATTACCATCAAAGTCCTGTGGGCCAAAGACGAAGGTCCCTTAAACTGGGGAAAAACCGAGCACCTGGGTACCCAGGCCTTCGTCAGACGATCCCGCATGGCCCGCTTCAAGCGGCTGCTTCAACGCAGCAAAGAAAGAGCCCTGGCTTTATCCAGAAAAGGTCTTTAACACTAAATTCCCTCCCCATCGAGGGAGGGAATTTGGGCTCTTACGCCGCTTTTTTGATTTTACGAACTTTGACAGCCAGCTGCGATTTGTAGCGGGCACCCGTATTTTTATGCAGAATGCCTTTGAGTACGGCGCGGTCAATCAAACTGAAAGCCTTGGATAAGCGTTCTTGAAGATCTTTGGCTCCGCCTTTTATCTGCAATCCTTCCAAAACCCGTTTTATCGAGGTCCGGATGGCCGATTTATAAGCCTGGTTGCGTAAACGGTTGCGCTCGGTGACTTGCACACGTTTCTTGGCGGATTGAATATTAGGCACGGAAATCTCCTCTGGTCAAAATCCTGTTCTATTTAAGTACCATCAAGACGGCTCTTGTGCAAGTCTTTGGCTCTGGTAGAATCGAAAGATGCCCGACTTATCGCCTGAAGAAAAACTTGCACAGCTTTTTCTGGTTGGCAGTGACACCGCGGACTTTACCGAAGAAATTGAACCCTTTTACCGTTTTGGGCTGGGGGGCCTGCTACTTTTTCGGCACCATACCCAGCCTTTCATCACGGCACAGGAATTAAAAGACTATCTGGATCACCAGCACAGCCAGTTCCAGGGCGCTGGGCTGGGCTTTATCGGGATTGATCAGGAGGGGGGGCAGGTTGAGCGCATACCGCACTGGTATTTTCCCTCCGGTGTGTTGCCGGTCACACTCGGACTCACGCAAAACGTCGAGCTGTGCCGGAAAATCAACAATGAAGTGGCCAAACGCCTGCGTTGGTTGGGGATCAATCTGAATTTTACGCCCACGGTCGATCTCAACGTGGAGCGGCACAATCCGATTATTGGCGTTCGGGCCTACGGACAAACGCCCCAGCAGGTGATCCCCTTTGCTCAGGTGGTGATGCAAAGCCATCTGGCCCAGGGGGTATTGCCGGTGGCCAAGCACTTTCCCGGCCATGGGTCCGGCACGGTGGATTCTCACCTCGATCTACCGGTGTTTGAACGCTGGAGCGACGTGGAACTGGAACCTTACAAAGCGCTGATTGCAGAAGGTCTGCCGGCGGTCTTGGTGGCCCATGGCGTTTATCCCCAGCTGCCCAAAGACATCATCTCCCAGCTGCTTCGCAATCAACTGAATTTTGAGGGCCTGGTCTTTACGGACGATCTAACCATGGGCGCGATCCACAAGGACGCCGACCCGGTAGAAGTCGCCCTGAACGCCTTGACTGCCGGTGCGGATGTACTGGTCTATCGCCGTGCTCAACCCGAGGCGTGGCTGGTCTTTGAAGCTTTATGCGCACGAATTAAAAGCGGCAAGCTGTCGGAATCCCTAATTGACGACAAACTCTCCCGAATTTTAACCACCCAAACTCGTTTAAAGAAAGTTCCTGCTACAGAAGTTTTAGATCCTGAAAATCCATCTTTAACATGGGCTCAAGCATGTTTGGTCGAGCTGAAGCATCAATACATCAGCCCCTTACCCCTGAATCGCGACACCCGGTGGGCGCTGGTGTATCCGGATCGAAACACCATGGTCCATTACGCCCCCGATCAAGCCCACGGCACGGATTTACCCGGCTGGTGCCAGAGCTACGGCATTTCACCGGTTGCCAAGGCCACGTATCCGGTCTTCAGCAAAAATTCTTGGACACTGCCAGAGTGGGAAGAAGCCTTAGACGTGATTGTATTTGTCGCATTCAACAGTCTGCTGGACACCTACCAACAAGCGGCCTATCACCAGCTTCGCCAACGATATCCGAATGCAAAACTCATCCTGGCCTCATGCGGCATGCCCACCGATATCGACGTGATGCCCGACGCATGGGTCCACCTAGCCCTCCCCAGCTTCCGCCCCAGCGCCATGGAGGCCTTCGCCATGTGGTTGACCCAGCCGGTTAATGCTTAAAACAGCGCTCGTGGGTGAGAACCATCGCCAGGCCATGTTGGTTGGCGGCTTCGATGACTTCGGGATCTTTGATGCTGCCGCCGGGTTGCACGATGACGGAAATGCCGGCTTTGGCGGCGGCTTCGATGTTGTCGGTGGCCGGGAAAAATCCGTCGCTGGCTAGAACGGCGCCCTGGGCTTTTTTACCGGCCTGGCGAAGCGCGATTTCCATGCTGGCGATTCGACTGGTCTGGCCGATACCGTACCCCACGGTTTGTCCGCCTTTCACCACGCAAATCGCGTTGGAGGTGAGATGTTTCACAATACCCCATGCAAAGGCGACATCAGCCAGCGTATGGGGCGGCAACGGCTGTTCGGTTACCGTACTGAGCTCCGGCAACGTGTTGGAAAGATTTTTTTCCTGAAGCAAATAACCGAAAGATTCCAGATCTTTGAGAACCCATGCGGATTTTTGCTCGGACGGTTGCGCCAGCATCGGCACTTGCAACACGCGCACATTTTTCTTCTGACTGAAGACGGTTAAGGCTTCGGGCTCAAAATTGGGAGCCATCACGATTTCAATAAACAAGCCACTGATTTTTTCGGCGATCGATTTTGTCACCGGGCGATTGAATCCAAAAATGCCACCGAACGCACTGATCGGATCGGCGTCATACGCTTTTTGATACGCTTCATCAATGGTTTGTCCCACGGCCGCTCCACATGGGTTGTTATGTTTAATGACGCAACACACTGGATCCGCCGGAAACTCCTGTAAAATTTTGGCGGCAGCATAGGCGTCCACCAGGTTATTGGCCGACATTTGTTTTCCCTGGAGTTGCTCAAACGGTTTTTCAAAATGATCGGGGCCGTACCAGGCCGCTTTTTCATGGGGGTTTTCACCGTAGCGTAAATCTTCAACTTTGTTCAGAGAGAGCATGAGCTGATCGTTTGAAAAATAACGAGCAATCAAGGCATCATATCGGGCCGTATGTTGAAAGGCTTTTTGAGCCAGGTGTTTGCGAGATTCCAGCGAGAAGGGTAATGCCTGACTGACGAGAGGATAGAGGGATGGGTCGGCAATCACGGCGACATGCTCAAAGTTTTTGGCGGCCGCACGAATCAAGGCAACGCCACCGATATCAATATTTTCAATGGTTTGAGTTTGTTCAAACGGATACAAATTGACAATCACGACATCAATTCTGGGGATGCCATGATCCTCGCGAACCTGATCATGGGTATCTTTGGCAAGAATCCCGCCAAATATTTTGGGATGCAGGGTTTTGACGCGCCCTTCCATAATTTCCGGAAACCCGGTCACGGATTCCACCGTTTCCACCGCAAATCCGGATGCTTCCAAATGCTTGGCCGTCGAGCCCGTAGCGATAATACGCAGCGTGTCTTGGGTTTGAAAGGCTTGTAAAAGCGCTACCAAGCCGGTCTTATCAGAGACTGAAATTAAAAGCGTAATCATGATCATCTATCCTTAAGTTTATAGAACTCGAATTATCTGTGGTTTCTCCAATCAGCTTTGCCGAAAAGCCGGATTGGTTCAAGTGCTTCACCATATCATCAGCTTGATTTTTTACGATTAAACAAAGTCCCATCCCCATATTAAAGGTTTTATACGCTTCTTCCATAGGCACACCTTTTGCCAGCAATGTCTGAAATATGGGTAAAATAGGCATGGGGTCGGTAATATCAAACCCAATCTCAGGGTTCAGTCGAAACAAGTTTCTGAGGCCACCACCGGTGATATGCACAATACCGGTGATGTCGTTATTCCAAAGATCTAAAATGGGTTTTACATAAATTAGAGTAGGCGTTAATAACTGCCTCAAATCATCTTCATCGTTGAGTATCTTTCTCGCCAAGGACAAGCCATTACTGTGAATACCGCTGGAAGCAAGCCCAATCAATTTTTGACCGGGCCTGATTTCATCGCCCGTGATTAAATCTTTTAAGGACAATTCTCCCATAGCAAACCCAGCCAAATCGTAGTGATGACCCTCATACACATCAGGCATTTCTGCGGTTTCACCCCCGGCCAAAATCATCCCGGCCTGATCACAGCCTTCGACAATACCTTCTATCAGTTCAAGTCCCATTTTTATATCTAATTTTCCGGTGGCATAGTAATCCAAAAACAAGCTGGGCCGCGCACCCACGCAAATCAGATCGTTGGCGCACATGGCCACGAGATCGATACCCACGCCGCGATGTTCATCAAATTGATGCGCAATCAAAACTTTCGTTCCCACACCATCCGTAGTCAAGGCCACCGCGCGATCGGCAGTCACTGGATACACCGACGCGTATCCACCCGCCGCCTTTAATAACTGTTGATGACCGGAACGAGCCGCAATTTTTTTCAGGCGCTCTACAAATTGATCCCCCTTAATGACGTCTACACCAGCTTGCTGATATGAGTCGATCATCGGGAATTCACCATATTTTGAAATATTTTTAACCCCGCCGGAAGAGGATTCTTTTTCATAGAGGTCCAGGCCGGATGCTGCGTCCAGCGGACAAACGCCTCAGGGTGGGGCATCATGCCCATCACATTTCCTTTTTCATTGACGAGTGCCGCGATGTTTAAAAACGATCCATTCACATCTTCCGAATACGTCGCGGCAATATGCGGCTGAATATCATAGCCTTCAGGAACGATGAGCTGGCCTTCACCATGACGCATCGGTAAATCGAGCGTCTCCAGCCCATCAAAAAACAACGACGCTTGAGGTACTTGTAGCGTCACCCATCGGTTAATAAACCGCTTCTGCCGGTTATGGGTCAACGTTACTTGCTGATGACCCAGCGCGGAAGTCGGAAGCAGTCCCATCTTCACCATCGCTTGAAACCCATTACAAATACCAATGACCAGATTCTGACTATCTATAAACTCCTGGATAACGTCATTCAAGGTATGTTGTAGCTTTAATGCCAAAACCTTGCCGCTGCTAATCTCGTCCCCAAAAGAAAACCCGCCCGGGAGAATTAAAATTTGGTAATTCTTTAATTGAATCGGATTTTTGATTAAGTCATTAATATGAATAATCTTAACCTCTGCTTCGGCTTGGTTTAAGGCAAACGCCGTTTCTTCCTCGCAATTGATACCGTCACCGGATAAAATCATCGCCTTAGGTTTCATGGCGCCATGGCTCCTTCATAACACTTAGCCGGTGCCCGACGCCATGCTGTTAACAGATCCGTTTGTGAAAGAGATAAATGGTTTTCAATGATCATGGTGGGGGTGTCAGTGACCACGCCCAGCTTTAATAAGGGCAATCCTTCAAACATGTGAGAAACATCGGAAACATGGTCCGGAGAAACCGAAATCACAAACCGGCTGGGAGATTCGCTAAACAAGGCTTCATCCCAACGGAGTTCAGGGGAATCAAACAGAATGTCATCCAAAGAAATGTCTGCGCCACATCGCCCCCCCAAGACGCATTCTGCCATTGCGACCGCCAGACCGCCTTCCGACAGATCATGGCAAGATCGAATCCAGCCATTTTGAATACATTGATACAGCTTTTCGTACAGCTGACGCGCCAATAACACATTGACGCGGGGACAATACGGCGCATACCAGCCCATCAGATCATAATACTGCGAACCTCCCATATGAACACTGGTGTGACCCAATAAAAAAATAGCATCACCGGCCAGTTTAAATTCCATAGAGATTGCTTTTTCAAGATCCGGCATTTTTCCTAACGCCGAAACCAAGACCGTGGGCGGAATGGAGAGCCGCAACTCGCCGTCGTCAAAATCGTTTTTCATGCTGTCCTTGCCTGAGACAAAGGGCGCTTCATAGCAAACGGCGATGTCATGCAATCCCTGGCAAGCTCGTACCAGTTGTGCCAATTTGTGCGAAGCATCCGGATTTCGAGGCGAAGGCAACGGATCAGGCCAGCAGAAATTATCGAGCAAGACGATGGATTTTGGATCGGCGCCCACGGCTACAGCGTTTCGAACCGCCTCATCCACCGCACACTGGGCCATATCATAGGCGTCCCAATCACTAAACTGCGGACAAAGCCCATTGGAAACCACCAACCCTTCCGGTTTTCCCAGCAAGGGCTGCAACACGGCCGCGTCGCAAGGCGCAGTTTGCGCATGGCCCATTAACGGTTTAATGACACTTCGTCCCTGGACTTCGTGATCATATTGGCGAATCAAGGCTTCCCGACTGCAAATATTGGGACGAGCCAATAATTTTAAAATAACTGATTCCAGATGAGCAGGCGGTTGGGCACAAATGGTTTTGGACTTGTATTTTTCCCAAACCGCGGACAGTTCCATCTGCGGCAAGCCATGATGCAAAAACTCCAAATCCAGCGAGGCCAGAAGCTTATTTTCTCTATAAATATCAAACGTGCCTCGGTTATGAAATTCACCGATGGCGGAAATTTCTACATCGTATTGATCCGCCAAAACTTGCAACGCATCATATTGATCTGTAGACAGCGTCATCCGTTCCTGAGACTCAGAAATAACAATCTCATAGGGCGCCAACCCCGGATATTTGAGGGGGATATTTTCCAAATGAATCGAGGCCCCGTGGGTAATTTCCGCCATTTCCCCCACGGAAGAGGACAATCCACCCGCGCCATTATCGGTAATGCCGGTAATCAGTCCCTGATCGCGAGCGACCAGAAGAAAATCCGTCATCCGTTTTTGAGTCAACGGATCCCCAATTTGCACTGCCGTGACCGGGGAATCTTCATTCAACACCTCGGAAGAAAATGTCGCGCCATGAATGCCGTCTTTTCCTACCCGTCCGCCCACCATCACGATGATATCGCCATGCTTCGTCTGTTTTTCGCACAAATTCGCCGGCAATAATCCGCCTGTGCCGCAAAACACCAACGGCTTAGCCCGATAGCGGGGATCAAAAAACAGCGACCCATTGACCACGGGAATACCGCTTTTGTTGCCGCCGTCTTCCACGCCTTTGCGGACGCCTTCTAAAATCGTCCCCGCCGGTAACATCGTGGGTCGCTTGACGTGATGTTCATCCGGGTGCGCAAAGCAAAACACGTCGGTATTAAATAATGGCTTTGCCCCCAACCCGGTTCCTAAAATATCGCGATTCACCCCCACGATACCGGTCAAGGCCCCACCATAGGGCTCCAGCGCCGACGGAGAATTATGGGTTTCCACTTTAAAACAAACGCCCCATTCGTCGTTCCATTGAATGACCCCGGCATTATCCACAAAAACGGACAGTAAATCCGACCGTTTGCTCTCCAGTTTCTTTGTAGACCCCGCGATATAGGTTTTAAACAACCCGTCTATTGTATGATACGTCGGATTCTCCGGATCAGAGCCATCGACATATTGAATCTTCGCGGCAAAGATTTTGTGTTTGCAATGTTCGGACCATGTTTGGGCAATCACTTCCAACTCAATATCGGTGAGCGTCTTTTTTGGATAATACGCCTGAATCACCTTCATCTCATCCAGCGTCAGTGCCAGGCAGCGCGACTTGCTAAGCTGTATCAATGCTTCATCTGAGACATCCAGAGAAATTATTTCCGGCTCCGGATGCGGCATAATCTGCACCAACGGGAAATGAACATGTTTTTTCTCTAATCGTTGAATCACCGGGTTGTATAAAACATACTGAAGTTTTTCTAACCGGGGTTCATTCCCACGCACCCAATACACCTGTCCGGAGGCAACCTTTATTTTTTCGGTTTCAACCAATAATTGAATACTGTTTTCCACGGTTTTTCCAAGGTTATCCGTCACGCCGGGCAAAAATTGTTTTTCCAGAATCCACTCCGGTTCAAACCCCGGTACTGAAACATCTGAATGAATCACCGCGGTTTGAAGCAAGGGATCAATCAGCAGTTTTGAGGCAATCTGCTCAAGGATATTGTCTGCTAGCGGCGCTTCGGTTAAAAGCCAGTAAACGGGATAAACCAGGGCTTCCCCGACTTCCGGAATCGTGATTTTATCGGCGTATTCTAAACGAATGGGAGGCGTATCAATACGAGACACATATTGATTTTCAATCGCGGTGGAAATTTCCGGCAGCCTATCAACAGACAGCATGGTGTTTAATCTCCACATGGGTTCTGCCGGATTCAGGATCAATGTGTAGGACAAGCCGATCCTCCGCCAGTAATTGCAGTGCTTCAGGATACAAGGCATGCTCTAACGCCAGGCCTCGGGCCTTAAAAGATTCCAGCGTGTCGTTTTCCATGCGCGGAAAAGCTTCTTGAACGATAATGGGACCCGTATCCAAACCTTCGTCCACAAAATGCACTGTGACCCCGGAAACCTTCACCCCATAATGATAAGCGTCTTCATAGCCATGGGTCCCTGTAAAAGCGGGTAACAAAGACGGATGAATATTGATAACTCTATTTTCAAAAGCCTTTAAAAACTTCGGCGTCATGAGCCGCATGTAACCGGCCAAAACCAGATAATCAATTTTATAGGGTTTTAAAGCCTCTAACAGTTTTGCTTCATGCGCTTCTCTCGTTAATCCGACATGAGGTACTGGGATTGCAGGAATCCCAAAATCCGCCGCAATTTTTAACACCGGCGCATCGGCCATATTACTGATCAGACAAACCACATGTGCATCCAATTCACCCCGTTGAATGGCCTCTAAAATCGCCTTGGCATTGGAGCCTCGACCTGAACCTAAAATCGCTAGTTGGAGAGGCATAAACTAACATCCTTTGCGATGTCCTTTCGAAACGCCATCCCCTCGAAACCGATGGCAGAGATTGACTTATAGGCCCGCAGAATCGCCTGATCGGGCGAAATACCTTTAGACACAATATTCAGCACACGCCCACCCTGAGTCACTAATTCTCCATCCTGATCACGAGCGGTACCCGCATGAAACAGCAACACATCATCCGCTAATTTTCCAACCGTAATATATTTTCCTTTGGAACCGCTTTCCGGATAGTGTTTATGAACCAAGACCAGACACGTGCGGGTTTCTTCATCCCATATTAATTCCTGCTCATTCAGAGTGCTGTCAACACAGGCTTGCAAAAGCTCGTATAAATCGTTTTGAAGGCGGGGCAATAAGCATTGGGTTTCCGGATCGCCGAAGCGTGCGTTAAATTCCAGTACATACGGTTTTTGCTGGTGGATTAAAATGCCTGCAAACAACACCCCTTTAAACGTGAAATCGGCTTGTTGCAGGGCTTCTTCCAATGGCTCAAGAATCTTTTCCTGAATCACCCGTTCATAATCCGGATAAAACGGCACCGGCGAGAAAGCGCCCATCCCCCCGGTATTCGGGCCTTTATTCCCTTCAAACCGGCGCTTGTAATCCTGGCTGGAGGTAAACGGCAGCAGCGTTTTTCCATCCGAAAGAATCATCAGCGAAATTTCAGGCCCGAAGAGCCGCTCTTCAATCACCACTTCGGCCCCGGAAATCCCGAAACGTTGGGCTTGAAAAATTTCGGCAAGCGCCAATTCACAGTCTTTCAGGGAATCACAGACGTACACGCCTTTTCCCAACGCCAGACCATCAACTTTAATCACACGCGCCCAGTCGTTGGCATGGCAAAAAGCCACCGCTTTTTTTTCGCTGTCAAAAACCTCAAATTTTGCCGTCGGGATATGATTCGCTTTCATAAAACGCTTGGCAAAAACCTTGGAACTTTCTAATCTCGCCGCCTCTTGATTGGGACCAAATATTTGTTGCCCGGCGCGTTCAAAGAAATCTACAATGCCTTCTGCAAGCGGATTATCCGGCCCCACGATGGTTAAATCAATCTTGTTTTTCCGGGCAAATTCCAGCAACCCCTGAAAATCCATGACAGAAAGCGCAACGTTTTGCGTTTTTAATTCTTGGGCTGTCCCGGCATTTCCTGGGGCGCAATATATTTTAGCCACTTGTGGACTTTGCGCCAGCTTCCAACATAAGGCATGCTCTCTGCCACCACCACCAATCACAAGAACCTGTTTAAGCGCCAATCAATTGTTTCTCCTGGAGGGTCACCACCACTTCATCTAAAAACATCTGCGTCGGAATAATGGATGAATTTAGGTAATGATTCAAAATGGTCCCGTATAAATTATTCACGACCCGTTTTTGAGAAAATTCTAAGGGTAAAGGTTGTTCAGGACAGATTTTTTTCCAGTCTGCTCCGGATTCCTGCTTGGCTTTCTGACAGGCGATTTCCCAGGGCGTCCCACGATAAAACTGGCGGATGGCTTCCTTGGATAAATGCACGTCGCGATATATCAGGCGAACCTCGTCCGGCCCAATACTATCCACCATCATGAGCCCTTCGGCGGTCCAGGCAAATTCAAACTTGCCATCCCATAATTCAATACCCTTTGCGGCAAAGGCCGCATATAACCACAAGGCGCAAAGCAACGCGGTGTCATAAAGAACCACAAATTGCTCTTGGGTTAAGCCAGACATCAAAAACGCTTCCTGCACCGGTAAAAATCTGTCTTTGGGCTCCAGCTTGGTAAAGAATTCGATGACCGGCCGTTCAAAAAACGTACTGGCCACCGGCGGCTCGGACAATCCCAGCTCGGCATAATAATGCGGGTCCGAATCCAGCCGTTTATTTAACGAACTGCCCTGGGGCATGCCAAACCGAAACACCACTTCCAGCGGAATTAAAAAAGGATTGGAAAAATTGACGTCATAGTCAAATAAAGTCTGCTGGTCCACTAAAAACGTTCTGGGCCGAACCACCTCCACGGCAAGCACTTTCATCAGCGGAGCGTGAAGCAATCCATTTAATTGATTCTCGGTTAAGGCAGATCCATCGGTGTCGGTCCATCCTAAAAAATGATGGTGCAAACCACTCTCGCAGAGTGTTTGATAAGTCGAGCCTGAAAAAAAGCGTTGATCAAATCGCGCCAAGCTTTTATCCGTCGCTAAGCTCCGCCAGCCTTCCGGTTTGGCGAGTTGATGAAAAAACGTACCCCCCAAAATGGAGAGTGCCTTGCCTTTGTTCGCAATGGCATCCGGCATTTTGCCCCAGTCAAAAATCGAATAATCATCGCTGAACGAAAAATAATTGACGGAGGGATTCTCCGAATCCTGATAGACAGTTTTAACGGAACCTTCGTACAAAACTTCCACTACACCATCACCTCGTTGCGTTGCAGCGTGCGCTGCTTGGAGTAGGTTTCCGCCGCAGAAATATCGGTCGGGTAATCACCCGTTAAACAAGCCATACATAAATTACCGGGTTTCAATGATTTTTCGAGCCCGGCAACCGTCTGGTAAATTAACGCATCCACGCCCAATATTTTTGGCAGTTGTTCCAAATTATGGGCAGAAGCCAGCAGTTCGTTTTCATCGGGAAAATCAATGCCGTAATAACACGGGTGCTGAATCGGCGGGCATGTGGACGCCAGATAAATCTCTTTGGCGCCACTTTGGCGAAGCATCTGAATAATTTGAATGGCCGTGTTACCGCGAACTATGCTGTCATCCACGATTAAAATCCGCTTGCCCTGCAGCTCGGTGGCCACCGGATACAACTTGCGGCGAATCGCGGCCTGGCGGGCAGCCTGCGATTCCAGAATAAACGTCCGGTTCACGTACCGGTTTTTAATCAAGACTTCCCGAAACGGCACACCCAACTGTTCGGCCAAAGCAATAGCGGCAATGCGACTGGTTTCGGGCACTGGCACCACAATATCGGGCTTAAGGCCAGTGGCACGAACACTCTCTGCCAGGGCCGCCCCCAGGTTAAACCGGGCCTGATACACCGGCAACTCGTCAATGTCCGATTCCACCCGTGCAAAGTAGACCCACTCAAACATACAATGCCTGGGCTTGGGCTCTGTATAAGTCTTGCGAAGCACTTTGCCTTCAGGCGTAATCAACACCAGCTCACCCGGCTTGATATCCACCATGTCGCTAAAGCCCAAAAAGGCCAAAGCCGCTGTTTCGCTGGCAAAGGCGTAGGTTTTTTCCAGTTCGTCCTTGCGAATCTGCTCTCCCATCACCAGGGGGCGAAGCCCGTTGGGATCGCGAAACGCGAATAACCCCAAGCCCTCACAAAGGCCGATGACCGAATAGCTGCCCACCAATGTTTCCGAAAGGGTTTTTACACTGTTGACCAGGCCCTCAAAAGTTTTACCCTGTGTCGCCAAGGCGCGTTCCAGGGTCCACAATATCACTTCGGAATCGCAGCCTGTGGCGATAGCCTCGTAACCGTTCAGGTGAAAAGACTCGCAGACCTGCTGATAGTTCACAATATTGCCGTTATGGGCAATCACCAGCCCGGACATCTCCGATAAAAACGGCTGTAATTGAGACAGCGATTTTTTGCCCGTCGTCGTATAACGCGTATGCCCAATCCCGGCAGTCCCGGTCAATCGCGCCAGATGGCTGGGGGTAAACGCCGTCTCTAAAAGGCCAATCCCCCGATGCTGATGAAACCGCCCCCCATCCAATGTAATAATGCCGCCGCCGTCCTGGCCGCGATGCTGCAGGTTCTCCAACCCCAGAAAAATCTCGGTCGCGGTTTCAGGAGAGTTTAAAACACCAATAATGCCACACATGCGTTAGCCGTTCACCCCGATGTTGATGGCTTCTCTCATATCCTAGCCCAGACACACCCCGTTGCCTAGAGGATCAACCCGGTACCTCTGATAATTTATTTTATAATTTAAAGTTATAATTAATTCCATGTAAAGATATAAAACAAAATCTGTTACAAAAATAGACGGCTAAATCGACTCTTGTTACAATTCTCATCGAGGTTTCACCCTTAATCTATAAGGAATTCTAAGTATGAATATTCAAACCTGTACTTCGACATTAAAATTTGCCGCCACGGCTACTGCACCTCCTGAAAAAATGGAAGAAACTGCCTATAGTGTGGGGGCTCGCAAAATAAAAGAATTAATAACCGATATATCCGGTGCAAAGATAGATTTAAGACATTGTTCTTTTGAACCTCGTTCTGAATGGCCAAGAAATGGTACCTACTACTTCAGATTAATCAAGGATCAGATTCCTTATACGTTAAGGTTTTGGACTTCCTCAGACTATATCGGTGGCGTGCTATGTCGTGAGCAATTCGCACAAACCCAAGAGGGACCCAAGATTCAATTTAATGTTAGAAACACTGTAATGCAAAGGATTCCTAGATACTCAACAGGCTGTTTTGAAACAACAAGTATTAGGTTCACCGAACCAGGGAGAGATCCGATAGAATCCCATAGCGACTTAGACTTATTTCAGGACTGGCTTAAGGCACTCGTTGAGAGATATGAAAGGTTTGAAGCTAAAAAACAGGGTTGGGCAGCAGCCAGACAAAGACCCGTAATTCAGGAAAGAGAAGCGGCTACAATTGAAAAGTTAAAAAAACGAAAGGTACTTCTTTAGCCAGATAAGCAGCAAAAGGCCGACGCTTTAAATAAGGTTCCTAACCCAGACATACCCCGTTGCCTAGAGGGGTAAAACCACACCCATCAATTAGGCATTGGGCTTTATCAGTCGGAAAATAGCCGTTATTAAGGGTTCATAACCAGTTTCTTTGGAAAGTTTTACACCCGTATTTTCTAATGCAGCGGCTAGACGTACTATACTTTGTTCATAACCCAGTAAGGTCACGGGTTCCGGAAGACCATTAAATTCCATGAAGGGGACATTCATTTTGTTTAATTCTTGATTTACATGGGATCCCTTCCCTGGACGGGGTACAAGGAGTATAAGTTTTTCCAAGGCACAAAGCGGACTCCATTGAGACGTTAGAATATTGGTTGATGATATTCGTAAATCTTTTAAATTTTCATGAATTACATCCTTTGCGCAAACAATTATACCGGTCTGTTGACTTCTTAAATCTTCAAATGGATTAAATAAGTCTGTTAATGTGTCCTTTGTCAAAGGAAGGCTTCTTCTATTTGCTTGCAATGGATTAAGTGTTGTAATTTTTCCAAATAATTTAAGAAGATCTAACATACCTTCCGTTCTGCCATTCAGGTATACAAATGGAATGTGCCCCTTCAGAAAGTTGTTTTTTAAAGGGTCATCCTGTTCAGGTTTACAGCTTATACAGTGCAAATCAGTCTTATCTAAATTCTGAGTTTTATACCCATAACTATTTCTTAAGACATTAAGAAGCCTTGGTCCTCTCTTTGGAAAGACATTAACAATAAACGTTCCGCCAAAGCGAATTTGCATCCCACATAGGCTCCTAAGTCACTTTAAGAGATTAACTTACTGTGACTGTAGTAATAAGTCAAGACGAGCTATGCCTTAAAAAACCGCTTTGCCTCAACCAGCACCGGTAATCCGCGAACCAGGCAGAAAAATACGGTGAGATAGACGCAGGCTAGGGCAACAGGGTAAAACTTGGACATGCCGGGGACGTAAGCCAGAATAAGCAGCGAAAAGGCCAGCGCCTTGAATACCGCGTAACTGAACCGGCTAAACCGGGAGCTGACGATTAACGTGCCCAGCGGGGAGCGCATCATGGAGGTTTCCCCGAACGCGGTAAAGCCATGCTCCAAGGCGATGGCGCGAAATCCGTCCACCAGAATACCGCGCGTGACAACGAATAGCGGGATCCAGAGGGGTATCCAGCCCAGGGCGAGAAACGTAATCCAGTAGATCATTTCCACCACCCGGTCACACAAGATATCAAAGACCGCGCCAAACTTACTGGTCTCATTCAGCTTGCGGGCTAAGTATCCGTCCAGGCCATCCATCCAAATCACCAGCAGTGTGATGAAAAAGGCCGTCCAATACATCGTGGGGGTTTTGATAAAAAGCAGACCGGCAACCCCCATTGCCAAAACCATACGCAAAACCGAAACCCAATTTGCCATTTAGACGCAAACTTTCAGGTTTTGGTAGCGCTGCTGGTATTGCCGGGCGCTTTTTTCCCAACTGAAATCCGCCGACATCCCTTTTAAAACCAATGGGTGCCATGCCTGGGGTTCTTTCTGCCACACGGCAATCGCCTGATGAACAACTTCTAGCAGAGCGTCGGCGGTATAATCCTCAAACACAAATCCATTGGTGCTGTCGATGGTATCCGCCAGCCCCCCGGTTTTTCTGACCACCGGCACACTCCCGTAACGAAGCGCAATTAATTGCCCGAGCCCGCATGGCTCAAAGCGGCTGGGCATTAAAAACGCGTCGCTGCCTGCATATATTTGCTGCCCCAGCGCCGCGTGATACCCCATCATGCCGCGGATATTTTGCGTCCCTCGATTGGCCTGTCTCAAGGCGTCTTCATAGAGCGAATCTCCTGAGCCTAAAATCGCAAACTGGGCCGGCAGTTTGGCCAGTGCCGGTAGAATCGGGAGCAGCAGATCCAGCCCTTTTTGTTCCGTCAGGCGAGTGACCATGCCAAACAGCGGGACGTCACTATTTCGCGGCAAATCCATGGCAACCTGAACGGTTTCCTTGGCGGCAGCCTTGCCGGTAATGTAGCCTTCAAGGTCATACTGAACCGGCAAAAACCGATCCGTTTTAGGATCAAACAGCGTGGCGTCAATGCCGTTTAAAATCCCGCTGAGTTTGTCTTGGCGAGCCTGCAAAACATTTTCCAGTCCACAGCCATATTCAGGGGTCAGGATTTCTTTGGCATAAGTAGGCGACACCGCCACGATGGCATCCGCCACTTCAAGCCCGGATTTCAGCCGGTTAAAACCGTCCGGAGCGCCTTGAAAGGCCATATTATGGATGGACAGAACCGATCGCGTTTTCCGGTAAAACGGATCGGTATTTGATTTCAACGAGTCTGCCATCCGCGCCGTGTGCCAATCATGCACATGCAATACATCCGGTTTGAATTCCAAAATCTGAAGCAGGTCAAACACACCCTGGACGAAAATATCCAACCGCTGGGCTGCAAACAACTCTTCATTTTTGGGATAAATTTCCTCTCTTGAGCGAAACAAGGCATGATTGTCCAGAAAATAAATCGGGACGTTGCTGTTGGGTAATAAAGATTCAAGCACCCGAAACTCCGACACAGCAATGCCGGTATCACTGACCACAAAACCGTCTTCGGCAATACAGCCATAATAGGGCAGAAACACGCGAACCAATTCGCCCAGCGCTTCAAGCGCCTTGGGCAAGCTTCCCACCACATCGCCCAGCCCCCCCACCTTGGCAAAGGGCGCACATTCGGCGGCACAAAAAACAATGTTCATAACCTAACCTATCAAGTCCGGAATTTGGCGGACGTAATCGCTTGCGAACAATTCACGCCCCTTGAAAAAGACCTGAACTGCTTTGCCGGTTAATGTCTGCCCCTTAAACGGACAATTGCGAGACTTGCTTTTGAACTGTTCCGGCTCAACCAACCACTGAAAATGCGAATCGATCACCGTGACATCGGCGGAGGCGCCCGGCCGTAGTGTACCCGCCGGTAACCGCAGACATTGCGCGGGGCCGGTACTCATTTTTTCGATAACCTGCATGGCCGTCAATTTACCGGAATGATAGAGATGGGTTAAAACTACGCCCAGAGAGGTTTCTAGGCCTATGACGCCATTAGGACAGCAATCAAACGTCTGTTTCTTTTCACCCGGGGCATGGGGGGCATGATCCGTGGCAATCGCATCGATAGTGCCATCCTGAAGCGCCTCAATCAGAGCAAGAACATCTGCTTCCGTACGCAGTGGCGGGTTCATCCGGAAATCTGCATCGTAGTCCATGAGTTCCGCATCGGTCAGCGCAATGTGATGTGGCGTCACATCTACCGTGATGCGAAGCCCTTCGGCCTTGGCCCGGCGGATGAGAACAATACTCTCTTTTGCGCTGATGTGGGTAAAGTGGACATGGCAACCGGTTAATCGCGCCAGTTCAATGTCTCGGGCCACCATGACACTTTCGGCTGCGCCCGGCATACCCGGCAATCCCAACAGCGAGGAATAATAGCCTTCGTGCATGCACCATTTCCCGGACAGATTGGTATCTTCGGCATGGCAGATATACGGCATATCCAGCATCTGACAATAGGTCATGACGGTGCGGGCGACTTGCGCATTCATAATGACGTGACCGTCATCACTAAACCCCACGGCTCCCAGTTTTTTCAAAGACGCCATTTCCGTGGGTTCCTGGCCATCAATATTTTTGGTTGCCGCCGCAATGGGGTAAACAGCAATTCTGGAGGGCTGAGCGTTTAAATAATTCAGGGTCAAAACATTATCCACGACCGGTTGGGTGTTGGGCATGCAGCACACGCCGGTAAATCCACCGGCAATCGCGGCCTCGGTGCCGGATTCAACCGTTTCTTTATGGGTAAAGCCGGGATCGCGCAGGTGAACATGAATATCAATCAACCCCGGAACCACCCATTGATCCGACGTCAATGGCTGAACCGTGACATCTTTACCGGCAGGGAGATCTTTCTCAACGGCAATAATCTGCTCGCCGTCCATCAATACGTCATACACGCCGTCCAGGTGTTGAGAGGGATCGATCACCCTTCCGCCTTTTAACAGCGTTTTCATCGGCCCGTCTCCTGTAAAAGAAGTTTTAAAATCGCCATACGGACAATCACGCCATTTCTCACCTGTTGCTGAATCAGAGAAGTGTCTGCCACATCACTGGTGATTTCTATCCCCCGATTCATCGGACCCGGATGCATCACCAATACGCCCGGCTTCGCCAGCTCAAGCCGCTGGCTGTTGATCCCGTAGAGTTCCCGGTATTCAGCCAACGAGGGAATCAAGCCTGACGCCTGACGTTCCAACTGCAAGCGCAGGCCCATCACCACATCGGCATCTTTCAGCGCCTCGTCCAGAGGAATATGTGGAATATGGGGAGGCAGTAAAGAGGGAGGGCCCACCAGATGCACCTGGGCGCCCAGTTTGGTGAGGATATGCAGGTTGGAGCGCGCCACCCGGCTGTGAAGAATGTCTCCAACAATCACGATTTTCTTTCCGGCCACGGTCTGCAATTTTTCAAGCATCGTGTACAAATCCAAAAGCCCCTGGCTGGGATGTTCGTGCATGCCGTCTCCGGCATTAATAATCGACACGCGGTTTTTAAAATGCGACACCAGCTGCTGGCAGACGCCGGAAGAAGGATGCCGAATCACCAGCGCATCCACCCCCATGGCGGCCAGCGTTTCTACCGTATCCACAAGATTTTCGCCCTTTTGGACGGAAGAGGTGGCAATGTCCAGATTCACCACCTCGGCGGACAGATATTTGGCGGCCAGTTCAAAACTGGTGCGCGTGCGGGTGCTGTTTTCATAAAACAAATTGGCCATCACTTTGCCAGCCAATAGAGGAAGTTTAATCCCTTCCAGGGCCTTGGCTTCAGCCATCACTGCCAAAATCTCTTCAACCGTCAGGCTGTAGGCATCCACCAAATGCCGGCGGGTCCACGTCGATGTCGCTGAAAACGCAGTGCTCGTCACAGTGTTCCTCTTTAAGTGTTAATACTAGCAAAAAAGCGTTAGATTGTAACAAATTGTTATTTCCCTGACATTTCCAGCGCTTGAGCGACGTTTGTACCCCTATGACGACTATTTATCCTACGTCTTTGGCTTCTATAAAACCGATGGGTCAAATCAAACCGTCGGGTTTGGTTCGCTTTGGAACAGACACCCTGCAAACCATGACGACGCACGAACGATGGAAAAAAACGGAAGCCGAAGCCCTGGCGCTTTTTAAAAACAATCCGGATGACGAACAACTCAAAAAAGCCACCCAAGCCTTGTTTACCGATGGCGTCCACACACACGGCATAAAAGGGGTCGAGTTTTTTGACGGCAGCAACCCTGAAACACCTTGGGTAAATGATGTTTGTTTAGAAATGGGTAGCAATTTCACCCATGTTCCGGCTTCCATTCGGTTCAAGCAGTCCGCAAGCCAGGGGGAACAGGACAAAAAAATCGGTATTTTTATCAGCCCGAAATATGGTAAACAACCCTGGATCTTAAAACATGAAATTTTACATGTGCTTCAAAATAAAAATGGTCTGCATTCCGGGAGTACAGATCCGGTCATTGACGCCATTGCCTCAAATTTTCTCAACCAGTTTCAGCAATTTCCGACTAAACATCCTTATTTACAAGGTCTGTTACGCATGTTTAGAATCGCTGACAGTTATACGGTTGAAATACCGTTTGCCTTTTTAAAGGGAATTTTGACGGGACGCTTGTTTAAAGTGCTCAGCAATACGTCAACGGAAACACCCGGCAAGGCGGTACGCCGCTATGCTGAGCGTGAAATGGAAGTGGACAAGTTCTTTATGACCCATGGGTCATGGGACGCCAAAATAGAACATATATCTCATTTTTTCTGTGAAAGCCTGCTGCAATTCTTGCGCAGTTTCAAATTAGACCTCTCTAAAGATTAAGTTTATTTTATTGTTACTCACAAAACATGTCGCAGATGAGCTTGTTGCCAATGTGCTTGTTTGAATTGATTAAACAGCCTATGACGTAACGTTTTATTACAGTCCATTAAACAGATGAGTTCAATCTGAACACTTCCTTCTATAATTGCAATTAAGGGAATTTCATGGTGTGTAAAGAGGGCAGATCTTTATGAGTTTGGTTGAACAAACATTTCTTGTGCTCCCGCAAATTCGTGAGGTCGGCAATTACGTGCGCAAAGCACAACAGGTTGCCATTACATCCATTGATCCGGTATTTTCCAGCAACGCGTTAGACGGCAAAGACTTAAGCGCCCTGCGCATCAACGTAGAGGGCCCCAAAAAATATTTAAAATATTTTGAACGTCTCCTCGCCGGCGCCAATTTAAACGTGATGGATGAAAAAGCCTAACACGAGACAAACTTTACAAAACTTCATAATTTCATCCTGATAGGGGATCTCGATCGGGTCGGCCAGCCGCTATGATGAAAACATAGATGAGGCAGGTACACGGTGTGTCATCCGAGGCAGGACGAGGAGATTCCCCATGGGTTTAGCTACCAAACCGGAACAAAATTTTTGGACATTGCAACTACTCACCACGGAAGAGAAAGAAACGGTTTCTTCCTCTATTTCTCAAACCTGGACCGATCAAGCCATCAAGTGCTTTTTAACCAAGGCGGATTGCAATAATTGCTCTATTCCCCGCGGACAATATTCTTTCACCTGTCAAATGCACAAAGTGGTTCCCGTCTTGCTGGAAAATCTGGGCCAGCCTGACGCACTGCGCATCGAAAAATTATTGCCTTTCCTCAACGACTAAATTTCTCCTCAAATACTTTAGGTTGGATTCTCGTAAGCGTGATGCAAACCTCAAATCATCATTCGCTATACCAAGCCGGTGCATAAGCCCCGGCTTTCTTTTTGAAAATGAGAACGTTATAATCGGGCATTGGAAAGAGGAGGCCTATTATGACCGCCGTGTCTGAAAAATCTCGCGAGCAGTTAGCTGCCGACCGAAAGGCAGAGTTTATCGCGGCCCGAAATGTCTACTTAACCATTATTATTATGTTTCTCAGCATTTGCACCGTTGCAGTCGTAGTAACCACGCATATGGAAGCGGCAAAAACCGGATTTCGTCCCATTATTACTAAAACGCCTATGTCATTTATCGATCGCACGTACATGTATGACAAGGCTAAATAAATTATTCCGGTTTTGTTTTTTAGTTGGTTTGATACTGCTTTTGGGAGTTGGTCAGGCACAGACAACAGAAACCGTTTTAAAACAATTGGTAATTCAGGTCGATGCCGTAGACCCGACTCCCGCCAATGACCCCAAAGGGGCCAATTACCCTGGAAATCGTGGGGCCGAGCAACTGGTTATTTATACCCCAACTTTTGGTATCAGCACTGAAACCAACGGCTATGGAAAAGAAGCCGTAATTGTCAACGGCGAAGTCAGCGAACTTCGCACGGCCGATAGTCCGATTCCTGCAAATGGATTCGTTGTCAGTGGTCATGGCCAATCGGGCAGTTGGGTAGAGCGCATTTTAAAGCGCGGGGCTCATGTAGAGATTAATCCCGACACCAGAACCCTCACCGTTGAAATTACTCCCCATGTCTATATTCTGGGGCTTTCCGATACGTTGGATCGCGTGCTGGCCATCAGTGCCACTGAACCCTCCATGGCTTATACCAACGCCAAAGTGTGCCTGGATGCATTAAAACTGAATGCCGAAACATTATCTCCCCCCGCACTGGAAACCGAATCCGCCCATTGCCAGCAATTGGCCACGGAAGCCTATTATCAAGCGGTTCCATCTTACCCCAATGAATTTCGGGGGATATGGCTGCGGCCCACGGAACAAACCCCCCAAGCCATCGCCAAAACCATCCAAGGGTTAAAAGCCGACCATATTCATGACATTTTTCTGGAAACGTATTATCAGGGACGAACTTTATATCCCAGTGCCGTGATGAAGACCTATGGCCTCCCCGATCAGCAGGAAGGCTTTCGAGGGTGGGACCCCTTGCAGGCGTGGGTGGCTACAGCCAAAGCCAATAACATCAAACTCCATGCATGGGTACAAGTCTATTTTGCAGGCAACCGGGAAGTCTCCCCGGAACCTTATGGTCCAATTCTGACGAAATACCCGGCCTGGAGCAATATTGCGCGGTGGGCGGTAAACGTCGATCACCCGCCTGCCTCTATGAGCGAACCGGGACATTTTTTCATCGATCCGGCCAATCCCCAGGCCAAAGCTTTTTTAGAGCAACTGATGGCTGAAATTGCCACCAATTATGATATTGACGGGATTAACTTGGATTATATTCGTTACCCGGCCAGTCAACCCCCCACGACTTCCGGATATCTGGCTTCAACATGGGGGTATACGCCACAAGCGAGAGCTGATTTTCAGGCTGAATTACAACCCGAGCTCCTGGCCTGGCAAAAAGCCCATATTACACACAAACAAGTTATCACCGGGTACGTCAGACGTCATCGCCATCGCTATCCGGTTTACAAAGCCGTCACCGTCATTCCCACGCTACCCAATGCCGACCCCGTCCGGTTGACTCCTGCAAGCCCGCACTGGGACCGATGGGTTGAATGGCGAAAAAACCAGGTGGACAGCTTTGTGCAAACCTTGTCCGAGGAGGTTCACCATATCAAGCCCGGTATTTTAATCTCTGCCGTGGTTTTTTATCGCGCCGATGATCCCAATCATGCCATCAAACTGCAGGACTGGCCTAAATGGGTTCAAATGGGTTGGGTTCAAGCGTTAACCCCCATTGGCTTAGGCGATACGCCGGAAGAAATCAAACAAACCGCCGTAGCGATCAACCATCAAACCCAGGGGAAAATTCCTGTGTATGCCGGTATCTTTGGGATGTATAACAAAGTCCCGCCGGTCGAATTTATTGACCAAATCGAATCCATTCATCAAGCGGGTCTGCCGGGCTTGATTCTCTTCGAACGAGCCCATATGAGCACCGAATATCAAAATGCCCTCTTAAAAGGCTCATTTCGAGAGTGAGTCTATGGTATGCTGTTACTCCAATTTGTATGAGAGTTAAGAGGTAGAATTTATCATGGCTGTCCCATCCACATTGCAAAAAATTATCGATCGCACCTTGCTGAATCCCTTACTGCAAAATTTGTGGATGTGGTCGCAATTTAGCCCGGAAAAAAACCTCTACTTTAACGGGTATGTGGTCAAAACCCCGGAAGGGTTGGTCCTTATCGATCCCCCGCTTGGGGATGCTGATCTGTTTGAAGATATTCGTTCCCTGGGCACACCGGTTTTGATTTATTTAACCAATCGCGATCATGAGCGTGCTTCGGCTGAGTTTTCTCAGCAATTCAATATCCCAGTTGCCATCCATGCATTGGATGCCGCGTCGACAGATACAACGCTGCAAGGCGGAGAAACACTTTACGATACGATACAAGTGATTCATATCCCCAACCAGAAAACACCCGGAGAAACCGCGCTTTATTTGAAACCTCAACAGGCCTTGCTATTGGGAGACGCCCTCATCGGTAAAAACGGCACCCTTGCCATGATGCCTGCCGAGAAATACGAAAATATCAACGCCGCCCGTGAAAGTCTGGAAGTATTATTGGATATTGATGGGCACATCAAGGCGATATTAGTGGGCGACGGGGATCCCATTCTGGAAAACGCCCAGAATACGCTGGTGAATTTCTTTTCGTAAATTCCGAATAAAACCTTAAGGTTGAGACATTTTATTTTATTTGGGAACAAAACCATTTGCATGCGTCCTATATAAATACCCACCGAAAAAGATGAAGAGAATATAGGACAAGATGACAAATGGGGACAATTAACACGGAGACCATGGTATTAGACATGGCGCAACCTTTGGAAATGGCGTTTGAAAGCGTTTCTTCTATTACGATGTTTCCTGCAGCAGAGGATGATACGGAAGAATCGGAATTAATCATGGCTTCACAAAGTTTGTCCTCCGATAAAATTTATGGTCAAACGGATGATATGCTTCAACTCTTTTTAAAAGATGTCGGCCGCGCGAATCTACTGAACCACGCCGAAGAGATGGAGTTGGGTAAACAAATCCAGACCGGCGGAGAACCGGCCGATAAAGCACGCGACAAAATGGTCAAAGCCAATCTTCGATTGGTTCTCAGTATCGCTAGGCGCTATGCCAACCAGGGCGTCAGTTTAATGGACCTGGTGCAGGAAGGTTGCGTGGGGCTTGTGAAAGCGGTTGAGCGTTATGACTGGCGCAAAGGCTTCAAGTTTTCGACGTATGCCACCTGGTGGATCCGTCAGGCGATTATTCGCTCGATTGCCAATACATCCAGAACCATTCGCATTCCGATCCACATGTCCGACAAAATTCGCGAGTTAAAAGGCGTCAAGCAAAAGCTCAGCATTAAACTCGGCCACGAGCCTTCTACAGCAGAGTTGGCGCAGGCGATGAAAATTTCTACTCGGCAAGTGGATGCGATTTTGGATGCCATGGCCACCGAATCCAGAAGCCTGGATACCCCGGTGGGTGAAGATTTGACGCTGGAAGATTATGTCCAGGACACCACCGATCAAAGTTCCCCGACGTCGGATATCTCCCGTAAACTGATGTCGCAAGATCTACTTGATGCGTTGACCATTCTATCTCCCAAAGAGCAACGCATTCTGATTGAGCGCTACGGTATTTCCACCGGACATCGCAAAACGCTCGAAGAAATCGGAAAAACCATGGGCTATTCCAAGGAACGGATTCGCCAAATCGAAGCCCGTTCGTTGAAAAAACTCCGGATGAACAAAGATATCGCGCACTTGCGGGAATATTTATCTCAAAACTAATTTTTACTCACGACTATATAATGTGCTCTCCTCAACACTCACACCCTTTTCTCTTTCGGAAAAGGGTTTTTTATTTTGTAACCCTACCTCTCCCCATCGAGGGAGAGGAGCAGTCGTAGGTGAGGCGGTAGCCGAACCGTACGAATGCGGTGAGGGGGAAAGATAATTCGTATCCCCCTCCCTGCATCCGTAAGATTCGCGCCAAGCGCTCATCAACGGCTGCTTCCCTCCCTCGATGGGGAGGGAAATGCTATAAAAATATGCGAAGCGCGGCAATCGCAAAAGATAGTGCCAAAGGAGATACTCCCTTAAGTAATGTTAAAAAATCATGGAATTTAGGCAATTTCTATGGTTTAGGATCTTTATCTAAGCAGAAAATATGAGAAAGGGATTGCGATGAGTATGAAAATTAACCCAACGTTTGGAATGAGTATAAAATATCGAGGAGATGAAAGTGATAAACCTGCGCCCACTGAAAAGAATGCTACAACGGTTCAATTTACAGAAAAGCCTTGGTATTCTAAAAAGCCCTCTTACGTCAATTTAGAACTTACCGAAAAGCACCAACCTATAGCGGATGCCTGGGAAAGAACTGAGACAGCACTTAATGATCTAAAGAAAAGTATTGATGGGGCATTTACCTCAATGTCAGGAGTAAATAGAGCTAAATATCTTTCAAGAGAGATTTCAAAAAGGCAGAGACAACTTTCAGCGGAGGTTCGTTCGTTTCTCATGTATATACGCAAGGATGACTACTAAAATCTGCGGAGACAGGCATAAGCCGGGTTCTGTTTAGGCGATCATCTGTCTGGGAGGGTTGTTGCCAACCCCCTCAAGCGACGTGGCGGAAGCGACGGGCCGTCTTTTTTGATGCTTCCTGTCTTGCACCGGTCGGGGTTTACCTGGCCAGGGCCTTCCGGCCCTGCCGGTGGTCTCTTACACCACCGTTGCACCCTTGCCTGGCGACGAGTCGCCCGGCGGTCTGATTTCTGTGGCACTCTCCTCAGGATTACTCCTACCGGGCCTTTACCCGGCGACCTTGCCCTGTGGTGCCCGGACTTTCCTCAGGCAGCTTTTAAGGGCCGCCCGCGATCGCTTGACTGTCTCCGTGTGCGGTATTATAGCACCATGTTCAACTATTTTCTGGAAGCCACCCAAAACCAGGCCCGGGCCGGTACACTCAATACGCCTCATGGGATTATTCAAACCCCGGTTTTTATGCCGGTGGGGACGCATTCCACGGTGAAGACCCTGACCTTTCAGCAGGTAGAGGCGTTGAATGCCCAGATTGTTCTGGGAAACGCCTATCATCTTTACTTGCGACCGGGGCATGAAACCATTCGGGCTGCCGGCGGCCTTCATGGCTGGACCGGATGGCAGAAGCCGATTTTGACCGATTCCGGCGGGTTTCAGGTTTTCAGCCTGGGCAAAATTCGTAAAATTACCGAGGCCGGCGTGACGTTTCAGGACCCCATCACCGGACAAACCCATTTTATCGGCCCGGAAGAGTCCATGGCTATCCAAAATGCCCTGGGAGCCGATATCATCATGGCCTTTGACGAATGCCCCCCTTATCCTATTGAGTATGAACCGGCCAAAGCCTCCATGGAGATGACGCATCGCTGGCTGGAGCGGTGCATCATCGCTCATCAACGCGAAGACCAAGCGTTATTTCCGATTGTCCAAGGCTCGACTTACGAGGATCTGCGGACTGAAAGCGCCCGGTTCGTCACCCAGTTTGATGCCGCAGGCTATGCCATCGGCGGGGTCAGTGTGGGAGAGACCAAAGAATGGGTCAATAAAGTGGTGGCCTATACCGCGCCCTTGCTGCCGGTGGATAAGCCAAGGTATTTGATGGGGGTTGGGACGCCGCAGGATTTGCTGGACGGGATTCACAACGGCATAGACATGTTCGATTGCGTCAATCCTACTCGGATTGCGCGCCATGGCGCATTTTTTCGCTGGTCGGGTCAACGCAACATTAAAAACGCCGAGTTTGAGAATTGTTTGGAGCCGTTGGAACCCGATTGCGATTGCTTTACATGCCAACATCATCATATTGCTTATATACGGCATCTCGTTAAAATCAAGGAAGCAACCGGGGCGACGTTACTTTCCATTCACAACATCCGGTTTCTGGTACGTCTGGCGGAAGAGGCCAGAGCTGCTCTCTTAGCCGGAACGTTCGATTCGTATTACAAGACAAGAAAGGCCGGGCTGCAACATCATGACCCATGTAGGGCCTGAACGGCGGCGCAAAACGGATAGAAGACAAGCCTCCCGCACGGGAAAACTGGAGCGCCGAAAAAACTATTGCGGCAGCTGCCAGTTTTTTACCGCTGAGCCCACAGGTTTCTGTCAAAAGCATCAAACCCCCATGGGAGCTAAAGATCAGGCATGCGTCTGGTTTGTTCCTGTGCCATAGGTTTATTTTTATATTATTACGGGCATAATAAAAATGAGAGAGACGTTACGAGAGAGATATGGCACTTTGGGGTAATTTTTTAGCGGAAACGCTGTACACGGCCGTTATGACATTTTTTTGTGTCTACGTGGCCATGACCGTTTTGCAATTCAGGCCCTTTGCCCTGGGATTTCATCCGCCGGTTCAAACAGGGCCGCTTTCTATTATGGCGGCCCTGATTGTTTTATTTGTGATCACGGTTAAAATCCTTTATTTAATGATGCCCACCCGGAAGATCACACCTAAAAAGATATATTACGTGCCCGCAGAGCGCCAGTCTCATTCCTGAGACTGGCTTGTCACATAGACGCCACATTTAGAAAGCCTCGAAACAACTCTCTCACAAGCTTTTTTAGGCTTAAACATATGTTTAATAAAAACAACAAAAAAAATTGTTTAAATTGGGGCGCAATTTTTTTTTATCTGAGGTTTTATAGTAGGTAAGCAGAAGATGGGCTAATGAAAATTACTTCTCTCCCTATCACTAGAGAGACTACCGGGTTCTACCCGGTTCGCCATGGCAATTTTTCCTTCTGGCTTTATAAAAGAATGCCTCCCGCATTTGATGTGACGGCCGGAGGGTTATCGACCCAAGACTGGTCCACCCGTTTGATGCTACTGAGTTTGTATGCCCCCCAGATTTACCTGGCGATTAAATACCGACAACACCCGGTCGAGGTGATTGGTCGAAATGCAACCATTTGGCTTTCTCAGCTTCTGTTTATCTTGCTCCAAAGAAGTCCTGAATATGGCTTTAACAATTGGGTCAATACGTTTATGCACCCCAAACAAAAAGTGTTGAAGACGAAAATCGGGTTTATGGCAGGTTTTCGAAACAGACTGGCCGCGTGGATCAATCATGGCCGGATAGAGTCCAATTATTTGGAATTTTTACAAAAAGCCGGCGTGAAGCTTCATACACGAAATCCTGATATTTCAAAAGCGGTGAAAGAAGAGGCAGTCTGGGCCCATTTAAAAGCGAACGAAATGAATACGTTGCTGGTATATTGTGAGAAGCTCAAGAAGCAACTTCCTCAACTGCAGGGAGCAGCCAAACGCCTGCAAGAAAAAGAAATTCGTGATTTGACCCGTTTTATCAATCGATTTAGCTACTTAGGTGGGGCAACATTTGCCATTGCTAACACACTGATTGCATTGGTAGTAGGGGTTTGGGCCAACAAGTTTATTTTTAAGTTTTTTGTACCCTTTGACAAAAAATATAAGCCCAGAATTGATCTCAAAAAACCGGAACACATCCGATGAGTATGATTATTAACCCCAATATGATTTTGTTAATGAATCCGCAGCTTTCACAAATCGCAGCCTGGTCTCGCGGCGCTTTAAGAAATGGATCGGAATACGTCGGATTAGGGGTCTCCGTTCCCTCAACACGAAAAATGGATTACATGTTTCGCGATATGCTGATGGCGATTGTTGGAACATATATTATTGAAAATACGTATAAAATTTCCGAACAGTATTATACAACACCTAACTTTGTGAAGTTCTTACGCCTGGATCAATTAAAAGACATGTATAAACCGGGAGACGTTCGCACGCCAAACTTTATACAACCTCATCAAATTAAAAACCTTCACCATATTCCCGATATTCTTTCCGATCGCTTCTATGGCAGTCATATCGGCAATAAGATTGATACTTATTATTTGGTTCCAAATTTACTGGAGCATCAAACCATTCCAGCGCTTGAGGCAAAAATTGAACAACTCTCCAAACCCGTCACCTGGTCAGATCATTTAGTACAATTTCAATATTGGTTTACGGCCAGACCCGACCCTGCTCAAGCCAAGAAAGAATTGGAAGGGCAGATTATTCAAGCCCGATTTATGGCCCATCATTTACGACAAATATTTAACCCAAAAGAATACATTCAGGATTATTTAGTGGGTCATGGAAGAATTACCCAAGCGGAAGCCCAATTAATTCATGACATGTTGAAGCAAACCGATACGGTTGCCAAACAGTTTGAGAATGTTCAAACGATTTTAAAAAAAGAAATTAAAAATCCTTCCCTTAGGCAGCAGTTAATCCGGGATCCAAAATTTCTAAAATTGAAGCACCAGTCTCTGCATATTAAAAATAAAGAAACTAAAAAACTGTTGGATTTAATTCATCAGTTAGACAAAAATCCTGCATTTGATGCTCAAAAATCCGAATTTTTTGGTCCGCTGGTTTCACTCAGCGATAAGGACCTGCTCTCTGAAATCCGCGGCAGTTCTTTTACCCATGACATCCTCAATCATGGGTTTCGTGATTCGCTTCAAACAATTTATACCCCCATCCTAAAAACGCTTGAGCATTTATTCAATTTGGAAGTTCATCTGTTGCCTAAAGATATGTTAAATCTGGTTATTTCGCCCCCTATTGCCTTCTGGAAAATATTCGAAACCGCTTACAACAATAAACGCAGTCACGAATATGCCCCCCATCGTGTGATGGAAGCCATACGCCAGGAAGCACTGATCCCATGGATGGAAGAGTCTGCCAAGCATTTGCCTCATGACCGGCGGCAATTGTTGGAAGAGCTAACCACCAAGCTGGTCAATAACAAGATTAATCTGGCGCGATTGAATAAAGTCCTTAAAACAACCGAAGTGTACCTTAAAATCCCCTTCAGCGTCCTGTCAATGTTCTTTATTTATGGCTTAATTGCAAACAACTTCGAAGCGAAATTTTTGCTTCCTTATCAACGCCAGATTGTGAAGGAAAAAGGCAATTCCAAAGATTTTATGCTTCCCGGCTATCTCTGTCCCATCCCTGCCGGATTCGCGTATTACCTGACGCGCCGACTACCCATAGTACAAAAACTGGGACATGTCGGTTCGTTTATGGTATCCGGCGCAGTTGGGCTGGTTACGATGGGACTCAGCGCCATCCTTGGATTTGAGTACCTATACGGGCGTACCCCACCGGAAAAAACAAAGCCCCATTTATAACCCCGACTGGACTTCTTGCTGGATTTGGTTTTGCACCTGGTCGGCATGGCCGAATCGATACCCACGTCCGTTAAAAACCATGGTGGTTTTACCGCCTTTGACAAAATACACTTCAGGGATATCCGACCCGGAAATAGAAACGCCATATTGATTGGCCTGCTCAGGCGTACCACCGTTATCCACATCCAGCGTCACCACCGGTAAATCCCCCAAGGAAGTTGCCGCACGCTGAACGGCAGGAATAATCTCCCGGCATGTTGCACACCAATTGGCGGTTAAAACAACCAGCGTTCCGTTGTTAGCAACAGGTTTAGCCGCAAAGCAAGGCCCTATCAATAGCATGGATAGCAGGCCCAAGCCAAAGAACTTTGCAATGCGTGTCATTTCACACTCCAAACTGTTTTAGCTACAATCACCATATCATGAAAATGTTTAAGCCCTATCTACCCTACAGTGAAGTCTTAAAGGCCAAATTCGGCTGCAAGGTTTATAAATTAACCCTGGACGCCGGATTTACCTGTCCCAACCGGGATGGCACCAAAGGGGTGGGAGGCTGTACGTTTTGTGACGAAACCGGTTCCAGCTCTCGAGCACAAAATAAAAAAGACTCGATTACCACCCAGCTTGAAAAAAATATGATACGGATGCGTGAACGATTCGGCGCAGAGAAGTTTATCGCGTATTTCCAATCCTACACCAATACCTACAGCCGCGTGGAACGCTTAAAGCGCTTATACGACGAAGCCTTGTCCGCCCATCCCGATATCGTGGGGCTGGCCATTTCCACCCGGCCGGATTGCGTGGATCATGAAAAGCTGGCGCTGATTGCCTCTTATCAATCTCCGGGCCGATACGTCTGCCTGGAATACGGCATGCAAACCATCCATGACAAGACCCTGGCCGTGTTGAATCGCTGCGAAACCCACCAGGATTTTTTAAACGCCTATGCCATGACGCGAGAATATGACATCTCTACATGTGTGCATGTGATTCTGGGACTGCCGGGAGAAACCCGTGAGGAGATGATGCAAACCGCCACCACCCTGTCCACTCTGAAACCGGCAGGCGTGAAGATCCATCTGCTGTGCGCCATGAAAAATACTCCACTGGAGCAACAATACTTGCGAAACGAATGGTCTCCGCTGGAGCAAGACACTTATGTAGCCTTGGTCTGTGATTTTATCGAGCATCTGGATCCTGCGATTGCGATTCATCGCATTACCGGAAACGGTCATCGCGAGGGCCTGGTCGCCCCACGCTGGCTGCTGAAAAAACATGAGGTTCGCATGCAGGTGGAACAGGAGCTTTACCGGCGCGGGTCATGTCAAGGCAGTGCATGCTGATGGATGCGCAAGTGCAATCGGTTTTGGAAGGAAGCCCGGCTTGGACCAGCGGTCTGCGTGCCGGGGATAGGGTAACCTCCGTCAACGGCAAAACCGATCTGGAAGACCTGTTTGATTTTCGATTTGAGCTGATGATGGACGAAACACTGAGGCTGAATGAAACCGTTGCAATACAGGTGCCGGATGAAGCCCAAACCGAGATTGATCTGGGAATTCAGTTTGTTTCCCCCCTCTTTACGCCGATTAAAACCTGTAACAACGCCTGCCCGTTTTGTTTTATCGACCAGCAGCCGGAAGGGCTAAGGCCTTCTCTATATATCAAAGACGACGATTGGCGCCTGTCTTATTTTTGCAACACCTATATTACGCTAACCAATCTGACCCGCCGGGATCGCGAACGCATCAGCCGGATACGGCCCGGACCTTTTTATGTCTCGGTTCATTCCACGGTACCGGATATTCGAGCGGTGCTGCTGAAGAACCCGAAGGCCGGCGAAGTCATGAAAGAGCTGCGATGGCTGGCCGATCTGGAAATTCCGTTTCACGCGCAGCTGGTGATTTGTCCCGGCATCAACGACGGAGACAGTTTATCGCAATCGCTCAGTGATCTGGCCACGCTGCGCCCGTATTGTCTCTCGGTGGCGATCGTGCCGGTCGGCTTTACCCACTACCGGGATACCCTCCCCCAGATGACCGCCATGACAAAAGAGGTGGCCCTCGATATTTTGGCTCGGCTGGACGCCTTTAAAACCGAAAACTTTGCCTTCGCCTCCGATGAGTTTTACGTCCGGGCCGAGCAGTCGATTCCGGGTTATGACACCTACGGGGATTTTCCACAATTGGACGACGGCGTGGGAACCGCCCGCTTGTTAACCGAAGCGTTTTTTGAATTGGAAGGCACCTTCCCAGAGACGCTTTTCCCTGGCCGCCGCCATATTGTGTTGACGGGAAAACTGGGTGAAATGGTGCTGAAGCCCATTGTTCAGCGCTTGAATCTGATTGAAGGCCTCTATTTGGATCTCATTGCCATCGAAAACCGGTTTTGGGGAGACGCTGTCACCGTTTCCGGTTTAATTACGGGAAAAGACATTCTGGAGCAATTACAGCCTTATGATTTATCTGGCTACACCAGTATTTTAATCCCGGAAACCATGCTGAAGTCGGGTGATTCCCTCTTTCTGGATGGCTACTGTGTAGAAGATCTCTCTGAAAAGCTGGGTTGCCCCATCGAAGTCGTAAAAAATCCCACCCAAGCGAAGTCTTTGGTTGATATGCTTTTTACCGCTTCATGACTGTAATCCCCTCTCCAGCTTTGCTGGGGAGGGTAGCAGCCCTTGGCGAACAAAGTGAGCTTAGGGCTGTGGGTGGGGTGCAACACCCAAGCAAAACCCCACCCGTGATTGTAAGGCCCACCAATTCCCTTGATCGGGAATCGGTGAACCTAACAATCCCTCCCTCCCCAGCAAAGCTGGAGAGGGGATTACAATTAGTCAAGTTAATACTTTTTTAATGCAACAGTTTCCACAATTCTGTTTTTATAATAATAGATGGAAATTTCTTAACCCTTCGAAACCCTTTGCTGTAAAAGCGTGCCCTTCATCAGGCACGCTTTTTTGGTTTATGCATTGTTTTAGGGATAATACCCTTGATGACATTCCCCCAAGTTAGATTGAGACGCTTGCGCCAGAATCCGGCCCTCAGAGAGATGGTGGCGGAAACGCGTCTGGTTGCATCCGATTTGGTGATGCCGTTTTTTGTGACCACCGGGCGGCATCAGCGGCGCGATATCCCCTCGATGCCGGGTATTTTTCAGCAATCCGCCGATAATTTGCTCATTGAAGCGGATCGGTGTCTGAAACTGGGAATAAAGTCTATTATGCTGTTTGGCATCCCCGAAGAAAAAGATCCGCAGGCCACCAGTGCGTTTGATGAAAAGGGCGTGGTTCAGGAAGCCACCCGCTTGCTGAAGCAAAACTTTGGGGCTGATCTGGTGGTGATGACCGATACATGTTTATGCGAATACACCACCCATGGTCATTGCGGGTTGGTGATGGATTCCGGCGTGGTGAATGATCCCACCCTGGAGATATTATCCCACACGGCAGTGTCTCAGGCCGCGGCCGGTGCCGATGTGGTGTGTCCGTCCGACATGATGGATGGGCATGTTCAAGCCATCCGCTGGGCCTTGGATGACGCGGGGTTCACCCAAACCGCGATCATGGCCTACTCGGCCAAATATGCCAGTGCCATGTACGCCCCGTTTCGCGATGCAGCCGTGTCTGCTCCCGCCTTTGGCGATCGAAAAACCTATCAGATGGATCCCAGAAACCGGCGTGAAGCCTTATTGGAAGTGGAACAGGATATGCTGGAGGGCGCCGACATCATTATGTTAAAGCCTGCCCTCGGCTACTTGGATATTGTTCGGGAAGTACGTGATTTGATTGCGCAACCCATTGCGGTTTATAATGTGTCCGGCGAATATGCCATGGTTAAAGCCGCCGTGGCCCAGGGCTGGCTGGAGGAGTCCAAAATTGTCCCGGAACTCCTTACCGGCATGAAACGGGCCGGGGCCGATCTGATTGTCACCTATCATGCGATGGACGCCGTTGACTGGATTCGCGTTTTATGAAAACAGTATTGGGTATGATTCTGGCTGGGGGAGAAGGTAAACGCCTGTTTCCCTTAACAGCGGACCGGGCAAAACCTGCCGTCCCGTTCGCCGGTAAATACCGCATTATCGATTTTGTACTGAACAACTTCGTCCATTCTGGCATTTACCGCATTAAAATCCTGACGCAATTCAAGTCAGATTCTTTAAACCGGCATATCACCCGGGGCTGGCCGATGCCGGCTATATACAGCCATTACATCGACCTGGTTCCTGCCCAGATGCGCACCGGAAACGAATGGTACAAAGGCACAGCCGATGCCATCTACCAGAATCTCAACCTCATCAATGATGAAACGTCCAGCGTGGATTACGTCGCCGTATTTGGCGGAGACCATATTTACCGCATGGATATTAGCCAGATGATCGACTATCACGTCGATCGCAAAGCCAATCTGACCATTGCCGCCATCCCGGTTCCGGTGGAGCAGGCCAGTGAATTTGGCGTCATCGAAGTGGATGCCGATTACCGGGTCGTTGCCTGGCAGGAAAAACCCAAACAGCCCAAGGAAATGCCGGATCGCCCCGGGTGGGCATTGGCCTCGATGGGCAATTATGTATTTGACAAGGATGTGCTGGTCGAGGTGATTAGCCGGGACGCCAATAAAGAAGACTCCCGCCATGATTTCGGCCACGATATTATTCTGGGGATGCTAAAAACCCACCAGGTGTTCGTCTACGACTTCAGCCAAAATCAGATTCCGGGTATCCAACCCAATGAGCGAGGCTATTGGCGCGATGTGGGAACGTTGGACGCGTATTGGGAAGCCAGTATGGATCTGGTGTCTATTTCTCCGCAACTGAATCTGTATAATCCCGAGTGGCCGATTCAAACGTTTTCTTATCAAGCCCCTCCCGCCAAGTTCGTTTTTTCGGATCACGAGCGCCGTGGGGTTGCCACGGATTCGCTGGTCTCTGACGGCTGTATTATCAGTGGCGGCCAACTGAGCCGGTGTATATTATCCCCCTATGTGCGGATCAACAGCTTCTCGCAAGTCGAGGATTCCATCTTGATGCATGGCGTCAACGTCGGCCGTTACGCCCGAATACGCAAGGCCATTATCGACAAGGGCGTCGATATCCCCCCGCATACCCGCATTGGCTACAACGCAGAAGAAGACCGAGCCAGAGGCTTCACCGTCTCCCCCGGCGGCGTCACCGCCGTGCCTAAGGGCATGCATATTCCCTCCGTGAGTTATGTTTAAAGGACTTGATTTATTTCTCAAAATGAGAAATAATAAGCTATATGAGAATAATTAAACGGCAACCCTTGCTGGACTTCAGTCAGCGATACCCAGGTGCCTATGAACCGTTAGACCGTTGGTATCACATTATTATGAAATCCTACCCAGCCTCTTTTTCTGCATTACGGCAACAATTTCCATCGGCCGATTCCGTGGGATCATGCACGGTTTTTAATATCGGGGGCAATAAATTCCGGTTGATTGTTTGGATCGATTACCCTCGCCAAATCTGCTTTATCCGGCACGTACTGACGCATCAGGAATATGACGAAAGGAAATGGATTGATGACTGCCAACCCTAAACTGATTGATACGGTCCAAGCCATGGGGCCTGCCTTGGCGCCGGTTTTGAAGCGGATTGACAGTGATGCTGAATATCAGGAAAAACTAAGCCTGTGCGAGTGGTTGATGCAAACCGTCAATAATGAACCCAATCACCTGCTGGGACCGATTTTGGATGCCTTGGCGGATCGTATTGCCGAATATGAAGATCACCATCTGGCACCGATTGGCCAAAGCGCTGACCCGATTGCAACCACCCGGTTCCTGATGGATCAGCACCATTTAAAACTGAAGGATTTAACCGATGTGTTTGGTTCTGTCAGTATTGCCTCTGAAGTGCTAACCGGTAAACGACAGTTAAACAAGAAACACATCGAAAGGCTTTCCAAACGGTTTCATGTGTCTCCTGCGGTATTTTTTTAAGACTTGTCAATCGGTTGCCAGTGTGTAACAGTGGAACCTACTCTATCACTTGTGCCAGAAGGAGAATTTGTCTACATGCCCGTTGCTACCTTGGAAGAATTATTGGAAGCCGGTGTCCACTTTGGTCACCAGACCAAACGTTGGAACCCCAAGATGAAACCCTATATTTGGGGCGAGCGAAATGGAATTTACATCATCGATCTCACCCAAACCATCCAGCGCTTGTACGAAGCGTATGAAGTGGTCAAGAAAGCCGCTTCCCAGGGCAAGAAAATCGTCTTTGTAGGCACCAAAAAACAAGCCGCCGACATTGTGGAAGAAGAAGCCAAACGCTGCGGGGCTTATTTTATTAACCGCCGCTGGCTGGGGGGCACGCTCACCAACTTTGATACGATTCGCACCCGAATCAACAAATTGCGTGAACTGGAAGAGATGAAAAACAGCGGTCACTTTGATCGCCTGCCTAAAAAAGAAGTGGCGGTTTTAATGCGACAGCTTCAAAAGCTGGATCGGTCCCTGGGCGGCGTCAAAGATATGCGCGGAATGCCCGATCTTCTGTTTATCGTCGATCAAAAGCGCGAATTAAATGCTGTGTTGGAAGCCAACAAGGCCAAGATTCCTGTGATTGCCGTCGTGGATACCAATTGCGATCCGGACAAAATTGATTATGTAATTCCCGGCAACGATGACGCCATTCGCGCTATTCGCTTGATCACCCATACCTTGGCCGATGCCATTCTGGAAGGCAAAAACCTGCGCTATCCCGAGGCTGAGCAAGCCATGCGCAAAAAAGAGGATGACGCCAAAGTTGAGGCGACCGTTGAAGCAACTCCGGAAGCTGAAGCAGTTGACGAGGCTGTGCCCGAAATCCCCGCTGAAGCTTAAGGAGATAGTGCTGTGACTGTTAAGATCCAGATTTCCGCCTCACAAATCAAGGAACTGCGTGAAAAAACCGGCGCAGGGTTGTTGGATGCCAAAAATGCCCTGGTGGAAGCAAACGGCGATATGGAAAAAGCCTCTGAAGTCTTGCGCCAAAAGGGCATCGCGTCAGCTGAAAAGAAAACCGGGCGCGCCGCCGCCGAGGGCTTGATTAAAGCCAATATCGCCGAAGACGGCAAAAGTGGTGTGCTATTGGAAATTAACTGCGAAACCGATTTTGTGGCCCGGGGTGAGGTTTTTCAGGCCTTGGTGAATCAGTTGGCTGATTTGGCATTGACCTCCAAAGTAGTCACCGTTGAAGAATTGTTGGATGAAAAAATCTCAGCCAAAAGCAAAAAAACCGTTTCCGACTTCATCAAGGAAAACATCGGGACCATCAAGGAAAACATCACTTTGCGTCGTTTGACGCGCTATAGCATCCCCAAAGCGAAAGCCGGCGTCATCCAATATTACATCCACACCGGCAGTAAAATTGGCGTCTTGCTGGATATTCGGGTGGATACGGACAAAATATTGAAAAACAAAGAGTTTCAACAACTGACCAAGGATTTGACGCTTCACATTGCCAGCGCGGCACCGGATTTTGTGAGCCGTGAGGAAATTCCGGCAGAGGTCATCGAGACTGAAAAACGCATCGAAATGGGCAAGGAAGACCTCGCGAAAAAACCCCCTGAAATTCGCGAGAAAATTGTGATGGGTCGCATTGATAAAATACTCGCCCAGCGGGTTTTTCTGGATCAGCCGTTTGTCAAAGATCCCGGCAAAACCATCGCTGACCTGGTTGAAGAACAGTCCAAGGCGCTGAAAGCCAAAATAGAAGTCAAAGCCTTTGTGCGTTATTTATTGGGCGAAGGCGTGGAGAAAAAAGAATCCAATTTTGCTGAAGAAGTTATGGCTCAGATCAAAAAGTAGATATGGATACGGTATTGACGGATCAGCCTCAACCCGGCAAGCAGATGGAAAAAAGCACTTTAAAATATCACCGGGTGCTTCTCAAAATTAGTGGCGAAGCGTTGATGGGCGATCAACCGTTTGGGATTGAGCCCTCCATCGTCGAAATGATTGCCGATGAAATTATGAAGGGCGTCCAACTGGGTGTCGAAATTGCGGTTGTGGTGGGCGGCGGCAATATTTTTCGAGGCGTGCAAAACAGTGCCCGACTGGGGATGGACCGCGCAGCGGCGGATTACGTCGGGATGCTGGCAACCATGATGAACAGCTTGATTCTGCAAGGCATTTTAATCAAGCGCGGCCTTCAGATCCGGGTGATGAGCGCCCTGGTTATGGATAAAGTGGCGGAGCCCTATATTCGCCTGCGTGCCATTCGTCACCTGCAAAAGGGCCGTGTGGTTATTTTCGGCGCCGGAACCGGCAACCCGTTTTTCTCCACCGACACCACCGGCGCATTAAGGGCAGCCGAGATCAACGCCGATGTCATTTTGATGGCCAAAAATCACGTGGACGGCGTGTATGACAAAGACCCGAATCTACATGACAACGCCAAAAAATACACGGCGCTCACCTATGATGAGCTGCTGCTCAAGGATTTAAAGGTGATGGATCAAACCGCCGTGTCGCTGTGCAAGGACACCAAAATGCCCATCATCGTGTTCGACTTTGCCAAAACCGACGCCATCCCCAATATTTTATTGGGTCGTCCGGAAGGCACCTATATTGGCCCGAGCCCTTAAAGGACGCGGTTTTTTCGATAGAAAAGCGTACCGGCGATGGCGAGAATAATTAAAATCGGCAGCGTGGTTGCCAGTAAGGGCGGTATTTTCCCCGTGTTTCCGGCCTCGTTCAGGAAACCACAAAGCACGTAATAGAAAAACCAAATTCCGATAGAAAATAAAAATCCAAAGTTGTTAAGTTTCCGGGGGGAGATAATGGCCAACGGAATGGCAATTAAGACCAGCGGCAATGCACTTAACGGCTCCATTAGCTTGTTCCAGAGGGTGACATAATTGGCCGGCGACGTTTTCTGCCCCAGGCGTTCCTGGCCTTTTAAATACTGCCAAAGTTGAAGAAAAGAATATTCCAGCAGTCGGTTCGGGTTGACTTCCACTTGCGGGTGCATATAATTTGCCAAATTCAGAAAATTGCCGTGTGTAAAATTCAATAATTTCTGGGTAGACGCCACCGTATAGGTACTTTCATCCCTTAAAGTCAGGTAGCCGTGTCCCCATTCGCCCTCTTTGGCTTGAATGACCTGCAGGGTTTTAGGATTGGTCAGGTCAATTAACGTGATATACCCTAAATGCGTCCCATCAAAATGAGAGATGTATATCACTCGTTTCACTTGCTGGTTGGCATCAAATTGTTTATAGGTGAAGTTGTTTTTGACGTCCGGCAGGTTCTGTTGGTTCACCGCATAGGTTTTTAAGGCCCGGGCATAGGCGTTACACGTGGGGGCCACATAATCATGCAATATAAAGGCTGCAATCGCACAGACCACCGCCACGCCTATCGCAGGTCTGACCAGACGGTAAAGGCTGATGCCGGACATCCGCATGGAGATAAGCTCAAATTCATTGTTCATCGTGTTGTAGACCAAAAACGCCGCCAATAACGCACTGATTGGGATGATCTTGGCCACGATTCTAGGGACTTGCAGCCCCATCAGGGTTAACGCGATATCCCATGAGATGCCATAGTGCTGCAGGTCTTTCATAAAATCAAATAGGGCGTCGGTAAAAAACAACAACAGCGTAAAAATAACCAGCCCCACCAATAGCAAGTCCACCAGTTTCTTTAATATATAGCGGTCCATTAGCATCAACATCGATATAGAACCCTTCTTGAAACCCTATCCTCTTATGATAGAATCAAATCACACAAAGGTGTTAAATTCTAGGAGCATGATGACCATGGGTGCAATATTAGAGGTTTCTGATACGTCCTTTGATTCCGAGGTAAAACAATCCGGCGTGCCGGTACTGGTAGATTTCTGGGCACCCTGGTGCGGCCCCTGTAGAAGCATTGCCCCCATCGTGGAAGAGCTGGCCCAGGAGTTCCAGGGCAAGCTGAAAGTCGTCAAGGTTAACACGGACGACAACGTCAAAACCGCCCAAGAATACAGAATCAGCGGTATCCCCAGCCTTTTAATCTTCAAAAACGGCGAGCCGGTGGAACAATTGGTCGGCGTCCACAAAAAAACCACTCTCTCCGAGATGATCACCAAGCATCTCAACAATTAGATTTCCCAACTTGTAGGGGCGGGTTTCAAACCCGCCCAACCCAATGCTGAACGTAACAGAATTTGTGCTGCCATTTAATTCGGGCGGGTTTGAAACCCGCCCCTACAAGTTATATTAAGCAATGTAAAAAACAACGACTCTTGAGGCAATTTCTATTCTTCAGGGACTTTGTAGATTCAGAAGCGAGTAAGGAGCATCCTATGAAAACAACGGCTAATAGTCCCGTCAGATTTGGCGCAACTGCTTTTTTTTCCACCAAAAGCAATGCTGCAACAGATAACGTTGATCACATGTTAGGCCTTATTAATGGGAAGGCGAAAGTATATGAGAGCTTTGAGGGACCATATCATACCCATATTGGTGTTGCCAACATCCCTGATGAACTTTGTAAAAAGGAATGTCCCCCCTTGGCCATATTGGGAAATATAACTGACCATTTTGTTTTCACAAAAAGGGAGCTTAACAAAGACCGTTGTCATGCACTGAAGAACAGTTTTACTACCATGGTGGGAATTATAAACAAACCCTAAGGATACAGCCCCCTGAGCATCTTGGCGCTGGCGACGCGGCCGACGCCTATCATCATGGCCGCTGTGCGGGGGTCTACTTTTTTCTGCTGGTGGACTTCGTAGACCTCTTCAAAAGCCCGGCCCAAGAGATAATGCAGTTTTTGAAAGACCTCTTCTTCGCTCCAGAACAAATGCTGCATCCCCTGAACCCACTCGAAGTAAGACACCACCACCCCACCCGAGTTGGCCAGAATACCGGGAATGACGAAAACGCCTTTATCGTTTAAGATTTCATCGGCCTCTGACGTGACCGGGCCGTTGGCGCCTTCGGCCAGGATTTTACAGTTGATTAAATCGGCGTTTTTCTCGGTGATGACATTGGCCAAGGCTGCGGGCACCAGAATATCCACTTTTAGCGCCAGCAATTCCTCGTTTTCAATTTTATCGGCGTTGGCAAATCCGGAGACGGTACCCCGTTCGCGAACGTAAGCCAGCAAGTTGGGAATATCCAGCCCTTCACTGTTATGGACACCCCCTTGGGCATCCGTAATCGCGATGACTTTACACCCCATCTGGTGCAAGTATTTGGCGGTGATGCTGCCCACGTTGCCGAATCCCTGGATGGCCGCCGTCGGATGATCCCCGGCGCTATACCACC